>WNGI01003191.1_pt1 | contig 17174 bp, 18 predicted proteins | sample 5400621 | NCBI WGS metagenome assembly WNGI01 (sample SAMN13153374, study PRJNA577476) | soil metagenome | isolation source: 20 cm soil or saprolite under Garry oak tree replicate 1 | place: USA:California | collected 2016-06-15 | reverse complement strand
AACTTCATACGCGATCCCTTTCATGCAGAGAGGCTGAGGGAACGGCCCGATGACGCCTCGGCAACCGGCGGAGTCCCGCTGCGGTGCCAATTCCGTCCCGATGGATGAGCCCAGGGAAAGATGAGAGGGTCGACCGAACAGGAAGACCTCTCGTCATAGATAGAAGGAGAGGTCTTTTCTTTTGAGCGCACTGGCGAGTCTTCTCAGATCCGGCGCATTCGTCGTCACGGCGGAGCTCAATCCGCCGAAGAGCGCCGCGGCGGGTGTCGTGCGCCGCCGGGCCGAGGCGCTCAAGGGCGTCGTCGACGCCGTTAACGTCACCGACAGCAACCGGGCCATGGTCGCGATGGCTGCCATCCCCGCGGCGACGATCGTCCGGAGCGTCGGCCTCGAGCCGATCGTCCAGATGACCGGCCGCGACCGGAACCGGATCGCCCTACAGGCCGACGTGCTCGGCGCCACGGCGATCGGCATCGAAAATTTCGTGTTCATGAGCGGTGACGACCCCAAGCAGGGCAACCACCCCGACGCCGTGTTCGTCAAGGACCTCGATGGGGTCGGCCTGGTGAAGATGGCCGTCGGGATGCGCGACCAGGCGCAGTTCCTCTCGGGCGACGAGATCAAACAAGCGCCGAAGATGCTCGTCGGCGCGACCGCCTCGCCGTTCACCAAGCCGATGGAGGCCGATCTCACGAAGACCTTGGACAAGATCGCGGCCGGCGCCGACTTCCTCCAGACGCAGCCTGTCTTCGACCTCGCGACTTTCAGTCGTTGGCTCGTCGAGGTGCGTCGCGGGGCTTCCCGCGACGTGCCGATGATCGCCGGCGTGCTCGTTCTTCGCTCGCCGGACCAGGCGGAGCGGCTCGCCAAGGTCCCTGGTCTCGCCATCGGTCCGGAGGTGCTCGACCGTTTGAAGAAGGCGAGCGATGCCGAGGCCGAGGGCATCGCCATCGCGGTTCAGATGGTGAAAGCGCTGAAGGCCCTTCCCGGTGTGCGTGGAGTGCATCTGTACGCGATCGAGTGGCCTGAGGCGGTCGCGCGTGTCGTCGAGGCGGCCGGGCTCCTCCCGAGGCCGGATGCGCGGGTGCCGGCATGACGCTGAAGACGACCGTCATCGGCGCATATCCAAAGATCGGCGAAGGCCTGGACGGGCAAGAGCTGCGCCGCGCGCTTCATCGTCACGATCGCGGTGAGATCGGCGACGCCGACCTGGACAAAGTCTTCGACGAAGTCACCAGGACCGCGGTCGGCGAGATCGAGTCCGCTGGCGTCGACGTCACCAACGACGCGCAGATTCGCTGGGACGATCTGCTCTCGCCCTTCTCACGTGCGTGGTCGGGCGTCGAGCCGGGTCCCCTCGAGAGGTTCTACGACAACAACACGTACTTCCGGCAGCCCGTGATCGCTGGGCCAATCGTGACCGACGGGCGTTCTCTCGTGCGCGACTACACCTTCGCGCGAGGGGTCGCGAAGTCCCAGCTCAAGGCGTCGGTCCCGGGACCGCTGACCTTCGCGACCCTCGCCGCCCGCGACGAGCAGTACCGCTCTCTGGAGGACCGCGTGCTCGCGGTCGCAGACGCTACGGCGAGGGAGATCGCCGGGTTGAAGGCGGCGGGAGCCACGATGATCGATATCGAGGATCCGGCGGTCGTCGCATCGCCAAAGCACATCGAGCTCGCGCGCGAGGCGTACGGCCGCTTCGCGGACCCCGACCTCGCGCTCACCCTGGTGACCTACTTCTTCCCGGCCGATGCGGTGCTCGAGTCTCTGGCGTCGTTCCCCGTCGCCGCGGTCGGCATCGACGTGCGCAGCCGGGACACGACCGCGTTCGATCGGCTCGACGCGTTCCGCACCCAGTACGTACTCCTCGGAGTTGTCGACGCGCGTAATACCCGCCTCGAGACCGCCGACGAAGTTGCCCGCTACGCGGAGCGTGCCCAGAGGCTCGTGCCGCAGGAGCGGCTCGTCCTTGCCACCACAACGTCGCTCGAATACCTGCCGCGCGACGTCGCTCGCGCGAAGCTCACGGCCCTGGTCGAGGGAGCGCGGCTCCTGAGCGGCGAAAAAGCAGGGGCAGGGGCCCCTGGCGGGGCGGGGGCCCCGGCATGACCGACAACGTTCTGCTGACGACGACGGTCGGCTCGTTCGGAAAGCCCGAGTACCTGACCAAGGCGCGTGCCCAGGCGGCCCGGGGCAAGCTCGGAGCCGCCGAGCTCGAGGAGCTCGAGCGCAGGGCGACGGCCGAATGGATCCGGCGCCAGGAGGACATCGGACTCGACGTCCTCGTCGATGGCGAGATGTACCGCGGCGACATGGTGGCGTACTTCGCGGAGCGGCTCGAGGGCTTCAAGATCGGCGGGCTCGTGCGCTCGTACGGCAACCGCTACTACCACAAGCCGGTGATCGCGGGAAAGGTGGAGCGCCTCCGTCCGATGACGGTCAGCTGGTTCGAGTACGCGCAGTCGCTCACGTCCAAGCCGGTGAAGGGCATGCTCACCGGTCCGTACACGCTCCTCGACTGGTCCTACAACGAGGCCTACCCAACGCGCCGCGACGCGGTGCTCGCTCTCGCCGAGATCGTCCGCGACGAGGCGCGCGACCTCGAGCGTGCTGGTGCGAAGTACATCCAGATCGACGAGCCCGCGATCCACGCGCGGCCTGAGGAGATCGATATCGCCATTGAAGCCATGGGCATCGTGACCGCCGGCCTTTCGGCAAAGACGATCTCTCACATCTGCTATGGGGACTTCGCGGCGATCTACCCGCAGGTGCTCGACCTGCCTGTCGACCAGCTCGACGAAGGAGCTCGCGATCGGGATCGTCGACGTGCACGCGCACGAGACAGAGACCGTCGACGTGGCCGCCGACGGGATCCGCAAAGGCCTGCGCTACGTCCGGGCCGAGAAGCTCTGGCCGCACCCGGATTGCGGGCTCAAGACGCGCACCGTCGAGGAATGCATCGAGAAGTGCGTCGCCGTTGTCGAAGCGACGAAGGTCGTCCGTAAGGAGCTCGTAAAAGTCCCGGCGTAACCTGCAGGCGGAAGTGAGCCTTTCCGCGCGGTCGGTCGCGATCGCTTTGGTCTGGGCTGGTCTCGCCGTCGTAGCGATGCTCGCTCTGTTCCAAGGTGACTGGTCCGACTACCTGATCCCGCTCGCGCTCTTGGCCAGCACGGTCTTTCTGCTGGCGCTTCGCTGGCAGACAGTGGCATGGCTTCGCGGAGGCCGCTCGGCGGTCGTGGGGCGAGCAGTCCGGACCGTCGCTGTTTCGTGTCTTGGTCTATTCGCCATTTGCACCGTCACTGTGATTGGCTACACGAGGCTGAGCGGCTGTCCGATCATGGGTGACCCGGGAGGCTCGATCGACTTCGAGAACGCCGATTCCGTTCCTTTGATCGTCTATCCGGAGGGTGCTCAAGTTCCGAGCTTGCGGAGAGTCCTCGAGCCTGGCGGCAAGATGGGCTGGGGATATCTGGTCAGCTGCGGATCCAGCAGGCGGGACGACGAGGTGTTCGGAGTCTTCGGCGCGGAGTACGCTGGCGCTTGGGTCTACTGCCGGGAAGTGACCCGAGGCGAAATGGATCACCGGCCCACTCTTGTGATGCGACGCGGCGATCTTCAATGCACGCCCGCGTACGCTCCGGCTGGCCCGCCGTAGTCTTGGGCGAACCCGACTAACGAATTGGGTCGGTCCCCCGCATTTCATTGATGGTGCCGACCACGATCAGCGCGGAACGTTGGGAGCAGCTCTACCGACTCGAGTTCGCGCGGGTGTATCGCGCGCTGCTCGCTGTGCTTCGCGACCCCGACCGCGCCCTCGACGCCATCCAAGACGCGTTCGTCGCGGGCTTGCGCAAGCCGCCCGCCGCAGACGATGACCTCGCGGGGTGGCTCTTCGTCGTGGCGGTGCGTTCCGGCCGGCGCGGCTTCGGCCGAACGTTGCTGCGCCTCGACCACGCGCGATCGCATGCCTCGAAGGATGAGATCGCGTCCTCGCTCGATCGAATGGAGGTCGGACGACTACTCGCCGGGCTCACCGAGCGACAGAGGGCGATGGTGGTTGCCCAGTTCTACCTCGGCCTCGACCACCGCGAGATCGCACGGCACTTCGGTGTGAAGACCGGGACCGTGAGCGCGACGCTCGCCCAAGCGAAAGCGCGCATGCGCGCGGAGGTGCGGAATGTTTCCTGAGCTCAGCATCGAGCGAGTCTTCCGGCGGGAGATCGACTCCCTTCCCCTACCGCCGGAGAGTTCATGGGTCCCGCAGGCGCTCTCGACGCGACGATCGATACGGCTGACCGCCGTGGTCATCTGCGCCACGGCGGTCCTCGTGCTCGGTGCGGTGCTGACCGCCCGAGAAGCGGGCGACGCGGCGGCGACGGGCCGGCGAGTGGTAACGACCCCGCTCGTCAATCTTCCGCGGCCCGCCTGTCTTCGCGGCGTGTGCAACGTCTATCGCAACGATGCCTTTGGTTACGGGATCGTTCTGCCAGCGGATTGGCGCGTCGCCCCTCCGCTTCGCGATGCCACACCTCCGAGCAGCGAGCTGGACCGCGTCGAGTTCACGGCCCAGAGCTCCGCCGAATGGACGCACCTGGTCGGACTCGAGGTGGTTGCTCCGTGGGATCTGGTCGTGGAAGTGCACGACCGGCGAGGGATTCTGCCTATGGATTGGTCGCGAGTCGACGGATGCGGGCCGAACCCGTGCGTGGTGGGGGAGACCAGGCTGAGTCAGGTTCCGGCGTACACGGCGTCGTGGGCCATCTCACCATCGCTGCGAATGCACGCGTACTACCTCGAGCGCGGCGATCGAATGCTCATCCTCCGTTACGTGACCGGCCCAGGTACCGAAGGCCCACACGCGGTGACCGAGCGCACGCTGCAAGAAATGGTCGGATCGCTAACGCTCGACTAGGGATGGGGCTGTGTTCGGCGCCGAGAGACGGCCTCGCCTGCGCTACTTGCGCTTGCCCTTTTTGCCCTTTTTCTTCCCGGCCTTTTTCTCGGCGCGCACTTTGCGCGAGCGCGGCGAAAGGGGAGTTTCCGGAGTAGCGACCGCCTGCGGGATCGGATCGACGACGACGTCGATCCGAGGCGCGACGGTCGTTCGTTGGATGAAGTACACGGTCCCGGTCGGGGCCGTCATGTTCAGGTGCCGGACCTCGAGCTCAGCCTCGGCGAAGTGGTGGACCACCCGGCGGACGCTCACGTTCTCGGGGCGCGGTGTGAAATTGCGAAACGAGTCCAGGCGAACGACGGCGTAGGCGTCCTGCTGGTCGGGAGTCCGTGTCGTTGCCACGAGCGAGAGGTTACTAGCGGTCGTAGAGCTCGAGGATCTCCCGGCGGAAGGGCACGCCCGCCTTGGCACGAAGTTGATCGAACTGGTCGAAGTCCCACTCCCCCACAAAGGTGACGGCGACTCCTGTCTTGCCGGCGCGGCCGGTGCGCCCGACGCGGTGGGTAAAGACCTCGGCGTCCTCGGGAAGGTCGTAGTTGACCACGTGGCTGATGTCTTCGATGTGCAGCCCTCGCGCGGCGACGTTGGTCGCGATGAGCACATGCAGATCGCCCTCGCGAAACCGCTCGAGGGTGCGCTCGCGCTCCCGCTGGGTCATATCGCCGTGGATCGCGGCGACGTTGTGTTTCTTCTTGCGTAGCTTGTCCTCGAGATCGTCGACGCCGCGTTTGGTGTGCCGGAACACGAGCACCTGGTCCGTCTCGTACCGGCGAAGCAGCTCCTCGAGCGCTCGGACCTTGTCCTGCTCGAGCACCTCGACATAAACCTGGTCGATGCTGTCGACGTTCTGCTTCTCCGGCTCGATGGCAACCTCGACCGCGTTGTGGCTGAAGCGGCCGGCGAGCTCGCGCACGTCCGCGACGAGCGTCGCGCTGAAGAGGGCGGTCTGCCGCCGCTCGGGCGCTCGCCGCAGCAGCCGCCTCACCTCGGGTGCGAAGCCCATGTCCAGGAGGCGGTCGGCCTCGTCGAGCACGACGATGAAGAGACCCGAGAGGTCGAGATTTCCCTTCTCGATGTGATCGAGCAGGCGCCCCGGGGTGCCGACGACGATCTGCGTTCCGCGCGCGAGAGCGCGCTCCTGCGGCCCGTAGGGGACGCCGCCGTAGATCGCCGCCTCGTGCGACTTCCGATATTTCCCGAGCGCCCCGAACTCGCGTGTCACCTGGAGGGCAAGCTCGCGGGTCGGCACCACCACGAGGGCCTGCGGTTTCTTCAATGCGGCATCGACTCTCTCGAGGATGGGTATCGCGAACGCGGCGGTCTTTCCGGTGCCGGTCTGCGCCTGGGCAAACAGGTCGCGGCCCGCCTGCAGGACGGGGATCGCCCGAGTCTGCACGGGCGTCGGCGCCATGAAGCCAAGCTCATCTATGGCGCGGGAAATGTCGGGGTGGATCGCGAGCTCGCCGAAGCGAGCGGTCGGTGGTGCGAGGGTCAATGTCTCTCCGGTTTTGATTTACATGTTAACCGGTGAAACGCTCGCGGTGGACGAGCTCTTCCAACGGAAGTCGATTCAGTTTGGCGACGATCTTCTGGGGATCAGCCTTCGGCCGCGGTCGCGGCTGGCTCGCGGCCGGGTAACCGAGAGTGATGATGGTCGCGATCGCGGCATCGCCTGGAACGCGCAGGTCCTGCCGCATCCGATCGTGCTCGTCGGGGCGCACCGAGTTCGGGCAGGTGCCGACTCCAAGGGCCCACGCCGCCACCATCATGTTCTGCGCGACTCGCCCGGCGTCGAAACGCAGGCGTTCGTTGAGCAGGACGACCGCGATCGCGACTGCGCAGCGATCAAGATTCCGCGGCGCCATCATCGCGCTCGAGAGATCGTGCCGATGTTGCCGGTCCTTCAGAATGATGAAACGCCACGGCTGGCTGTTCTTCGCGCTTCCCGTCGCTCGACCCGCTTGCAGAATTTTCGTGAGGACGTCCTCGGGGACGGGACGATCCGCGTATTCGCGGACTTCGCGTTTCGCAACGACAGCCAGGTAAGCGTCCATCGCGTTCAAGTATCGTCGTCCTGATCCAGGCGCACTGTCCGCGCGTATTCCGAACGGCCCAGCAGAAATCGGGGAGGTAGAGCCGTGCGTATCAAGTTGCTCGTGCTATCAATCCTTGCTCTCGCGGTGCTCTCGGTCGCCATCGCGGGCATCGTCGCCGCGAACGACAAGAGCCGCTTCAAAACAGCCCTCACCGGGTACGAAGAGACTCCGGCAGTCTCCAGCGCGGGGAGCGGCGAGTTCGCGGCCACCGTCGACGATGAGAATCAGACCATTCACTACACGCTGACCTTCGCCAATCTCAACGGCAATGTGCTCTTCGCCCACGTTCACTTCGGCCAGCGTGGCGTCGCAGGCGGCGTCGCCGCGTTCCTCTGCGGTGGCGGCACCAAACCGGCGCCGTGTGTTCCTGGGACGACAATCAGCGGCACGATCACGCCCGCGGATGTCATCGGTCCGAGCGGACAGGGGATCGCACCGGGCGAATGGAACGAGCTCGTCGCCGCGATCCGGGCCGGTGTCGCGTACGCGAACGTCCACTCCACCACGCAACCAGCAGGCGAGATCCGAGGTCAGATCAACGACAACGACCAGCGCAACTAGTCGGGCGCGAGGGGGCGGCTTCGGCCGCCCCCTCGGCTTATGCTCGGGAACATGCCCGGCTCGATCCGCGTAGCCCGCATCTTCGGCATCGACATCAATGTCCACTTCTCATGGATCGTGATCTTCTTCGTCGTTGTCACGAACCTCTCGGAGGCGATCTACCCGGACCAGTTCCCGCAGTGGTCGCGCCAGAAGACTTTCGTCGTCTCCGCGGTGACCGCGACGCTCTTCTTCGCCTCAGTCGTGGCTCACGAGCTTGCGCATTCGCTGGTCGCCCGGCGATTTCAGATGACCGTTTCGTCGATCACGCTGTTCATGCTCGGCGGGGTCGCGAGCCTCACCCGCGAGCCCCCGTCGGCTAAGGCTGAGTTCTTCATGGCGGCAGCCGGCCCTCTCACGAGCATCGTCATCGGCATAGCCGGCGTGATCGTCGCCTTCGCCGCCGATTCCGCTCTCCAGAGTGCGCCGTGGCTGCAGACCGTGTCCGCCGTGGCCGGCTACCTCGGGCCAATCAACCTCATCGTCGCCGCGTTCAACCTCGTGCCGGGGTTTCCACTTGATGGAGGGCGAGTGCTTCGTGCCGCCATCTGGGGCATCACCAAGGACCGTTTTGGGGCAACGCGGATCGCGGCGCGCGGTGGCCAGATCTTCGCCGGTCTCGTTTTCGCTGTCGGAGTGGCGTTCGTGTTCGGCATTGGTTTCCCGCAGAACGAGCTGCAGGGAATCCTCTACGGCTTCATCGCGTACTTCGTCTGGAACGCGGCGAGCTCGTCGCTGCAGCAGGAGCGCCTCGCCTCGATCGTCGGCGGCGCGACGGTCGGCCCGCTCATGACCACGGACTTCCGGTCGACGCCCTCCGGGGTCATGGTGGGCCAGCTCATCCGCGACCTCGTGCTCCCGATGAACCTCCGCGCGATCCCGGTCGTCTCCGGTGATCGCCTCATCGGTCTGATCACGATCGGTGACCTTCGCAAGGTCGAACAGGATCGGTGGGCGATGACGCCGGTCGAACAGGTCATGACGCCGGCCTCGGAGCTCGCCACGGTCTCGCCCGACGATGCCCTCGGCGCCGCGCTCGAGCGCTTCGGCTCCACCGACCGTCCGTTGCTGCCGGTCGTCAAGGACGGTCGGCTGGTCGGCGTCCTCTATCGCGAGGCGGTCATCGGCTACGTGCGGATGCAGGAGATGGTCGCCCCTCCGGGTCGGCGCTGACGGTCGCGGCTAAGCGGTGTTGCGCTCGGCCGCGATAAGGTCGAGGACGAGAGTGGTCCATCCGAAGTCGCGAGCACCCTGTCCCTCGCCGGTGCGCGGGCCGTAGAACTCGCGGATGCCGCTTCGATCGATCATCGCGATCGTCCGCTCGACAATATGACTCGCGACATCGCCACGACCGTGCGCGCGAAGGCCCCAGTACAGATACCAGTTCACGTTGATCCACGTCGGCCCACGCCACGTGGTCTTCGCGCGCCAGCCTGGATCGAAGCCGCGCTCGCTGGCGGCGACGCTCGGGATCGGGTAGGGAAGCCAGAACTCCTTTTCGTTGAGGAGGTGCTCGTCCACGAGCCGTTTGGCCTTTCGTGGGTCTAGATCGTCGAGGATGAGTGGAAAGAGGCATGAGAACGTGAGGGTTCGGGCGGGCGTCTCGTCCCAACCCGCGAGGTCCCAGAACACTCCCCTCTCGTCGTCCCAGCATTTGGCCTCGAGGGCTTGGCGAACGCGCGTCGCGCGTCCGGCGAACTCGTCCGCCTCGTGGGCCGGGTCGCCCGCTATCGCAACGAGCTTCGCAAGGCATCGCAGACCGTCCGCGTAGATCACATTCATCATGACGTCCTCCCACGTGAAGACGTCGAGCGTGGGAATGCGCGCAGGCTCGCCCCGGTACGGCGCGTAGGCGTCATACAGTCGCTGCATCGAGCGCTCGAGCTCCGGGAGGGTCTCCTCCGTGGACTCCGGTGAGATGCCCATGAGTGCGTCGTACTTCGGACTCGCATCGAGTCCTGATTCGTCGGGCTGAATGATCGCGACGAGTCCGTCGTCATCGGGATCGCGCACCGCCTTGAGCCAGCGGAAGAAGCGGCGGATCGGTGGGAGCACCTCGCGCACGAAGTCGGCATCGTGAGTTGCGTCGTAGATGCGGAGCACGGCGCGCGCGACGACCGGCGGCTGGATCGTCGCGGTAAAGAAAGGGTCGGCCAGCCAGATCGGCTGAACCTCTCGCAGCGCAACTTCGTGCGCGCCCTTCTCCCACAGGATCATGTGAGGGATGAAACCGTCGGGCTGAGCACCCTGCATCAGGCAACGAATCTCCTGCTTGGCGAGCTCGGGGTCGACGTGGAGCAAGGCGATCGCGTGGAATGCGCTGTCCCAAAACCATTGGAACGGGTAGGTGCTTGGCGACGGACAGACGAAGTCATAACGACGGCCTCCCCACGCCGAGACGCCACGCTGCCGATTGCCTTCGAGGACGCGCCGGGATTCGGCGATGACACGCCGAGGGTCTACGGGCACGAACGCGGATTATCCCGTAGGCGAACTCGCCTGTACGCCCTCGACTGTCGCGCGAAGCGCGCATACTCAGCGATCGTCAAAGGGGGAAGACCGATGTCTACGTACTCACGCCGAAAGTTCCTACAAGCTGCGGCTGCCACCGGCCTCGTCGTCGCTTGCGCGCCCGCAGCCTCACCTTCCGCTGCGCCGCCCTCAGGTGCCTCACCGAGCCAGGCCAAGGGTCTGACCGGCACGATCACTGTTTCGTATCCCGATGAGCTCGGCGTCAAGCCGAAATATGTGGACCAGGCCGCGCAGGCGGTCCAGACCAAGAACTCCGGCACTACGGTGAAGGTCGATCTTCAGAAGATCTCAGACGACCTCTACTACCCCAAGTTGCTTCTCGCGCTTCAGAGCGGCACCGATGTGCCGGACGTATTCCATTTTGGCGGCGACAGCATCGGCGAGCTGGCCGACGCGGGGTACATCGAGCCTCTCGACAACTATGTGAACGCGTGGGCGGACTGGAGCCAGTACCCCGCCTCGATTAAGTCGGGGGCCACGTACAAGGGCCACGTGTGGGCGATCCCGTACGGCATGGATACGCGCTGGCTCTACTTCCGGCGTGATGACCTGCAGGCGGCGGGTCTCGCCGCCGACTGGATGCCGACAAAGCTCGCTGACGTGGTCACCGCGGCCGCCGCGGTCAAGTCCAAGGAGGCGAACGTCCTGCCCTACGCGCTGTACGCCGGTCAGGCCGCGGACACCGGTGCGCGCGACCACTCCTTCGTACCCCTGGTGTGGGCCTACGGTGGCGACGTCGTCACCACCGACGGCAAGTGGGTCGGCAACAGCCCGGCGATCCGCAAGGCTCTCGCCTACTACCAGACCGTGTACGGCCAGAGTCTTTCGCCGAAGGAGATCCTCACCACGACCAAACCCTGGACGGCGATGCGTGCGAAGCTCGGCGACGGAAGCCTTGCGCTCCTTTTCGAGGGGGGCTGGGTCTATGGCGGCTGGGCCTCCAAGGACCAGGCCGGCACGAAGAAGAACGTCGGGTACATCTTGCATCCCACCGAGAACGGCGGGCCATCGTTCACGATCGGCGGTCTCGGCACCTGCTGGTACATCACCGCGAAGTCCAAGAACAAGGACCTCGCTTGGGAGTTCATCAAGACCTGGAACAACAAGGACACGGTCGCGAAGATCAACATCGAAGATCCGCACCCCGTCGCGCGCAGCGACTCGGCGGACGTTGCGGAATTCAAAGCGCAGCAGTACCTCGTCGACTCGACGAAGTCACTCGAGAAGGCGAAATTCTTGCCGCCGGACCCGAACCTCAGCAAGATCACGACAGCGATCCAAAAAGCCACCGGCCGCGTCGCCAATGGCGACTCAAGTCCGGACGACGCCGCGAAGCAGTACTCCGCGGACCTGAAACAAGCCATCGGCGCGGATAAGGTCGTCGAGCAATAACGGCGGGCCTGCGGAGCGGAGGCGAACGCGCCTTCGCTCCGCGGCCCGGCCTATCCTCTGAACGTGGTCGGGCGGAACTCCACGTACGTCGCCGGACTCATGCCGGCCGCGGTCCTCCTGGCTCTTTTCTTTGTCGGTCCGGCCTTGTGGGCGCTCTATTCGAGTCTTACGAATCTCGCGCTCGTCGGCATCGACGCCGCGAACCCACGCTTCGTCGGGATCGACAACTACACCCGGCTCCTCGCCGATCCGGATTTCTGGACCGTGATTCGCAACTCCGTCGTGTTCGTGGTGGGCTCCGCGGTGATCGGACAGTTCGGCCTCGGCCTCGCGCTCGCACTCCTCATCGACCACGCCGAGCACAGGCGCTGGTGGCTCGGAACTCTCGCGTACGGCGCGGTCCTGCTTGCGTGGGTCAACCCGACGCTGATCGCCGGGTTCCTGTGGGTGGCGATGTACGACTTCTTCTTTGGCTCGCTCAACCATGTCTTTTTGAGCTCGTTCGGGGCGAGCCCGATCGACTGGCTCGGATCGTTTCCGATGCCGGCCGTGATCGTCGCCAATATCTGGCGGGGAACCGCCTTCACGATGATCATCTTCCTCGGCGCCCTCAAAACGATCCCGCCTGATATCTATGAAGCCGCGCGCATCGACGGCGCGAACGCCTGGCGCCGTTTCTGGGACCACACCCTCCCGAGTCTCCGGCCGATAGCGGCGCTCGCTCTGCTCTCGATCACCATGTCGACCTTCGGGACGTTCATCGTGATCCAGACGCTCACCAACGGTGGCCCAGGCATCGGCACCGAGGTGATCGCGCTCTACGCCTTCCACACAGCATTCAAGTCGTTCTCCATCGGATACGGTTCCGCGATCGCCGTGGTGATGCTCGCGTTGAATTTCGTGTTCGCGATCCTCTATCTGCGCTGGTCGAGGGCGCGCGCATGACGACCCGAGCGGCATCGCGCGCGGAGAGGTCGACCGCGAGGCCGCGTGGTGCGTCGTGGGCGGAGGCCATCGTGGTTCACCTCGCGTTCGTCATGGTCGTCCTGTTCTTCCTCGTTCCGTTCCTTTGGCTGTTCACATCGGCCTTCGACGCCGACGCCGTCGCGTACATCCGCGTACCCGCGACGCCGACACTCGACAACTTCGTCCGCATCTTCACCGAACACGACTTTGGGCGCGCGCTCCTGAACTCGGTCTTCGTCGCCGGCTCGACGATGGTCCTGGACGTCGTCGCGGTCGCGCTCGCCGGCTACTCGCTGTCTCGGCTCGACTGGCGCTTCAAGTCCGGGATCACGTACGTCGTCTTGCTGCTTCAGACGATGCCCCTGTCCGCGACGATGGTGCCGATCTACGGCCTCGCCCGAGTGCTGGGCCTGCGGAACTCGTATGCGGGCCTCATCCTCATTCATGCCGCGATAGAGCTGCCGTTCCTCATCTGGCTGATGAAGAACTTCTTTGACAACGTGCCACGTTATCTCGAGGAGGCGGCGTGGCTCGATGGGCGATCCAAGCTGCGAGCGCTCGTTGAGGTGGTCCTTCCGGTGGCGCGCAACGGCATCGGCGTCGTCGCTGGGCTTTCGTTCCTGGCCGCGTGGGCGGAAGTCCTGATGATGATCATCCTCATCGACTCGCAGGACCTGAAGACCGTGCCGCTCGCGTTCTACGAGACCCTGCGCACCCAGGGCGGTTACACCGAAGTGCAGTACGGTCTCGTCGCCGCGATGGGAGTGGTCTATGCGGTCCCGGTGATGGCCATCTTCCTGGCCACCCGCCGGATGATGGTGCGCGGCCTGGTCGCGAGCTCGCGAGGCCTCTAAAGAATGGCACGCGTCGAGTACGACGACGTTTCGAAACGTTTCCCGACCCAGGACCGGGCGGCGGTCGATCATCTCGATCTCGACGTCGCCGATGGCGAATTCCTCGTGTTGCTCGGCCCGTCCGGGTGCGGGAAGACCACTGCGCTCCGCATGCTCGCCGGGCTCGAGTATCCGGATCACGGCGACATCCTGATCGACGGCGGGAGTGTCGTTCGGCTCGAGCCCAAGGATCGCGACGTCGCGCTCGTCTTTCAGAGCTACGCGCTCTACCCGCACATGTCGGTCCGCGACAACATCCAGTACCCGTTACGGATCCGCAAGCTCAGTCCCGCGGAGCAATCGCGGAAGGTGGAGCAGGTCGCGGAGCTCCTCGGCATCCGCCAGCTCCTACCGAGGCGGCCCGCCCAACTCTCCGGCGGCGAGCAGCAACGTGTCGCCCTCGCGCGGGCGATCGTCCGCGAGCCGCGAGTGTTCCTCATGGATGAACCGCTCTCGAACCTCGACGCGAAGCTGCGCACGCACACGCGGACAGAGCTCAAAGCGCTTCAGAAGCAGCTCGGCGTCACGACGATCTTCGTCACACATGACCAGGCTGAGGCTATGACCATGGGTGACCGGATCGCCGTGCTCGACGCCGGCAGGCTCCAGCAGCTCGGCTCGCCGGACACCGTATACCAGCGGCCGGCCAATCTCTTCGTCGCGCAGTTCATCGGGAGCCCTCCGATGAACATCGTCGACGCTCGTCGCGACGGTGGCGCACTCGTGCTGGCCGGGAATTGGCGAATAGACGCGCCGCACGGGGTCGCCGGAAAGGATGGCGTCAGGGTCGGGCTGCGGCCAGAAGCGATTCAGCTCGAGCTTACGCCGGCGCCGGGGGCGCAGCCGGCTGATGTCCTCGTGTCCGAACCCCTTGGAAGCGAGGTGATCGTCAACGTCATGCTCGGCGATGTTCTGCTGAAGGTGAGGACGCCACCAGAGGTCCGACCGGACCCGGGGACGCGGGTGTTCCTGCGTGCGCGGCCGGAGGGGGTCCGGGTCTTCGACGCGTCGAGCGGCGCCGCGCTCAATTGACGGAGGGACGCGAGCGGCGAACGCCGCCCGCTCCGACCAGCGGTCCCGACCGCGTCCTAACGGGGACGTTCACGAAGGATCACGAGCGGCGGTACGCGCACGTGCCCTTCGACGTTCCGGCTGGGCTGCATCAGCTGCACATCCGCTACTCATATAACGATCAGATCGATTCCGACCCGACGCTCGGTGGCGGGAACACGCTCGACATCGGTCTTTTTGACGAGCGCGGAATTGCCGAGAGCAGCCCCGGATTCCGCGGGTGGAGCGGCAGCGAGAAGATGGAATTCACTATCGACGAGACGTGGGCCACGCCGCCCTACCGCAAAGGCAAGATCCAGGCGGGCCGTTGGCATGTGCTGCTCGGGCCTTACAAGGTGGGTCCGCGCGCCTGCGACTGGAAGGTCGAGGTGTGGTTCGATCCTGGGCTCTCGGCGCCCGCGGGCCAGTACTTCGCGGGTGTGGGCCACGTCGTGTCGCTGCCGCCCGCGCGGCCCGGCTGGGTCCGCGGCGACCTGCACTGCCATACGGTCTTCTCGGATGGTGACTCCTGGCCGGTCGAGATGCTTGATGCGGGGAGTGCCGTTGGCCTCGACTTCCTTGGCGCGACCGATCACAACAACGTCGCGCATCAGGCGTCCTACGGCGTGGGCGGCCGCGGGTATCCACTGGTCGTCCCGGGCATCGAGGTCACGACGTACGGCGGGCACTGGAACGCGTGGGGCACCGATCGCTGGTGGGAATTTCGCGAGCCCGAGGCGAACGCCGTGGAGCAAACCATCCGCGCCGCCGCGGAGAGCGGCGCCGTCGTGAGCATCTGCCACCCGAAGCCATTCGGGCCGCCGTGGGAGTACGAGGGTGTGTCGGGATTTCACGCGGTAGAGGTCTGGAACGGACCGTGGGCACAACAGAACGCCGCCTCGCTCGCGTTCTGGGAGAGTCTCCTGCGTCGTGGATATCGGCACGCCGCACTCGGCGGAAGCGACACGCATTACCTGCACAGGCGCGATCTCGGCTCGCGCGACGCCGATTCACTCGGGACTCCGACCACGTGGGTCCAGGTCGGCGATCGACCGACGGTGAGAACGATCCTGGACGCGCTCCGTGAGGGTCGGTCGTTCGTCTCCGAATCGGCGCGGGGGCCGCAGATCTACCTGCAGGCCGATCGCGGACGCGCCGGACGGGTCTCGGTCGAGGTACGCGACGGCGCGGGAGCGCGGCTCGAGCTCATCACCGATGTCGCCTCTCCGGTCGTGAGCGTGGTCGAGGGCGATGCGTGGGACGGCGCGTTCGAAGTTCCCGCGGGTGCCGGATACGTGCGCGCCCAGCTCATCTCGGCGCGGGGCAATGTCCGTGCGCTCGCGAATCCGGTATGGGCAGAGCGTCTCTGAAGATAGGTAGGCTGCGATGACGCGCGACGGCATTGGCGTGGGCGTTGTCGGCGTCGGGATGATGGGACGAAGACACGCCGAGAACGCTGCCCGTTCGATCCCCGGGGCCCGCCTCGCCGCGGTCTTCGATGCCGATCGCGCCGCCGCCAACAGCATCGCCGTAGAGCTCGAGGCCGCTGGATGCGCGACGTTCGACGAGCTGCTGGGCCGCGAAGACGTGCGTGTAGTGGTGATCGCTTCGCCCTCGCGTTTCCACGCCGAGCAAGCCGTGGCGGCGCTCTCGACAGGAAAGGACGTGCTGCTCGAGAAACCGATGGCGCATTCCATCGACGAGTGCGACCGCATCATCGCGGCGGCGGAACGCGGAGCCGCCCGTCTCCAGATCGGTTTCATGCGGCGTTACGACCCGGCGTACGCCGATGCGAAGCGGCTCATCGCCTCGGGTGTCCTCGGCGAGCCGCTCCTCTTCCGCGGAGTACATCGCGATCGAGAGGCGACCGTTTTGCCGGCTTCGGCCGGCGTCACGGAGATGATGTTCGAGTCGACCATCCACGACTTCGATCTCTCCCGATATTTCCTTGGCGACGAGATCGCCGACGTGACGACGACGGCGTCGGTGCTCTGTCACACGCGCGACGCGCACGGGCACGCCCCGAACGCGGCGCTCAACGCGGTGCGGTTCGTGCGTGGCGCGGTCGCGGACATAGAGACTTATTGGGGCGCGATCTACGGGTACGACGTCCGGAGTGAAGTCGTTTGCGCGACCGGGACGGCGATGATCGCCCCGCACGCGCGCTCCGGACTGGCCGTCTACACGACGGATGGGGCAAAGAGCGAGCTCTTTCCGGGATTCCTCGAGCGTTTCGCCGATGCCTACCGCGCGGAGCTCGCGGACTTCATCGATGGCTCCCTTGAGCGCCGCCCACCCGCGGTCACCGGGAGAGATGGTCGAGCCGCGGTGGCGGCTGCCCTCGCGGGAGTCGCATCGTTCAAGAGCGGTCGGGCCGAGCCAGTACCGGGCTAGGAGCCGCGCTCTGCCGCGATGAGGTCGAGGACGAGCGTCGACCATCCGAAATCGCGGGCACCCTGTCCCTCGCCGGTGAACGGGTCGTAAAACTCGCGGACCCCGCTCATCGCCATCATCCGCACGGTGCGTTCCGCAAGCTCGGTGGCTACGTCGGCCCGCCCGTGCGCGCGCAGTCCCCAGTAGAGGTACCAGTTCACGTTGACCCAGGTCGGCCCGCGCCAGGTCGTGTCCGTGCGCCACTTCGGATCGAACGAGGGCTCGGTCGCGGCCACGCTCGGCACCGGGTAGGGAAGC
>WNGI01006214.1_pt1 | contig 17175 bp, 9 predicted proteins | sample 5400621 | NCBI WGS metagenome assembly WNGI01 (sample SAMN13153374, study PRJNA577476) | soil metagenome | isolation source: 20 cm soil or saprolite under Garry oak tree replicate 1 | place: USA:California | collected 2016-06-15 | reverse complement strand
GCAACCGCATCCCGCCCGCATCGACGCGCAAAGCCGCGTCGTGCCTTTGGGCGAGGCGATGGGTTTTTTCGAGGATGGCTGGGTGCGGGCGCAGGCCGCCTTCTCCGTGCGCGCGCTTGACAATGTCACCTCGCTGTCGCTGGAGCTATGGGTACCGGCCGATGCGGAACAGCTGACGATCACAATGCGCCCTTCGAACGCGCCCGAGATCACATTGGCGGCGCCAGCCGGACGCGTGACGGTGCTGCAGTTTCCGCTCGAGATTCCGCCGTTGGGCGAGCGCCGCATCGAACTCACCGCCAGTCGCGAGCAGCAGCTTTCGGACCGCGACCTGCGGCAAGCCGCCTACAAGCTGGGCTGCATCGGCCTCTACTGAGCAAAGCCGGCTAGCGGTTTTCGATGATCACATTCCGCGTCAGAGGACGGACCGTCTCGGTGCTGTATTCGCCGCCGCCCGACATGGCCGCGGCCGGCGCCAAGCTCAGTGTCGTGCTCGATCGGCGCCGCCCTCTCGAACCGGAACATGTCGTCGGCCTCGAAGCTGAGGCGGAGCAGCGGCGCTGGCAGGTGCATCTGCCCGCCGAATTGTATGACGGTCGGTCGCATCACATTGCGCTGGAAGCGAAGAGCGACGGGAGGCTGGTCGGCACCGCCGCGTTTCTGTTCAGCGGCGCGCCGCAGCTTCTTGCCTCCAGGCGCCAAACCGGCGCCGCGGAGATCAGTCCGACAAAGCCCAGTCCAACGAAGCCAGGGGCGCCCGCGCCGGTTGTGGAACAACCGAGCCGAGCGACGCCGGCGCCGCTGGCGTTTGCGCCGTCGTGCCGCGATGGGCGGGAGCGGCTCGCCGATTTTCTGCGCAGCGAGTTCGGCGGCGACACCGTCGAGCGGGTGCGCGGCTATTTTGCGGTTATCGACGCGCTGATGTCCGATGCCGAGCAGGGGTTGCGCCGGGAGCATCTCGACAGCTTGACCGAGCGCCTGCGTCTGTTGTCGAAGGCGGCCGATGACGGCCGGCCGATCGACGCCTCTATCGTCCTCCCGGTGTTCAACAGCATCGGGTATACGATCGCCTGCGTCTTGTCGCTGTTCGAGCATGGCGCCAACAGCCGCTTTGAGATCATCGTCGCCGATGACGCATCGAGTGACGAAACCGCCGCCGTGTTCGGCGCGATCGGCGGGGTCGTGCGCTGCGTCACGCAGGTGGCAAACCAGGGCTTTAACGGAAATTGCAATCGCGCGGCCCGAGAGGCGCGTGGCCGCTATGTCGCGTTCTTGAACAACGACACTTTTGTGCTCGAAGGCTGGCTCGACGAATTGCTCGCGCCGTTCGAGCGCTTTAGCGGGATCGGGCTGACTGGATCGAAATTGCTGATGCCGGACGGCACCTTGCAGGAGGCTGGCGGTATCATCTGGCGCGACGCATCGGGATGGAATTTCGGACGCAACCAGGATCCGACCCTGCCCGAATTCAACTATGTCAAAGACGTCGACTACGTTTCGGGCGCCTCGCTGGCGGTGCCGAAGGCGGTGTGGGACGAGATCGGCGGCTTCGACGAGCGCTACCGGCCCGCTTATTTCGAGGATTCCGACCTGGCGTTCACCTTGCGCGCGAAGGGGCTGCGCACGCTATACGCGCCGGCCTCGCCGCTTATTCACCACGAAGGGATCAGCAACGGCACCGATCTCGCGGCCGGCATCAAGACCCACCAGATCGCGAACCAACCAAAATTCATCGAGAAATGGCAGGACGTCCTCGCGACCGAGCATTTTCCGAACGGCGAAGAGGTGTTTCTGGCGCGCGACCGGAGCCGGCAGAAGACGCACATGCTGGTCATCGACCACTATGTGCCGCAGCCCGACCGCGACGCCGGATCGCGGACCCTGTTTTCCTATATGAAAATGTTCGTGGATGCCGGCCTCCAAGTGTCGTTCTGGCCGGACAATCTGTACCGTGACAAGGACTATCTAAAAGCGCTGCAGGATCTTGGTGTCGAGGTGCTGTACGGCTCACAGCTGGTCGGCCGGTTTCCCGAATGGATCGCCGAGCGCGGGCGCTATCTCGATTATGTGTTCCTGAGCCGGGCGCATGTCGCGATCAATTATATCGACCACCTGCGTGACCATTCCTCGGCCAAGGTGCTTTATTACGGCCACGACCTGGCGTACGAGAGGCTGAAGCAAGAGTTTGCTGTGACCGGCAGAGAGAAGATCAAGGAGGAGATCAATTACTGGTTCGAGCTCGAGCAGAAGATCTGGCGCAAAACGGATGTGCTCTATTACCCGGCGCGGGAGGAGGTCGAGGCGGTAGAGAACGCGGCGCCGGACAAGACCGTCCGCAAATTCTCGATCTATGTGTATCCCGAGAGCGATATCGCCGAGGCGCGGACGCGGCTCGGCCAAGTGCCGAACCCCGCGGCGACGGTCATGTTTGTCGGCGGCTATCGGCACCGCCCGAATGTCGATGGCGCGTTGTGGTTCGTGCGTGAGATCCTGCCTTTAGTGCAGCGGCATATACCGGAGATCCGCACAATCCTCGCCGGCTCGTTCCCGCCGCCGGCGATAACGCGGCTGGCAAGCAGCAACGTGCTGGTCACCGGCTATATCGCCGATCCGGTGCTCGAATGGCTGTACCGGTCGGCGAATGCCGCGATCCTGCCGCTGCGCTTTGGCGGCGGCGTCAAGGGCAAGCTGATCGAGGCATTGCGTTTTGCGGTGCCGGTCGTCACAACGCGCTGGGGCGCGCAGGGGCTGCCGGAACCGCAGGAATGCGTGGCGCTGGCCGACAGCCCGGCAGAGTTCGCCGAACGGCTGATCGAGACGATTACCGTGCCCGAAGCGGCGCGCGAGCGGGCCCGAAACGGGCTCGATTTTATCGAGCAGGAATTCGGCTATACCACGGTGGCCCGGCGGATGGCGCTGGACATTCCGGAGCTCGGGCGGCTCGGACTCGGCGAGGTGCGGCAGTCAGATCACCGGCGCGGCGCGGCGCGCGACCCCGAGGCGGCTGCGGCCAAGCGGCGCGTCCGAGGCCGGCGCGACACGGCGGCGCGGGTGGGCGGATGATCAATTCCCGCTGCCGGCATTTCCGGGGATCGCGCCCCTGCGTCTTCAACAAGACCGACGGGTCGGAATGCCCGAATTGCGGACATGTGTCGGCGTATAAGGAACGCATCCTGTTTATCAAGCTCGACGCGGTCGGGGATGTGTTGCGCTCGGCGAGCCTGTTGCCCGCAATAAAGGCGCGGCACGAGACGCGCTTCATCGCGTGGCTGACGCGGAGCGACGCCGCCGAACTGGTCGGCATTATCGACGGGGTGGACGAGGTTATCGAGCTGTCGACGGGCGGGCTCGCGCGAATCATGGCCGGCGGCTGGGACCAGGTTTATTCCGTGTCGAACGACCCCGAGAGCGCGGCGCTCGCGACGCTCGCCGCGGCTGGCGGCAAGAGGCCGGTCGGCTTCTACATCGAAGACGGCGTCATGCAGCCGAGCAACGAGGCGGCCGCGCGCTGGCTGGAGATGGCGTCCTTCGACCGGCTGAAGCGAAGCAATACGGAATCGTATCAGCGATTGATGCTGGCGATCATCGGCTGCCCGGATATGCCGATCATGGCGCCGGTGTTGCGGGTCGATGATGCAATGCGCGCCGCGGCATCGGCGCGCCTCGACGGGCTGTTCGGAGCACGCCGGCGGCGGGTCGCGATCAATATCGGATCGGGCAGCCGGTGGCCGAAGAAGATGCTCGAAGCCGAGGCCATCTACCGCTATGCCCGGCTGCTGACCGAGCGTGCGGATGTCGATTCCGTGCTGGTCGGCGGGCGTGGCGAAGCGGAGAAGGCCGCGGCGATCATCGCGATGTGTGCGCCGGGCGACCGCATCCACGCGGCGTTGACCGAGATTTCGACCGTGGAATTTGTCGCGACATTGATGCAGACCGATGCGCTCCTCACCGGCGACACGCTGGCCTTGCATATCGCGGCCGCGATCGGGCTGCCGACGGTCGCCGCGTTCGGGCCGACCAGCCCGGCCGAGATCTTCGATTTCGACGGCCTGATCGCGAAGACTTGGACCGACCGGCTCGATTGCCTTGTTTGCTACGGGGATTGCCGCAAGACCGACAATTGCATGTCGCTGCTCGATCCAGCGGCGCTCGTCGAGCTGACAATGCGGCAGCTCGAACGCGCCCGGGCGCCGGCGCGAGTGAATTGAGCATGCCCGCGATCCAACAGGCCGCAATCCTGTGCGGCGGGCTCGGCACCCGCCTCGGCGCGCTGACCGCGGCAATGCCGAAACCGCTATTGCCGGTCGGTGAGCGGCCGTTTCTCGATATCTTGCTGGAGGCGCTCGGGCAGGCGGGTGTGCGACGGATGTTGCTGCTGGCCGGGTTTATGGCGGAGCGCATTGCCGATTACGGGGCGGCGACGCCGGTAAAGCCGCGCTTCGGTCTGTCGATCGAGGTCGCGACCGAGCCTTACCCCGCGGGCACCGGCGGCGCGCTGTGGCATGCGCGCGACGGCCTTGATGAGGCGTTTTATCTGCTCAATGGCGATTCCTGGTTCGACATCCCGGTTCAGAGCCTCGGCGAGTGGCTGCTCGGCGATCCATCGGCAATCGGCGTGGTGGCGTTGCGCGAGGTCGCCGATGCCTCGCGTTACGGCAGCGTCAGGATGGAGGGGGACCGGATCGCCGAATTCGCCGAGCGGCCAGCGCAGCCCGGGCCGGGCTCGATCAGCGGCGGCGTCTATGCGTTTCGGCGATCGCTGCTCGATCATCTGCGCGAGCGCTGCTCGCTGGAGCGCGATGTGTTGCCGTTGCTTGCCGGCGAGGGGCAGCTGCGCGGCCTCGCCTTCGATGGCTACTTTATCGATATCGGCGTGCCCGAGGATCTGGCGCGCGCCCGGTGGGAGCTCGGTGACAAAAACCGCGACCGCGAGAGCGGTACGCCGCGCTGAGGCCGTCGCGAATGCTGCAGAAATCGGATCTCGATGACGATATCGCCGCTTATATCGCGGAGCGCCTGCCGCAGGCGGAGATGAAGATCCTGTTCGATATCGGGGCGAATGTCGGCTGGTTCACGACGCAGTTCCTGAAGGCCTACGCCGATTGCCAATGTTATTTATTCGAGCCGGTGACGGCGAATTTCGAGGAGATCCGCACGACGCTCGGCCGATTCCCGGAAACCAATCCCTTCTCGCGCACAAAATGCTTCCGCGTCGCGATGGGGCTGACGGCGGAGCGGAGCCGCGTCACCGCCGTGCCGGGCGTGACGGTGAACAAAATCGTCGGAGATCGCCCGAGCCTCGAACCGGTCGAGGACGTCGACATCATTACCGGCGATGCGTTCTGCGCCGAGCACCAGATCGACCGGATCAGCTTTCTGAAGATCGACACCGAGGGGTACGACCTCAAGGTGCTCCTCGGTTTCGCCGGCATGCTGTCGCAAGAGCGCGTCGATTTCGTGCAGGTCGAGGCCGGCCTCATTGCGGGGAACGAGCTGCACGTGCCGATCGCCGCCTTCGAAGCGATCCTCAACAACTTTGGCTATCGCCTGTTTCGCTACACCAACCAGGCGTCGCGCTCGGTGCCGATCCTCACCTGGGCCGATGTCGTGTTCATCAACGAGCGGACCGCCCACACGCTGGCGGCAAAATCGCATCTGGCAGCGCGGGCGGCTGCCGCGGTTTCCGCCGATCGCGACGAGCCGTCGCGCGCCGTATTCGAGGCGCGCGCCGCCGATGCTCGGCAGGCGATGGACGCGCAGGAATGGGAACGGGCGGCCGGGCTGTGGTCGGCGATCATCGCGGAATTTCCGGCTGACGCTGACGCCGCCGCCTTTACCGGAAAGGCCGCGGCATTGCGAGAATTGGGCCGGCTGGGCGAGGCCGAAGCGGTGCTGACGCAGGCGATGCAGGAATTCCCGCTCGATCTGTGGACGGCGGCCGATCATGCCGCGATCGCGATGCGGCGGCGCGATTGGGGCGAGGCGCTGCGCCGTTGGGACGACGTACAGCGACGTTTTCCGAGCCATCCGCTCGGCTATTCCGGCAAGGGCGAGGTGCTGCGGGATGCCGGCCGATTCGATGAGGCCGAGGCGGTCTTTGCCGATGCGCTGCAGCGCTTCCCGGACAATGTGTGGCTTGCGACGCATCATGCCGCCGTCGCGTCGAGCCGGCACGATTGGGCAACGGCATTGCGACGCTGGCAGGAGCTGACGTCGCGGTTTCCGGATCATCCAGCGGCCTATACCGGGCTCGCGGAGGCGTTGCGTGAGAGCAGCCACGCCGATGAAGCCGATCGGCTCCTTGGCGAGGCGGTCGAACGGTTTCCGGAAAACGAGTGGGTGGCGATCACCTGGGCGCGCGGCGCGATGGAGCGGCAGGACTGGGACGGCGCGTTGCAGCGCTGGGGGGTCGTGCTCGAACGCTTCCCGAACAATGCCCATGCACATATCGGCAGGGCCGAAGCGCAGACCGCGGCGAGCGCACGCGCCAATGCAGCCGGGCCAACCGGGCAAGCGCGGCCGCGGCTCGACCACCGAAGGTTCAGCGCCGGCAATACGAAATTCAGCGCCTATCTCAGCGTCTACAACGATTGGGACATCCTCGAACCGGCGTTGCGGTCGATGAAGCCGTTTGTCGACGAGCTCGTCGTCGTCGATGGCGGGTATCGGTGGATGGCGGGGTTCCTCGACGCCACCGGCCGCAACCCGGAGAAATCCGACCCGCGCGTCTACGAGGCGATCGAGGCAGCCGGCATCCCGTTCCGCGTCATCTCGCGCATGTGGGACAACGAGCTGGAGAAACGGCTGGCCGGGTACATGGCATGCCAGAACCGCTTCATCTACCGCGTCGACGCCGACGAGATCATGCATTTCGACGAGAACCTCGACGCCTTTCTTCACGCCGGCGCCGCTGTTGCCGAGATGGAAATGCCGCTCTACGTCGCGCCGGGCTGGATCGTCGGATGGCAAAAAAGGGCCAACATCGAACGGCAGTCGTTCCTGTTCGATTCCAAGCAGATCAACGCCGACGCTCACCTGACGTATTTGTGGCTGGTGTTGTCGCTTGAACAGCTCCCGAGCGTGGCGGATCGTCCGCCGGTTTTCCCGGCGCCCGTCGCCTTCAACGCCCATCTCAGCCTGTGGCGAACCCCAGCGACAAGCATGAACAGAACCGCGTTTTATTCGCTGAGCCACATCCGGGCACATGGCTTGCACTGGAATGCCGAGCTGGGCTCACAGCCGTTGCCCGATCTGGCGAAGCTGTTCGAGCACATTCCGCCGAAGCCTTTCCTCGAAACGCTGTTCAGCAACGACGCTATGTTGGGATACTTTCGGGGAGACGGCTGGATGCTCAAGGTCTCGCCTCTTGCGAAGGACGACGAGGCCAAATTTTCGCATCTCTACGACGCGTTGTTGAGTTCGCTGGTCCAGGCGAACGCCGATTTGGCGGCTTCCAGCAGGTACATATTCGACGAACTCAAGATAGATCTGAGTTCGACCGCTGCCATAGAGCCGCTGCTCGGAAATTCCGGGTTGGGTTTCCAATTCTCGGCTGATCTGGCCAATGCCGAAGTGTTTTTGGACTACATCCTGCCATTTGAGCCCTGGAAGCTGAGGAAGCCGATCAAATTCGGCGCCGAAAGAAACCGACTGATCGTGGAGCTACCGCCGGAGACCTCCGGGGACACCGGCCATCTTCGGCGGCTTCTGACGATGAATCTGTGGTTTGAGGGCGGTAGCCGATTGCAGCGGGTTTCCTGTATTTGACTGCACTAAAGTTGGCTTGCGCCCGGCGGTCTTACGGTGCCAAACATACCGTCGTACTCGCCCGGTCGCCGGAGCGAGTGACACGGCCGAACCGCGCGGGGCATCCACGACCGATACCGCCGCCTTCCCGGCACGGCCCGACCGGTTTTCGGTGATTAAGGTGGACCGCGACCTCGATCCCGTTCTTTCGTGGCTGAAATCGGTGCAGCGCCGGTTGAGCGTCACCGATGACGACCTCTGGAATTGTTCTGGCAGGTGCATCCGCGCTTGCAGTTCTTCTCGTGGCTATCCTGGGGCACGAACCTGCTCGATCTGGGCGCCGGCAGCGGCGGGCTGACGCACTGGAAGGATTGGGTGAAGCCGGCGCGGTCCGATCTCAATCTTTGGCGTCGACCGGACCGTCGGCGAACACCGCGCGCTCTACGCGGATTGGGATGCGATCGACCTCGATGCTGCTATGCCGAACGTCTCCGGCGTCGCGCTCACCGGGTTCTTCGCCAGCCACCTGATCGCGCAGCTGGCGTCGCCGGAACGCCTCGTCGCGTGGATCGGAACCCGGGCGGAGCCCGGCGCCCGCGTGTACCTCGAATGGCCGAGCCCGACCTCGAACGCGCTGCCGACCCGCGACGAATTGAGGCAGCACGACATCGAGATCCTCGTTTCCAATTTTCGCGACGATCCGGCTAACCGGACTTGCCCGGATGTGACGACCGTGTGCGGCTGGGTGCGCGAGGCCGGCTTTACGATCGTGGCGAGCGGCGCAATCGATCTCGGGAGATTCGGCGAGGAACTGTTCGCCCGCGCGCCTGGGCAAAAATCTCCCACTCGGTCACGTCAATCTACCTCACCAGCGGCTGCCTGCGCGTCTGCCCTATAAGATTCCCAAATACACCAAAGTAGGATGTACAACACCGATGGATGGTGGGAATTATATGCCAATCTCCGCTCTCGATCGATATTGGAAACGAACAGTATCGGCCGATGAGAGCCTACGCCGGTAATGATCTATCCTCTTTGAGCCTCGCCGGTTGCCGATGTCCACCGCAATGCCTGATCTCGAAAGCTTTGTTGCACGGCTCAAATCGATAGAGCCTCGGCTGGGGGTCTCCGGCGACGAGCTTGTGGCGTTGTTTTGGCAAGCGCACCCCCGCTTTCAGTTCTTTAAGACATTACCGTGGGACGCGCGGGTCCTCGACATCGGCGCCGGCAGTGGCGGGCTGGCGCATTGGAAAAACTGGAGCCGGCCGCCTCGTCCGGATCTGGAGCTTTACGGTGTCGATTTGGAAATCGGCGAGTACAGCAATTTGTATAGAGGATGGGAGGCAATCGATCTCGATGCGACGCTTCCGGCATTCGCCGGGATCGAGCTCAGCGCTTTTTACACCAGCCACCTGATCGAGCATCTGGCAGAACCGGTGCGATTGCTGCGGTGGATCGGGGAGAGAGCGCCGCCACGCGCCAAAATCTATCTCGAATGGCCGAATCCGAACTCGATGCAGCTGCCGAAACGCAGCGAGCTTTCCGAGCGCGGGATCGATGTTGTCATCTCGAATTTTACCGACGATTTGACACACAGGGAGACCCCGGATCTCTCAACCTGCTGCCGATGGCTGGGAGAGGCGGGATTTGTTGTTCTGTCCAGCGGCACGATCGATATCGGGATGGTGGGTGAGGAATTGTTCATCCGGGGGAGAGACTCTGGAGAGCGCACGATGGGCTACTGGTCGATCACCGGATTTTCGCATTATATCACGGCGGTAAAATTATAATCGGGCCGAGCGGGGCGCCGTTTCGGGCGCGCTTGCGGGCAAAAAGCGCCCGCCGGAAACAGTCGCTCCGCGGCCCCGGAGTTTTAATGCCTCAGGACCTGGCGAGTTTTGTCGATTGGCTGCGCTCGAGAGAGCGGCGGCTGGCGCTCTCCGACGACGATCTGTTGGAAGTGTTCTGGCAGGCGCATCCGCGGCTGCGCTTTTTCAAATCGCTGCCGTGGGGCGCGAATGTGCTCGATATCGGGGCCGGGAATGGCGGGCTGGCGCATTGGAAGGGGTGGCTGAAGCCCGACCGCGCCGATCTCAACCTCTACGGCGCCGACCGCAATCCCGGCGAATTTGGCGAGCTCTATCTCGGCTGGGAGACGGTCGATCTCGACCGCGAGGTGCCGAAATTCCACGAGGTGATTTTCAACGGTGTCTTTGCCAGCCATCTGATCGAATATCTCGCCGCGCCCGAACGCCTCATCGAGTGGCTCGGCGAGCGGGTGAAGACGGGCGCGCGCGTCTATCTCGAATGGACCAGCCCGAGCACTCTCGACCTGCCGAACCGCGACCAGCTGGGCCAGCACGGTATCGAGGTCTTGACGTCGAACTTCAGCGACGATCGCGAGCACGAGCAGGCGCCAGACCTCGCGCAGATGGAACAGTGGCTCGCCGATGCGGGGTTCAGCGTCATCGCGAGCGGCGGGATCGATCTCGGCATTCTTGGCGAGGAATTGTTCGCTCGCGGCGCCGACCACGATTTGCGCTCGATGGGATATTGGTCGCTGACTGGTTCCTCGCTGTACATGGTCGCGATCAAATCCGCGGATATCGCCACCGTGGCGAAACCGGCCGCGAGTGACGAGCTGCGGCTGTTGCGCGCCAAGCGGGCGTTGCTCGTCTCGGGCGTGTTCGATGCGGAATTTTACCGCGCGATTTACCCCGACATGCGGAACCCCGCAATTGATCCGCTGACGCATTATCTGACGCAGGGCGAGGCAGAAGGGCGCAGCCCGAACGCGGTGTTCTCGCCGCGCTATTACCGGCGGCGGTGGATGGCGGACCTGCCCGGCGAGTACAACGCGCTGCTTCATTACATCGAAGAAGGCGAGCGGCGCGGGTTCAAGCCGCACCCGGCATTCGAACCGCAGGCGTACCTGGCGGCGAACCCGCCGCTCGCCGAGTTTGTCGACCGGCCGCTGTTCCACTACCTGACGATCGGGCGCGATGCCGGCCTGCCGGTGGCGCCCGGGCCGCGAGGCGACAAGCTGGCGCAGGTGCTCGGCGCAGGTGCTCGAGGCGCAACGGCACGCGATCGATTTCGAATCGTCAGGGCGGCGCGACCCCGAACCGCTCAAACGCTACAAAGCGGTGCTGGTGCAGGTCCTCATGCCCGAGGAGGGGCTGGCGCTCTACCAGGAATTGTTCGACTTGCCCGCCGATGCGGAGCGCCATCGCACCCTTCGAGAATGGCAGATCGGACATTTCGCTGGAGAACCAAGCGTCCGTGGCGCCACGTTGAGATCGTGAGGGCCTTTCGCATCGCACCGTCGCCGCCTTGCGGCCCGATGCATTCTAATTGATTTGGCCGCTCTCTGGATCCGCGGATGCGAGGGCTGCGTCAATAACCGCCAGCGCCGAGGCAATGGCCGAACGATGCGCGGCGCTCGCCGCGTCGAATGCAGCCCTGGAAAGCGGATTGATGACCTGAACCCGATCCGTTGAGTTTGACTCGCGCGAGGGCGGAGAATTATCCGAAGCACCAACTCTCGGCGCTCGTGTCCCATGCCCCCACCAGCGCTCGATGGGGTAGGCATCCGCAATGATTTGATGAACGTCAACCGCCTCAGCGGCAAACAACCGCCAATCGCTTTCCAATTCGGCCGGTGACCAGCAATACTCGTGCCCCCACTTCCTCGCGATGTCTCTAAGTCCGAGTCCAGATCGCAACTGCTGTTGCCGCCGGTAAGTTCTCTGGATGCCGAGGTACTTGTAGTGAAGCAACAGCACTTCATCCCGAATCGGCGTAGAAACGTTTCCGACCGGTTGAGCGCGGTGGCGGCCTTCCGCAAAGTTGATTTCGGCGACCTGATTCGGATCAAATATGCTGAGCTTCATCATTTGCCCCCAGGGGGCGCCGAACACACATCCGTCACACAGCCGCTGTCCCATCCAGGCGGGCTCTTCCCCGACCATCTGAAAGCCCAGCGCTGGTATCGCCGTAACGCCGGCTTGGCTGCAACCCCGCAGGTATTCTCGCATCTCGGGGTGGTACAAATGTTCGTCGACGTCGGTGACGATAACCCAATCGGCCTCACCCCGGCTTTCCTTCCAGCATTGGTCCGAGAGCGCCTGTTCAGATATCACGAACGATTCCGGGTCCGACCGGACGAAACGGCGGAGCTCTACCTTTGGGTGAGCCGCCAGGATGTCCCGCGAGCGATCGGTCGAGCCATCGTCGAAGACGATGTAGCGATCGACGAAGGAGTCGTAATGCCGGAAAAAGTACGGCAGCATGAATTCGTCATTCCAGCATTGCGCATAAAGGTGAACCCGAAGCGGCCGTTCCCGCCCCATGTTGAGCAGCATGCCGCCGGCAGTGGCCGCTGCTCGCGGCGACGCCTTGCGCGCGATCATTGTATCGCCGAGTTGGCGGATCTCCTCGTATCTGCCGGGAACGACCTCGGCCACAGCGAGGCGCCGATGCCCGTCATGGCCCTCGGCGTAGTCGTGCGCGCCAGAATTTCGAAGCACCAAAATACCGCCCGGCTTCAGGAACTTCGCCCAAGCGTCGTAGGCTGACCGCGCCCCTTCTGGCGATTGATCACCATCGAGCAACAATAGGTCGATCGGCTGCGTCCAGTTCGCCGCGATCTCGGCGGCTCGCCCCTCATGCACCTGCACCCAATCGCCAAGCCCGGCACTAGCAATATTGGCATCAAAGTGATACCGCAGCGAACCGCCGCCAAGCGAGTCCAAAATCCGGCGGTAGTGCGGAACGGAAAATGCGTCGCCCGAGCCGTCGAAAGGGTCGACGCAGTGAACGATGCCGCTGCCGCACCGGCGCCGCGGCCCGGCCAACAGCACCGTGCAGCTGCCCAAGAACACGCCGATTTCCACAATCACTGGGTTATGGCCGAGGGCGAGGCTCGCGCGCGCCACCGCTTCGGCGTCCTCGCCGCGCGTCCAGCCGGGGATCGCTGCGGAGCACTCGAGAAACTCGCGCACATCGTCGGTCACGCGTGTCAGCGGCGCTCCTTCGGCAGCGTCCTCCGCACTCGCGCCGAACGGGTCGAGCTCGCCGCCGAATTCCTCCCAGGCGAAACGCTCGTTGCGGGCATAGTGGTCAAGAGCACGCTGGTACTCGACGGCCCATGGCTTATCCGCCTCCACCAGCATCCGGTGGGCGGTCCTGACCCGGTCGATCGCCCCGTCGAACCATTTGTAATGCGAGAGATCGAGTTGTCGCGAGCACACCACCTCGCCGATAAACGTGTGGTGGGCCACGTTGCTGTCTATCAGTCCCTTTACCAGAACGCCTTTGTAGTCGGCGCCCAGCATGACGTTCTTGATAAACCGGGCGCGGATCGGGAAAACCTGCCGCAGGTCGCCGCCGGGATCGAACCCGACGACTTTGCCTTCCCGGCCGAACCGGTCCCACATGACGGCCCTGACGACATTGGCGCCTTCGCGCTCCGCCTGGTGGATGATTGCCGGGAGATCGCCGGCAAATTCAACGAATTCGTCGAGATCGACGATCACCGCCCATTCGGACGAGCCCTGGAACCGCCGGCGCATCTCGGTAACTGCGGCTGCGCCGCCGATGAAATGGTCAGCCACATCGGCCGTTTCGACCACGGTGATGTTGTAGATGTCACCGAAGCCGTCGATAGCCAGCCTGAAGTCCGGGCCGGTTGCGATAAAAAACTCGGTGATGCCGGCGCGGGAATAATGCTCCAGGAACTGCCCGAGAATTCGCATATCGTTATATATCGTCGTGAACAGCTTCGTCGCTGTCGAACGCGACGCACTTGTCGCCATCGCGCCATTTGGTGCCGGCACCGGGGCGTCTTCCTGGCCGAGCTTGCGGGCGAAGCTGTCGATATCGTCGGTGGCGAGGATTTCGATGCGCGGCAGGCAGCCGATATTGTCGGCAAGCGTGCTGCGGCGGTCGGCGATCTCGACGCCGATACGATAGCCGCCGTGAACCAGCGCGGCGCGGACCCTCGCGTCGCTGGTTCCCCCCGGGAAGGCAACACTGTCGACATCGTGTCCAAGCTCGCGGCGGAGCATTGCCCGCGCTTCGCGGCTGTCGCGCTCGATCTCCTCGTTTGTGAGGCCGGTCAAATCGAGATGCGCGGTGGTGTGGCTGCCGATCGAGAACCCGCGCGCCTCCAGCAAGCGCAAATCGTCCCAGCTCATCAGCTTGAGCGGCGGCCCCGATGTCGTATCCCAGTTCGCGAAGGCGCCGACCCGATCGGTGACGGCGAAAACAGTGGCACGGAAACCGGCCGCATCGAGCAGCGGCGCCGCCTCCGTGAGAACGCTTTCGTAACCATCATCGAACGTGATGACGACCGGCCGGCCGGACGGCGGCGTTTTGCCTGCGATACAGTCGGCCCATTCTTCGAGCGATATCGAGCGATAGCCGTGCTCCCGCAGGAAGCGCAGCTGTTGTTTGAAGACGGCCGGAGTTATTCGCCACGGCAACAGTTCGGACGGACCGTCATCGGCAATGCTGTGATACGCCAGGATCGGAACGGCGAGGCCTTCGCTAGAAGAGCGAATTGCCTCGGCCGTTTCTGGCCCTTCGGGCCCGCTTCTACGACTTTGCCGGCTGAAATGGCCCTCGGCCACAATCGGCGGGAAGGCAACCATCCCCTCCCGAGGCGTTAGTACGTCCTCCGTACCGGGGATTACGCCAAAAATCGCTTCTGCCAGCGATACCAGCTCTCTATCACGAAAAATTCCCCGGTAATCTCGGTCGTACGCATAGTCCCTCCAGCGTTGGTCCAGTTTCATTTGCTGAGCGCGACCGTTGTAGAAGGCGCCATCAAATGAGCTCCAGATGAAATCGGAGGACATTTCCTCCAAGCCTCGATCAGTGAACTGCAGACCGAGAGAGTGCGCGAGGCTCCGCCGATATGTGCGGTTGGTGAACCACTCGTTGAAATTGACGAATACCCTCTCCTTATTTAACACACGATCAATTCCAAGATATTCTCTGGCGTATTGTTTCCAGAGGTCAATTTCCTTTTCCAAATGGTTCAGGCCGGTCAGAGTGCCGCGCGACCGAAGGCGGCTCGCGAAAAGATTGTAGGGGTCACGGATCAAAAGCACATCGAGCCGCCGCTCGCTTATGCCGAGCCATTCATCGTGCCGCTGCTCGAAAGCATTGCTGCAAATGTCAGATAAGGGTTTATCCTCGTAGTTATACAATAAAAGACTCTTCAGCGTAAATTTTCCTATTACCTCATCGAAATAGACGGTCGACTTAAACGTCTCTCTTTCTGCTTCGTTATACAAGGTTATCTGGGCGACGCGGCTGCCGTCGACGAAGTGCTCCAATTCCTCCATACCGTCATAGGGATTTTGGAACAGCCTCACGTCACCGAGAAAGAACATCGAGCCACGGCTTTGCCGGGCGATCCAGTTGATGACGGCATGATTGCCGCTTCGTTGCATCCCGATAAATCTGATTTCGGACCTGTTCACGATTGCCGAGACAATTCGGGCGCGCGCGGAACACATTCGTTCGTCACTTCCTTCAGGCGCCGGGTTTCGCGCAATTTGCAGTTGTCGTCACTTACCGAGAGCCGCCTGCAGCCGGTCCTCGCACTTCCGGCACGTGTCTGTCGTCGCCGAGGTGACGAACGTACCCCGGCCCGCAGTCCTCGGCCAGAATCGCAGCGACGAAGTCGTGCTTTCGATAAAAGAGGCTGGCTTCCCGTTCGATCTCCCAGGGCAATTTTTTCCCCGACGGATCGAGAGATCCGAACGATCCCAACAGCTGATAATCCCGCCGGCGGCGGAGCCCCGGATTCCACGAGAAGCCGTGCCAAACTCCCCATTTTCCGGCATCGTAATCGCGCGCCACCAGCCGGTAGGGGACCCATTCCGCAAAATAAACCCGGTCTGACACGGGGTGGCCGTTCGTGTCATCCTTGTCTCTCAGGTAGACCTGCAGCACCTTTTCGTCGGCATCCAGAACCTTGAGAGATCTCTCGATAAATCGTGGCCTGAGAAACCCCCAATCATCTTCGCAGTGGAATATAAAATCCGTTTTTACGTAATGATATGCAATATCTATCGCGGCGACGTGGCCTACCCGAGCACCAGTGTCAAGCCAGGTCAATGAATGTTTCTGGAATTTTATCGAGAGGTGTTCATTCTTGCGGCCGTCGCCGTCCTCGATGACTATGAACTCGCGGATCGGATAAGTATTATACGCGAAGAAACTATCAAGCGTTCGTTCAAGGAGATCCTGGCGGCCGCAGCTCGTGAGCACCACGGTCACATCGCCCGCGCCGCCTGGTGTCTGCCCGAGCATCTGCGATCGCTTCACGGCGGTACGCACATCATCCATTGATTCAGCCGCGTTCTTCGATGTAATCAGGGGCAGCTCCGACCGCCTCCTGGACCTCCGATCGACGCCGCAAGCTTCGCCCGAGAGCGCGCGTGGGCGGATCTGACAAACCCGAGCTTGGTAGCATACTTGCTCAACCCGGGGAAAGTCGGCCGGCCCCTATCCCTTGAGTTCGGGGCGGCAGAATTCGTCGGCGGCGTCGGGCGGCAGCAAAGGCTCGCCTTTCAGCTCGTACCATAAGAGGACGTCGCGCCAGATGTCCGCGGCGGTCTCGGCATAGCAGAAAAGATCGCGGTCCTCCGGCTCGATTGTCCCCTGCGCGACGAGGAAATCGGCGTCGAACACGCGGCGCCAATAGGCTTCGCCGACGAGGATCACCGGCACCGGGCTCACCTTGCGCGTCTGCGACAGGGTCAAGACCTCGAACAATTCATCGATCGTGCCGTAGCCGCCGGGGAACGCGACCAGGGCGCGCGCCCGCAGCAGAAAGTGCAGCTTGCGCATCGCGAAATAGCGAAAGCTGAAGCACAGATCCGGGCTGACATAGGGGTTCGGATACTGCTCGTGCGGCAGATCGATATTGAGCCCGATCGATTGCGCGCCGACATCGCAGGCGCCGCGATTGGCCGCCTCCATGATGCCGGGGCCGCCGCCGGTCATGATCATGATTCGGCCGCCGATCGCCTTGTCGCCACAGGCCCCGACGAGACGGCCAAACTGGCGCGCGACTTCGTAATAACGGCTGTTGATCGCGACCTGCCGGGCAATCTCGAGGCGGCGCTGCAAGTCGGCATCCTGCGGGCTGGCGGCAGCGGCCGCGGCGAGCTCCGCTACGGCGCGATGCGCGACGGCGGGCTCGGGGATGCGGGTACCGCCGAACACGACGATCGTGTGCGCGACGTCGTGCTCGGTGAGCAGCGTCTGCGGCTTCAGATAGTCGAGCATCAGGCGCACGCCGCGCATATCGGCGCGCTGCAGGAAATCGGGATCGCGGTCGGACCGGCGATAGCTCGGGCTGGCGATGACCGCCTCGATCCGGGCCGGCGCCGCGGGGTCGTCGGCGCTCGG
>WNGI01002057.1_pt1 | contig 17180 bp, 16 predicted proteins | sample 5400621 | NCBI WGS metagenome assembly WNGI01 (sample SAMN13153374, study PRJNA577476) | soil metagenome | isolation source: 20 cm soil or saprolite under Garry oak tree replicate 1 | place: USA:California | collected 2016-06-15 | reverse complement strand
CAAGGGCTTCCGCAAGGAGGCCCCGCTCATGGTCGAGGCCGCCGCCGAGGCGGCGAGCCCTGACAGTTCCGCGGGCTTCAACCGCTCATCGATCGGCATTCCGTCGAAGGCGAGCGCGGCATGACCGCCGTCCGGGAGGAGGCCCCGCGGACCCCACCGCGGGCCGTCATCCGCATCGTCTGGATGCTCCATCGCGCGGCTTACCGGCTCACCGGGGGCAAGTTCGGCCTCTCCCGGCCAGAAGCCGGCAGCAAGTTCGGGATGCTCCGACTCGCGACGGTCGGACGGCGGTCCGGCCAGCCCCGGATCGCGATCGTCGGCTACTACGAGGACGGCCCGAACCTTGTCACGCTGGCGATGAACGGCTGGGGCCGTTCGGAGCCGGCGTGGTGGCTCAACCTCCAGGCCCAGCCCGACACCACGGTCGGGCTGGCCGACGGGCCGCGAGCCGTCCGGGCCCGTGCCGTCACCGGAGCGGAGCGCGACCGGCTATGGGCGCGGTTCGCCGACTTCCCCGGGTGGGGCGCCGACATCGACGAGCTTGCCACGCGGCGACCGGGAGAGACCGCAGTGGTCGTTCTCGAGCCGCGAACGGATGGGAGGATGGCGTCAAGGATCGGCGATGTGCAGCACGTCTCCAGGAGCGCCCAACACGCGCTCCGCAACCCAACATCTCGAACGAAGGCGCGGATCGCGGTGGCGCATGACGGCCGTCGGCTCCCCGGCCGGCGCGCCGTACGCCGCCCGGCTCAGCGTCGACTACCCGGACAAGCTCGACCGACTAACCACCCTGCTGCGGCTCGTCTGGGTCCTGCCCATCGTCGTGTTGCTGACCATCATCGACCCCGGCAGCGATGGGGCCCGGACCGGCGGCGCACTCGTCGGCGGTCTCTGGTTCGCGACCATGTTGATGCTCGCCGTACGAACTCTCTACCCGCGCTGGTGGTTCGACTTCGCCCGCGAGCTGACCCGCTTCGGCGGCCGGGTCTGGGCGTACATGGCGCTCCTGACCGATCGCTACCCCTCAACCACGGACGAGCAGTCCGTCCACCTCGAGGTCGACTATCCCGACGTGGCACGTGACCTCAATCGCTGGCTTCCACTAGTGAAGTGGCTCTTGGCGGTCCCCCACTACATCTCGGTGCGACGAAGGGCCAGATCCGGGCGCAGTTCCTCGGTGAGTCGATCCTGCCGTCATTGGCGGGGTCATCGGGGTAGTGGCCGGGGCCGCGGCAACCGCCGTGTACGCAAGTTCCAGGAGCTGGGCCGTCGTGATCCCTGTCGAGGCATGGTCGGGCGGCATCGCCTCGGCCGTCCTCATCGGCACGCTCGCTGGCCTGTTGCCGGCCGTTCGAGCGTCTCGAATGCCGTCTACAGTGGCGTTGCGAACGGTATGACGGCGCAGCAACGCGAGCCTAACCTGACGGACTAACGCAGGAGGAGGCACACGTGTCGCATGTTCGACACTTCGACCACGTCGGCATCACGGTCGCGGATCTCGACACGGTGGCGGCGTTCTTCGTCGGGCTGGGTTTCGAGGTTGAGGGCAGGATGTTCATGGAAGGCGAGTTCGTCGACACCGTCATTGGCATACCGAACTCCCGGTCCGAGATCGTCATGCTGCGGCCGCCCGACGGAGGAACGGGGCTGGAGTTGTCGAGCTTCATCCGGCCCAACCACGAACCGGGATCGCCCGACGCCATGTCCACCGAACTGGGGTTGCGCAACGTCATGTTCGAGGTGGACGACCTCCGGGCGATCCTCGACCGGCTGGCTGCGGACGGCTACGGCCTCATCGGCGGCATCGGTCAGTACGAGGACATGTGGCGCATGGCGTACGTGCGCGGGCCGGAGGGAATCATCGTGGCCCTGGCCCAGCGAATCGACTGACCTCGTTCGAGCCTCTCGGATGCCGCCTATCGTGGCATTGCGAACGTGGACCGCGTGGGGCCTCCGAGGCGATCTTCGCGCCCGACTCGTCCCACGTCGTCTATTGGGCGACGGAGGTCCAGGGGTCGGAGGTGGCAGCGGCATCAATTCGCGCTGCGAGTACGATGCGCCCGACAGCCGTCATGAGGCCGCACCATTGCCCTAGTAGCGCATCGCAGCTGATCTACTCGCTCGATGGCGCGAAGTCGAGCGCGCCATAGCCGAAGCGGGGACGCACTCAGACGCTCGGAGACTCTACGGTCCGAAGCCGCACGCCTGCGCGACGAATATCAAGACCAGATGAAAGCCGCCCTCAGGGCTAACGAGACTAGACCTGCTTGAGCAGATCGCCCAGGTCCTCGATCCCGCCCTCGCCGAGGAGTCGCAGCCAGGCCTCGCTGCCGACCGGGGCTCCCGCCAAGCGTCAACCTCAAGTGGTCAGGAGAAGGCTGGCGCCCAAGCGACATTAAGCTCGACGTGTCGTTCGAATCCTTCCGCTCAGGGGGTTAGGTCAGCCGGGCCCGCGCAAGTGAGCCAGCACAGCTAGCACGCGACGGTGATCGTCGGAGGCGGGTGGCAGTTCGAGCTTGGAGAAGATGTTGGCGATATGGGCCTCGACGGTCTTTCGCGCCATCGACAAGCGATCGCCAATCGCCTGGTTGGATCTGCCCTCGGCCATCAAGGCCAGGACTTCGCGCTCCCGTTCCGTCAAGTCGTCGAGCGGGACGCGCGAACGTCGGCCAACAAGCACGGCCACGACTGCGGGATCGATGACCGAGCCGCCCTTCGCGATGCGGCGGATCGCGTCGGCGAAATCATCGAGATCGGTGACCCGATCCTTGAGGAGATACCCGACCCCGCCGGCGCCGTCGCTCACCAACCGCATAGCAAACGACGGCTCGACGTGCTGCGACAGGACAAGGATGCCGACAGCGGTGCCGTGCTCGGCGCGGATGGCCTCTGCCGCGCGGAGGCCCTCGTCGGTGTGCGTCGGTGGCATCCGGATGTCGACGATCGCCACGTCGGGAAGATGATCCCGGGTGGCCCGCAACAGCGCATCGGCGTCGCCGACCTGAGCTACCACCTCGAAACCCGCGTCGGCCAAGAGACGAGCGACCCCTTCGCGCACCAGCATCGAGTCGTCGGCGAGGACGAGCCGAAGCGTCATCCTCGGTCGACCAGTGCCCGGATTGCCGCCCCGGAGATTCGCTCCTTGGGAAGAAAGCCCAGAGAGTGAGCGTTCGTCAGGCGCCGCCCGTACGCCCGTGCGTCCCGGCTCGATGTGAGCACGACCCACGGAGGCGGTCCGTTGATGGCCAGAGCCGTCGCCACGTCGAACCCCTCGGTGTCGGGGAGCCCGATGTCCAGCAGCACGAAGTCAGGCTGAAGGGCTTGCGCAGCCGCGAGACCCGAGGCGCCGTCAGCTGCCTCACCGATCACGAGGAAGCCATCGCCGGCCAAGATATCGCGCGCCTGAGTTCGAAATCGAGCGTCGTCATCAACGATCAGGATCGTGCTCATGCCTCCATCGTGTCATCCGAAATGGCCAGCGCCTACAGGGCTGGCACGGGGAGCGGCGTAGGTTGAATGGTCGGGATCAGCGCCGAAATCTTTGTCCCGCCACCGACCGGGCTGACGACAGTGATCGTCCCGTCGAGGGCGGCCAGGCGGTCCGCAAGACCACGTAGGCCGCTGCCCGAGCGAGGGTCTGCGCCGCCCATGCCATCGTCCTCCACCTCGATAGTAATGTGATCGGCGAGGCCTCTGACGCGCACCACAGCCTTTGTCGCGTGGGCGTACTTCGTCACGTTGGCCAGAGCCTCCGAGATGACGAAGTAGGCGGCACCCTCCACTGCCGGCGAGTAGCGCTCCGGCCCGACGTCAACCGTTACATCGACCGACGTCCGATCCGCCAGGGACTCGACGGCCTCCCCGAGTCCGCTCTCCGTGAGGATGAGGGGATGAATCCCGAGCGCCAGGTCGCGTAACTCGGACAGAGCCGCCATGGCCTCCTCAGCTGCCCGGTCCAGGCTGCGTCGGACGGCCGGGTCACCGCTATCGCCCAGCGCGTTTCGCGCGACCCGCAACTCGAGACTTAGCGAGACCAGTCGCTGCTGGGCGCCGTCGTGGAGGTCGCGCTCCACCCGCCGGCGCTCCAGGTCCCCGGCCTCGACGATGCGCGCACGCGAGGCGCGGACCTCCTGGAGTTGCGCTTCGACCTCGGAGGTCAGCCGGTCGTTCGCGACCGCCAACCGCATTGCGCTAGCAACCGACGCGATCAGGCCAGGATCCTCGAGGAGGGTCGCGTCGTGGATGATCGCGGCCTCCCGAACGCCGTTACGCTCGAGCACCGTGACGGCCTGACCCGTGCCGTCTTCGGGCAGCACCACGGGAGCGCCGGCCGCGTCGACGAACCGATTCGCCGAGGGCTCCCAGTAGGCCACCTGCAGGGAGGGATCGCCGAGGGCGTTGGCGAGGGCATCGCGGAGGCGGGCCGGCGTCGGAGCCTGCCCCATCTCGACGACGAGGTCCGCGATGCCGGCGCGGGCCATCCGGGACCGGAGCATCACAGACAGGACGGCGACCGGAATCACGATCTGGGTCAGGAAGACCAGGTTCTGCACCGGCGCCAGCTTGATCCCGATCGTGAACAGCATCCATGACGCGGCCTGCGGGAGGATCGCGAGCGCGCCCGCGAGGACGGGCATCATCTGCCGGCGGGCTGGGCCGCTGGATCGGAGCCAGCGTCGGCCGATCGCGATCACGAACAGCACGGCTCCGGTCGAGAAGCCGATCCGCTGGATCGTGTCGATCGCATGGGCCGCGCTCGCGTCCGGAACGATGGTGAGCGCGTTCAGGCGGCCGCAGCTCGCGACGCCCGGCGGGCAGGCCGACGCTGCGGGCTCCCAAAACAGCAGCCAGAGGAACTCAAGGGGGACCGCCACGAATAGGAAGATCCCGACGACCGCACGGTCGGCTCGCGAGGTGAGGCGTCCGCCAGGAAACGCCAACAGGAACACGACAAACGCGGCGGCCCAGAGGTCCGTCAGCCAAATTCCCACGGTGAACAGGGCCGGGATCGGGACTAGCGTCATCGTTCGCCCGACGAGCCAAAGCATCCCGACCAGGGTCATCAGCAGCCCGAGGCGGTTAGCCGGGCGGCGCGTCCACAGGAGGACGCCGCAGGCGACGAACGACCAGCCGACGAACACCTCGAGCAGTGCCCCGAGATCAAGCGGCGCAAGCTGAGCCTTGCCGACGAGCATCCCCAGGCCGAGCGCGCCCGCGGTGATCAGGAGCAGGGCGCCAACCCGCATGAAGGTTGTCGTCGTTCGCGGCGTCGACAATGTTCTAACCCACAGGTTGAATCGTCGGGATCCGCGCCGAGATCCGCGTTCCGCCACCGATCGGGCTGACGATCGACATCGTCCCATCGAGCGCAGCCAGCCGGTCGGCAAGGCCGCGAAGGCCGCTGCCAGAACGAGGGTCCGCGCCACCGATCCCGTCGTCGTTGACCTCGATGGTCATGTGATCGTCGAGCCCCCTCACCCGCACCATTGCCTTGGTCGCTTTCGCGTACTTCGCAACGTTGGCCAATGCCTCGGAAACGACGAAGTACGCGGCGCCCTCCACCGCCGGCGAGTAACGCTCGGCACCCACGTCGACCGAGACGTCGACCGACGCTCGGTCAGCGAGGGACTCCAGCGCGGGACCGAGCCCAGCCTCGGTGAGGATCAACGGATGGATCCCGAGCGCCAGGTCTCGCAACTCCACCAGCGCCGCTTGCGCTTCATCGGCTGCCCGATCGAGGCTGCGTCGGACGGCAGGGTCGCCGGCCTCACCGAGTTTGGATCGGGTAACCCGCAACTCGATGCTCAGTGAGACGAGTCGTTGCTGAGCGCCGTCATGGAGGTCTCGCTCGACCCGCCTGCGCTCGAGATCACCGGCCTCGACGATGCGAGCGCGCGAAGCGCGGACCTCCTTGAGCTGCGTTTCAACCTCAACACGCAGCCGGGCATTCGCGTCCGTCAGCCGTCGCGCGCGCAGGCGGACGACGAGGAGCACGCCCAGGAGCGCCGTCGCGACCGGATAGACGGTCAGTAACGGCAGCCAGAGTCCGGCAACCGCAGCCGACGCGGCGGCTCGAGGCACGGTGAGGAGCAGGAGCAGTGTCGTTTGCCCGAGGATGATGACGTGCGCACCGAGGCCGAAGATCAGGAGTTGGCGGAACGACAGATCCTCGAGTACGCGGCGACGATAGCGCCACGCCAACCCGAGCGCAGCGGCGAGAACCATTCCGGCGATGCCAGTGACCGCGGCAGCACCGGGCTGGGTCAGCCGGAACACGATCATCATCGCCAGCGCAATGACGGTCGGGATCGCGCCAAAGAAGAGGCCGGCGACGGCGAGCAGGACCGTCCGGGTGTCAAAGAAGATGCCCGGCGCGAACTGCCACGGCGACAGCATGATGCTGATCCCGATGACCCCGAGCAGCAGACCACTGATCGCCTGTTCGATCCGGGAGCGATCGATGCTCACGCGACTCGAGGCCACGTCGAAGACCACGGCCACCGCCAACAGAAGGGCGGCATTCTGGACGAGGACCGGGAGTGGCAGATCGATCACGATCGCTCCTTCCCGGGTCGATCACGGGGATTGACGGCGCCGAACGAAGGCGGCTGGGCGACCGTTCCACGTCTCGGCTGAGGCAAACCCGCGAGCGATCGGAAACCCATCCTACGTCACCCCTATCCGGGCAGGCCCTATCCGGGTCCCCCGAGCAAACACCGCGTGCGCCGCTGTGCTGGCTCCGTTGGCCGTTGCCGTTCGCGAGCCTACGGTCCCGATGAGACACGAGAGCCGAGGTTCCACCCGGCCCAGTCTCAACGAGAGGGAACGAGATGATGAACCGATCGATCACGGGTGCGACTCGCCCGGCCGCCGACCACTCCCAGCGCAACGTCGCTCTTGCCGCGGCGTTGAGCCTGCTGTTCATCGCCTTGCTGGCCCCATTCGCCCAGTTCGGCGCCATCCAGAACCTCATCGTCCCGGCCGATGCCGCGGCAACCACGAACAATATCGTGGCCTCCGCCGGCCTCTTCCGCGCCGGCATCGCCGCCTTCCTGATCGTCGCGATCCTGGACGTCGTGGTGGCCTGGGGCCTGTACGTCATCCTTCGACCAGCGAACGAGAGCCTTGCCCTTCTCGTGGCATGGCTGCGCGTGGTCTACGCCGCTGTCTTCGCGTACGCGCTCGTCAACCTGCTTGATGTCGCGCAGCTCCTCCAGGGCAATGCGACGACCAAGTCGGCTGCGCCGATCCAGGCTCAGGTCGCTTCGTCGATCGCGTCGTTCGGCAATGGCTGGGACTTGGCGCTCGCGATCTTCGGCCTTCATCTCGTCGGTCTTGGCGCCCTGCTGTTCAGGTCCGTCGCTTTCCCGAAGTTCCTCGGTGCCCTGGTGGTCCTCGCCGGAGCCGGGTACCTAGCGGATTCATTCGGAGCCATCCTCGTCCCCGATTACTCCCTGACCATCAGCGTCTTCACGTTCCTTGGTGAGGCCCTGCTGATCGTCTGGCTGTTCAAGCTCGCCATCAAGGGAACCCGCTCACCCGAGGGCCCTCGAACGATCGTTGGAGCGCCGGGTCGGGCCATCGTGGCGGCCGCGTCATGAAGACGTTCGACCGTCGTCACCTGCTCGCCCGCGTCTTCGGAGGATTCCCCGTGAACGACAGCCCGCGAAGCACGAGTACCCGCTCCCCCGTGCTTGTCATCCTCGGCTCGCTCGCCGCCGGTGCCCTCCTTGCGATCGCCCTTCTGGTCGGCCCGGCGTCGGGCGGTTCCGAGCCAGTGATCACCGGGTCGGTGCTGTTCGCCTTCGGGTTCGGCTGGGGCCTCATGGCGCTTCTGTCGACCCGCTTCAGCGCCCAGCCGCAGACCTGGATGGCGGTGCCGGCGATGGTCCTCGGCTCGATGGGACTCTGCCTGATCGTGTTCCAGCCGGGCCCGGCCGCGATGGATGTACTGAGTTGGATCTGGCCGCCTGCCCTGGCTATCCTCGCGATCTGGATGGTCGCGCAGGTTCGTGGCCACCTGCGCGGCCGAGGCCGCTGGCTCGTCGTCCCGGTAATCGCCACGCTCCTGGTCTTCGCGGTCGGCGGCGGCCTCGCGACCGTCAGCGCGGCCACCGATGCTGGCGCCGCCGCGCGGTCCGGCCGGTTGGTCGACGTGGGCGGACACCGGCTCTACATCGAATGCTCAGGCTCAGGCGGTCCCGCCGTCGTCCTCCAGTCGGGCCTTGGCGAGTCGTCCTCCTACTGGTCGCTCATCGCGCCGGCCGTGGCCGCGTCGACGACGGTCTGCGTCTACGACCGCGCCGGTCACGGACGGAGCGACGAGGCAGCCGGGCCGCAAGATGGGATCGCTCTCGCGACCGACCTGCACACCCTGCTCGAGCGCGCCGGCGTGCCCGGGCCGTATGTCCTCGTCGGTCACTCCTCGGGGGGACCCTACGTGCGCGTCTTCGCCGCCCGCTATCCCGACCAGGTCGCGGGCCTGGTCCTGCTCGACGCCCAGCCGGCCGACGCGTTCACCGCGCTGCCCGACTACCCGGCCTTCTACCAGCCCTACCGCCTCGTCACGGCGCTCTCCCCATCGTTGGCTCGCGTCGGCCTCCTGGGGCTCGTCCTCGGACTGCCCGCCGACCAGTCAACCCCGGCGGCCGCTCGCAGCGCGCGCGATGAGGTCGTCGCACTTCCCGCCGCCCTGCAGCAGGCGCTCGCGCTCACGAGTCTCGGCGACCGGCCGCTCATCGTCGTCACGGCCGGGACCGGGCAGGCGGCCGGCTGGCTGACCGCGCAGGACCGGATGACCGGTCTGTCGACCAACAGCGTTCACCGTCTTGTCGCCGCGGCCACGCACGTTTCGCTCATCACCGGCGCCGATGCCGCGACATCGACCCAGGCGATCGTCGACGTCGTGGCATCGGTCCTGTCCGGGACGGCGCTCCGATGAACACTCAGGTCACCGGTCTCGAGACAGGGAGCGACCGATCGATCTCGGCCCTCACCATCGATGGCCGCCTGGTCCGCGCGGCCGTTGCCACCGCGGTGATCGGCGGCTATATCGCCCTCGGTCTTGCGTTCCGACTCGGAGCCGAGGCGTACCTGCTCCTTGGGATCCCGATCACGATCGCCTTCCAGGTCTTGGTCGTCCGGCGACCCCTACGGTCGCTCTGGCTACGCCAGGCACCACCCATGACCTTCACGCGGCGATCCATCGTGGCCATCGTCGTCCTCGCCATCGCCCCGGCCATCGTCGCAGTTGGCGGCATCCGCCATGGCGATCTCGCCTCGGCCGGGTGGGGGCTTGCATCCATGGTCGGCGCCGTCGGAGCGGTCTACGCCTTGCGGGCGATGGACCGGGATGCGGTGGGGTCGACGATCCGCACGACCCTGATCGCCGGCGTCATCCTGGTCGGCATCATGGTTGCCTACCGCCTCGCCACGGGCGGCTTCAATGGGAACCTTGGGGCGGCGCTCGCCACGACCGTGATCTCCCTGGCCACCTACCTGCCCGTGGTTTTCGTCATGGAGGAGGTTCTCTTCCGCGGACTGATCGACACCTATCTCCACGGATCCACGCCCGGACCGGATCGCGCATCTGCGCTCTACGGCTCCGCTCTGTGGGGCATCTGGCATCTCCCGGTGGCGTTCCTCGCGCTCGGGGTCCTGACGATCCCCTACCTCGTGGTCGTGCACACCGCGATCGGTTACTTCATGGTGACCGCGTGGCGCCGGACCGGGAACCTCGCGGCGCCGGGCATCGCTCATGCCGTGATCGACACCCTCCGAAACGCCGTCGCGGTCTTCTAGACGTCGGCTGCGCCGACGCGGGACGACTGACGTCCCTCGACAGCGCCGTCGCATAGTCGCGAGAAAGGTCGCAATTGGATGCCCCGACTCCAAGTCAAGACGTTCGCCACCCCGGACGAGGTGCGGACCCTCCCGAAAGGACAGGCCGCCGTAGTCAACCTCGACGAGGTGACCGTCGGGCGATCAACGTGGAATCCAGGATGGCGTTGGTCGACTGATCTCGCCCCGATCATGGGAACCCGCAGCTGCCAGGCGCATCATCTGGGCCTCTCGGTCTCCGGCGTCCTCCACGTCGTCCTGGACGACGGCCAGGGGATCGACATCCCGCCGGACTCGGTTTTCGAGATCCCACCCGGCCACGACGCGTGGGTGGTCGGCGACGACCCGTGGGTCACGGTCGAATGGACGAGTGCTCGGATCGTCGGGATCGCGCCGGAGGGTCCGGGATCACGGGTCCTCGCGACAGTCCTGTTCACGGACATCGTCGACTCGACGGCCACCCTCCAGAGGCTCGGCGACAACGCGTGGCAGGACCTGCTGCGGCTCCATAACACACGCCTGCGCGATGACCTGAACGTCTTCCATGGACGTGAGGTAAAGACGACCGGCGATGGCTTCCTGGCCGTCTTCGACGGCGCCACGAAGGCTGTCCGCTGTGGGGCGGCGATGACCCGCTCTGCACACGCGATCGGCCTCCCCATCCGGGTCGGCATCCACACCGGTGAGATCGAGTTCGTCGGAGACGATGTCCGCGGCGTCGCTGTCCACGCCGCCGCCCGCGTGATGTCGCTCGCGGGACCCGATGAGGTCCTCGTCTCGTCAACGACGGCCGATCTCCTGGAGGGGTCGGGACTCGCGCTCGAGGACGCCGGGACTCATGAACTCAAGGGCCTGTCCGGGCGCCGCAAGCTATACCGGCTTGCCCTGGACGGGTCGTCGGCGCGACCGGGGTAAGCGGGCCGCATTCGGACATCGCCCGGCCGCCCACCTTCGCGGCTGAGGAGGAAGGCTTCCGGTCGGGCGCACCCGCTTCTTCCGTCAGGCCGCCGGAGCCAGAGCGCGCTCAGCGATCGGCGGGTCACGACGAAGCTGCAGGCGGCGCAGAAGCTGGGCGTTGGTGGCGACGACGATCGTCGACACGCTCATGACGATGGCTCCGACCGACATCGGCAGGTCGGTCCCCCAGGGGACCAACACACCCATGGCACCGGGGATGGCCACCAAGTTGTAGCCGGTTGCCCAGGCCAGGTTCTGGACCATCTTGGCGTAGGTAGCCCGTGACAGCTGAATTGCCGCCACGACGTCGCGCGGGTCGCTTCGTACGAGCACGATGCCGGCCAATTTGACGGCGACGTCCGTCCCGGCACCGATGGCGATGCCGACATCCGCCGTCGCCAACGCCGGGGCGTCGTTCACGCCGTCACCGACCATGGCTACCACCGGCTCGGAGCGGCGCGAGGCGATGGACACCTGCGGCCACAGTGAGGCGAAGCGCACGCCCATCGCTCCGTCGACGGTCCGCTCGGTCAGGTCGCGGCCATCGATACGACACCGGCGGTGCCGTCGACCGTGATCGAGTCGCCGGTCATTATCCGCTGGGTCGCGCCGGCGACACCCACGACCGCGGGGATCCCGTACTCGCGGGCGACCACGGCGCCATGGGACATCATCCCGCCCATTTCCATCACCAACCCGCCTGCGGTGAGGAAGAGCGGCGTCCAGCCGGGATCGGTCGATGGGGTGACGAGGATCTCGCCAGGCTCGAGGTGAGCGCCCTGCGGAGAGCGGATGACCCTCGCGTTGCCCGTCACCACCCCTGGTGAAGCCGGTGATCCGCGCAAGCCCCCCTCCACCGGCTCGACGAGCGCGACCTCCGCGTCGGTGCCGTCGGACAGTAGGACACGTGGGACGTGACGGCGCGCGATCTCACGGGCGTACTCCGCGCGATGTGCCGCGACGGTCTCGCGCATGTCAGTGCCGGCGATCGCCCGGCGGGCCTCCGCGAGGGTGAGGAAGTAGATGTCCTCGGGTACGGTCACGCTCCCGGTCGCGGCGAGCTCGGCACCCACCGGTCGCAGCATCGCCCGGATGGGCGTGAATACGTTCCGGATCAACATGTACTTCGGCAACTCGCGCGATCCCATCAGTGCACGCGCCCGGCCTAACATGAATCTCAGGAGCAGGCGCCGCGGCCCGCGGACCCGACCAAGCAGCGCGGCGGTCGTCGCCTCGGCTTCGCGCGCACCGCGCCGGAACTGCGCGTCCGGTGCGACAGCGTCGTCGGCAAGCAGGAGGTAGTTCGAGATCGCACCCAGGAGATGTGTGGGATCCTCGGACCAGCGGGCCACCCCCAGGTCGATCTCGCCCACTGACCGGAAGCCGTAGCGGTCGAGGAACGCGGACAGGCCGGTTTGCACGAGCGACGGGAGCTGCCCTGCCCGATAGGCCTCGGCGAGCTCCGCGGCCGTCCGGCTCGCGAGGACTTCGCGTGACGCGGCGTCCGAGCGAATGTGTTTCGTCAGTTCCCAGAGCGCCAGGTCCATCTCTGTTGTGGGGTTGTGCGGCAGCCCACGGCTGAGCGCCATGAGCTCCTCGGGAGTGGCTCGACGACCGAGCAGCCGGCCCGCCGCCACGTACGACACCATGCCGGCAACGACGACGGGGATCAGGCGTGGAAAGACGAACGGCAGCGTGACCCGCATGAACTCCTCGACCGCATCGAGGCGCTCGGAGGCGGTCGCGCGGGCGGAGATATCGACGCGTGTCCCCTGCTCGATGTCGCGGATCAGCCGCGCACGCGATCGATCGGGCGACACCCATAGCCGCAGTACACGCACGGGGATGCGCGACCGCAGGACGACAGGCAGGATGCGCCGCACCGAGTGGACCCGCCGGCCACGACGGGCTGCAAAACGAGGGTCGGTGCCGAGCTTCCTGAACACGACCGAGCTCCGCGCCTCGCCGATCGCGCTCACCCGCTCGAGGAAGTCGCGTCCGACCGGGTCCCGCAGTACCGGCGTGACGTCGACGAAGGGACGCTCGCCCGCGACCACCACCGGTGACCGTGCGATCGCGGATCTGGTGCGATCGTCTGCGAACGTCGCGCCGACGCGCCGGCCGATCGCGAGGAACGCCTCCATCCCCATGGGTGTGATCGGCGCGAAATACCCCTGTGCGACGCTGATCGAGAAGTACACCCGCGTGTCCGACGGGACCTCGTCAGGCAGCGGGTACAGGGTTGTGATCGGACGCGCCTGGACGATCCACAGCCGCTCGTCGCCATCCACCGCGAACTCGACGTCCTGCGGGCCACCGAGTCGGCGCTCGATGCGGCGTCCGACCTCGGCGAGCTCCACGATGAGCGCGTCCGTCATCACGGGTGGCGCATGTCTGACCACACGCTCCGTGATCCGGCCCGCTGACACGTCGACGACGTGGTGGTCGGGATCGACCGCACCGGAGACGACGGTGTCGCCCAGGCCGGGCGCGGCCTCGACGACGGCCGTCCCTCGTCTGCCGTTGATCGGGTGGGCGGTGAACATGACGCCCGCCGCCGCGGCGTCGACCATCCGCTGAACGACGACTGCGAGCGCAACGCTTTGATCGTCGAGCCCTTGTTCGTGACGGTAGGCGACGGCCCGTTCGCTCCAGAGTGACGCCCAGCACCAGCGGATGGCATCGAGGAGCGACTGGTCGCCCTCCACGTCCAGGAACGTGTCTTGCTGTCCGGCGAAGCTCGCACCCGGCAGATCCTCGGCCGTTGCGGACGACCTCACCGCGACCTTCCCGCCGCCCATCGATCGGTAGGCATCGAGAGCTGCGGTCGCCACCGCCCGTGGCACGTCTCCTGCGCGAAGTCGGCCCGCGGCGGACGTCGGATCCGATCGATCGACCCTCGCCGACCTCTCGGCGACCAAGTACGCAGCCGTGGTCAAGATGAAGCCCTTCGGCACGGGGAATCCCGCCGCGATCAGCCCCCCGAGGTTGGCGCCCTTACCGCCCGCGATCGCGACGTCGGCTGCCCGGATCTCATCGAGCGAGAGCACCAATAGGTCGGCCATCCGTGAAGCCTAGGTCAACCGGTCTCAGCGACGAATGAGCCGTGGCTCCGGAACCGGCGGGGCGCGGCAGCAACGCTCGTTCGTCGTAGGTCGGCGGCCGCGACTGTGGCGGGTGATGCGTGAGTTCGAGTCCTTCCGCCTCACTTGATCTCGATGCACCGCGCTCCCCCACTGCCCTCGCCCTATGGCGACTTGCCTCCCCGGGCTTGTCGACGTGTTCGGTGCCGCTTCCTGGGTCGCCCGGCTTCGGCGCTGAACGAATGACGCGATAGTCGACGAGCAGATAGCCAGTCGGTGAGATCTCGCTTCGGATCAATTCGAGCTGAATCGATGGCAATCCGTCGAGGAGTCGTCGTCCGCGGCCGACGATCATCGGCCCTATCACGAGCCTGAGTTCGTCGACAACGTCGGCGGCGAGCAGCGCCTGCGCGACCGTGATACTGGCGTGGACGCCGACATCGCCTCCGCGCTGCTGCTTGAGATCCCGAACGAATTCGACCAGCCCGCCGTCGACCACCGTCGCATTGGCCCAATCTCGGTCAAGAGGCGTCGATGTCGCAACATACTTCGCGACCCCGTTGATGAACGTCGCGAACGGCTCGATCTCGCTACCGGGCCAGAATTGCACCCACTCGTCGTAGCTGTGACGGCCGAGGATGACCGCATCCTGCGTGGCGATCAGCCGGGGGATGCTGGCGTCCAACGTGTCGTCCCAGCCGAAGAAACTATCCGGGGCCTCGGCAACCCCGTCGAGGGACAACAACATGCCTACTACGATCTTTCGCACGCCCTACTCCTCCGATTGGTTTCGATGCTACTTAGTTGACTGATCAAGCCGCCGAAAACTCATCGCTGCGACGTGCATGACGTCGGGTACGAGATCCGTGTTGAGAGACGCGGGCGGTCTGCCGGCGTGGTCGATGCTGGGGAGCCTCCGATCGACTAGGTACGACCGGTGCCTGGCTCGGACAAGGTTCCCACCTTCGTTCCTCAGATGAGGTCCGGCACATTCGGTCCGATGGCCCTCTCCGGCCAGTGGCCTCGCCGATCCTTGATCAGCTGCTGCAGCTTCAAGAACCCGAAGATCAGCCCCTCCGGCCGCGGCGGACAGCCGGGGATGTAGATGTCGACCGGCATGATCCGGTCGATCCCCTCGATCGTGGAGTAGCTCCGCTTATAACGCCCACCCGAGCAGGTGCAGTCACCCAGGGCGATGCACCACTTCGGCTCCGGCATCTGCTCCCAGAGTCGGATGAGCGGGCCCGCCATCTTCGTCGTGCAGGTGCCGGCGACGATGAGGACGTCCGCCTGGCGAGGGCTGGCCCGGAACGGGAACCAGCCGAAGCGGTCCATGTCGTTCTTGCTCGTCGCGGCCGAGATCATCTCGATCGCGCAGCAGGCGAGACCTGACAGCAGCGGCCAGAGGCTGTTGACCCGGATGAGGTCGAGGATGACGTCGGCCCTCGCCGGGATGACCTCGAGCGGGCCGGACCATCGGGCGTCGTCCCGACGACCGAGGCCGCTCGCCTCGAACTCGGCCAGGTGGGTGATGTCCGACTCCTGGCCACCGCCATACGCGGACGGGTCTACGGCCTGCCAGAGCGTGTTCGGAACCGTGATGGGAGCCGCGATGGCGTCGCGGCCCGCCGTGTCGATCGCGATCTCGCGCTTCATGACCGGCCGTCCGTCCCAGGGGTCAGCCGAACGTGAAGCAGTAGGCCTCGGCACCGGCACCGAGGAACTCGATCTCGACGAGGCGCTCGCGGATCGAGCCGGGTTGGCGGATCAGCTGATGGAGGCGCTGCTCGGCCAGCGTGCCGTTGCCTGCCTCGTCGACGTCGAACCCATGGCTGTCGCCGGGTGCCTGGCCATCGAGCAGCACCCGGAACGGCACCTTCGTCCCGCGCGTTGCCGGCCCCATGACGAGGTTGACGTCGCGGGCCTGGAACTGGAACCCGATCCGCGCGCCGGTCTCGTTCGACACGGCGGCGTGTTGAGCGAGCGTCCACGGCCCCGAAGGCGCCCATTCGTTGAGGAAAAGCCGGTCGGGCTTCGGGTACGTGTGCGGCACGTTGAACCGGGCGGACTCCGGCGACGCGAAGGCGGCACTCCGGCCATAGCCGACGTACGTCTCGGGCGTTCGCAGGGTCCGCCAGTCTGCGGCGACTTCGAAACCCTTGGGCTCAACTGACACAAGCTCCGGATCGACGCCTTCCGCGCCGGCCTCGAGCAAGAGCTGCTGGACGACCATCTCCGTCATCGCGTACTCGCCCTCGCCGAAGTGGTGCCACCGGATGCGACCCTCGGCGTCCGCAATGTAGATCGCCGGCCAGAAGTGATTCGCGAAGGCTTCCCAGACCCCGTAGTTGCTGTCGACCGCGATCGGGTACTCGACGCCCAAGGCTCGCAACCGCGCTACGACGTTGTCGATGTTCTGCTCGAACCCGAACTCCGGGGTATGGGCGCCGATCACGGTCAGCCCGACGTCGCCGTATTTCGCATCCCACGCCTTGATGTACGGCGCGGTGCGAAGCCAGTTGATGCAGGTGTAGGTCAAGAAATCGACGAGGACGACCCGTCCTCGGAGGCCCTGCGGCGTCAGCGGCTCAGAGTTGAGCCAGCCGGTCGCGCCCTCGAACGACGGGAGGCGGCCCTCGACCGGCAGGACATCCGGATCGCCGGCGAGGCGGTGGGCGATCGACCGGAGGAGACCGGGGCGGCTGTGCGGTGGGGCCGTCGCCGCGCCGTCGGAGCCGTCGGCGTTGTTTCGCTCATCGAACATGGAGGGGCCTCCCGATAGTTCCTTGATGGGAATAGTGGCGCCCATGGAACCTACTTGTCGATGCATGGGATCCCGGTCAGAATCGGTCGACTTCAACTACGGCGTCAGCGAACGCCCGTGGCGCTTCCTGCGGCGGGTCGTGGCCGACGCCGCCAGTGAGGACGTGGTGGGCATATGGGCCGGTGAACTTCGCGCGATACGACGCGGCCTCCGGATGGGGCGCTCCATTCGCGTCACCTTCCAGCGTGATCGTGGGGACGGTGATCACCGGCCCCCCACCTCCATCAGCTCCGCCGACGGCACCGCCTGGAAGGAAGGCATCGCGGTCCGGCTCAGGGACGATGCACCCAGATTTCGCGAGGGTCACCTGCCTAGACTCTCAACCGTGGCACCGTCAAATGACGGCGTCGGCTCTTGTGATGGCTGCCGCGTCAGCCGGGAGACTTGACTGAGGTGGCAGCAGGTACGCAAATTGCAAAGTAGGTCCTTACAAAGGGAGTAGGCATGCGACGGTTTGTCACCTCAAGAGATGGCAC
>WNGI01012043.1_pt1 | contig 17187 bp, 17 predicted proteins | sample 5400621 | NCBI WGS metagenome assembly WNGI01 (sample SAMN13153374, study PRJNA577476) | soil metagenome | isolation source: 20 cm soil or saprolite under Garry oak tree replicate 1 | place: USA:California | collected 2016-06-15 | reverse complement strand
CTCGAGGCGGTGACCGCCGACTCCGAAGGCGGTACGGGCGACGTCAAGTATCACCTCGGCGCCGAGGGCAGCCGTTCGACGCCCGCCGGCGATCTCACCGTCACCCTGGCCGCGAACCCCAGCCACCTCGAGGCGGTCGACCCCGTCGTCGAGGGCAGGACGCGGGCAGAGCAGACCGACCGCTCGACGCGAGAGGGGCGGCACGACCCGCGGGTCGCGCTGCCGGTGCTGATCCATGGCGATGCCGCCTTCCCGGCGCAGGGAATCGTCGCCGAGACGCTCAACCTCGCCGAGCTAGAGGGCTACGCGACTGGCGGCACGCTGCACCTGATCGCGAACAATCAGATCGGCTTCACCACCGATCCGGTCGACGGCCGCTCGACCCGCTACTCGAGCGATCTCGCCAAGGGCTTCGACTTCCCGATCATCCATGTGAACGCCGATGACCCCGAGGCTTGCGTCGCGGCCGTGCGCCTGGGAATGGCCTACCGGCGCCGCTTCCAGAACGACGTCGTCATCGACCTCGTCGGCTATCGCCGGCACGGCCACAACGAGCAGGACGAGGCGGCCTACACCCAGCCGCTGATGGCGGCCCGGATCGCGCAACAGCCGACGGTGCGCGAGCAGTATGCGGCGAAGCTCGTTGCGGAGGGTGCGCTCTCCGAGGCGGATACGGAGACGCTCGCGCGCGAGGTCGAGACGAAGCTGAAGGAGGCGCATGAGCGGCTGAAGGAATCCTTCGCCCACGCGGCGGTCGCGAGCGAAGGGCGCATCCCGTTCGCCACCGGCGCCGAGGTCGTCACGGCCGTCGCCGCGGAGCGTCTGCGCGAGCTCGACCGGTCACTTGTCACTGCGCCGGAAGGCTTCACGATCCATCCGAAGCTGAAGAAGCAGCTCGACCGCCGGGCAGAGGCCCTCGAGCAGGGCGGGATCGACTGGGGCCAGGCCGAGTCGCTTGCCTTCGCGAGCCTGCTCGTCGAGGGCATCCCGATCCGCGTCACCGGCCAGGACACCGAGCGCGGCACCTTCTCGCATCGCCACGATGTGCTCCACGACGTCGAGACCGGCGAAACCTACACACCCATCCAGCACCTGGCCGAGGCGCAGGCTTCGTTCGAGCTCTACAACTCGCCGCTCTCGGAGGCGGCGGCGATGGGGTTCGAGTACGGCTACTCGGTGGCCGCGCCCGAGGCGCTCGTGCTCTGGGAGGCCCAATTCGGCGACTTCGTCAACAACGCCCAGGGAATCGTCGACCAGTTCATCGTCGCGGGCCTGTCGAAGTGGGGGCAGACCTCACGCCTGACGCTGCTGCTCCCGCACGGTTACGAGGGCAACGGCCCCGAGCATTCGAGCGCACGCGTCGAGCGGTTCCTCCAGCTCGCGGCCCAGGAGAACATCCGCGTGGCGAACCCGACCACGGCCGCGCAGTACTTCCACCTCGTCCGTCGCCAGGCGCTCGACCCCGCCGCGCGGCCCCTCGTCGTGATGACGCCGAAGGGGCTGCTGCGGTTGAAGCAGGCATCGTCGACGCTGGCGGAGCTCGCGGAGGGTGCGTTCAAGCCCGTGCTGGACGATCCGAGCGCCGACCACGAGCAGGTGCGTCGGCTCGTCCTCTGCTCGGGAAAGATTTACTACGACCTCGCCGGACACGCGTTGCGCAAGAGCGCCGGCCACGTGGCGATCGCGCGGATCGAGCAGCTCTATCCGTTCCCCGTCGAGGAAAAGGCTGCGCTCGTCGCCGCCTACCCCAACCTGGCCGAGGTCGTCTGGGCGCAGGAGGAGCCCCAGAACATGGGTCCGTGGCGGGCGATCAGGCACCGCCTCGAGGAGAAGCTGCCCGTTGGCGTCAGGCTCCGCTACGTCGGCCGCCCCTGGCGCGCGAGCCCCAGCGAGGGTTATCCCACCGCGCACCTGCGCGAGCAGGACCGGATCGTCCGCGAAGCGCTGGCTTAACTTCTAGCTAGGGCCGGCGCCGGCGCCGGTAGTTGACCGCGTGCTTGGCGATCGTCGGGCCGTGCTTGCGCGCCTGCTTGAGGATCGTCTTGCGGTGCTTGGGCGGAATCCGGCGCCAGATGTCCCACGCGCTCATCGCAAGCCCGACGACGCCCGCCCGCCGTGTCAGTATGCGAACCATTCGCGCCACGGGCGGGATCGTACAACCGGCGGAACTCCGAAGCGGCACCTGGTTGATCCGTCACCCGATCCCGCTAGAATCCGCCGTCGTTCGCGGGAACGACCCAAAATCGCTCGGAGGAGGACAATGCCCGTAGATACGCCTACGCTTTTCTCTCAGGTCATCCAGGATCATCTCGAGCTGAAGGAACGCAACTCTGAGCTCGACCACGATCTGCCGCTCGATCGCTACAAGAACGATGATCCGTTCGACAACCATCCGCTGTTCAAGACCGAGGAGCAGGCTCGCATCGAGGACACGATGGACGGCACGGAGCCGGCCATCCCGGCGGAGCCGACGATCGCCCTCAAGTGGCCCGGCGAAGACGACGCGGAGGAGCCGGCGGCCGTGGAAACCAACGACGGCCTCTGGACCCGCTCGCGCGACTTCGACTGGGGCGACTAGTTCTCGTTCTCGTTCTCGCGGAAAATCTGTCGATTTTCCGCGAATCTGTGTTGTAACCTCGCTGCGCTCGGTAGAGAGTTTGGCATGGCCGCCTCCGGGTAGCCCCATCGCGGACCCCAACGAGATGCAAGGAGACTGACTGATGCCGCTATTCGCTCTGGCAGGAGCCATCGGAGCCGCACTCGCATACTTCTTCGATCCCGACAACGGCCGTCGGCGCCGCAAGATCGCCGTCGACAAGGCAGGTAAGTACGTCCGCAAGGCCGGCCAGCAGGCGCAGGGCGCCGCGGCGCAAGCTCAGGGTCTGAAGCAGAAGGCGACGCACTTCTCCGAGCAGGAGAAGCCACAGCCGGACGACGTGACGCTCGCGCGCAAGGTCGAGAGCGAGATCTTCCGCGACGCGGATGTGCCCAAGGGGCAGATCAACGTCAACGTCGAGGACGGTGTCGTCTACCTGCGCGGCGAGCTCGAGCAGCCGGACCTGATCGAGGATCTGGAGTCCCAGGCGCGGAAGGTCCAGGGAGTGCTGGGCGTCGAGAACCTGCTCCACGCGCCCGGTCAGGAAGCGCCCGCCAAGCGCGAGTAGAGCCGTCAGCCGCGGCCCGTAGAGTCAGATTCGTGGCCGCTGAGAAAACCGAAGCAGCCGTCGAGCGCTGTCTACGTTGCGGCGCCTCGATGGAGTGGAGACATCAGACCTGGCAGTGCGCACGATGCGGCTTCAAGCTCGGCTGCTGCGAAGGCGACGACGGCCAACCGAACTAACCAGATCCGGTACGCCGTTGTGTCGCGCCGCGCGGCGTGCTGATAATCGGCGCTGAGTAGTGGCTATTCAGGAACACGCTGCGGCTGACCCCACCGCCGGTGTGGGCGTGCCGGACGTTCGGCTCGTCGGCGTCCGCAAGACGTACGGCGAAGTGATCGCCGTCGACGGCGTCGACCTCGAGATCGCCTCCGGCGAGTTTTTCACCCTGCTCGGGCCCTCCGGCTCCGGCAAGACGACGACGCTCCGCCTGATCGCGGGCTTCGAGCGTCCCGACGAAGGGCGGATCGAACTTGCAGGGCGCGACGTGACGGGCCTGCCGCCGTACTCGCGGGACGTCAACACGGTCTTCCAGGACTACGCGCTCTTCCCGCACATGACTGTCGCCGAGAATGTCGCCTACGGGCTCCGGGTGAAGGGCGTGCCGCGCCGGGAGCGGCGTCTCCGCGTCGACGAGGTGCTCAAGATCGTGCGGTTGCCGGGCCTCGGCGAGCGCAAGCCGATCCAGCTGTCGGGCGGCCAGCGCCAGCGGGTCGCGCTCGCGCGCGCCCTGGTCAACCACCCCCAGGTGCTGCTCCTGGATGAGCCTCTCGGCGCGCTCGACCTGAAGCTGCGGCAGGAGATGCAGATCGAGCTCAAGCGGATCCAGCGTGCCGTGCGTGAGGTCGGGATCACCTTTGTGTATGTCACGCACGACCAGGAAGAGGCGCTGACGATGAGTGACCGGCTCGCGGTCTTCAACGAGGGAAGGACCGAGCAGGTTGGGACGCCGGCGGACGTGTACGAGCGCCCCACCAACGCGTTCGTCGCCGGCTTCGTCGGTGCGTCGAACGTGCTCACGCGGTTCGGGCACACGTTCACTGTCAGGCCCGAGAAGATTCGAATGACGGCCGACGCCGGCGTCCGTCGCGACGAGCAGAACTCGGCGACGGGGCGGATTCGCGACGTCGTCTACGCCGGCATGTTCACCCGCTACGTCGTCGACCTAGACGGCGGCGGCGAGCTCGTCGTCGTTCGCCAGAACCTCGAGACTTCGTCGGCCGAGGCGCTCGACGCGCGTGGGCGGCGCGTCCTCTTGGAGTGGAGCCCAGAGCACGCAATAGAGACCCAGGGGCAAACGAAAGAGGAGGAACCCGATGAACCGAGCTCGTAAGCGCTACCTGCTGTGGACGGCGGTCGTCGTCCTCACCGGCGCGCTCGCCTTTGCCGCCGCCGGCTGCGGCGGCGGCGGGAAGAAGTCGTCGAAGGCTAAGTCGAACCTGCCAAGCTCGATCGGCAAGAGCGAGGGCGTCCTCAACCTGGTTGCGTGGGAGGGCTATACCGACCCGAGCTGGGTGAAGCCCTTCCAGCACCAAACGGGCTGCAAGGTGCGCAGCAAGTTCGGCGGCTCCTCGGACGAGATGGTCACGCTGATGCGCCAGGGCGGCGGCAGCCAGTACGACATGGTTTCCGCTTCCGGCGACGCGTCGCTGCGGCTGATCCGCGGACACATCGTCAAGCCCGTGAACGTCGACCTGGTCCCGGGCTGGAAGGACTTCATCCCACAGCTCAAGTCGCCCTCGCACAACACGGTCGACGGCAAGCACTACGGGATCTCGCTGCAGTGGGGGCCGAATACGCTGCTGTTCAACACGCAGAAGGTGAAGCCGGCGCCGACGAGCTGGTCGGCGATCTACGCACCGACCTACAAGGGCCAGATCACCGTCCCGGACAACCCGATCCAGATCGCCGATGCCGCGCTCTACCTCTCGAAGACGCAGCCCGATCTCGGGATCAAGGACCCATACGAGCTGACGAAGGCGCAACTCGACGCTGCGGCGAAGCTGCTCAAGCAGCAAAAGCCGCTGATCAAGAAGTACTGGGCCCTCGCCTCGGACGAGATCGACCTGTTCAAGAACGGCGACGCCGTCATCGGCGCGTCGTGGCCGTACCAGACGAACACCCTCGCGGCCGACGGGGTTCCGGTCAAAGACCTGATACCGAAGGAAGGTGCGACGGGGTGGGCGGACACGTGGATGCTCTCGGCCAAGGCCAAGCATCCCAACTGCGCGTATCTCTGGCTGAAGTACATCTCGACGCCGAAGGTGCAGGCGATGCAGGCGCTCTCGTTCGGCGAGACGCCGGCGAACCTGAAGGCCTGTCCGTTCATGAACAAGATCCAGAAGGGCGGTTGCGCGCAGTACCACGCCAACGCGCCGGCCTCCTACTTCAACAGCATCAAGTTCTGGAAAACGCCGATCGCCGACTGCGGCAACGGCAAGAACGACTGCATGGACTACACGGCCTGGCAGCAGAAGTGGACCCAAATCAAGGGGTAGCGCGCTGAGCACCCCCGCAGCCGAAGCGGGCCGCCCTTCGTGGGCGGCCCGCCGCCGCTCTGTCTCCGCCGCCTTCTTCAGGCGCCCCTGGCTGCGTGGCCTGATCCTGCTGACCCCGCCCGTCGGTGCCTTCATCGGGATCTACGTTGCCGCGCTCGTCGCGCTCTTCGTCTCCGCGTTCTGGACACTCGATCCCTTCACGAGTGCCGTCGTCCACCACTGGACCTTGTCGAACTTCGACACGCTGATCCACGACTCCACGTACCGCGACATCGCGTTCCGCACGATCGGGATCGCGGCAGCGGTCACCCTCACGGACGTGCTCCTTGCGTTTCCGTTCGCCTACTTCGCGGCCCGGCTGGCACCGCGACGTCTCCAGGCGTTCCTGTTCGTGCTCGTGCTGCTGCCGCTCTGGTCGAGCTACCTCGTCCGTGTCTACGCCTGGCGCTTGATTCTCGCGCGCGACGGCGTTCTCAATTGGACGCTCGACAAGCTCGGCCTCGGCCACATCGGCGTCGCCTACTCGAACTGGGCCATGTGGATCGTCTTCTCCTACATCTGGCTGCCGTTCATGATCCTGCCGATCTGGGCGTCGCTCGAGCGGGTGCCGGATTCGTACCTCGAGGCCTCGAGCGACCTCGGCGCCAGAAGGTGGCGCACGTTCCGGACCGTGCTGCTGCCGCTCGTCCTTCCCGGTGTGATCGCGGGTTCGATCTTCACGTTCTCCTTGACGCTCGGCGACTACATCACACCGATTCTCGTTGGCAACACCGACTTCATCGGCAACGTCGTCTACCGGAACGTCGGCGTCTCCAACAACGTCCCGTTCGCGGCCGCGTTCGCGACCGTACCCGTCATCGTGATGGGGGTCTACCTGGCGATCGCGCGCCGGCTGGGGGCGTTCGAAGCGCTTTGAACGAGGGGCGCCTCACCCGCACGCTCTTGGCGGTCTGGGTCGTGCTCGTGCTGCTGTTTCTCTTCCTCCCGATTGCGCTGATCGTCGTCTACGCGTTCAACCCTTCGAACGTCCAGGGATGGCCGCTGCCGGGTCTCTCGACGAAGTGGTTCGGCTCCACCTGGCACAACCCCGACATGCGCAGCGCCCTTTACCTCTCGCTGAAGGCGGGCGCCGTCGCGACGACCGTTGCGCTCGTCCTCGGCTCGGCCGCGTCATTTGCCGTGCATCGCTTTCGCTTCTTCGGCCGCGAGGCAGTCTCGTTCCTGCTTGTCTTGCCGATCGCGCTCCCCGGGATCATCACCGGCATGGCGCTCAACTCGTTCTTCACCTTCGCCGGCTGGAATCTCAGCTTCTGGACGATCGTGATCGGCCACGCGACCTTCTGCGTCGTGATCGTCTACAACAACGTGCTCGCGCGCCTGCGCCGGACGCAGACTTCGCTCGTCGAGGCCTCGATGGACCTCGGTGCCGACGGGTGGCAGACGTTTCGTTTCATCACGTTCCCCGTGATCTCGACCTCGCTCGTGGCCGGCGGACTGCTCGCCTTTGCGCTCTCGTTCGACGAAGTGATCGTGACCACGTTCACCGCCGGCGCGCAGAACACGCTACCGCTCTGGATCTTCGGGAATATCCGTCTTGGCCAACAGTTGCCGCAGGTGAACGTCGTCGTCCTGATCATTCTCGGCATCACGATCCTGCCGGTCGTCCTCGCCCAGCGGTTGACCCGCGATGCCGGGATTTTGCGCCGCTCGGCTGCCGTCGGTGGGGCCGCCGCGCAGGCGGCGCAAAGCGGTGCGGTGTAGGTTGAAAGCGTTGAGCGAAGGAGGGCAGACATGAGCGTCACGGTTTCGAGCTACAAGAACTTCGTCGGCGGCGAGTGGATGGACTCGGCCTCCGGCGAGACGATGGAGGTTGTCAACCCGGCCACGGGCGAGGCGATCGCGGAGGTTCCGCGAGGAACGTCAGAGGACGTCGATCGCGCCGTCGCGGCTGCAAAGGAAGCGTTGCCCGAGTGGCTCGAGACGACGCCGGGCGAGCGCGCCGAGCTCCTGCTGAAGCTGGCGGATCTGATCGACGAGCACGCCGAGGGGCTGGCGCAGCTCGAGTCGACGAACGTGGGCAAGCCGCTGCCCGCGGCCCGCGACGAGCTGCCGGTCTGCTCCGACAACCTGCGCTTCTTCGCCGGCGCCGCGCGCCTGCTCGAGGGCAAGTCGACCGGCGAGTACATGCGCGGCTACACGTCGATGCTCCGCCGCGAGCCGCTGGGGATCGTCGCCGGGATCACGCCGTGGAACTACCCGCTGATGATGGCGGTCTGCGCTTCGTGCAACTCGCCCACGAGGCCGGGCTCGTGCCGGCGGGCGTTCTGAACGTGATCACCGGCGACGGCGTCCCGGTCGGCGAGGGGCTGGTCAAGCACCCGGACGTGCGCCTCGTCTCGCTCACCGGCGACGTCGAGACGGGCAAGATCATCGCCCGCACCGCCGCCGACACGCTCAAGCGCGTCCATCTCGAGCTCGGCGGCAAGGCGCCGGTCATCGTCTTCGACGACGCCGATCCCGCTGCGGTCGCAGAGGGAATCAAGATCGCCGGATACTGGAACTCCGGCCAGGACTGCACGGCCGCCTCGCGGGTCGTCGCGGGCCCGCGTATCTACGACAAGCTGCTGGAGGAGCTCGTCCCGGCGGTCGAGTCGCTCTCGGTCGGCGACCCTGCCGACAACGAGGAGCTCGACATGGGCCCCGTGATCTCGAAGGACCAGCAGGACCGCGTCTTCGGGTTCCTGGAGCGGGCCAAGAGCGCGAAGGTGCTCACCGGGGGCGATTCCAACGGAGACCGCGGCTTCTTTGTCACGCCGACCGTGATCACGAACGTCGGCCAGGACGACGAGATCGTCCAGCGCGAGGTCTTCGGTCCGGTTGTGACCGTGCAGCGTTTCGCCGACGACGACCAGGCGATCGCTTGGGCGAACGACGTCGACTACGGCTTGGCGGCATCGGTGTGGACCCGAGACATCGGGCGGGCGCTGAACGCCGCGCGCAAGCTCCAGTTCGGCACCGTCTGGATCAACGACCACATCCCGCTGGTCAGCGAGATGCCCCACGGCGGCTACAACCAGTCCGGCTACGGCAAGGATCTGAGCGCCTACTCGCTCGAGGACTACACGAACATCAAGCACGTGATGGCCAAGATCGATTAGCTCAGCTTGGACCCGTTGTAGGGACAGGCACCGCGAGGGTGCCTGTCCCTACAGGCGTTGGAACTGAGCTAGGCCCTCTTCAGATCCGCGAGGATCTCGGTCGCGGCGGCTACACCCGTCGAAGCGCCGCCTTCCATGTACCCCTGGAAGTCCTGCGAGCAGTGTTCGCCGGCGAAGTGGATGTTGCCCTGGCGGAGAGCTTCCCAGCCGCTGAAGCCGACGTACTGGCCGACTTTCCAGTAGGAGTACGAGCAGTTCAGGTTCGGGTCGAGCATCGGCGTCGACAGTGTCGCCTTGCCGTTCCACTGCTTCGTGATCCCGGGGAAGACCGGCTCGAGCTGCTTCAGGAAGCGCTGTGCGAGATTGGCGACCTTCGCGCTCGCCGCGCTTGCGTACGGGGTGCCCGCCGACAGCGCACCGGCGATGTCGCCACCGGTGTAGTCGACGAGGATCCCCGTGGCGCCAGATTGCGCCCGGGTCACGTCCCAGGTGTTCTGGTAGCCGGTGTCCGCGTAGGTCGACCCGTTCGAGAGTCCCCAGGCTCCCTCTGTGTTCCAGAGCCGGCTCGCGAACTGGAGCTGGAGCTTGGAGTTGCGCCCGTTCCCGCGCTGCGTGATCGCCGTCTTCTTCAGCGGGTCGAAGTTCGCGCTGCTGTAGTCGAGCGTGCGCAGGACCGCGAACGGCAGCGCCAGCACCACATGGTCGGCCGTCACTCGCTGCGAGCCAGACGGCGTGGAGAAGACGATCGTGCTCCTGCCGTCGCCGTTCCGCGCGATCGAGGTCATTCGCCAGCCCATCTTCACCGCGCCGGATCCTTGCGACGACACAAGCGCGTCTCTGATCGCGAAAGGCAGCTGCGCGTTTCCGCCGACGATGTGGTAGCGCTCGTTCGAGGCGCCAAAGACCATGTAATTGCCAGGAACGGCCTTGTAGCCGAGCAGGTAAACGAGGTTGAGAGCCGACTGGTCGGTGGTCTCAGCGCCGTACTCGATGTTGTAGGCGACGTCGAGCACCTGACCGAGCGGCGAACGGTGGCCTCCCGGGACCCGCGACTCGATCCAGTCGTAGACGCTCATCTGGTCGAGCGCAACCCCGCCGTCAGTGTGGATGAAGTACGTCGTCGGATAGCTCGCCACATGAACGTCAGCCTGGAGCGCCTGGTGGACGGGCTGGAAGTCCTTGTCCGCCTGGCTCTTCGGGTAGTAAGAGCCGTCGAAGAAGTAGGTGTCCTCGGATCCGCGTGGCTCCGCTCCGGTCAAGTTCACCGTCGCCAACCGAAACCGCTGGGCCAGTCCGAGGATCGTCTTGTGCCCGCTGTCGATCAGCTCGCCGCAGAGCTCGGCGCCCTGAGCATTCACCCAGTAACCAGGGAACTCGGTGAAATCGGAATGCATGCGGCCGCCGACGCGAGTCGGGTGCGACTCGTAGACGGTTGAGGCGATCCCCCGGTCCTGCAAGGTCAGGGCTGCCGCGAGCCCTGCGATGCCCCCGCCGATGATCGCGATGCTCTGACTCGGCGCGGCGCGGGCTGCGCGCGCGAACACGCCCGGTCCGGCGAGCGCGACCGCGGCGCCGGCGGTGCCGGACCGCTTGAGAAACTCGCGCCGCGAGTAGGCGCCCTCCTGCTCTCGCTCCCGCAGCTCTGCGGGCGAAATTCCAAGTACCGCGGCCTGCCGGTGGTCGCGGGCCAAGCGCTGCAAGGCGCGAAGCAGCGGTGTCCGTGCCATGACCCCCTCCTCTAGAAGATTGCAGCGCGAACCATTCAACATTTCGCGCCCGATCTCAACCGCCTGACGGGTCTCGATTGACGCAATGCGAGGCGATCGGCAAGAATCGGCTCGCATTGCGCGGTCAGGACAATCGCGGCGCCGTTGGGCCGGCGCAGGGGCTCGACAGGGTCGACCAGAGCATCATCGAGGCGCTGCAGAAGAACGGGCGCGAGTCGTTTCGTCGCATCGCGGCCGAGATCGGAGTCTCCGAGGCGACGGTTCGCGCGCGGTACTCGCGTCTCTGCGACGGAAATATCCTGCAGGTCACCGGCGTTACGAACCCGCTCGAGCTCGGCTTCGACGCGCAGGCGATGGTAGGCATCCGCACCACCGGGGCGCCGGAGCCCGTCGCCGACGAGATCGCCAAGTGGGATGAAGCGGGCTATGTGGTCGTCACAGCCGGCCAGTACGACATCCTCGTCGAGCTCGTCTGCGCGGATCGGCGCCAGCTACTCGAGCTGACGAACAAGATCCGCTCGCTCGCCGGCGTCGCGTCCACCGAGAGCTTCCTCTATCTGGCGCTTTGGAAGCAGCTCTACGACTGGGGCGCGCGGGTGGATGGGCGCTCCGTCAACCGGAGCGCCGTCAAGGAGAGCGTCAGCTGATGGCGGTCGAGGAACGCATCGAGCAATCCCCCGAGCGCGCCGCACAGCCCTCCGGCACACCGGACGTCCGGCTCGAGGGGGTGACGAAGCGCTTCGACGACGTGGTCGCCGTCGATGACCTCTCCCTGGAGATCGAGCGCGGCAGCTTCTTTGCGCTGCTCGGCCCGTCCGGGTGCGGCAAGACGACCACGCTGCGGATGATCGGCGGCTTCGAGGAGCCGAGCGCCGGCGCGATCTACCTCGGTGAGCGCGAGGTCAGCGGTACGCCCCCTTATAAGCGCGACGTGAACACCGTGTTCCAGAGCTATGCACTTTTTCCGCACCTGTCGATCTTCGAGAACGTCGCGTTTGGCCTGAGGCGAAAGGGCACGCGGGGAGGCAACCTCAGGGGCAAGGTCGAGGAGATGCTCGACCTCGTCCAGCTGAGCGGCTACGGCAAGCGCAAGCCGCGTCAGCTCTCGGGCGGCCAACAACACAGCTCGGAACGCCCGACGAGCTCTACGAGCGCCCGCAGACTTCGTTCGTTGCCAGCTTCCTCGGTATCTCTAACCTCTTGGACGGAACCGTTTCGGCAATGGACGGCGTTCGGCTCGACGACGGCACGACGATTCGCGTGCCTGCCGAATCGCTGCGCGGCCGAAGCGGCAGCGTCGCGGTAGGCATCCGGCCGGAGAAGATCCGGCCGGATGGGCAGGACTCAAACGTGCTCAAAGGTGTCGTCAGGGAGCGCGCATACATCGGAGTCTCGACTCAGTACATCGTCGAGACTCGCAACGGCAACATCACCGTCGTGGTCCTGAACGACCGCCCGGGCACCGTTCCGCACGCACCGGGCGAGCACCTCGCGCTCAGCTGGGACCCCGAAGCCACGTTCGTCGTCGACTCTAGGGAGGCAACTGCATGACCGATCACCTCACCCGTCGCGAGCTCCTCCAGCGCGCCGCCGCTGGTGGCTCCCTCCTCACACTTCCAGGCTTGCTCGCGGCCTGCGGCGGCTCCAGCAAATCGAGCAGCGGCTCTGGGAGCTCGAATCACAAGCTCGCGAAGACGCTCCACTTCTCGAACTGGACGCTCTACATGGACACGAACAAGAAGAAGCACACCTTCCCGTCGCTCGTTGAGTTCCAGAAGAAGTACGGCGTCCACGTCGACTACGTCGAGGAGATCAACGACAACGCATCGTTCTTCGGGAAGATCCAAGGCCAGCTCTCACGCGGGCAGTCGGTCCACCGCGACATCGTCGTCCTCACCGACAACGACCGCTACCTCTCCCTGATGATCAAGAAAGGCTATGTCGAGAAGCTCGACAAGTCCGCGATTCCGAACATGAAGAACCTGGTCGATGTCCAGAAGCACCCGAATTTCGACCAGAATCGCGACTACAGCCTGCCGTGGCAGTCCGGGATGACCGGGATCGCCTACAACGACACGCTGACGGGCCCCGTGCTGTCGATCGACGATCTGCTCACGAACCCGAAGCTGAAGGGCAAGGTGACGTGCCTCAACTCGATGGGCGACGCGCTCACCCTCGTCATGCTCTCGAACGGCGACGATCCGTCAAAGGTGACCGACAAGTCGTTCAACGCAGCGTTCAACCGGATCAAGAAGGCCGTCGACTCCAAGCAGATCCGTCAATTCACTGGCAACGACTATGCGCCGATCCTCGCCAGGGGCGACCTCATGGCGGCGATGTCGTGGTCGGGCGACATCGCGCAGCTCGGCAACAAGCACATCCACTGGAACGTGCCCAAGGACGGCGGCGCCCTCTGGACGGACAACATGCTGATCCCGAAGGGCGGGAACGTCTACACGGCGTCGTTCTACATGAACTACGTGTACGACCCGAAGGTCCAGGGCCTGATGGAGGCGGGGGACCCGAAGCGAAACATCACGGGCATCTACTACATCCCGCCCGTGGCCGGCGCGGGGGAGTGGGCGAAGAAGTACGACCCATCTGTCGCGAACAACCCGCTCATCTTCCCGACCAAGAAGATGCTCGACAGCGTCCACCTGTTCGACAACAACGCCCTCAACAACCAGAAGTACCTGACGCAGTGGCAGAACCTCATCTCGGCCTGAAACACGCGTGAGCTTCTTCCATCGGCATCGCGGGTTGACGCCGTACCTGCTGCTTGGGCCGGGGATCGCCTGGCTGGCGGTCTTCTTCGTCGTGCCGCTGGGCTTCCTCGCCTACCAGTCGCTGCAGTCGGGCAACTTCGACATCGGGTACGCGTTCACCTGGTCGTGGGGCAACTACTGGCACGCGATCAGGGACTACCACGCCCAGTTCGTCCGCTCGCTCGAGTACGCGGGAATCGCAACGTTGCTCGCACTGCTGATCAGTTACCCCGTCGCCTACTGGATCGCCTTTCGCGGGGGACGGTGGAAGAACCTCTTGCTGCTTTTCATCGTCGCGCCGTTCTTCGTCACCTACCTGATCCGGACGCTCGCCTGGGAGACGATCCTCTCGGACAACGGGTTCGTCGTCCAGACGCTCCAGAGCCTCCACGTGCTCGGCCCCGGTGGGCGGCTCCTCGCTACCTCGACGGCCGTCGTCACAGGCATCACCTACAACTTTCTGCCGTTCATGGCGCTGCCGTTGTACGTCTCGCTCGAGCAGATCGACGGACGAATGCTCGAGGCTGCGGAGGATCTCTACGCGAGCAAGCTCCATGCCTTCCTCCGCGTGACGTTGCCGCTGTCGCTTCCGGGCGTCGTCGCCGGCACGCTGCTCACGTTCATTCCGGCCGCGGGTGACTTCATCAACGCCCAGCTCCTCGGTTCCCCGGACAACCACATGATCGGGAACGTCATCCAGTCGAAGTTCCTCGAGCTGACCGACTACCCGGCAGCGGCGTCGATGTCCTTCATCCTGATGGCCGGCATCCTCGTCGCCGTGGTCGTGTATGCCCGCATCGTCGGGACCGAGCAATTGACGGGGACGGCGGTATGAGCTCGCTCGCGGTCCCAGGGCAGCGCGAGCGCAGCGTCCTCGCGGCCGCACTCCGGTTCGTCCGCTACCACGTCCTCACCGTCTACTCGCTTCTCTTCTTCGCGTATCTGCTGCTGCCGATCGCGATCGTCGTTGTCTTCTCGTTCAACCACCCGACCGGCAAGTTCAACTTCACCTGGCAGGGATTCACGTTGGACAACTGGCGCTACTGGGACGGCGTTCCGGGGATCCGCGCGGCCATCATCCTGTCGCTCGAGATCGCGCTGATCGCGAGCGTGATCGCCACTGCGCTCGGCACGGCGATAGCGCTCGCGCTCGTCCGGTACGGCTTCCGTGGGCGAGCGACGACGAACATCCTGATCTTCCTGCCGTTGTCGACCCCGGAGATCGTGCTCGGCGCGTCGCTGCTGACGCTCTTCCTCAACTTCAACGTGATCTTCGGCTTTTGGACGATCCTGATCGCGCACATCATGTTCTGCATCAGCTTCGCGGTGGTCACCGTAAAGGCGCGCCTCGTCGGCTTCGACCGGCACCTCGAGGAGGCGGCGATGGACCTCGGTGCGAACGAGTGGACGACCTTCCGCAAGGTGACGCTACCGCTGATCGCGCCGGCGATCCTCGCCGCCCTGCTGCTCTGCTTCGCCATCTCGATCGACGACTTCGTCGTCACCTACTTTAACTCGGGCAGCAGAGTCACGTTCCCACTCTTCGTCTGGGGTGCAGCGAGGATCGGCGCCCCGCCCCAGGTGAACGTGATCGGGACGGCGATCTTCGTTGTCGCTCTCACCGCGATGCTCGCCAACGTCGTCTTCCAGCGCCGCCGCGAGGTCCGCGCATGACCGAGCTGGCCACAACGCTCAGCTCCGAAGAGCTCCAGCGTGCCGCGCGCGAGCACCTCTGGCTGCACTTCACGCGCATGGGCGGCTACACGAAGACCGAGGTGCCTGTGATCGTCCGCGGCGACGGCTGCTACCTCGAGGACATGAACGGCAAGCGCTACCTCGACGCGCTTGCCGGCTTGTTCGCGGTCAACATCGGCTACTCGTACGGCGAGGAGATTGGACAGGCGGCGCTGGAGCAGATGCGCGAGTTGCCGTTCTACACGAACTGGTCGTACGCACACCCGCGTGCGATCGAGCTCGCAGCGGAGGTGGCGTCGCTGGCGCCGGGCGACCTGACGCGCGCCTTCTTCGTCTCGGGCGGCTCCGAGGCGGTCGAGTCGGCCTGGAAGCTGGCACGCCAGTACCACGCCGCTCGCGGCGAGCGCCGCTGGAAGGCGGTCTCGCGCAACGTCGCCTATCACGGGACGACGATGGGGGCGCTGTCGCTGAACGGGATCCCGGCCTTGCGGACTCCGTTCGAGCCGCTCGTACCCGAGGTCGTCCACGTCAGGAACGCGAACCGCTACCACCGGCCAGTTGAGGAGAGCGAGGACGAGTTCACCGCGTTTCTGCTCGACGATCTCGAGTGCGCGCTGGACGCTGCCGGGCCGGACACGGTGGCCATGGTGATCATGGAGCCGGTACAAAACGCCGGCGGCTCCTTCACGCCCCCGGCCGGCTACTTCCAGGGCGTCCGCGAGCTCTGCGACCGCCACGGGATCCTGCTGTGCGCCGACGAGGTGATCACCGGCTTCGGGCGGATCGGCTACTGGTTCGCCTCCGAGAAGTACGACATCCGCCCGGACATCCTCACCTGCGCCAAGGGCCTCTCCTCGGCCTACGCGTCGATCGGGGCCGTCCTGACGACCGACCGCGTGATCGAGCCGTTCCTCGCGGACGACACGATGTTCACGCACGGAATCACGTTCGGCGGACACCCGGTCATGGCCGCGATCGCCCTCAAGAACATCGAGATCATGAAGCGTGAGCGCATCGTCGACGGCGTCCGCGAGAACGAGGCGATGTACCGGAAGACGCTCGGGCGGCTGCTGGAGCTGCCGATCGTCGGCGACGTCCGCGGCGCCGGCTGCTTCTACGCGCTCGAGCTCGTCAAGAACAAGGAGGCGCGCGAGACGTTCTCGGAGGAGGAGGCGGAGCGGCTGCTGCGCGGCTTCCTCTCGCCCGAGCTGTTCGAGCGGGGGCTGATCTGCCGCGCCGACGATCGTGGCGACCCGGTCATACAGATCTCGCCTCCGCTCGTCGCCGGGCAGGCGGAGTTCGACGAGCTCGTGCGCATCCTCGGCGAGGTGCTCGAAGAGGCCTGGGAGAAGATCGAGCACTGACGCCCTGGTGGCTGGACGAGGCGCCGAGGGTCGAGCCTGAGCCCCCTCTCGAGGGCGAGCTCGACGTCGACGTCGCCATCGTCGGTGGCGGCTACACCGGGCTCTGGACCGCGCTCTCGGTGCGCGAGCTCGAGCCGTCGGCGCGGGTCACGGTGCTCGAGAGGGGGCTTTGCGGGGAAGGCCCGAGCGGGCGGAACGGCGGTTTCCTACACGGGTACTGGCCCTCGCTCGCGCGGGCGCGGCGTACGTTCGGGGACGACGGCGCGCTGGCGGTGGCGCAGGCCGCGTCGGCGATCGTTCCCGCGGTCCGTGACTTCGTCGAGCGGCGTGGCCTGGACGTCTGGCTTCGCGAGGCGCCAATGCTCGAGGTCTCGGCCGCTCCGGTGCAGGACGAGGCGGTCGCGGCCGCGGTGGCCGCCGCCCATGAGCTCGGCGTCGACGAAGAGGCGATCCCGCTGGGGCGTGAGGAGCTGGCGAGGCACTGCTCCTCGCCTCGCTTCCGCCGTGGAGTTCTCTACCGTGAGGGCGCGACTGTTCAGCCGGGCCGGCTGGTTCGGGCACTGCGTGAGGTGGCGTTGGACGAGGGTGTCGTTTTGCACGAGCGGACGCCGATGCTGCGCCTGCGACGCGGCTCCCCGAATCTGCTCGAAACCCCCGACGGCCGTGTCCGCGCCCGCGAAGTCGTCGTCGCGATCAATGCTGCCGCAACCGGCTGGCGGCCGCTGGCGCGGCGCCTGACCGTGTTCGGCTCATTCGTCGTCCTCACCGAGCCCGTGCCGGAGCTGCTCGAGCGGATCGGCTGGACCGGCGGCGAGTCGATCG
>WNGI01006570.1_pt1 | contig 17193 bp, 17 predicted proteins | sample 5400621 | NCBI WGS metagenome assembly WNGI01 (sample SAMN13153374, study PRJNA577476) | soil metagenome | isolation source: 20 cm soil or saprolite under Garry oak tree replicate 1 | place: USA:California | collected 2016-06-15 | reverse complement strand
CCCGCCCTCTATGAGCTGAACGTATCTGCCGTTTCCGAATTGCAAAAGTCGGCCGCTGATCTGAAGCCTGCTCCACCGCCCAGCAAGAAGTAATTCCGAATAATCCGCATGGCGTTCGTCCGCTGCCGGAGAATCTCCCCACTGCCGCAATCCCGTGACTCTGGCGAATTGATACTGTGCCTCGCCAGAACTAGAAGCACATTTGAAATCAACAAGATGCAAAGAGGCTGTGTAACATGGGCCCTGCGGGAGCGGTAATGGGCCAGATGAGGTTTTCGGTAGGCACGGTCACCAAAATTGGACCGAAATCGTCACCGTGAGGTCATTTCAGCCTTCTGGTCTTCTGATACGCTGTCCTGCATGAATCATATTCTCGTTATCGGAGGAACCGGCACCGTCGGCCGCCAGATTCTCTCTCGATTGGCGGCCAAGGGCTCGCAAGTCCGCGCGCTGGCGCGCAACCCAGGTGCGGCTCGTTTCCCGCCACGAGTCGAGGTGGTTCGCGGAGATCTCACTCTTCCCGAGACTCTTGATGGATGCCTCGATGGCATCGATGTGGTGTTTCTGGTGTGGACTGCCCCGGCGGCTGCGGTTGCTCCTGCTTTGGAGCGGATCGCCAAACACGCAAAGCGCATCGTTTTCCTTTCACCCGCTCTTCCAACAGTCCAATCCGCTCAAAGCGGTGGCCGAACAAATCGAGCGGTTGATCGAGAACTCAGAACTCCAGTGGACCTTTCTGCGGCCCGGAATGTTTGCCACAAATGCTGTGAGCTGGTGGGCGCCGCAGATTCGCGCCGGCGATGTCGTGCGCTGGCCGTATCTCGCCGTTCCTACAGCTCCAATCGACGAGCGTGACATCGCCGCGGTCGCGGTCCGTGCCTTGTGTGAGGACGGACACACCGGAGCGGAATATGTTCTAACCGGACCTCAATCGCTGAGCCAATTCGAGCAGGTATCCGCAATCGGTCGTGCGATCGGCCGCTCGCTGCGCATGGAAGAGATCTCGCCGGACGAAGCGCGCCGTGAGTTGCTCACGATTATGCCTCTCCCCGCCGTGAATATGCTGCTCCAGGCCTGGGCTGCCGCGATCGGCCGACCCGCGCACGTTACGTCCACACTCGCAGAGATCACAGGAGCACCCCCAAAGGCGTTCCTTGAATGGGCAACCGATAACGCGGCAGAGTTTCGCGCCTGACTCGCGGCCTCTGTGGGTGCGCGTCGCCGAAATTAGACGAAATCGTCACCGTGAGGTCATGAGTGTCTTCGTCTCTCGATGTACGTTGGTCCGGTTAACCGGTAGGCCTACACAAGCCAGAACTGGTATCTCAGCTTAAAGGACAAAACAAATATGAAGAAACTGTTGGCGGTGGTGCTCACTTTGATGTGCGCATCTTCTGTACCTGCGTTTGATAACGACGACTCGATCGTTCGCTGGAAGAGCATCGTCGGTATGATTACCGCACCGGGCGCTGAGCCGTGAACCGATGGAACGCCGCGACCCCATCGCCTACGTTCTCAGCGGGATTGGTTACAAGGCCACGGGTTGCGGATTGCGAGGCGGATACCTAGCACACGGCAAGATTCCCTCGGCCTTTGCCGTCTCATTCGCGACTCACGATATTGGCTTGAGGAAGTGATCGGGCCGGAAGGTGCACGCCTTGCCATTCCCGTCTCCGTCGCAGTCGACAATACCGAACGTCCCTGCTGCGGCATCACCTGGATTTTTCCGCCGACGCTCGCGAATTCGGCGGAAACGACGTCGAGCTAAGGCATGCTCCCACTCGCTCGTGATTGAGGAATAAGATAGTCTCGGCATGCCGGCACGCAAAATCGTACATATCGACATGGACGCGTTTTATGCGTCGGTGGAACAGCGGGATGATCCACAACTGCGCGGCAAACCTGTCGTTGTCGCATGGCTCGGTAGTCGCTCCGTTGTGTGCGCCGCTTCTTATGAAGCAAGACGGTTTGGCGTGCGGTCCGCAATGCCAGCGGTTCGCGCCGAACACCTTTGCCCCAACGCGGTGTTTCTGCCGCCGGATTTCCCGCGCTATCGGGCCGTCTCGCGCGAGGTTCGCGAGATCTTCAAGCGTCATACCGATCTGATCGAACCGCTGTCCCTTGACGAAGCCTACCTTGACGTTTCGGCAAACAAGACCGGACTGCCAGCGGCTGCGCAAGTCGCACACACGATCCGCGAACAGATTCGCACCGAGCTCAATTTAACGGCTTCGGCCGGCGTTGCTCCAAACAAGTTCCTAGCGAAGATCGCCTCGGACTGGAAGAAACCGGATGGACTCTTCGTCATTCAGCCGGATGAGGTTGATGGCTTCTTGTCACCACTGCCGGTGGGTCGTTTGCCCGGAGTCGGGAAGGTAACGGAAGAAAAGCTGAAGAGCTTCGAGATACAAACGGTCGCGGATTTGCGAAGGTTGGAGTTGTCAACACTTGAGGGCCGATTCGGTCGCTACGGCGTTCGCCTCTACGAGTTAGCTCGCGGTATCGATAACAACGAAGTCGTTCCGGATCGGCCAACGCGATCCATCTCGTCGGAGGATACTTTCGAGCAGGACGTGCTGTTGACTGAGATGGAGCCTATGATCCGAAGGCTCGCGGAGCACACATGGGCCGCATCCCGCAAAGAATCACGAATCGCACGCACCGTGGTACTGAAACTGAAGACGAGCAAATTCAAGATTCTTACTCGCAGCCACACCCCAAGCTCTCCACCCTCTTCGTGCGAGGAATTGACTAGCATCGCGCTCTCGCTCCGGGACCGCGTTGGCCTGAATCGTGGGGAACGCTTTCGCCTGGTTGGCGTTGGCCTCAGCAACTTTTGCGATCTCGAGGATGCATCTGTTCAGCCGGCTCTTTTCACCTAGCGGTAATGGCCAGTTTCCGGCTTGTCCGTTACACAATCGGAGCCGCAGACGCCTTTGACTGGGCTTGAAATTCCTGCAGATTTCCTGAAGGCGGTCGAACGGACCAATTCTCGCACGTCATACGGATAGGCGCTGGTAAAAGCCGACGAGAGTTGCTCCAAAGGAGAAAACCGATGCAGTTTGCTCTGCTGATCTACCACTCACCGGAAGAGTTTGCCATGCGGAAGAACGACTATAACGATCCTCATCTCGGCGCCTGGCGGGCTTACTACAAAGCGCTCGTCGAGGCTGGAGTCTACGTCGGCGCCGATGCACTTGAGGTGCCCGAGACAGGAACAACGGTGCGTCTTAAGGAAGGAAAGCGCCGCGTGCAGGATGGACCTTATGCTGATACGAAGGAGCAGCTGGCAGGATTCATCATTCTGGAACTCCCTTCCGTTGACGCCGCCCTCGAATGGGCAGCGCGATGCCCGGGAGCGTCAATCGGGGCAGTTGAAGTCCGCCCGCTGGCACCTGAAGCCAAACGTCGGGGGTTCTCAGGGTGAATGGAATCAATCCGGAGGACGCGCGCCGGACCATCGAGCGCGTAGCCCGCGAATCTTATGGCCGCTTGGTGGCCTATCTTTCCGTGCACACGCACGACTTGGCCAGCGCTGAGGACGCTCTCAGCGACGCGTTGGTGTCGGCGCTCGACCATTGGCCACAGGATGGCGTGCCGAAAAACCCCGAGGCTTGGCTGCTGACAGCGGCGCGTCGTTCGCTCATTGACGTCATCCGTCATCAACACGTCGTGCAGGCTGGCGAGCCGACTCTTTTGCTGCTCAAGGAAAACTCCACGGAGGCGGCCTTGTCGACCGAGTTTCCCGATGAACGGCTCAAACTGCTCTTCGTGTGTGCTCACCCGGCGATCGACCCGGCGATGCACACACCCCTTATGCTGCAGATGGTATTGGGCCTGGATGCGGCACGCATTGCCCAAGCCTTTCTCATCGCACCGAAGACCATGGGGCAGCGTCTGTTCCGCGCGAAGACAAAAATTCGCAGTGGTGGTATTCCGTTCGAAATCCCGCAAGAGCGGGATCTGCAGGCGCGCCTTGACGCCGTGCTGGAAGCGATTTACGCCGCCTTCGGGATCGGCTGGGACGACATGGCGGGCGCCGACCAGCGCGGGCGCGACCTGGCCGAGGAAGCGATGTGGCTCGCGCGGGTCCTTTTGCAGTTGATGCCCGGTGAGGCCGAAGTTCGAGGTCTGTTAGCTCTCATACTCCATTGCGAAGCACGACGCCCGGCGCGAAGAGGGCCTGACGGCCGATACATTCCTCTTTCGGAGCAGGACCCGACGCAATGGTCGCTTCAGCTGATCGAAGAGGCGGAGCGCCATCTCGGCGAAGCGTTCACACAAGGACGCTCCGGCAGATTTCAACTTGAAGCTGCAATTCAGTCCGTACATGCCGAGCGTGCGCGCACCGGCCGGACCGACTGGGCCGCGATAGCACTGTTCTACGAAGGACTGATCCGCATATCGCCGACGCTCGGCACGCGAGCTGGATACGCCGCAGCGGTTGCGGAAGCGAACGGACCTGAAGCAGGACTTGCCGTTCTGGAGTCGATTGACCTGGGCGCTGTCTCGCACTATCAGCCGTACTGGGCCGTTCGTGCTCACCTGCTGCACCGTCTCGGAAACACCCGTGAAGCCTCAGACGCCTACGACCGAGCGATCGGCTTAGCGGAAGATCCCGCAGTGAGACGGTTCCTGCTCGAGAAGCGCGGCTAATTCTTCCGACTGTCCTAATCAGAAAATTGGTGCCGACGTTTCAGAGGCTCGCGGCCTTGCCCGCCTCAGGCCGACTCAAATCCAAGCGTAAGTCCTGCGTTATCAGTGGGCTTTAGCCCCCCAGTTTCCTTTCGTCGACCGATGTAGAAATCGCCCCACCTTACCCGTCATCCATACAGAGGCGGCTTAGCGGTCACGCTTCGCCACCCGACCGAGAGGTGATGCGATGTGCCCATTCTGCTTAGCAAGCATGGGGCTAATCGTCGCCAGCGTAACTTCCGCCGGAGGGCTGACGGCATTGGCCGTGAAATTGTCTCGTAAGAAAAGCAACGCAAAAGAAATTCCCAACCTAAATGAAAGGGGCAATCAAGATGCCAACCCGAACAGTCGATAACCCGAAAGTCGTGTCGCGAGAGGAATGGCTCGTGGCCCGGAAAAAACTACTCGCCCGCGAAAAGCAGCTTACCCAAGAGCGTGATGCCGTCGCGGCCGAGCGGCGCCAGCTGCCCTGGGTCAAAGTCGAAAAGAACTACGTTTTCGATTCCCCCAGCGGCAAGAAAACGCTCGCCGATCTCTTCGACGGCAAAAGCCAACGGACGGAGCACTGGTGCATCTTGCGCAGCGCGACGTCTCCTTGGCAGCAGTTTCCCGAGCGCCAATTTCCAAAATCGAAGCGTTCAAAGAGCGCCTGGGATGGAAGTTTAACTGGGTCTCATCCTACGGAAGTGATTTCAACTACGACTACCACGTCTCATTCACTCCGGAGCAACTGGCCAAAGGCAAAGTCGAACACAACTTTGAGCTCATGGCATTCCCCGGGGCGGAAGCGCCTGGAATCAGCGTCTTCTACAAGGACAATGACGGCAACATCTTCCACACGTATTCCGCCTACGCTCGTGGGACCGAGAGCACTATGAACGCATATAACTATCTCGACTATGTTCCCAAAGGCCGCGACGAAGATGGCTTACGCTTCACGATGTCCTGGCTCCGCCATCATGATCGCTACGACACCGGCCACCTGGCAGACGCAAACATTCCGTACTGGCCTCCGGACGCCCTCTCTCCGCGCTGAAGCGCGCCTTCTGGAAGCGTACCAGCGAGAATGAGCGACCGTTGGACGCCAGCTGCTGTCTTCACGTTTTGAAATTGCAGTGAAATTGAATTTAGAACCGAGAGGTCGCGGTTCAAAAGGAGAAAGTCATGAACATTGCGAACAAGACGGTCTTGATCACGGGCGCCAACCGCGGCATCGGCCGGGCGCTTCTCGATGAGGCGCTTCGACGGGGGGCGAAGAAGGTATATGCAGGAACGCGAAGTGCGCTGCAACATTCTGACGAACGCGTGACGCCCCTGACGCTGGACGTGACCAGCGCTTCGCAGATCCAAAGGGCAGTCGATCAGGTCGACACGCTCGACGTCCTGATCAACAATGCCGGCATCGCGATCTACGACGATTTGAGCAATCTCGACGTGATCGAACAGCACCTGGCGGTCAACTTCCTGGGCTTGCTCAAAGTGACGAACGCGTTCTTGCCACTGCTGAAACGCTCCAAAGGGGTCATCGTCAACAACCTGTCCCTGGCGGGGCTCGCTCCCTTGCCGGTCATACCGGCTTACTCCATTTCGAAGGCGGCCGCGTTCAACATGACGCAGTCACTGAGAGCGCTGTTGGCCGGCCAAGACGTAACGGTCCATGCCGTCGTCCTGGGCCCCGTCGACACGGATATGAACCGCGGCTTCGAGATACCGAAGGCCTCGACCGAGTCCGCGGCTGTGGGCATCTTCGATGGGTTGGAGAAAGGGGAAGAGGAAATCTTTCCTGATCCCGCGTCGCAGTCCATCGCGGAGGGCTGGCGCACTGGCGTCACCAAGGCGCTCGAGCGGCAATTCTCAGCTTTCGTGCCGCGGAGGGCTGCCGGGGCCTGAGTAACGCATTAATGTATTGACAGAAAGGATAAGAGGAGCGATTCATGAAGAAACAAAACTTCACAACGACCATTTCAGTAGACCAATCTCCGGAAGAAGTCTTCGCGGCCATCAATAATGTCCGTGGCTGGTGGTCGGGAGAAATCCAGGGCGACACCGACAAACTGGGCGCCGAGTTCACGTACCGTTACAAAGATGTGCACCGTTCCAAGCAGAAGATCACAGAATTTGTCCCTGGCCAAAAAATTGTTTGGCACGTGCTAGACAGCCACCTGAGCTTTGTCAAAGACAAAAGCGAGTGGAATGACACGGACATTGTTTTTGATATCTCTGAAGAACAGGGTAAAACGGAAGTCCGTTTTACACACCTAGGTCTAGTGCCCCAATACGAATGCTACGGTAGCTGCTCGAACGCATGGGCCACGCTGATAAACGGCAATTTGCGCAAACTGATCACCACGGGTAAAGGTCTGCCAGACGCGTTCGCATAAGGCCGAAAATCAAGAACTGTGTGAAAGCCAGACCGAGTGGAATGGCACTGACGTTCTCTTTGGGATTCGCAGGCCGCGGCAGGACCGTAGGCGGGGTTGCACCGTACGGCCCTTCAAGACAACTACCACAGCAAAACGCAAGGGACGGACACACGTCTGTCCCTTCTAATTCCTCTTGCCGCGGCCGACGCGAAGGCCCCGCTAGTGAAAATCATGAGACTGCGTTTCTGCACCTGTAATCGACATTGGCAGGACGCGCGAAGCCTTAATGGATATGGTACGGTCCTGGTTTTGAAGAACGCCGTCCACGCGAAGGAATTTCTCGCGGTTGATCACCACACGGTATTTTTCATAAAGGTCAGGATTCACAATCACATTCGAAATTCCCGTTTCATCTTCGAGACTCAAAAAGACGAAGCCTTTTGCCGTTCCGGGACGCTGCCGTGCGATGACGCATCCGGCTACCTGCGTGCATTGACCGTCCGGGAGCCGCGCCAAGTCGCACGCTCGTTTTACTTGCAGCTTAGATAAAGCTTCGCGGCAGTAGGTCATCGGATGCGGGCCAGTGCTCATGCCCGAACCATGAAAATCCGCAACAAGACGCTCTTCGTCTGTCATCTGACGCAGCGGCAAAAACTCCATTTGCTCTGGAATCGTGTCGAGCAACGGGCCGGCGAGCCGTGCGGCGCGTTCGACCTGCCACAACGCTGTTCTTCGATGCATTCCTTTTCCGAGCGAATTGAGTGCTCCGATTTCGCTGAGGGTGACCAGCTCCGGTTTCTGCAACTCGGGGACACGGCGGACCAGATCTTCGATTCCATCGTATGGACGTTTTTGTCTTTCCGAGACAATCTTTTCCGCCACTGTCTGCCTCATCCCTCGAACGTAACGCAGCCCGATGCGCAGACACGGGACCTCCTTGCCTTCCTTGTTTCTAGTGCGCTCAATCGTGCAGTTCCACTCCGACTGGAGCACGTTGATGGGTTTCACGCGCAACCCGTGCAAGTGCGCATCGTGCACCAGCACTGCCGGACTGTAAAAGCCCATCGGCTGGTTGTTTAGCAATGCCGCCGTAAACGCCGCGAGATAATGGAATTTCAAATACGCACTCGCATAGGCGATCAAAGCGAAGCTTGCCGCATGGGATTCCGGAAAGCCGTAGCGCGCGAAGGAAGTAATCTGCGTGATGATCTCGTTCTGTGTTTCGGGACTGAAACCGTTCAAGGTCATGCCGCTCCGCAGCTTCGCTTCAATTTTGTGCATACGTTCTTCCGAGCGCTTGAAACCCATTGCCCTGCGCAAGTCTTCCGCTTCTCCGCCTGTGAAATTCGCTGCGATCATGGCCATGCGGAGCAGTTGTTCCTGAAACAGCGGCACACCCAGAGTTCGTTTCAGTACGGGTTCGAGCGAAGGATGAGCGTAGGCGACAGACTCCTTTCCCTGCCGCCGCCGCATGTAGGGATGCATCATTTTCCCGACGATGGGGCCTGGCCGAATGATGGCGACTTGAACGACTAGATCGTAGAACTTGACCGGAGCATTGCGCGGCAGGGAAGCCATCTGCGCCCGGCTTTCGACCTGAAACATTCCAACGGTGTCCGCGCGTCGCAACGTTTCATAGACCGGAGGATCGTCGGGAGGAAGCTGCGCCAAATCGATCGGTTCGCCGTAGTGTTTGGGAATGAGTTCCAGGCACTCTTCGAGCACGGCCATCATCCTGAGGCCCAGCAAATCCACTTTAACGATGCCCATGTCGGCGCAATCGTCCTTGTCCCATTGCACGACGACACGTCCCGGCATCGTTGCCGGTTCGAGCGGAACAACCGAATGCAGCTGCCCCTGACACACAACCATCCCGCCGGAATGCTGGCCCAAATGCCGCGGCAAATCCTGAATGCGTTCGCATAACTCCCAGTATTTTCGGACGCGAGGATGATTCAGGTCGAACCCCACTTGTTGAAAATGATTTTCGAAAGTATCGGACGGACCGCGCCATTCGCCGCTGTTCACCACGCTCGAAAGCTGATCGAGGGTCTCCTGATCGAATCCAAGCGCTTTGCCCACTTCTCGCGCCGCGGAGCGATCACGATAGGTGATGACGTTCGCCGTCATTGCCGCCCCGAGCTGGCCGTAGCGCTGATAGACGTATTGAATCGCCTTCTCTCTTTGGTCTCCGCTCGGCAAGTCGAGATCGATATCCGGCCACTCGCCTCGTTCTTCCGAGAGAAAGCGTTCAAAGAGCAGTTCCATGCCGACCGGATCGACGGCCGTAATTCCGAGGGAATAGCAAACCGCGCTGTTCGCAGCCGAACCGCGCCCCTGCACTAGGATTTTCTGTTCGCGGCAAAATCGAATGATGTCCCAAACGATCAGGAAGTAGCCGGCCAGATGCAGCTTTTCAATCAGCGCCAATTCCCGTTGCACCTGCCGCTTGGCGCGTTCGAACAATTCCTCGTCTCGTTTCACCGCATAGCGGTTGTGAAATCCCTCTTCGGTGCGCTTTCGGAGAAACGAATCCATGGTTTCTCCTTCGGGAACGGGATAGCGTGGAAATTCGTAGCCGAGATCCGCCAGCGTATATCCGAGCCTTGCGGAAAGTTCGCTGGTGTTGTAAATCGCTTCCGGCAGATCCGAGAAAAGCTGCACCATTTCTTGGGCCGAACGGAGATGACGCTCGTCGTTTCGTTCGAGAAGTCTGCCGGCCGTTTCGAGTTTGCAGTGGTTCCGTATGCAGGTGAAGACGTCCAGAATCTCTCGCTCGGGGGCGCGGGCGTAGCGCACACCATTCGTGGCGAGAAGTGGCAGGTCTAATACTTCGGCAAGACGCACCGCCGCCTGGTTGCGGCGCTCTTCAATAGGATCGCAGTGGCGCTGCACTTCGACATAGACATTCTTTTTTCCGAAGAGAGCTGTCAGCTTTTCAATATTCGCGCGCGCTTCTTCGTAACCCTTGCTGGAAAGCGAAGCGGCCAGCACTCCTTCCTCACCGCCCGACAGGCACACCAAACCTTCCGCATGTTCCGCAATCTCCTCCAGTGTGGCCGTTCCTGTTCCTTTTTCCTTTTCGCGCAATTTGTAGCGCGTCATGAGACGGCACAGGTTTTGATACCCAGTCCGGCTTTCCACGAGCAGAGGCAATCGCACCGGTCGCGACGAGAAGGAATTCGGCATCCACAGAGGCAAGCCGGCCCGGTTTCCGAAACCTTCTACGGAAATCTCGGCTCCGACGTGCGGACGAATGCCCACAGACTTTGCCGCCATGTGGAATCGCGGAGAACCGTACACACCATCACGATCGACCAAAGCAATGGCAGGCAACTCCAGCTCCTTCGCGCGAGACACCAAGTCTTCCGGACGCGAAGCCCCTTCTAGAAAACTGAATGCGGACGAAGAATGCAGCTCGACGTACTTCAATCGTAGATTCCTTCCACAAACCAGCGCTTCGCTCGAAGGTCCTTGTAGACGCGATACAGCGCCGTCTCTTCTTCACTTTCCCGGCGACTTTCCGGTTGGACTTTCGGACGAAGCGTCCGCACCTCGATGTCCCATTCATCGCGCGCCCACGCGGTTTCCGACCACCAGTCGCCTTTCGTTCTCCACGGTCCGGCGAACGCCAGGATTCGCCTGCGCGCTCCTTCGCAACCGAGAAACGCCGGCTTTCCTTCCTGAAACTCCACAGTCGCCGGAAGCGGAGGCCGGAAAATTCGCATCGCGGCGGTTGTTTGTTTCTCCGTGACCGAGCGCTTCTCTTTCATTTCTGGCAAAACAAAACGGTTCTGCTGAAACGCATTGGGACTGTGTGTGTCAAGCAGCACGGGCGCACCCACCCGGCTTTCTCCCACTGTGCTTTGAATTCGTGCGAGCGTGATCTCAAGACGCTCCGGATCGGGAGAGAGTGGCAGGAACAGCCCGAGCTGTCGGGAGCGTGCCTTCACGGGAATCGTCAACATACGGACGGCTGTGACAGGCAAAGAAGGAGGGTGCGCCTCAAGATCGAGTTGCAAGAGTTTCAGAAGGAGTTTGCTATCTCGCGCCGGCACCGGAAGCCGCAGCGTCCGGATGTGAAAGACCGGTTCCTTGTTGCGTGAGTCGTCCCGTTCGAGTGTGAGCGTGACTTTGATCTCGCCGATGGCGAGAATGTGCATTCGCAGCCGCGCGCACAATTGTTCGAGAAGCCGATTGAGAACGAAAAGTAATGGCTCGAGCAAATCCACTGAAGAGTCCAGGTCCATGTGCTCTTCGAAGTTTTTGGGAAATTCTCTGGCGATCAGCGGGTGAACTTCCGCGCCCCGTGCTAACCGCCACCAGTGAAGCCCTTCCTGTCCCAACCGCTCGACAATGGCAATTTCGGGAAGCGCCGCAAATTCTGCGCCGGTGTGGATGCCCCAGCGCTTCAACGTCTCGATGAATTCGAAAGGGATTCGGAGAGCTTCCAGCGAAAGGCTTCCGATCCGAAGACCTTCCTCTCCGGCAGGAATCACCGTAATCCCCGCGAAACCCTGCGCCGCACAAACCGCGGCTAAAGGACTTCCAGCAACAGCAACGTTGGTTTTAAATCCCACTTCCGATGCAACGCGCCTTAGGTCGTGCGCGATTTTTTCGGGAGAACCGAAAAGTTTTTCGCAACCGGCAATGTCCAACACCGCCGTATCGGCAAAATCCTGATCGTCCCGCCTTGCTCCATCCTCGACGCGCGGCGAAATCGTCCACGCGCAATCGAGAAGCGCAGCATATGCCGTCGCCTCCTGCGAAGGGGAACGCCAGTGCCAGAAGATTCCCTTGAACGCTTCCGTCTGACATTTCGTCATCCCGGTTTCGACGCCCAGGTTTCTTGCCTCCCGATTGACGGCGAATACCTTCGTCAGCGGAGGAGCGCCGGCAAGGATCGCAACCGGTTTGCCCTGAAGTTCTGGCTCAAGACGAATGACGGCCTGCACGGGAAGATCCGGAACGAAAAGGCATGCGAAAGCCAACGTGCGTCCCCTGAACTTGGTAGAGGAAAGGGAAACAGACAGGACTTTCTAGCTGCTTATGGCATGCGAGTCTGCCATCGAGCGAAATCGGCAGGTTGCGACAACCCTCGCGACCGCGTCACTTCTCCCTGAACTTCAAACCCCTCGAACGTCGAAATCCCAGTTTGCACACTTGCCGCGGCCCGGCTCCAGTTGTCCGCTCTTCGCTGGCATCGGAGAACCAGCGAAGCGCAGCTTTTCGCGCAGGATTCTTCTCCCAGCAGAAGCAGAGTCGTCGGCGTGTTCTCGATTGCACGCCGAAAACGAAACCACATGCTCAAATTGATGCGACGCACATCCACCCAGGAGATTCCCCCGAGATCGACGACCACCACGCCCCATCCTCCGCTGTGTAGCAGCAGGTCGGTTGTCTTCAGTGCTTGTTCGAGCCGTTTCCACGGCTTCACGCTTCTGCCACCGCTTCGCACTTGGGGCGGTGGATTGAATTCGCGAAGTGACGGCAGAGATCGTGGGGGCCGAAAACCCCTCCGCGGAAGTGCCCTATCTCGTTCGACTTGCTCTCCCGCGCAACGCGCGATGACACGGATTTGCGCCGACTCCGCAAATGCGGCTTGCTTTCCTACCAGAGAGGGAATGGCTTTATCGACGCCGCGCATTAATTCACGCGGATGCCGCCAACCATGTACTGGCATTGGCTTCTTGGTCGCAGAATCGAGACCGCGAGTTTTTCTTATTTCTTTATCGGCAGGAGTAAAGTACGAAGACGTCTTGAAGTCTGGCCCTTGATCCCCGGTTTCTCCACATCGAATCCAGAGCAGTTGCGGAAGTTCCACTCCCGCAGCTGCGAGAGAAACCGGGTCAAGGGAATCCGAAACATCGATGAACGCACACACTTCCAGCCGTTCGGTGGCCTGCGCAAGCAAAGAGAAAGCGAGGCTCGTCCGTCCGGACGAAGCAGGGCCGCACAATTCCACGAGAGAACCGCGGGGGAAACCTCCTCCCAGCACTGCGTCAAGCTCCGTGACTCCGCTTGGTTGGAGTTCGACGGCGGCACGGTTTTGAAATCCTTGAAGTCCTCGTCCGATGAGACCTGTTTCAAATCTTCTTTGCTTCAGAGGGATGGCGGTCATGGCTATCAAAGTTCGCTTTTTATTCGCCGAGAGGTACGATTCTCCTCAGGAGGGAGAGCGTTGTCAAGGCCACAGGTACGGGCCGGCTTAAATTCCGAGTAACACTCAACCTCGGGTTGTACCACCCGGAAGTTGGCCAGACCGGTCAATACAAATCCCCCGTTAGAACGACACTCACCCGCAATCGGCAACTATAGCGATGGGAACACAACTCACGATTTCTGGCTTAATTGAACCGGCGTGACTATGACCTGGCACTGGCGGCTTGCCGGCCGTGTCACATAGGAGATCCCGAGGAGCAGCAGCAATATCAGCGGCGCGAACGCTTTCGGGCCATCTTTCGCTAAATAGTGTGCAACAATGGCCGAGATCCATGCGAATGTGAATCCGGCATAGGCCCACTCCTTGAGTTTGGCCAAGCCGGGGACGACGAGGGTGATCGCCCCAAGGAGTTTGGCCATCCCAAGAATAATGCGCAGCTGCTGCGGATATCCCACATGGGCGAATCCCTGAACGGCCTGTGGACTGCCCGACAGGTAAGCGAATCCAGCAAACACCGACAGCGCGGCCACCAGAACGGTGCTCACCCAATAAGTAACTTTGCGTGCCATGCCGTTATCTTCTCCTCGGTTAATTAGAGCGAAGCGTTTAAGGAATCCTAGCACGGCCGCGCGCCGTTTCCGATCGAATCGTCAGCTACTCTTCCATAACAGATGCAGACATTCACTCATGGACTACCGAGGGCACGTCGGGCTTTGGAATAGTCGCCCGTGCGGCTAGTCCAGTTACTTGCCAATGTTCCGACCGCCCAGAACACCGCAACTAGAAAAAACAACTTGCTCCAAGGGACACCCGAGCGCCATGCCCAGAACGCGCCCAGGGTTGGGACAACGGCGGAAGACGTCACTCCCGCTGACCACATAATCGCCCTGGCAATCGGGCTGGCCTTTTGCATGGAGGACTTCTCCGTCTGCACTCCAAGAAAAGGAAGATGTTCGAACAACCACCGGAGTCCAGCCGGCCAGCCTTCTGGATTCCCGGTCCCGCCGACCGTGTAGAAAGCGAAGCGAATGCCAAGAATTCGTCCGACAACCCAGTGGGCGATGGCATGGCAGCAGAAATAGAGGAAAACCCATCCCACGACCATGGAGACAAGGGCACCTGTGGTCGAGTGTGCTGATCGCGGCGCAGCGAGGGCAAGACAAGCGGCCACAACCCCAGAGATTTGCATCGCATTTCCGACCGTGATCGAAAGGCGGCCAAAGATTTTGCGTCTCGAAGACAAATCTGACCCATTCATGTTTGCGGTCAACTGCCGGAGCCGCGATTATAGAAAGCCAACCAGTGTTTCACAATTTACCATTGCTGCTGGCGCGACTCGGAGTGGTACCCCGTCGTAAAATCCGCAAGTCGTCCATGTGGCGACCAGAATTTTGCCGGATCTGACGATTTTGGACGAGTGGTCGGCAACCCTTACCTAATCTGGTTACGTCAGAGTTGCCCGTCATCCAGGAGGAACAATTTACTGACCGCGGCGGAGACTGACCCGGCGTGCAGCATCCTTCCACGGGCTCCGCACGGTGTAACTCGGGATAGCTGTAGCGTTTTCCTTGCTAGCGGCGAGCAGTTTCCTTCGAACCAGCCAGCTCACCGCAGTTTGCGCCGAACTCTTCGAAAGTCCAACCGACTCGGCCAGCTCCTGATAACTCACCTGAACGGCTCCCTGCCTACGTGCTTGTTCGGCCGTAAGCCATACATAGACAAGGAAGCTCGCGGGTCTCCGGTCGTGGCCGACCAGGTCGCGCATCAACACGTCTACGACGTAATCATCCAGGTTCAACACGGCTATACCGGCCAATAATATAGCAATGACTGGCTGATTGCGCCCGCGGATTCTGCAAGCTATTCTCCGGACACTTTAAGGAGGCGCACCAATGGTTCGGGGAATAAAGTTTGTCGGCATTCCGGTTCACAATCAGGACGTTTCGCTGAAGTTCTATACGGAAGCACTGGGACTGAAGATAGTCACCGACCAGCCGTTCACGGACGCGCAAAGGTGGATTGAACTCCTCATTCCTGGCGCGGAAACCGGACTCGCCCTCTACACGCCCGAAGGTCATGAGAGGCGCATTGGCGAGTTTCAGTCCATTGCCTTTTGGTGTGACGACGTGTTCGCAACCGCCAAAGTGCTGAAGTCCAAAGGCGTCACTTTTGCCCAAGAACCCAAGAACGAGCCCTGGGGATCGATCGCCATATTCAAAGACCCGGACGGGAATCAGTTCGCGCTCTCCAGCAAGGTCAATCGCAAATGAAAACGCCGGTTGCCAGAAAGCTCGGGATGAACCCCGGTATGCGGGCGTTAATCATCGCTCCGCCTCCCGGCTATTTGAAGTTGCTGGCGCCCATGCCGGACGGACTCGCCGTCTCTTCAAGAGCCGATGGAACGTACCCGTTCGTGCAGATCTTTAACTGCCGAAACATGCGGCTCCGAATGCCTTGGTATGGATCTCCTACCCAAAGAAAACCTCCAAAGTCGAAGGAGAGCTCAGTCGCGACGTAATCCGTGAAGCGATGAAGGGCACTGGATGGCGCGCCGTGTCCATCGTTGCCATCGACGAAGTCTGGTCCGCATTGCGCTTCCGGCCAACAGCCCCAGTAGGTTCTCGCTTGAGGCGTAGCCCGCGGTGACGGCAACGAGTTCGTTCTTTCGGACGACCCCAAAAGGCTGGAGCTACGGGCAGACGACAAGCCGTGGGTCTTTACCGTTCTTGCCATTCCTGGTCAACTACTCCACCTACGACGGTTTAGACATCTGGACCAACTATGGCACCATTGTCTTTCACAATGCGACAACGACCATCGTTAAACACGATTGTTGCAACCCTCTTCCTCCAGGGGGGCTCGGCCTTCACCCAGGGTACTTTGGTGAGAATGCCGTCGTCAGATGGACGGCTCCCGCAAAGGGCCTGTATAAGGTGACAGCTACGTTTTCAGGCCTCGACTTTGGGGGCCAAACTGGAACTACTACAGATGTCGCTGTTCTCCATACAGGTTCCAATGGCACTACGCAGCTCTTTGCGGGCGATATCGTTGGGTTTGGATGCCACGATGCCCAGTCCTTTTCGGGCACCGTGTCGGTGCTCGCCGGTGACACAATCGACTTCACTGTGGGGTACGGAGGCGATGGCAATTTCGACTCCGACGGCACAGTCCTCGACGCCGTCATTACCGCCGAGAGTCACGTTCTGACCACCGATGTGACGAATCTGATCAGCGGCTCGAACTTAAGTCAGCAACAGAAGAGCCAGTTGAACGCATTGCGTTCCGCGATCGTGAATTCACTGGCGTCGGGGAACAAGACTGCGGCCATCAGGGATTTGAAGACGCTCGTCCTTGACGTGGGATTATTGATGTGGTCTACCCCCTCACTGGTACCGGCTGCTCTCGGTGACCGCCTCATAACCGATGCGAACGAGGCTATTGCGATGCTGAGTTCGTAGCGCGGAATACCGGGCCGTTATCGGAATTGGGGTGGGGGTCGATTTTCGGCCCCCTTTCCTTTTGACTAGCGTAGGCCACAGTATCCAGTGCTCCCCTCGCAGGGTTCTGTCGAATTCGGATATTGTTATTTGGGCAATGCCAACGATGGCGCAAAAGTCAAACGACTGTGCACGGACTGTGCAAAAATCAAAACGTTTTCATTGCATTGGGGTTAGCGTTGAGCGAAAAGCAGATTCCCCAGATTATTGAAAACATTGGAAACCAAGGGAGAGGAGGGAGTTATTAGAAAGGACTCCGGTGCTTTGCAAGCAGGGGGTCAGGGGTTCGAATCCCCTCACGTCCACCAGAACCTTACTTCTCTCCTTTGCGTAACTTAACTTACGCTGCATTTTCGGTCTCCGACTTTCTGCTGGATATTTTTGGAGCATTTGGAGCAACTACGGCCTTCGGCAAATCGAAGCCATACCCTACTCGTTCGGCCTCTTCGAGGCGCAGTTCGCGATCTCTCCGGCG
>WNGI01002046.1_pt1 | contig 17207 bp, 22 predicted proteins | sample 5400621 | NCBI WGS metagenome assembly WNGI01 (sample SAMN13153374, study PRJNA577476) | soil metagenome | isolation source: 20 cm soil or saprolite under Garry oak tree replicate 1 | place: USA:California | collected 2016-06-15 | reverse complement strand
TGGATGGCGCCCGATCCGGGGGCAGTCGCGGGTTACTATAACGAAACGCAGATCGCTCCTGCGTTCGCCGAACTGACAAAAATGATGCGCGCCTACACGGAGGCCGACGCATTCAATTTCAGCATAGCCACGCGTCAATTGCAGGACAATTTACGAGCGCTTAGTCCGTCGATTTATCCGCAGAAAGGGCAACTGCGGCTCGAGTATTTCTACAATCATTTCGAAGGATTTTACCGCGCGATCTGGTGTTACGGGATCGCCCTCGTAATTTTAATTGCGGCACACCTGCGCAAACGTGGAGGCGCGTTGCAAACCGTTGGCGTAGGGATTGCGCTTCTCGGTCTCGCGTTTCACGCAAGTGGAATCGTGATGCGTTGTATAATCGCTGGCCGGCCACCGGTCACGAACATGTATGAATCAATCATCTGGGTGTCATTCGCGGTGTCCTTTTTCGGGATGATCTTCTTCGCGCGTTATCGCACCTCAGTATATCTTCTCGCAGCGTTGCCAGTGACGCTGATCGCGCTGCTGCTCGTGCACCAGATGCCGATCGCGATGCCCTCGAGCATCGATCCGCTCGTCCCCGTGCTGCGCGATAATTTCTGGCTCACCATTCATGTGCTCACGATCACGCTGAGCTATGCGGCCTTCGCGCTGGCAATGGGTTTCGGGCACATCTTGCTGTGGCGATACGCGCGTGATCCCGCAGCCGCGCGCGCGGACGCGCCGATGCATTTTTGGCTTTATCGCGTGCTTCAACTCGGCGTCCTTTTGCTCGCGGCAGGCACAATTCTCGGTGGAGTCTGGGCAAATTATTCCTGGGGCAGATTCTGGGGATGGGATCCAAAGGAGACATGGGCATTGATCGCGTTGCTTTGTTACATCCTGGCATTACACGGCCGGCTGGCGGGTTGGTGGACGCAGTTCGGCCTCGCAGTCGCGAGCGTGGTTTGTTTTCTCGCCGTGTTAATGGCCTGGTATGGCGTGAACTTTGTTCTGGGTAAAGGTCTGCATAGCTACGGATTCGGTATCGGCGGCGAGACATATGTCGCAATCTTTGTTGTTCTCGATCTCTTGTTCGTGGCGTTTGCCATCTGGCGCTGTCGAAGAAGCGCAAGTTCCGTCGCTGAACTCCGTGAGATTAAGGCCCAGCGCGCATCGGTGTCGCTGTAGCCGGAACCCGCCGATCCCGGGCAATGGCGCGCAGATTGGCTATCGCCGAATTGGGAATGGACGACCGCTTCTGGTCTTGAACGGCTTCGCTGCAACGAGCGCTGATTGGGATCCTTCATTCATCGATCGGCTTGCGTCTTCCAACGAGCTCATCCTCCTCGACAACCGCGGGATCGGCAGCTCTACCGACAACGGAAAGCCATTTGACATAGCCCAGCTCTCCGATGACGCGGCGCGAGTAATCGAGACGCTCGGTTTCGAGCGTACTAATGTACTGGGATGGTCGATGGGCGGATTCATCGCGCAGACCCTCGCCCTCAACGATCCTGCCCGCGTTCGCAAACTCATCCTGCTCTCCACCGACCCGGGAGGGACCGCCGCCGAACTTGCCTCACCCGCCATCTTAGGGCAACTGACCGACACGTCTGGCACGCCTCACCAGCAAGCTCGCCGACTGCTCTCCCTGCTGTTTCCCAGCGATCTCGCCGAGTCCATCTACCGCGAATTCGGCGACGTTGTGGCCGCCGCGCGTGCGAAGCTCTCTCCCAACTTGGTGGATCGGCAGACTGCGGCGATGGACGCATGGCACCGCGATGGCGCCTGCGATCGGCTCCGTGAGTTGCGCGTGCCCACTCTCGTCGCCACGGGTAGCGAAGACATGGTAATCCCGGCGTCCAATGCGTTAGCGCTCGTCAATGCCATTCCAGACGCGTGGCTCGCCCAATTCAAAGGCGGCGGCCATGCTTTCATGGCTCAATATCCACGGCAGCTCGCGGATCTTATCAATGAGTTCCTCGCGCTCTGAGAGATCGGCGACCTCAATCATAACTGCACGAAAAACCCTAGAACGACACAGACCCTTAGCGTGTCCAGGCCTTCCAGCGTTTGCGGATTGGTTTTGTGTAGTCGTCGAGATCGATCTTTTTCAGCCGCTTAGCCCCATCTTTTACCGCTTCGGCGGAGCTTTCGTATTTTTCCTTGGCTGATTTGAAGAGCGGCCAGAGAAAGGGCAACGAGAAAAGGCCCCAGTTCACGTTTCCGAGTGCGGACTTCACGTCGATTTCGGTCTTGTCCTCGCTAGTGGAGGCATAGCGGATCGCGAATCCAATCGCGATTCCGAGCCCCAGCGCGCCGAGGATCATTGGCACTGGATTTTCGCGCACGAAGTATTGCGTACGCACACGCGCGCGGCCCGCTTTCTCCTTCGTTCCCTCCCACGTGTGGCTCATTGCCGTGGAAAATTTATTTTGTGTTCGACGAAACTGCCCACGCCCACTCGAGCCAAGTTCTCCTTCGCTCGACTGGAGCGGCGTCGGAAGCGGTTCGTCCCTCGTAAGATCGTCGTTGTTTGGATTGATCATACAAATAAATCGCAAATGGTGATGGTAATGCGTCCCTTTACCTCTTCACGTCCGCCGCTATGCCGACCGCGGAATCCGCAGCGGATTTTAGTTGCTCTGGCGGCGGTCTATGACCGTCGCGTGTGCAAAAGTCGGCGATAAGCAGCGAAGATTTCGTCGGTTGCGACGACGAAGATCAACTTGTCGATCTTATCGCTGTTGGCGAGGAACTCCCGCGTCGTCTCAACGGCAATCTGCGATGCTTCCGAAATCGGATAACGATAGACTCCGCAACTGATCGCTGGAAACGCAATCGTCTTGATTCCGTTCCCAACCGCGAGCTGCAGCGAGTTGCGGTAGCAACTTGCGAGAACTTCCGCTTCGCCGCGGCCGCCGCCTCTCCAAACCGGGCCGACCGTGTGAATGATGAAACGCGCGGGCAAATTATATCCGCAAGTGATTTTAGCTTCGCCTGGTCGGCAACCCCCAATGGTTCGACATTCGACGACAAGTTCTGGTCCGGCAGCGCGATGGATCGCGCCGTCGACTCCGCCGCCACCGAGCAGCGTCGTATTCGCGGCGTTCACAATTGCATCGACATCGAGCTTGGTGATGTCGCCGCGGGCGAGGCCGATTTCAGTTCCGCGATTTTTCACTTCACGGCGCGAGCCGTTCGATCAGCCAACTGCCGTCAGTCTGCCGTCTGTAACGAAAACGGTCGTGCAGGCGATTCGGGCGGCCCTGCCAGAATTCCATTGTATCGGGTTTTACTCGATAACCACCCCAGTGCGGCGGCAGGGGAATGGGATTGTCGCCAAAGCGTTCGGTCATCTCTACCATGCGTGCATCCAACACGCGGCGTCCGTCGAGCACTTCGCTTTGGCGTGAGGCCCAGGCGCCGAGCTGGCTGCCGATCGGCCGGGAATGAAAATAGCCCTCCGATTCCTGACGCGACGTTTTTTCTGTTTTCCCGGCGATGCGAATTTGTCGATCCAGTTCAATCCAATAAAATGCCAGCGACGCGTAAGGATTGGCTTCGAGCTGCACCCCCTTTTCGCTCTCGTAATTCGTAAAAAAAACGAAACCGTCTTGATCGAATCCTTTCAGTAACACCACGCGTACGGATGGTTTTGCGTCGCGCCCAGCGGTGGCGAGGCTCATCGCGTTGACATCGCGAATTTCGGCCTCAATCGCCGCAGTGAACCAGTTCGAAAATTGTTTGATCGGATCAGGATCGAGGTCGCGCCGGCGGAGACCGCGCGCGGCGTGCTCGTAACGGGAAGCCGTAGGATCTCGTGGCGTCTCCATCTTAGGAACAACAACCGCGCACAATATGGCGAGGAGAGGAAATTGTCGATCCGTTCGGCGACGCTCAGCAGAAGCGTTACGCGCAGGAGATGTCCGTTATGCTTCCGGCGCGATCCCAGCCGGTTCTTGATGCATTTGAGCGCTTTCGCGAGCGGGCGCCGATAATTGGCGCAGTTTCTCGATCACTTTCGGCACAATTTCAATGGCGCGATCAATTTGCGCGTCCGAGTTGAACCGACCGAAGGAGAAGCGCAGGCTGCGCCGCGCACCGTCCCCCGTCGAATTCATCGCGTGCAGCACGTGCGAGGCTTCCTGCGAACCCGTCCGGCACGCCGAACCCGCTGAACAGCAGATACGGTGTCGATCCAACAACATCAGCGCCGCAGGCGATTCGATGCCATCAAATGAAAAACTTGAGGTGTTTGGCAATCGGGTGGCACCAGCGCCATTCACTGATGCTCCGCCAACGGCTTCGAGAATATGTTTTTCAAACCGATCCCGCATTAATCGAACTCGCGTTTCTTCGTCCGAGAGACATTCGGCGGCGCGTTCGGCCGCTTTTCCCAAGCCCACGATCGACGCGACATTTTCCGTTCCGCCACGACGCCCGTTTTCCTGACCGCCACCCACGATCAACGGGCGAAAACGCATCCGTCGATTGACATAAAGCGCGCCGACACCTTTTGGTCCATGAAATTTGTGCGCGGACAGAGAAAGGAAATTGATCGCCGTATCGCGGAGGCGGATCGGGATTTTCCCGATTGCTTGCACGCCATCAGTGTGAAAGAGCACGCCTTTCTTGCGACATATCTCAGCGATTTTCTCGACCGGAAACAAAACGCCCGTCTCGTTGTTCGCCCACATTAGCGAAATGATCGCCGTTTCCGGACGAATCGCCTCCTCCAATTCGGCAAAATCGACATTTCCATCCCGATCCACACCGACAAATGTGACCTCGCAGCCCCGTTTCGCGAGATCCTGGCAAGGCCGCAAGACGGCGCTGTGTTCCACGGCGCTGGTAACAACATGTTTCCCGTGCGGCTCAAATTGCAGAGCCGAATTGATCACGGCATTGTTCGATTCCGTCCCGCAACTCGTGAACACAATTTCCGACGCTTCACACCCGAGCAACGCGGCCAGCCGTTCACGCGCAAGATCGATAGCTTTTCGTGCTTTTGCCGCGAAGCCATAGCCGGCTGAAGGATTGGCGTACTGTTCCGTTAAAAACGGCAGCATCTCCTCGATGACGGCAGGATCGAGCTGCGTCGTTGCGTTGTTATCGAAGTAAATAAGCTCGTCCGTTGTCGTCGTCATCATCAAGGTTTAGGAGTAGAGTCGCATACGGTAAAATCGCTCTTTGGCTTGCGCAGCCGTCGTGCCGAAGCTAAATCGGCGACGGCAGGGCACTCCGCAAGATATGGCGAAATCATGGCGAGAAAGCTGCATTTTGTCCATTCTGGTAATTCTGTCTAAATTGCGCCGATGACCTCGATTTGGGAATTGGCGAATCCACAGTTGCGCGATCTTGCTGTTTACGAAGCTGGAAAACCAATCGAGCAGACGGCGCGTGAACTCGATGTCGATCCAGGCGCAATCATCAAGCTGGCCTCAAATGAGAATCCGCTTGGCCCATCGCCAAAGGCAATCAAGGCAATGCGCGCCGCGCTGCACAATGCGCAACTTTATCCCGATGGCAGCGGATTTAATCTGCGCGAATCAGTCGCTGCCAAGATCGGTTTCACCCCGGAGAACGTTATCTTCGGCAACGGATCAAACGAAGTGATCGAATTTCTGGGCCACGCTTTTCTACACAGCGGCGATGACGTGATTGCGTCCGAGCACGCCTTTATCGCCTATAAGCTGATCGCGACCCTTTTCGGCGCACACACGATTGAAGTCCCAAGTCCGGATTGCCAGCAAGACCTTGATGCGATGCTGGATGCGATCACGCCGAAAACGCGTCTGATTTTCATCCCTAATCCCAATAATCCAACCGGCGCTTTGATTTCGCAGCACGAGATCGACAAGTTCATGTCGCGCCTTCCGAAAAATATCATTGTTGTTTTCGACGAAGCGTATTTCGAGTTCCTCGACAGTCCTCCCGACACACTCCAATACGTTCGCGAAGGTCGGAACGTCGTCGTTCTGCGCACCTTTTCGAAAATCCACGGACTCGCTGGTCTGCGCATCGGCTACGGCATCGCGCGGGCTGACTTGATAAATGTGCTTCAGAAGACGAGGCAACCATTCAACGTCAATGCCATCGCTCACGCCGGTGCGCTCGCCGCTCTCGCTGACGACGCGCACCAGCGTGAAACCAAGCGTGTCGTCGATGCCGGGCGCGCCTATCTCCAAGAACAATTTGCCGAGATGAAATTCGAGTTTGTTCCGGGCGCAGCGAACTTCGTGATGGTAAATGTCGGTAACGGCGCCGCTGCCTTTAAAGAATTGCTCGCAAGAAAAATTATCGTGCGATCGCTCAAAGGCTACAATTTGCCGGAATGGATCCGCATTTCCGTGGGAACAATGGAGCAAAACCGAAAATGCATCGCCGCGCTGGAAGAGATTTTCCGAAAACATCGACAGCTTTGACCGCGGGAAGGGAGCCAATCGTGCCGGGCGAGACCATCGCAGCGATCTCCACTCCGGCGGGTGAAGGCGCAATCGCGCTCGTTCGCATCTCCGGCGTGAATGCGATCGAGGTTGCCGACAAGATTTTTCGCGGCAAAGAAAAGCCATCGCGATTCGCATCGCATGTCCAGCATTTCGGGGAAATCGTCGATGCCTCGGAACGATTGGTCGATCAAGTGATGGTCTCGATCCATCAGGCACCAGCCAGTTACACCGGCGAAGATTTGGTCGAGATCAGTTGTCACGGCGGGATGCTGGTAAGCGCGCACGTGCTGGAAGCTTGCCTGCGCGCGGGCGCACGGGCGGCGCGCCCGGGCGAATTCACCGAGCGCGCATTTCTCAACGGCAAAATGGATCTGACCCAGGCCGAGGCAGTGATTGATCTGATTCGTGCCAAAACGGATCTCGCGCTCCGTTCGGCTACCGAGCAGCTCGAAGGCAGGCTGGGCGAGAAGATCGGAAAGATTCGCTGCGAATTCATTTCACTGCTCGCGCACATCAACGCGTCGATCGATTTCCCGGAGGAAGGCATCGCCCCCGACGAAGGCGACCAGTTGCTGGTGCGCCTCGATTCGGTTGGCGAGGAAATCGCCGCCCTGCTCGGCACGGCCGATCGGGGCCGGATTCTGCGCGAAGGAGTGCGGGTCGTGATTTACGGTGCGACCAACGCCGGCAAGTCGAGTTTGCTTAATCAGCTTCTCGGTTATGAACGCGTCATCGTTAGCGAAACGCACGGCACGACGCGCGATACGATCGAAGAAATGATCACCCTCCGCGGTGTGCCAATCCGCTTGCTTGATACCGCCGGCCTGCGAACATCGACAAGCAAACTCGAGCGCGAGGGGATCGCACGCACCGAGAAATCGCTCCAGACCGCGGACTTGCGCCTTCACATCGCGGATCGCAACGCGCCAAGACCTTCACATTTCGAGGAACGTGCCGACAATGGCAGCGAAATTGTGCTCTTGAACAAAAGCGACCTGCCTGAACACCATGATTGGAAACATTCCGAGGCGCTGCGTATCTCGTGCGCGACGGGAGAAGGCCTGCCGGAGCTCGAAACGGAAATTCTCGTGCGCATCACCAAACAAAACCTGAAGCCGGAAAGCACAGTTGCGATCAACACCCGTCATCGCGATTGCTTGCGCCGCGCGTTGGAATCGTGCAATCGCGCGCGAATGGCGATGCGCGATCGGCTGACGACGGAATACGTCGCGGTGGATCTAAACGAAGCATTGCGCGCGGTCGGAGAGGTAATTGGCGCCGTGGATGTCGAACAAATTCTCGATTCCGTCTTCGGACAATTTTGCATAGGGAAATGAAAAATGCCTACGAGCGATTCGTCAGGCCGCTTCTGTTTTCCTTGGATGCTGAGGCCGCCCATCATCTGACGATCGCATTACTCCGGGGCGCTTCACATGTCGATCTAACGTTGCGTGCGCTCGGAATTTTTCGGCCTCTGTCGAAACCGAAAACTGTATTCAGTGTAAACTTTCCTAATCCAATCGGGCTTGCGGCCGGATTGGACAAGAACGGGGTCGCGCTGCCCGTGTGGGCAGCACTCGGCTTTGGTTTCATCGAGATCGGCACGGTGACCGCCAAAGCGCAGCCAGGAAATCCGAAGCCACGCATCTTCCGTTTTCTCGAGGAACAGGCGTTCATCAATCGTCTCGGTTTTAACAACGATGGTGCGGATGTTATCGCGAAACGATTGCGTAGGCTGCGTGAGAGCGGGCGATGGCCGGCGGTTCCGGTCGGAATCAACATCGGAAAATCGAAGGTCACTCCGCTGGAAGAGGCAACAGGCGATTACCTTTATTCCTTTCGTTTGCTACGCGAGTTCGCGGATTACATCGTGCTGAATGTTAGCTCGCCAAACACTCCTGGCCTACGTGAGTTGCAGGAACCGGTCGCCCTTTCACGGTTGCTCGGCGCGATTCGCGATGAGAATCGACTAACCGACAAACCGTTGCTCGTGAAAATTGCGCCGGACCTTTCGCCAATCGAACTAGAAGAAATCATTGCGATCTCTGAACAAAATGAAGTCGCGGGGATTATCGCGACGAACACGACGCTCGATCATTCATCCATTCCGTCAGCGCGCGATCAAGAAGGCGGTTTGAGCGGGGCGCCGCTACGCGAAAAATCGACAGCGCTTGTGCGAGCAATCACCGCAAGATCGACAATTCCGGTGGTCGCTTCCGGTGGAATTTTTGACGCTGAATCCGCCCGTGAGAAATTCGACGCTGGCGCGCCCCTTCTTCAGGTTTACACCGGCTACATTTATCGTGGCCCGGGACTTCTTCGTGAGATCATCGAAAGTCTTTCCTAAGATCGAGATCGTGCGACGGTCATTCGGAGCGTCCGCGGCGATCCCGCTCGATTTTCAACGTGAAGCTTTCCCATAAAGTCGGCAAGCTCGCGCAGCCGTTGACCTACCGGCGCGCATGGCGCAGAGCGCAACGCTCCATTTTTCCGCTGCCAGTTGAGCCACTGCTTGCCAGCATCGATCAGGAACGTCTGCGCGAGATCCAGCAACGCTACGCCAGGTCGTCTGCGGAGTACGCCAAATACGCGGATGTCGATCGCTGGTTACGGATCAATCGCAAACGCGTGCAAGATTTGAAACTGCATCGCTCCTTGCCCAAACACGTACTCGATCTCGGCTGCGGAGGTGGATTTTTCTTGTTTATTCTGAAAAGGCTTGGTCATCCCGTCCTCGGTTTGGACATAGATCAGTTCCCGCTTTTCACCGAGTTACTTGACCTTTTCGACGTCCAGCGTGTCGTATGGAGGATCAAAGCGCTCGAGCCGCTGCCCGATCTCGATCAAAAATCCGATTGGATCACGGCGTTCTCCATCAATTTTAATCTTCACTATCCGGAAGAGCGACTTTGGGGGCCAGTCGAATGGGATTTCTTTCTGCACGATTTGCAGCGACATCTCGCCCCGGGCGGCAAAATCTTTTTCGGACTCAACCCCACGTTCGGCGGTCATTACCATACGCCCGAGTTGCGGGATTTTTTTATCAACACGGGCGCGACCGTCGAGCGGGAGCAAATTTTTTTCGGGAACGGATTACGCTTCTAGCTTACGCGGCGGTCGCAATGAACAGACGCGCGCAGCAAAGTGCTGGCGCGATTCAGTTGCAAGAGGTGAAATATGTTACGTTGGGCTGTAATCTTTTTGGTAATCGCACTGGTGGCGGCGCTGTTTGGATTTACTGGCATCGCTGCGGCCGCGGCGGGAATCGCGAAGTTTCTCTTCTTTCTCTTCCTCGTGATTTGCCTGATTTTTTTAACCATCGGCATCTCAGCAGGTAGAAGAATCCCGTAATTCAGGCAACGTCCTGCGACTTTCGGTCTGCGACCCGGGCAGGATGCCCGGCTGCCCGGCTGACAAGACCAGTTTTGAAGTCCTTACGGTGTTAATGACGGCTCAGGAGTGGACTCGCTCGGCCCGCGAGCGCGATGCCAATGCCGATGACGCGCTTCCATTTCTTGCAATTTGAGGCGCTGATCGTTCGTGAGATTGGCGGCCATTTCGCGGTGCGCTCCGATCATGATCTCGTGAACACGGCGTCCGGTCTCTTTTCTTATTTCTGCTAGCTGCGCGGCCGTTTTATCGATTATTGGCGAAATTTTGGCGACCTGTTCCGGCGTCAAGTTCAGCTCTGTGCGGAGCCTATCCCGCATTCTGATGCCCATCAGCCCGGGATGATGAAGTTCAAAGAAAAGGTGCCGCGCATGCATCGCACCAAAGAAAGCGCCGGTCATCCCGCCCGCGATGAACACGAGGATAAAGCCGCCAACTAATTTCCACTGCAATGCGCGGTTCATTGCGAAAATTCATCCTGAATCGCCGAATCTGCGATGGCGTATTCATTTGCGAAGGATTCGCCGAGGTTCCGGCTTTGGCCGACTTCGCGAACCGCTGCCAGTGTCGACATGACGATCACGGCTGCCGACAATAATGCGACGCGACGGAGCAACGGTGTCACGCCATTCGCCTTCGGCACAGCCGCGCGCCAGAGCGCGACCATCCGTGTATCGAATCCAAACGGCATCGCGACCGGAGCTTCTTCGGGCGCCTGTGTGGCCGATCGCAGTAGCCGATCGATTTTTTGATCTTTCATAACTTCTCTCTTGCCGAAATTTTGGCCAGTTGACCTTTCATTTTTTGCCGTGCTCGAAACGCCCGCACTTTAATGAGCGTCGCGCTCCAGCCAGTGATTTTGCGGATCTCTTCAACGGAACGCCCCTGCAAGTATAGCAAATCGATCGCGAGGCGCTCGACCGGTTTGAGCGCGTCGAGAAGATGTTCGACCAATTGGCGCGAAGCAAAGCGTCGATCTGGAGCGAGCTCGTCGGCGGATGTTGCAAGATTCTCGACCACGGCCTGCTCCTCTTCGCTCAAATCGGCGTGACGAAGCTCAGGCCGCACTCTCTCCGACTCGATTTGATTCAGGCACGTGTTGACGGCAATGCGCGAGACCCAGTGCTCCAGCGGCACCTTGCCGGAAAACTGAGATAATTTTTGAAAAACTTTGATGAAAATCATTTGGCAAAGGTCCTCCTCAGCCGTTCGGCGCGGGCGATGCGTGCGCACCAATTTCGACACGAGCGGATAAAGCTGCCGGACCAATGCCCGAGCCGCCTCATCATCATGCTGGAGCGCAGCTTTAACCAGCGCGCTTGCATTAGAATCATCCATGTAGTCAAGAGCGCATCCACACCAACACCTATGACCGGCACTGGCGCATTACGGTTACAAGTTCTTCAGCTGAATCGAAAAAACAAAAATTGTAACCGGCAGGATTCCTCCCCGGTCATTAGCTACAGAAGCGCAAGAAGCGCTTAAGCAAAACAACAAACTAAAACAACTATGAAACGAAACCTATTAACACTTGCGGCCGCAGGCGCGATCGCGCTTGGCGGCTTTGCCATGGTGGAAGCTCAACCCGGCCATGGTGGTGGCGGCCAATGGCATGGACACGGATTTGGACTTCAGGGATTAGTCGGCAAGCTGAACCTGACGCCCGATCAGCAGACCAAGGTCCAACCGATCATCGATCAGGCCAAACCGCAAATCGCCGCAATCCATCAGGAGGCGATGCAGAAGATGAAAGCCGTCATGGATAGCACGACGTCGCAGATTCGTCCGCTGCTGACCGCCGATCAGCAGAAGAAGCTTGATGAAATTCAGAAAGCTCATCAAGACATGATGAACGCACACAAAGAATTTCACGACGCAGTCCAGGAATAACGCCGGTTGTTCAGAGCGGTGGGAACGGCGGCGATTTGTAAGGGTCGCCGCCGCATCTTTTACGAGACCCTCTCCGGGTATCAAAGCGGTGGTTCCGTCGGCTTATCCGTTTTCCCTCCCAAGGAAAATAGAAACGCAATCACTCCCGACGTGGCCAGGACTGCGGCGACAGAGAATCCTATCGTCGAGATTTCAGCGCGCGAGTGAAAATCACTTTTCAGGCGCGCGGCCATGCCGATCAGAAAAAACAACAAAGCGGTATAGAAGAAAATCACGCTGATCGCTTTTTTAGTATCGGATGACATTTTCATCGCAAGAATTGTAGGGCGTCTGTGTCAGACGCCAACTCTAAATCGGCGTTTCCTTCCAATTCGCAGACATCGAATTAAGCTGAGTAAATGAGGAAGTTCATTCAGTGGACCTCGATGTCAGCCCTCCTCGCGACTGCTGCACACGTCGCCAATTCTCAAATTGATCGAGTCACCGGAAGGAATTTCGGCACTCGGTCGGAGGTCCTGGCACGGCATGGAATGGTTTGCACGAGCGTGCCGGCGGCTACTCAGGTCGGGCTCGATGTTTTAAAACGCGGCGGGAGCGCTGTCGATGCGGCAATTGCCGCAAACGCTACGCTCGGCTTAATGGAGCCCGTCTCAAACGGCGTCGGCGGCGATCTCTTCGCGATCGTCTACAGCGCGAAAGAGAACAAACTCTACGGACTCAATGGCAGCGGCCGTTCGCCGCTCGGCTTGAGCTACGAGCAAATGAAAGCGGAGCTCGATAAAATGAATCGTAAAACCATTCCGCCGCTCGGCATTTTGCCCATTAGTGTCCCGGGGACGGTCGATGCGTGGGCGGAGCTGCACAAGAAATTCGGTAAACTCAAATTGGGCGACGATCTCGCCCCCGCAATTCGTTATGCTGAGGAAGGTTTCCCGGTCACGGAACTGATCGCCTATTATTGGGCCTTCGGTCCGCGCCTTTACAAAGGGTTGCCCGGCGCATTTCTCGAAATCTACACGCTCGACGGCAAAGGGCGGACGCCGGCGAAAGGCGACATCTTCAAAAATCCTGCGTTGGCGAAAACATTGCGATTGATCGGCGAAAAAGGCCGAGACGCTTTTTACAAAGGCGAGATCGCGGAGAAGATCGACAGCTTCATGCAGGCCAATGGCGGTTTTTTGCGCAAAGCCGACTTCGAAAAGCATACATCGACATGGGTCGATCCAGTATCGACCAGTTATCGCGGATACGATGTTTTTGAATTGCCGCCGAACGGTCAAGGCATCGCCACGCTGCAAATCTTGAACATCCTCGAAGGATTCGATCTCCACGCGATGGGCCGCAATTCACCCGAGACGCTGCACGCGATGATCGAGGCGAAGAAGATCGCGTGGGCTGATCGCGCGAAATTTTATGCCGATCCTGCGTTCGCGAAGATTCCGCTCGCCGGTCTTCTTTCGAAAAGTTACGCAACCGAGCGGCGGAAGATCATTGATCCAAACCGCGCCGCGAAAAAAGTCGAAGCGGGAAATCTGGCGTTGGATCAGGGCGACACGATTTACCTCTGCACCGCCGATGACGAGGGGAACATGGTCTCGCTCATTCAAAGCAATTACCGCGGGATGGGCAGCGGCATCGTCGTGCCTGGGCTCGGTTTCATGTTTCAAGATCGCGGCGAACTTTTCTCGATGGACCCGCAGCATGCGAACGTTTACGCGCCGGGCAAACGTCCGTTTCACACCATCATTCCGGGGTTTGTGATGAAGGATGGAAAACCGTGGGAAGCCTTCGGCGTCATGGGCGGTGGCATGCAACCGCAAGGTCACGTCCAAGTGCTGACCAACCAGATCGATTTCGGTTTGAACGTGCAGGAAGCGGGCGACGCATCGCGCTGGCAACACGAAGGCGACAACGAACCAACCGGCGAGAAGATGAGCGAGTCAGGCGGCTACGTCGAAGTCGAAAGCGGCATTCCCTACGAAACGGTTCGCGAACTGCGCAAGAAAGGTCACGACGTGCGCTTCGACGTCGGCGGTTACGGCGGTTATCAAGCCATCAAAGTCGAAATGCACGATGGCCAGCGCGTTTACGTCGGCGCCAGCGAATCACGCAAGGACGGCCAAGCGGCGGGATACTAGTTTTTCGGCTGTCGTTCCAAGCGAAAACCTTTCCCTGATGAAATCGAATGCGGCGCGTTACCTGGAATTCGCGGGGAAGTGACTATGTTTTGGCTAATTCTTCGGTGATCTAAGTTCGGCGAGTTTTTCTTGAGCGCGATTGACATCAGATTTATGCGCGCTGCCGAGCGCGAGCAGTTTTTGTTGTCGACGGACGTTGGCTTCCGCGGCGTCGAGTTCTGCGCGTTCCCGCCTTGCCGCAGCGCTTTGCGCGACGTCAGTTAATTGCGCTAACGTTGCTTTCGCAGCTTCCAGTTCGTCCTTAGTGCGCTCGCCGGCCGCGAGTTGAGATTCTTGCGCGGCAACTTCTTCTTTCGCGCGCGCAAGCTGTGCATTTGCAATGTCCGACTCGAGCCGAACAACTTTCAACGCACGTTGCTCCACTTCCACTTTCGCGAGAACGCCGATTTTGTAGAGGCGCTCCGCCCCGGACGCGTTTTTCTTTGCCCGGTCCAATTGTTTTTCCAATTGGGCAACATCGAGGTCGCCTGGCGACGGCGTGGTGGGCAATTGCTCGGTTGAGAGGTTTTGCTTTAACAATGGCGGCTCGATGTCGAACGAATCGGGCTCATTGGATTCGTTCCGCGGTAATTCATCGGTGGCGAGCGCCGCAAACGCCGTTGCGATGACCGTGACCAACAGCGTGAATACGCGGGTCATAGGCCGAGTTTATCACGAAACTTCCTTTGTCGATACATCATCTAGCAAAGGAAAAGATTTCTTGAGGATCGGGCATAGGTCATTCCGGCGCGTTTGCAGTTGGTGCGGCGACTCACGTGAATTTCGTGCTAGGCGAGCAATTGGCCATTGTCGTTCTTACCAATGCGCATCCAATCGGCATAGCGGAAGCATTGGGGACGATATTTTTGGACACCGCGCTATACGGCAAGCCGACTCAGGATTGGCTCGCGATCTTCAAACACGTGTTTGCCAACCCAGCAGCGATGGGCACGTTTCCGGGATTCGATTATTCCAAACCGCCCGCTTCGCCCTCGCCTGCATCGAAAAATAGCGCCTACCTTGGAAGGTACACGAACGATTTCTTTGGCGATATCTCCATCATCGAAAAGGATAGCGGACTGGCGATTGTGCAGGGGCCGAAAAAGAAGATCTTCCCAATGAAACACTATGATCGCGACACGTTCACGTATGAGACGGAGGACGAAAACGCTGTTGGCAGAAGCGGCATCACCTTTACCAGCGGGTCGGATGGCAAAGCGGCACAGGTCCTCGTGGAAAATCTCAATGTGCGCGGCGAAGGAACCTTCAAGCGCATTCCCGCTCAGAAGTAGCAAGACAGCGCGTTCGCCTTTGGGGCGAACGGTGTTATTTCTTTCTCGCGTTGAGCACGCGAAATGACGACTCGGCTTAAGACATTTGCGCACCGCAAATCAAAATCGAGAAGGGATGCGCCGAATTTCGGTTTCAGCTCATCGGAATTGCGCACGTTGCGGGCACTGAAGACCCCGGCGGGCATCCAGCGGTTTCTCGATCAATTGCCCTACAATCTCAGCTTCACTGCGCGATCACCGCAAAAGGTTTTGCGCGACCGAACCGCGTCCTGCCTCGAGGGCGGAATTTTTGCTGCGGCGGCGCTCCGCGTCATCGGATTTCCACCATTGATTTTTGATTTGGAAGCCGAGCAGGATACCGATCACGTCGTCGCCATTTTCAAGGTTGGGAGACATTGGGGCGCGGTCGCGAAGTCGAATTTTACCGGCTGCCGTTATCGCGAACCGGTTTATCGCAACCTGCGCGAACTGGCCATGAGCTATTTCAATATTTATTTCAATCTGCGCGGCGAACGCACCCTACGGCGATATTCACGCCCCGTAAATCTCGCCCGGTTCGATCATCTCGACTGGATCGCAACGGACAAACCGATCTGGTTTATTGCCGAACATCTCTGCGAAATTCCGCACATCTCGCTGCTCACGCCACCGATGGAAAAGCGGCTTACGCGAGTCGATCGACGCACATTCAAAGGCGAAATGATCGGTCACAGAAAAAGCAGAATCTAATCGCCAAGGCGAGAACGATCATTTCGATCTTGGGCGACGCAAAAAATGTGGCGCGCGCGATCTTTCAAGTAAACTAGCTGTATGAGCGTGCAAGTTTATGGATGTAATCATGTCGCGATCGAAGTGGACGACATCAAGAAGGCGGTCGCGTTTTACAAAGACGTTTTCAATCTCGAGAAATTGGATAGCGGCGAGGGCGACGCGTTTTTCAAACTCGGTGAACACCAATTCCTAGCCATCTTCGAAGTGAAAAAACTGCAACCCGGAGGCATGCGCCATTTCGGGATCATGGTGCGAGACGAAGCGCAGCTGGCCGAAGTGCGCAAGAAAATCACCGGCAAGTACAAGTTAAAGCTTGAGGCGCCATTCCGCTGCGATTTCCACGACCCATGGGGCAACCGCATCCAGGTGGTCGACCTTCACGACGAATCACTGATTTGGCTCTTGCCTTATCGCGAAGTGCAAAAGACCGGAATTAAGTTTAAGGAAGAGTGATGCAGCTCGTTCTCGAGCGATGCACGATTCGCGGGTGGCATCCCGATGACGCGGCCTCGCTCGCGAAACATGCAAACAACCGCCGCGTCTGGCTTGGGCTGCGCGATTTATTTCCGCATCCGTATACGATCGACGACGCAAATGAATTCTTGCGCCGCGCCACGACGGAACAACCCATAACAAACTTTTGCATCGACGTCGGTTAGTCGGCGGCTGGCGGCATCGGTATTCGCATTGGTCAGGACGTCCATCGACATGTCGCCGAACTCGGCTTTTGGCTGGGTCAGGAATTTTGGGGACACGGCATAATGACGGAAGTGATCCCGGCGTTTGTGGACCATTGCTTCGAGAAATTTCCGCTCCATCGGATCTATGCCGAGCCTTACGCGAACAATCCGGCTTCCGCGCGCGTTCTGGAAAAGAGCGGCTTCGTATTGGAGGGGCGACTTAAGAACAATGCGTTTAAGGATGGAAAACTTTTGGATTCACTTCTTTACGCCAAAACAAGAGACCGCATTCCTTTCACTAAGCATTAGCATCGTGTACCGTTGCGGCGATGAGCAAGCTCGAGGGCAAGAACATTTTGATTACTGGCGCATCCCAAGGTCTGGGACGCGAAATGGCGTTACGTTTCGGGCTCGAAGGCGCGAGAGCTTTATCGCTCGTGGCACGCCACGCTGATAAATTGAACGCCGTACGCGATGAAGTTCTCAAAATGGCGCTGAAGGTCGACATCGTTACCGTTGAGGCCGACGTGAGCAAATCGCGCGATATCGAGCGGATCGTAGCGACGACGC
>WNGI01002043.1_pt1 | contig 17219 bp, 14 predicted proteins | sample 5400621 | NCBI WGS metagenome assembly WNGI01 (sample SAMN13153374, study PRJNA577476) | soil metagenome | isolation source: 20 cm soil or saprolite under Garry oak tree replicate 1 | place: USA:California | collected 2016-06-15 | reverse complement strand
AGGGCTGGATGACCACCGGAATATCGGTGTGCCGCAGGATCTCCTCCGCGTGGGATACGACCACTTCGCTGGGCCGGCCCTCGACGTGGCTCATGTGCGCCCCGGCGAACAACGCGTCGCAGCGGATCCGCTTGATGACGCGGGCCACGACTTCCCCCGGCGTTCCCGCTTCCACGTGGGTGACGAACGCCACCCGCTGCATCGACAACGTGGCCTCCGCGACGCCCACGACCTTGAGCCCCGCCTCGTGGTCGTCGTTGGCATGGATGAGATGGACCGTGCTCCCGGCGACGCTCGCGAACTGCGTCGCGCGCTCGAGGGCCCGGCGGCTCGTGTCGCGCCCGTCGAATGCGACCGCGATCGACTGCATCGGCGAGGCGACCCCGCCGCACACGATCACGCAACGCTCGGCGATGCGGATCAGCGAGATCACCGTCGGGCCGAGGGTGCCGCCCTGCGTCGTCATCCCGCGGCGCCCCACGAGCACGGCGTCCGCGGTCTTGGCGAGCTCGGCGAGCTCGACGTCGGCATCGCCGGTCAGCTCGGTCGCCTCGACGTCCAGGCCCGCTGCCAGCACCCGCTCGCGCGCTCGGTCGAGCATCGCGGGGCCGTCCGTCTCGTGGCCGTGAGGCTCGCGCACGTGGGCCACGATGATCGTGCTCCCGAACCGCTTCCCGAGCAGCACCGCCTGCTCGAACGCGGCATCGGCCCGCGGGCTGCCGTCGAGTCCCACCAGCAGACGGGTGAACACGGCTACGGCAGCACCGCGAACGATTCGAGCTCGTGCAGCGGGAACGCCAGCACCTCACCCGTCATCGGCAGCCTCCCCTCCAGTGCCTCGTCGCGCGCCAGCGTATTCAGCCCCTCGGCGATGACCACATACTCCGTCCCGCGGCGCCGCAGCGCCACCCGGCGCCGCTCCCGCACGGCCCGCTCGAGCGCATCGAGCGCGTCGGGCGTGAGACTCCGGAACTCGCGGATCGTGCTCTTCACCGCCCGGTCACACCACGGCGATCGCGCCGGGCGTGCCGCTGACCACTCGGCCGATCACCACCGCCGCCGGCGTCGCTTCGCGGCCCAGCGCCGCCACCAGCGCGTCTGCTCGGTCCGCCGCCACGGCGATCAGGAGCCCGCCCGAGGTCTGGGCGTCCGCGAGGAGCAGGCGTGCCGTCTGGTCCACGCCGGCCGCGAAACGGACCGCGTCGGCCACGCTTGCGGCGTTTCGCTCGGTGCCGCCCGGCACGGCGCCACGCTCGGCGGCTTCGCGCGCGCGCGGCAAGAGCGGCACGGCCGCCGCGCGTAGCTCCGCCGCCGCCCCGCTCGCCTCGAGCAGCGTCCGCAGGTGGCCCAGCAAACCGAATCCCGTGACGTCGGTCGCGGCGTGCACGCCCACGCCGAGCATGGCACGGGCGGCGCCGGCGTTGAGCGTGGTCATCGCCGCGACGGCGGGCGCCACGTCCGCCTCACTCAGCAGGTCGCGCTTGAGCGCCGTGGTCAACACGCCGGTGCCGAGCGGCTTCGTCAACACCAGCGCATCGCCGGGCCGAGCGCCGGCGTTCGTCACGATCCGGTCGGGGTGCACCTCGCCGATCGCCGCCATGCCGTATTTCGGCTCGGGGTCATCCACCGAATGCCCCCCCAGCACGAACGCGCCCGCCGCGCGCGCTACGTCCGCCCCGCCGCGCAGCACCTCGCCCAACAGCTCGAACGGCAACGCTTCGCGCGGCCATCCCACCAAGTTGAGCGCGAACAGCGGCGTCGCCCCCATCGCGTACAGGTCCGAGAACGCGTTCGTCGCCGCGATGCGCCCGAAGTCGTAAGGATCGTCCACGATGGGCGTGAAAAAGTCCACCGTCGCCACGATCGCGCGATCCGGCGCCATCTGGAAGACGGCGGCGTCGTCGCGGCTCGAGGCGTCGACGAGGATCCGGGGATCCGTCGCGACCGGTACGTGACGCAAGACCTGCGTCAACTCGGATGACCCGAGTTTGCAGGCTCAGCCCGCGCCGTGCGAGTAGCGCGTCAGCCGGATGGCGGTCATGGGTTCGGTAGACATGGGTCTACCGAAGATACCCTATCCCAGTCTCCAGGCGAGAATGCCGCCGGCCACGATGTAACGCGCGACATCGGCGCAGGCCCCCGCGACGCGGGCCCGGCCCGGCAGATGCTCGTGGCGCGGGGGCAACCACGTCGGGATGGTCGCCAGCGCTCCCACGAGCAGGAACAGCAGCCACCAGCCGCCGCTCCCGAGGGAGTCGAACCACAGCGAGGCGAACAACGTCAGCAATCCGGCCTCGACGACACGCCACGTCAACAGTGCTTTCACGGTCGGGACCGGCGCGGCCACGAACACTGCCGACTGGTCCGCGGGCTTCGCCAGCGCCGCCCCGAGCAGAGGGATCGCAAACGTCGCGAGCGTGAACCACACGGCCACGGGAATCCACGCCAGCACCAGCCGCCCGAGCGTCACTTCCTGCGGCGCTGCTCCGGCGGCACGTATCCCGACCCGCGCAGGCCGCGGCCGGGGCGCGCCGCCGTGAGCTTCCCATGGTCCAGGACCTTCTGTCCGTTCACGAACACGTACGTAAACCCTACCGACGGCTGATGCGGCTGCTCGAAGGTCGCCCGGTCGGCCACGGTCGCGGGATCGAACACCGTGATGTCGGCCGCCATCCCGGACCTGAGCAGCCCGCGGTCGGACAGCCCGACCCGCTGAGCGGCTACCGCCGTCATTTTGTGCACCGCGAACTCGACCGGGAAGAGCTTCAGGTCGCGCGCGTAGCGGCCCAGGATGCGGGCGAACGTGCCGTAGGCGCGCGGGTGGGCCGACTGCGTGCCGAGCGGCCCGTCCGGCGCCACGCCGCCGAAATCGGTATTCACGGCCACCCACCAGGTTTTCATGGCGGTTTGCACGTCCGGCTCGCTCATCAGGAAGTAGACCGCGTCGGTGCGATGGCCGCCCTCCGCCACCACGATGTCGAAGATCGTCTCGATGGGATCGCGGTGGCGCGCCGCGGCGATCTCGCTGATCCGTTTTCCCTGTATGTAGCGGAGCGAGTCCTGGAACACGCCGGTGATCAGGATGCCGTTGCTCCCGCCGGCCTCGTTGTAGAAGCCCTCCGTCCCGTCGGTGGGGTGTAGCATCTCCGTCTGGATGCGCGCCCGCGTCGCGGGATCGCGCAACCGCACCAGCAGCGAGTCCCAGCCGCCGCTCTCGGCCCACGTCGGAATCGCGGCATCGAGTGAGGTCGCCCCGGCGATGTAGGGGTACTGGTCGGCCGTCACGTCGAGCCCAGCCGCCCGAGCCGAATCGATCCGGGCGAGCACCCGGGGCATCCGGCCCCAGCTCGCGCGCCCCGCGAGCTTCAAGTGTGAAATCTCGGCCGGGATGTTCGCCTCGCGCGCGATGCGGAACACTTCATCCAGGGCATCGTCGATGCGGATTCCCTCGTTCCGCATGTGCGACGCGTAGATGCCGCCGTGCCGCCGGGCCGCCCGGGCGAGCGCGATGATCTCCTTGGTCTTGGAATAGCTGGCCGGAGCGTATTCGAGCGCGGTCCAGACGCCCAGGGCGCCCTGCTCCATCAGGGTATCGACGATCGCCGCCATATGGGCGAGCTCGGCTTCGCTCGGCTGGCGGTTCTCCTTGCCCACCACCGCCAGGCGCACCTGCGTGGCGCCCACGAACGTCGCGATGTTCAGGGCCGATCCCTGCTTCGCGAGCTGCGCGAAGTAGCCGTCCAGGTCGCGCCAGTCCTCGCGATAGTGCCACTTCTTCATGGCAGCCGAGTCGTCCACCACCAGGCGGTCGGTCAAGGGGGCCACCGAGCCGCCCTCGCCGGTGACTTCGGTCGTGATCCCTTGAGTGATTTTCGAGAACACGCGGTTGTCGATCAGCGCGTTGATCTCCGACTGGCCCATCATGTCGATGAAGCCGGGAGCTACGACCAGCCCGCGCACGTCCAGGGTCTCTCGAGCCGTCGCCCCGTTCAAGAAACCGACGGCCGCAATGCGGTCGCCCCGGATAGCGACGTCGCCCCGGTAGCGGGGACTGCCGCTGCCGTCCACGATCCAGCCGCCCTTGAGGACGAGGTCGTACGCACCCTTCCCGTTTCCCGGTTCCCCTTTCCCGCAGCCAGCGAGGCACGCCGCGGCCAGGAGCGCGAGTCTCACTTTGTCCATGTTCTCCTCAGCGAATCGGGGTAGAAGATCCGTCCCCGGAGCATGACCCAGGCGATGCGGCGCGTGGCCGCGATGTTCGTCGCCGGGTTGGCGTCGAGCACCACGAGGTCGGCCACCTTGCCGGCGGTGAGGCGACCGAGCGAGTCGGCGCGCAGCAGCTCCGCGCCTTTGCGCGTTGCGGCGGTGAGGGCCTCGACCGGCGTCAAGCCGGCGGCGACGAGCAGGCTCAGCTCTTCGTGCAGCGAGAGGCCCGGGACGAGCAGCTGGTTCGCGGCGTCCGAGCCGGCCGCGATGAGCCCGCCCGCGCGTTTGAACTCGCGCACGAACTGGTTTTGGCGGGCGCGCGATCGCCGGAACGCCTGGAGGTCGGCGGTACGCCACCCCGTGCGGCGCAGGAGCCCCGCGACATCGCGCACGCTCGTGGCGCCGGCCGGGACGTCCTCCATGCCCGGGCGCGACAAGAGCATCGGGTTGTCGAGCCGCGAGAGCATCTCGTGCACCACCAGGGTGGGCACGATCGCCACGTGGGTGGTCGCGAGCGCGCGCGCCGTGCGCGCGAGCGATGCGGAATCGAGCGTGGCCCAGCCCATTTCCTCGGTCGTCCAGCCGCGCAGGAACTGGTCGTGCGCCCTGAAGTACGGGGTGGGATCGCGACTGGCCGCGGCGACGACGCCGGCCATGTGCTCGAGCGACGCCACGCCCGCTCTGGCGGCCGTGAGGGCGTCGATCTTGCCGAGGTGCGCCGCCACCGGGAGGCGCAGCGTGGTCGCCTCGTCCAGGAGGGGCCGCAGCAGGTCGGCCGTGAATCTGGTGTAGATCTTGACGTGGTCCGCGCCCGCTACCGCCCGCAGATCCACGGCCCGGCGCGCCTCGGCGGCCGTTCGCACCGCGGTCGCCGTCGGGTACGTGGGAGAGGGGCCGTCGATCATGGCCCCCGAGGTGAGCATCCGGGGGCCCAACACCGAGCCGAGATCGAAATCGTTCTTGATCGCGATGGCGGAGTCGGTGCTCGACGCGCCGAGATCCCGGACGGTGGTGACGCCCCAGGCGAGGTAACGCTCCGCCGCCCAGCGCTCGACGTGCGCGTGGGCATCGATCAGCCCCGGGATGATCGTCTTGCCGATAAGGCTCACGACCTGCGCGCCGCGCGGCACCGGGATCTCGTTCACGCGGGCCACCGCCTGGATGTGCCCGCGCTGGACGAGCACCAGCGCGTCCTTGATCGGATCTCCCCCCGATCCATCGATGAGCGTCGCGCCCTCGAGCGCGATCATGCCGTCGCCGGAGGAGCTGCAGCCGACGAGCGCGACGACGAGGAGGAGGCCCCACGGGATGCGGCATGCGCGATGCGTCACTTCGGGTCGGCCGACGTATGATCGTGGAGAATGAGCCAGCGGTCTCCTCGCTGCTGCAGCAGCAACGTAAAGGGCCCACTCGCGGTCACCGAATCACCCCGCCGCAGCGCGAACCGCGCCGTGCACAGCGCGAGATCGAGCGTGAGCGGGCGCACGTGCACCTCGCCGAACGAGAGCGAGTCGCGGAACTTGCCCGGCGCGAAATAGGTGGTGTGGTAGCGGTCGTACAACTTCTGCCAGCCATACTGCACGTGGCCGCCCGAGACGTAGCTCGTGGACGAGTCCTTGGCGTAGTCATTCATGAAGCCCGTCAAGTCGCCGCGATTCCAGTCCGCGGCGCTGCGCTCGAGCATCGCCGCGATCTCGCCCCGCGGATCTCCCGGGACGACTCTCGGGGCCGAGCAGGCGAGCAGCAGCGCCGCGCCCAGGCCACCCGCCCAACACGCCAACCGCATGCGCATGGCTTCACCGCTTCGCTCGAGGGATGCCAAACGTGCCGCGGGAGCGCCTCGAGGAGATGGTCGAGCCATCCAAGAGGCGCTCCCGCGCACTGACGCCGAAAGGATCTCTAGCGGCGACGCTTCCTTGCCGCCTTCTTCCGCTTCGCCTTGCCGCCACGCTTCGCCCGGGCCTTGGGCCGTTTCTTGCCCGCCTTCTTCTTGGCCTTGGGTCTCGACGGCTTCTTCCGTTTCTTCGCCGGCTTTGGCCGGGGCGCCGACATCGGCTCATCCCGCATCGGCGCGGGGGCCGGCGGCATTGACGGTGCCGGCGGGTACATCGGCTCCATCATCCCCGAGCCTGTCCAGCTGCTCTCCGAAAAATCGGTTGACGCGAGCATCGGATGATCTCTCCTCCGCTGGGTGTCGGTGGGCGTGGCCTATAGCTTACCCCGGGAATGCTCCCACGCAAGTGGATGCGCGTGAGAGTGCAACAGCGTGAGCCGTGTCGCGTGCTTTGTGACAAGTTAGCTTGACAACGGCACTTACGCGCGCTTACCTTCGCGCCGCTATGATGGCTCGGCGCAGCCTCCTCCTCGCCGTCCTCGCCTATCCCGGCGCGGTGTCGGCACAGAATATCGCGGAAGTTCAGGTGGCTCCCCCCTCGGTCACGATCAAGGTCGGGGAGCGGAGTGGGCTGCTCGCCACCGCGTTCGACCGCGTCGGAAACGTCATCCCCACGGTGCGCATCATCTGGTCGTCGAACAACGTGGCGGTGGCCCGAGTCGACAACAACGGGACGGTGACCGGCGTTGGAGGCGGCGTGGCGATCGTCGAGGCCCGGGCGGGCACGCGGAAGGGTCAGGCCGCCGTCCAGGTGATGGGCGCGCCCGCCGCCCCTCCACAGACGCCCCCCGGCGGGAGCCCGCCAGCAGGAGGCCAGGCGCAACCACCCGCGACCACCGGTGTGGACCCGTTCGCCGGGCAGGTCGTGGGCTCCGGACCGGCCGCGGTGCTCCGGATCGAACCGCCCACCGTGTACCTGCTACCGTCCGAGAATACGCGCGTGTCACCCCGGGCACTCAGGGAGGATGGCTCTCCTGCGGCTCCGGTGGCTGTGACATGGAAGTCTCTGCGCCCCGACATTGCCAGCGTGGACCAGAACGGTGTGGTCGTCGCGCTCGCACCAGGTCAGGGAACGGTGCAGGTCACGAGCGCGAATGGCCTGACGGCAACGGCACCGGTCGTCGTGCAGCAGAGCGACATCGCGATCCAGGAGCCGGTTCCGCTCGTCATGTCGCCGGGGGATGTGGACACGCTGCATGTGTTGGTGCCATCTCAGGGCGGACGGTTGGTCAGCCCACTCGCCCTGCAATGGTCCGCCGCCGATCCGAGCGTCGCGCGGGTGAGCCTCACCGGGGTGGTCATCGCGGTGACTCCGGGCAGGACAACGCTCAACGTTGTCGGGCTGCTGCAAGCGAAGACGGTGGATATCCTCGTGCACCGGACCGTCGAGGCGCTCACCGTCTTCCCGACCTCGAAGACCGAGCTCCCGCTCCCCATCCAGGGCACCGCGAAGTTCCAGGTGCAGGCGCTCACGGCCGACAAGACCCCGGTGCCGGAAGCGCCATTCCGCTGGACCGTCGGGGATACATCGCTGGCGACCTTTGACCCCGCGTCGGGCACGCTGACGGGAAAGCGCGCCGGCCGGACGACGCTCGTGGTCAAAGGTCCCGGCCCGGGACTCACGGTCACGTGGCAGATCCGGGTGATCGCGGCGGGCTTGAAGCTCTCGGCGGCGCGGCTCGGCCTGCCGCTCAACCGGCGGTACCCGCTGAAGGCGAACTTTGCCGACGAGACGGGCGTCACGATCGGCCCGGCCACCGGGGTTACCTGGGCCTCCGACAATCCGCAGGTGGTGGGCGTCGCCGAGGACGGGACCGTGTCGACGGCGTCGTACGGTCACGCGCGCATCACGGCCACGGCACCGGGCGGAAGGCGCGCCGTCGCGGAAGTGTTCGTCCAGGGTGAGATCGTGGTCGCGAGCTCGCGCACGGGCCGCTTTCAGCTCTATGCGGCGGAGCGCGCTAACCTGGCGCAGCTCCGCAAGGTCATGGACGACACGGCGGTGGCCACCGAGCCCGCATTCTCTCCGGACGGGTCCCGGATCGCGTTCACCTCGACACGCGATGGGCAGCCCGAGATCTACATCATGGACGCGGACGGCACGAGCGCCGGGCGGCTCACCAATTCACCGGGGGCGGACGGCGACGCGTCGTTCACGGCCGACGGTCAGGCGGTGGTGTTCCACTCCCAGCGCACCGGGCACCGTCAGATCTTCCTGCAGCCGATCACCAGCTCGGACGCGGTGCAGCTCACGCAGGAGCCCGCCGACAACTCACAGCCGACCGTCTCGCCGGACGGGGAGACCATCGCTTTCGTGTCGAACCGCGAAGGCAACAACCATATCTGGTTGATGTCGAAAGACGGCTCGAGCCTGCGTCCCGTCACCCGCGGCCCGCAGAGCAAGGAGGCCGCGCCTCGCTTCTTGCGTGACGGGACGCTCGCCTATCTGGTGGAGCAGAAGGAAAGCGGCCGCACCGTCACGCAGGTCGTGAAGGTCGATCTCGCCACCGGAAAGGTGACGCCGCTCTCCGGCGTGGACCTCGTGGTCACGGATTTTACGGTCTCGCCGGCCGGCGATCTCCTTGGGCTCGTCGTCGCGGTGCAGAAGAACGTGTTCCGGGTGTACGTCCAGCCGGTCGGAGCGGCGGGGAGCGGCGCGCCCGTACCGATCCCGACCACCGGCGCCGAGCAGATGGTGTCCCCCGCCTTCATGCCGTAGGTCGGGCCCACGCCATGCGCGCCTGGGTGATCCGCGCTATCGGCGGCCTCGACCAACTCGAAATCGCCGACGTCCCCGATCCGGCGGGCCCGCTCGAGGCGCGGCAGGTTCGGATCGCGCTGCGCGCGGCGGCGCTCAACCGCCTCGATCTCTTCGTCGTGCGAGGGTTGCCTCACGAGTACCACTACCCCCACATCCTCGGTGCCGACGGAGCGGGCGTCGTGGAGGCTGTGGGCGCTGAGGTGCGCTCGATCCGACCCGGCGACCGGGTGATGATCAACCCTGGGATCCCCGACTACAGCTGCTCGTACTGCCGCGCCGGCGAGCATTCGCTGTGTGTCAACTACCGCCTTCTGGGCGAGCACCTACCCGGCACTCTCACCCAGGCGATCGTCGTGCCGGAACAGAATGTCGCCGTCATTCCAGCGCTGCCGCGGCCACTCACGTGGGCCGAGGCGGCGGCGTTCTCGCTCGTGACGCTCACTGCCTGGCGGATGGTGGTCACACGGGCGCAGCTGAGGCCCGGGGAAACCGTGCTCGTCTGGGGTATCGGCGGCGGGGTCTCCCTCGCCGCCATGCGGATCGCGAAGCTCAAGGGTGCGAGAGTCATTGTGACCAGCTCCAGCGACGCCAAATTGGCTGAGGCGCAGAAGCTCGGTGCCGACGTAACGCTCAATCACAAGACGCAGAAGATATCCCAGGAGGTGCGCGCCTTGACGAACAAGCGCGGCGCCGACGTCGTGATCGAGAACGTGGGCGAGGCGACATGGGACGAATCGCTGCGCTCGCTCGGGCGCGGCGGGCGGCTCGTGAGCTGCGGCGCGACGACCGGACCCAAAGTGGCGTTCGACATGCGCCGGCTGTTCTGGTATCAGTGGAGCATCATGGGTTCCACCATGGGAAACGACAGCGAGTATCGTGAGGTCGTGCGGGTGTTAGGGACGGGCGAGCTGCGACCGATCGTCGATCGCGTGTTCCCTTTTGCCGAGGCGCGCGCCGGCTTCGACCGGTTGGAGCGAAGCGAGCAGCTCGGGAAGATCGTGGTATCCGTGGGTGACGGAGCGACGGCGTGAGCTGCGCGGCGCAAGTGTAACTCCCACCCCCAGTTAGCGAGGCTTTTCGCATTGCCTTTCACCACCTAAGTGATTATTTTTTAGCAACTTAGGCAGCCTCGCCGAGCCTTGCTGACACCCGACATCTACTCCTGACACCTGGTTTCATGACCGGACCGAACGCCCGCGAACGGATCGTCCCGCGCCTCATCGAAGACGAGCTCAAGGAGTCGTTCCTCGACTATTCGATGAGCGTGATCGTGCAGCGCGCGCTGCCAGACGTGCGCGACGGGCTCAAGCCCGTGCACCGCCGCATCCTGTACGCCATGAACGAGCTGGGGCTCGTCCCCGGCCGCCCCTACAAGAAGAGCGCGACCGTCGTCGGCGACGTGCTCGGCAAGTATCACCCACACGGCGACGTCGCGTTGTACGACTCGCTGGTGCGCATGGTGCAGTCCTTCTCGCTGCGCTATCCGCTGGTGGACGGGCAGGGGAACTTCGGCTCGGTGGACGGCGATCCCCCGGCCGCCTACCGCTACACCGAAGCCCGCCTGACGCGCATCGCGATGACCATGCTCGACGACATCGACAAGAACACCGTCGATTTCGTCCCCAATTTCGACGACCGGCTGCAGGAGCCCACGGTCCTCCCCGCGCGGCTGCCCAACCTCATCGTCAACGGCACGTCGGGCATCGCCGTCGGCATGGCCACCAACATCCCGCCGCACAACCTCAGCGAGGCGGTCGAGGCCATCAATCATCTGGTCGACCACCCGGACGCGTCGATCAAGGATCTCCGGAAGTTCATCAAAGGCCCGGACTTCCCGACCGGGGCGATCATCTATGGCCGCGAGGGCATCAAGGAGTGCTACGAGAAGGGGCGCGGTCGGATCGCGATCCGGGCGCGCGCCACCGTCGAGGAGCGGGAGTCGACCGGGAAGCAGCAGATCGTCGTCACCGAGTTCCCGTATCAGGTCTCACCCGACCGCGTGATCGAGCAGATCCGCGATCTGGTGCTGGCGAAGAAGCTCGAGGGGGTGAGCGACCTCCGGAACGAGTCCGACAAGGAAGGCATCCGGGTCGTGATCGAGCTGAAGCGGGACGCCGTGCCGATGGTGGTGCTGAACGGGCTGTACGCGCATACGCAGATGCAGACCACCTTCGGTGCGATCATGCTCGCCCTGGTCGACGGGGCGCCGAAGGAGATGAACCTGAAGGAGCTGCTCGAGCACTTCATCGAGCATCGCCACACCGTCATCACCCGCCGCACCGAGTTCGAGCTGAAGCGCGCGCAGGACCGCGAGCACATCCTCGAAGGCTTGAAGATCGCCGTCGACAACATCGACGAGGTCGTGAAGATCATCCGCAAGTCGAAGGACACGCCGAGCGCGGACGCCAGCTTGCGCAAGCGCTTCAAGCTGTCCGAACGACAGTCGGCGGAAATCCTCAACATGCGCCTGGCGCGGCTCACCGCGCTCGAGATCACCAAGCTCGAGGAGGAGCTCAAGGAAGTCCGCAAGTTCATCAAGGAGTGCAAGGAGATCCTCGCGTCCAAGCCCCGACGCCTCAAGATCCTCAAGGAAGAACTCTCGGAGCTGGCGCACGGCTTCGGCGACGAGCGGCGCACCGAGATCGTCGCCGACCAGGGCGAGTTCTCGATCGAAGACCTGATCGCGGAAGAGGACATGGTGATCACCGTGTCCCACGCGGGCTACATCAAGCGGCTGCCCGTGTCGGCCTACCGGCGCCAGCGGCGCGGCGGCCGGGGAGTGATCTCCGCCCATACGAAGGAAGACGACTGGGTCGAGCATCTGTTCATCGCGTCGACCCACGACTACGTGATGTTCTTCACCCAACAGGGGCAGTGCTACTGGCTCAAGGTGCACGAGATTCCGCAGGCGGCCCGAGCCGCGCGCGGTAAGCCGATCATCTCGTGCATCGCCATGAAGCCCGACGAGCGCCTCGCGTCACTGGTGCCCGTGCGCGAGTTCTCCGAGGACCAGTACCTCCTGTTCGCCACCAAACAAGGCGTGGTGAAGAAGACGCGCCTGTCGGAGTTCGGCAACCCGCGCTCGGTCGGCATTCGCGCGATCAACATCGAGAAGGGCGACGAGCTGATCGATGTCCAGGTGACCGACGGCCGGAACGACATCGTGCTCGCCACCCATCACGGCATGAGCATCCGGTTCCACGAGAAGGACGTGCGCGACATGGGACGCACGGCCACCGGAGTGAAAGGGATCGAGCTCGACAAAAAGGACCAGGTGATCGACATGGTCGTGGTGCGCCGCAAGTCCACGTTGCTCACGGTCACCGAGAAGGGGATGGGCAAGCGCTCGGAGCTCGACGAGTACCGCGTACAGCACCGCGGCGGCCGCGGCATCATCACCTTGAAGCGCGCCGACAAGACGGGCAACATCGTCGCCCTCAAGGAGGTGCTCCCCGACGACGAGCTGATGATGATCACCAAGAAGGGGATCATGATCCGCGTGCCGGTCGAGGGCATCCGTATCTCGGGCCGCAACACCCAGGGCGTGAAGATCATGAACCTGACGCCGGGCGATCTGGTGGTGGACGTGGCCCGGGTCGTGAAGGAAGACGAAGCGGACGACGGCGAGGGCGATACGGAGGATGCCGACGCCCCACGGACCTCCGCCAAAGCCAAGAAGGTCCCCGCAAAGAAGAAGGCGCCGCCGACGAAGAAGAAAAAGTAGCGTGGTCAGCGCCCAGGACGTTCGGGAGGCTGCCTCGGGACTCGCCGGGGTGGCGGTTCGCACGCCGCTGCGTTTCGTCGAGCCGCTCAACGCCTACTTGAAGCTCGAGAGCCTGCAGCCCATCGGCGCTTTCAAACTGCGGGGCGCGTACAACGCCGTGCGACGCCTTCCCGACCCCGCCCGCAGGCGCGGCGTGATCACGTACTCGAGCGGCAACCATGGCCAGGCGCTGGCGTACGCCGCTCAGCTCGTGGGCGTGCGCGCGGTCGTCGTGATGCCCGAGACGGCGCCGGCGGTGAAAGTCGCGGGCGTGAAGAAGTGGGGTGGGGAAGTGGTGCTCGCGGGGCGCACCTCGGACGACCGGCAGCGCGCGGCCGAGGCCATCGCCGGGCGGGACGGGCTCGCCATCGTGCCTCCGTTCGACCACCCGGACATCGTGGCGGGGCAAGCGACGGTGGGCCTCGAGATCGCGGAGCAGCTTCCCGACGTCCGCACGGTGGTGGTGCCCGTGGGCGGGGGCGGGCTCATAGCGGGCGTCGTCACGGGGCTGGCGGCGGCAGGCAGTCGCGCCAACGTGTGGGGCGTCGAGCCCGTCGGCGCCCCGAAGCTCAAGCGCTCGCTCGAGGCCGGCCGTCCGGTGCGGCTCGAGCGCACCGCCAGTATCGCGGACGGTTTGATCACGCTCGGCGTGGGAGATCTGCCGTTCGCGCAGCTCGCGGCGCACCGCGACCGCGTGGCGGGCGTGGCGCTCGTGGACGACGACGCGCTGCGCGAGGCGGTACATTTTCTCTGGCAGCGCTGTCATGTGGCGGTGGAACCGTCGGGCGCCGCGACCACGGCCGCGGTGCGCTCCGGCGCCCTCCATCCCGTCCCCCCCACGGTGCTCGTGGTGAGCGGCGGCAACGTCGATCCCTCGCTGCTCGAGGACTGAAGACCCGATGCCCGAGCCCGCCGCCAAGATCCTGGTCGCCGACGACGATCAGTCGCTGGTGCGGACCTTGACCTGGATCCTCAAGGAGAACGGGTACGACGTCATCACCGCGCCCGGCGGCGAGGGGCTCTTCGGCAAGCTCGAGGAGGAGCGTCCCAACCTGCTGCTCCTCGACATCATGATGCCGAAGGTCGATGGTCTGCAGCTGCTCGCGAGAATGAAGTCCGACGATCGCTTCCGGGATGTTCCCGTGCTGATGATCTCGTCCATGCCTCCCGAAGAGGCGACGGTCAAGGCGCTGGGCCTGGGCGCGGCGGACTTCATCTCCAAGCCGTTCCGGGTGCGGGAGCTGCTGGCGCGCGTCAAGGCGCACATCCGCTCGGCCCAGGAGCTGGCGCGAGCGCGCGACGAGGCGCAGAGCCGGGCCGCGATCGTCGACATCCTGCACGAGGTCACGGACTCCCTCAAACCCGACGAGATCTATCACATCCTGGTGCGGCGCGTGGCGCGCGTGCTGCAGATCTCGAAGTGCTCGATGGTACTCGCCAAGCCCGGAGACCAATTGGGCGTCGTCGTGGCGGCGTACGAAAACCCCATGCTCCGCAACCTCCAAATCGAGCTCGCCCGCTACCCCGAGATCCAGCGAGCCCTGACGACCAGTCGCTCGGTACTGGTCGAGGACGTGACGACGGATCCGCTGTACCAGGAAGAGCGCGTGCGGTGGCAGCGCGAGCAGATCACCGTACCGACCCGCTCGGCGGTGGCCCTGCCGTTCTCGATGAAGGACCAGCAGCTCGGCGTGTTCTTCCTGCGGACCACGGGCGAGGATCCGCCGCTCACGCGCGCCGACGCCCAATTCTCGGAGACGGTGATTCGCACGGCCGTGGCGGCGATCGAGAAGGCGTATGATTTCGAAACCGCGGTATCGGACAAGAAACGGCTCGAGAAGCTGGCGGCGACGGACGCGCTCACCGGCTGCTTGAACCGCCGCGCCCTCTCGGAAGAGCTCGAGGCGGAGCTCGACCGGGCGCGGCGGTACAATCTCGCACTGACCATCCTGCTCGCGGACATCGACCGGTTCAAGCTGGTGAACGACACGCGCGGCCACATTGCCGGGGATTCGGTGCTGCGCCAGGTCGGCGAGATCCTGCGACGAGAGGCGCGATCAGTGGACCTGGTCGCCCGCTACGGCGGCGAAGAGTTCGTCGTCGTCATGCCCGAGACGGCGCTCCACGGCTCCGCCATCTTCGCCGAGCGCCTGCGGCGGCGCGTGATGCACCACGACTTCGCGGACCCCGGCGAAGACCCGCTCAACCTCACCATCTCGATCGGGCTGGCGTCCTTTCCCGACGACCGCGTCACCAGCGCCGACAGCTTCGTGGCCCTCGCCGACCAAGCCCTCTATCGCGCGAAGAACGAAGGGCGCAACTTGGTGCGTCAATGAGCGAACGCCGCTGTCCCAAGTGTGGGACCGTGTACGTCGACAGCGCCCGGTTCTGCCCCCGCGACGGAAACATGCTCGTCGAGGTGCAGCCGAAGCCAGCGACGCCACGGCCCCCTTCCGGCGCTGCTTCGTCGGGCAGCACCGGCCTCCGCACACCACCGCAGGCGAAGCCGGGTCTCGACCGCGCCTCCTCTCTCCTGGGAGAAGTGCTCGACTCGCGCTACCAGGTCCAAAAGAAACTGGGCGAAGGGGGCATGTCGTACGTCTACCTCGCCCGCGAAGTGGCGACAGGGAACGACGTGGCGATCAAGGTGCTTTCCCCCAAGCTCGCCACCGACCGCAGCTCGGTTGAGCGGCTGCGTCGGGAGGCCGGGCTCGCCATGCGACTCGACCATGCGAATGTCTGCCGCATCCTGCGCCTCGGTGAGTCCGAGGATGGGTTGATCTATCTGGTCATGCCGTTCCTGAAGGGCGAGCTTCTCTCGGACCGCGAGGTGAAGGGTGGGCCCATGACCCTCGCCACCGGAATCGACGTGCTGCGACAGGTGTGTGCCGGGCTGCACCACGCGCACGAGCTGCAGATCGTGCACCGCGACCTGAAGCCCGAGAACATCATGCTCGTGGCCGAGGACAGCGGTCGCGAGCGGGCGGTGGTCATGGACTTCGGCCTCGCGAAAGAGCGTCGCGCCGATCCGGCCATCGCGAAGCTCACCGCGACCGGCATCATCCTCGGGACGCCGGAGTTCATGAGCCCGGAGCAGATCCGGGGGAAGCCGCTCGACGCCCGCTCCGACATCTACGCGCTCGGCATCGTCGCCTTCGAGATGTTCACGGGCAAGTTGCCGTTCCAGGGGCGGAACGCTCAGGAGATGATGATCGCCCGGCTGCGCGGGCAGCCGCAGAAGCTGCGCCAGCTCCGCGCCGATCTCTCCGATGGTCTCGAGAGCGCCCTGGCCCGCGCGATGGAAGCGAACCCCGACGCGCGCTACAACACCGCACTCGAGTTCGCCGACGCGCTGACCGCATCCCACGCCGGCGGCTTCCTGTCGAAGATCAAGGAGAAGCTGAAATAAGGCGTTTCCCCGCCTTCGATCCACCCGAGTACGTCGAGTGGAAGCCGGACCCCGCCCTCGTGCGCGGCTTCCGGGAGGCAATCGAGCGAGATCCCGAGCGGGCCGCCGTCGTCGCTCGCCTCCCGGTGGCGACCAAGCTCGCGCTGTACGCCGGATTGCTGCGCGCCCGGCTGCACGACATTCAGCTCAAGCGCTGGGTGCGCACGGGCGTCATCTCCAAAGCGTGGCTCGGGACCGGGGAAGAAGCTACGACCGTGGGCCCGGTGCACGCGCTCCAGCGGGGGATGGATGTCGTCGCTCCGATGATCCGGAACGCCGCGGCCTGCTGCGAGCTGGGGCTGCCCGTCAGCGACATGCTGCGCGCCTATCTCGGGAGCGAGGACTCACCGGCGCGCGGCCGCGACCTCCACATCGGCGCCTGGGCGCTGGGCGTGCTGCAACCCATCTCCCACGTGGGCGATATGGTCCCGGTGATCGCCGGCATCGCCCTGACGTACAAGATCAGGCGGGAGCCGCGCGTTGCCCTGACCTGGGTGGGCGATGGCTCCACCAAGACCGCGGCGGCGCACGAAGGGACCAACTTCGCGGCGGTCCAGAAGCTCCCCGCGATCTTCATCATCCAGAACAATCAGGTCGCCCTCGGCACCCGGCTCGACCAGCATCACCTGCCCGGCAGCTTCGCCGACTGGGCGGAGAGCTACGGCATCCCGGGCGCGGGGTTCGACGGCAACAACGTGCTCGATGCGTACGCGGCGACGACGCTCGCGGCAGAGCGCTGCCGCCGGGGCGCGGGGCCGGCCCTGCTCGTCGCCGAGACATTCCGGATGGGAGGGCACGCGACCCACGATGAGCGTGAAGCGCGCGACACGGTCCCCGCCGGGCTGTTCGCGCACTGGGGGAAGCGGGATCCGATCGGGATGTACGAGGAATACTTGAAGGCGGACGCGATCCCCGTCACCGAGCTCCAGGCGATCGAGGCCGAGGTGACGGCCGAGGTGGAGAGCGCCACGGAGCAGGCGCTGCAGAGTCGTCACAGGATGCCGCCCGGTGCGAGCGCACTGCAGGGTGTGTACGCGAAGCCTGGCCCGTAGCGGCGAACGTTCGTCGGGGCGCGGGGTAGCGAGCCGAAGGAAGCGACTGTGATGAATCGTCTCCTGTGTGTCGCGGTGGTTCTCGCCTGCGCCGT
>WNGI01002464.1_pt1 | contig 17222 bp, 13 predicted proteins | sample 5400621 | NCBI WGS metagenome assembly WNGI01 (sample SAMN13153374, study PRJNA577476) | soil metagenome | isolation source: 20 cm soil or saprolite under Garry oak tree replicate 1 | place: USA:California | collected 2016-06-15 | reverse complement strand
CACCTGTTGTTTGCTGGCCAGCAAGCCGAGCAACTCGTCGGCGGCGTAGCCCTCCATCGCGCTGTCGACGTGCCCCGCTTCGCCGTGCAGCAGCGCTCGCCGCGCCGCGCCGAACGCGCGCTGTGCCGAGGGCTGGTCACCGGCGGCTTCCAGGGCTAGGCCGAGGTGCAGGTGGGCGATCGCGTCGTCCGGTGCGAGGTAGGCCCACTTGCGGAACGCGACGATCGCAAGCTGCGTGTCGCCGGAGTCCAGGGCCCGCTGCCCGTCGCGGGCAAGCCCTTTGGGCGACTCGGCCTTGACCGGGACGGCCGCCAGCGCCGGCCGGTGCGCGCGAACGTCGCGCCGAGCCGGACGAGCTCGGGGCTGCTCGACCGACCGCACCGGCACGAGCACCGGCCCCGGCCCCGGCACCGGCACCGGTCCCGGCAAACGCGCCGGCGCGGGCGCGGTCCGGTGCCGATAGATGAATGTCTCGTCGATCCGCACCGTCTCGAAGCGGTCGCTGACCGGCCAGATCGACTCGGCCGATCCGAGGAACAGGTAGCCGCCCCGGGGCAGCGCGTCGGCAACCTGATCGAGGAACGCGCGGGTGTGGTCCGGCGAGAAGTAGATGAGGACGTTGCGGCAGAAGACCACCTGCGCGGGACGCACCCGGTCCGGCAGCGTATCGACGAGATTGTGGCGCATCGTCGAGACGCGGCTGCGGACGGCGTCGTTGACCTGCCAGCCCTTGCCGGAGTGCGTCATGTGGCGGGCCAGCCGGGCCGGCGACAGGCCGGACACCTCGCGCGGCGCGTAGCGTCCGGCGTCGGTCCGCTGAAGCGCGGCCGTCGACAGGTCTGACGCGATCACGGTGCCGGCGATGCCCTGCTCCTCGAGGATCATCGCCAGGCTGTAGGCCTCCTGCCCGTTCGCGCAGCCGGCGCTCCAGATCGTGACCGGTTGCGTCAGGTGGGGCAGCACGTCGCGGGCGAGAACCTCGAAGTGCTCGGGATGACGGAAGAAGCTGGTCTCCTGGACGGTGATCCGGTTGAGCAGCCTCTGCAACGCGTCCGGTTGCGTCAACGTGCCGGCGTAGGTGGTCAGCTCGGCACCGGTCGCGGCCGCTTCGTCGCGGATGCAGCGCCGCAGCCGCCCGCGCAGCGTCGGCTCGGGACGCAGGCCGATCTGCGCGTTGAGCAGCCTGGTGACCTGGTCGACGACGGCGTCCAGCTGGTCGTGGCTCATACCCGCGCCCCGATCCCGGCGGCGCGGACGGCGTGACGCACCGCGGCGGCCAGCTGCGAGAGCGGTCGCAGATCCGTGACGGCGCCGAGCCGTTGCGCCGCTCGCGGCATGCCGAACACCGCGCAGGACTCCTCGTCCTGCCCGAGCGTCTGGCCGCCTCGATCGTGGATCGCCAGCAACCCGCGCGCGCCGTCCTCGCCCATGCCGGTCAGCAGCACACCCACTGCGGCGGGGCCCGCGTACTCGGCTACCGAGGCGAACAGCACGTCGGCCGACGGCCGATGCGTGGTGACCGGCTGCGGGCCAAGTTCGAGGTGGTGGCTCGCGCCGAGGCGAAGGTGGACTCTGCCGGGTGCGAGGTAGACCCGGCCGGGACGGGCGAGCTGACCGTGCTCGGCCATCTCGACGGGCAGCGCGGAGACCCGCGACATCCAGCCGAGCAGCCCGCTGGTGAACTCCGGATGCAGGTGCTGCACGACGAGTACCGGAGCCGGTAGCCCGCCCAGGCTGGCGAGAAGCGTCGCGAGCGCGCTCGGCCCTCCGGTCGAGGCCGCCATCGCGACGACGGGCGGGCGGCCGGTAGCCGGCGCCGCGACCGGCCGCAGCGTCCGGGCGTGGCCGCCGCGCAGGTGGCGGATCACGTGAACCGTGCTCAGCCGGCGTACCGCATCACGCAGCTCGGCGCCTGAGGCCGGCGTCCAGGCGGCAGGTGCGGGCAGCGCCTCGAGCGCCCCCGCGACGAGAGCCTCGACCACGGACGGCGAATCACGCTCGGCGGTCCCGGGCGCGAGCACGAGGATCGGTGTCGGCGTGCGGCCCATGATCTTCTCGATGGCGTCGCGGCCGTGTCCTCGGCCGACGGTGAGGTCGAGCACGACGATGTCCGGACTGCTGCTGGCAACGAGAGCCAGCGCGCTAGCGCCGTCGGAGACGTGGCCGACAACCGCGATGTCGCGGTCGCGCTGCAGCACCGGGGTGATGCGCGCGGCGTCGGCCGGGCTGGGGACGACCACGACGGCGCGGATCATGTTCATGAGGCGGGACCGTTCATGCGCGCACCGAGCAGGCGGTTCACGGCGGCGAGCAGGCTGCCTTCGTCGAATCCGCTCTTGATGATGTAGCCGTCCGCGCCGGCGTCCAGGCCGCGCTGGCGGTCGGTCTCGCTCGACCGCGAGCTGAGGATGAGGACCGGGATGTTCGTCAGCGACGGGTGCGCCCGGATCGCCTCGGTGAGCCCGAAGCCGTCCATGTTCGGCATCTCGATGTCGGTGAGGACCAGGTCGCTCGGCTCTTCGGCGAGCCGTGAGAGCGCCTGCTTGCCGTCGTTGGCGACGCGGACGTCGAAGCCGGCCCGCTCGAGGATGCTGCGCTGCAACTCGCGGACGGTCAGCGCGTCGTCGACGACGAGGATCCGGCGGCGGGTCACCTGCGTTCCGTCGGCGGCCGGACGTGCCGTGGTGACCGGCGCGGCGTGGCGTGCCCGCTGGATCAGCCCGGGTGGGTCGAGCACGACCAGGACCGAGCCGTCCGGCTCGACGCTCGCTCCGGCGACGGCCGGCAGGTGTGGCAGCAGCCGGTTGAGGCCCTTGAGCACGACATCGCGCTGGCCGACCAGCCGGTCGACCTCGAAGGCGTGCCGGTGCGCGGTATCCGCGAGTACGACGATCGAGCCGCCTGAGACATCGGCGGTGGCGTCCAGGCCGATCGTGCCCGCGAGCGTCGAAACCGGCACCGGCCGGCCCTCAACCAGCACGACCGGACGGCCCTCGGCGTGGTGTTGTGCCGATGGGTCGTTGCGCTGCGACAGCACGACACGGTGGAACGGCAACGCGAAGCGCTGGCCGGCCGTCTCGACCAGCAGGCAGCGCAGCACGGCGAGCGTGATCGGCACGACGATCCGGAACTCGGTGCCGCCGGCCGGCTGGGAGCGAACCTCCACGCGGCCGCGTGCCGACTCGACGTTCACCCGGACGACGTCGAGCCCGACGCCCCGCCCGGACACGTCGGTGACGAACGACGTGGTCGACAGCCCGGAGTGCATGGTGAGGCGGAGCAGCTCGTCCTCGGTCATGCCGTCGGTCTCGACGCCACGCTTGGCCGCCTGCGCGCGTACGGCGTCGACGTCGATGCCGCGGCCGTCGTCGGTGACCGCGATGATCACCTCGGACCCGAGCTGCATCGCATGCAGCCGGATCGTCGCCTCGGGCGGCTTGCCCGCGGCCTCGCGCTCCGCGGGCGATTCGACGCCGTGGTCGACGGCGTTGCGCACGAGGTGCAGCAACGAGTCGGACAGCTGGTTCAGCACGCCGCGGTCGAGCTCGGTGTCGCCGCCCCGCACGTCCCAGCGGATCTTCTTGTTCTGGGTGCGCGCCAGGTCGCGCACCGCGCGGTGCAGCTGGTCGGTGATGGTGGCGACGGGCACCATGCGGGTGCGCATCGCGCGGTCCTGCAGATCGTTCACGGATCGGGACAGGTCGTTGAACTCTGCGCAGGACGCCGGGTCGACGCCGAGTTGATCTTTCAGCATGCGTCCCAGGCGAAGGTGCGCGGTGGCCGATTCGCCGACCAGGCGAACCAGCTCGTCCAGCCGCTCCATCGGCACCATCACCAGGCCGGACTTCTCGCCGGACGGAGCCCGCTTCTCGGGCACGGTCTCGGTCACCGGTTCGGGCTGAGCCACCGGTGTGGGTTCGGGCTGTGCGCGGGACCCGTTCCCGACGGCCGGCACGCTGGGCGCACCCTCATCGCGGGCGATGACCGCGCTCAACCGGTCGGCACCGGCGAGCAGGACGTCGATGACGTCCGGCGTCACCGAGCGCCTCTGCGAGCGCAGGTCGTCCAGGAGCTCCTCGAGTTCATGCGCGCAGTGGCTGACGTCGTCGAGTCCCGCCACGGCCGACGAGCCCTTGATCGTGTGGACCTCGCGGAAGATCGAGCCGACGAGCTCGGCGTCGCCACCGGTCTGTTCGAGTTCGAGCAGCAGCTCGCCGAGGCTGGCCATCCGCACCTCGGCCTCCTGGGCGAACAGCGCGCGTACCTGCTCGATGGCGATCATGCCGAAGCCACCTGGATGTCGGCGCCGCCAAGGCGTTCGGCCCCGAGCAGGACGGCGGGATCGATCAGTACGACGATGCGGCCGTCGATGTGGAACGCGCCGGTCGTGCCAGGCAACTCAGACGCGGCCGTCGCGGTGTCGAGGACGACACGCTCGGGCGTTCCGGTCGTGGCCAGCCCGGCCGGCCCCTGCGGAGTGTTGACGACGACGGCGAACTCGACAGCGTCCACCGTGCCGACGCCGAGCAGCGCAGCCGTGTCCAGCAGCGGGACGATCTCGCCGCGCAGGTTGAACAGGCCGAGCACCATCGACGGCGCGGTCACCAGCGGGGTGACCGGCGGAGTGGCCACGACCTGGCGTACCCACTCGGCCGGCAGCGCGTACGCGTCGGCTCCTACGGGCATCAGCACGGCTTGCACAGGGTCACCGCGACCCGTTGGCAGGCGCGTGAGACGCGCCGTTGGACGCGCCGTTGGACGACCCGTTGGCACGCGACCCGTTGGTGGCGCCCGCGGCGGTCGCTTCGAGCGTGCCGGCCAGGTCGGCGAGGTTGCCGCTGGCGGCCGCGATCTGCTGGGCCGTCGAGGACACCTGCCGGCTGGCGTCGGTGAGCTGCTCCATCGTCTCGACGACCTGGGCGGTCGCGCTTCGCTGCTGCTGGGTGGTCAGCCGGACCTGGCCGTTCGCCTCGGTCACCGCGTCGAGCAGGGCCAGGCCCTGCTGCAACTGCTTGGTGCCCTTCTCCATCGCCATGACGGTCGCGTTGGTCTCGCCCTGCACCGCGCCGACGATCACGGCGATGTCGCTCGCGGACGCCTTCGAGCGCTCGGCGAGGCGGCGCACCTCGTCGGCGACAACCGCGAAGCCGAGCCCGTTCTCGCCGGCTCGCGCTGCTTCGATGGCGGCGTTCAGGGCGAGCAGGTTGGTCTGGTCGGCGATCTCGTTGATGAGCTCCAGGAGCCGGTCGATGTCGTTGACGCGGTTCGCGAGCGACAGCGTCCGCTCGCTGGACGTCGCGATGTCGGACTCGGCCTGTTCCAGGTTGTCCCTGGTCTCGGCGGTCTGGCGGGCGACCTCATCGACGGTCTCGGCGATCGCGACCGACGCGCGGGCCAGCTCTTCGGTCGTCGCCGTGGCCTGGGTGATCGCCGCGCTCTGTTGGGTGGTCGTGGTCGCCAGCTCGTCGGACGACGCCGAGAGCTCGGCAGCGGACGAGTTGACCTCCATGCCGGCGGCGGTGACCTGTTCGATCAGTCCTTCGCAGGTGTCGAGCATGGCGTTGAAGGCGCTGGCGAGGCTCACCAGCTCGGTCGAGCCGCTCGGGTCGACGCGGGCCGTCAGGTCGCCACCGGCTGCGGTTCCGGCCGCCTCGGTCAGCTTGCGGACCGGTCGGTTCGTCCACCACGCCAGGCCGATCGACGCGGCCAGCGCGAACACGCCGCCCAGGACGATCACCAGGATCGCGCGGTTGCGCTGCTGATGCACCGGCGCCAGCACGATGCTGGAGTCCTCCTGGGCGATGATCACCCAGTTCAGGTCGTCGACGAGGTCGAACCCACCGATCACCTTGCGTCCTTGTGCATCGGCGAATCGGGCCGTGCCGCCGTCGCTGGTCGCGACAGCCTTGCGGGTGGCGGCGTTCTCGATCGTCGTGCGCAACGCTCCGGCGGCGAGCATCTCCTTGTCGTCGGAGACCTTGGCCATGCTCGCCGAGTCGAAGATCAGCTGATGTTGCCCGTCGATGGTGACGACCTCGGTGCCCTCCTCCAGCTCGGGGCTGAGCAGATTCTTGAGCACGCTGGAGTCGAGGTCGGCCACGAGGACGCCGCTGACCTTGCCATGCGCACTCACGACCGGCGACGCGATGATCCACTGGATGCGCTCGCCCTGCCGCACCAGCGACGTCATGACGGGGTGCCCGGCTGCGGCAGAGCGGAACCAGTCCTGCCCTGCGGGGTTGATGCTCGTCCCTGCTCGGCTGGTCGTCAGCACCTTGCCGGACGTGTCCGTGAACTCGAGCAGCGAGTAGTTCCCGAGCTCCTTGTCCGCCGTGGCAAGCAGGTCCGCGAGCTGTGCGGTCGTGAGATCCTTTGCACCTTCACGAGCGAGCACCGAGACCGCGTTTCGCTGCTCGGTGACGAAGTCCTCGAGGCGCAGGCTCACCGCCCGGGCGAGGGCCTCGCCCTTGCGCTCGCCTGACGACGTCAGGCTCGACGAGGCCTGGCTGGTGAGCAGGATGCCGAGAAGCACCATCAGCGGCAGCGAGACGACGAGTATCGCCGCGACCAGGCGCACGGCGAACCGGCGAGTCAGCAAGCGCAGGCGTGACGCGATCGATGTGCGCATGTCAGTTCCAGTCCTTCGGGGTCGCTGAGTCAGGTTGCGAGTCGTTCGGGGTGCCGATCGCCGCGAGGCTGGCGTCGATGAGGGCGGCTCGTGCATCAGCGCCGTCCAGGTCGAGCCAGGCACTCGCGGCCGGGTGCAGGATGGCGCCGAGTGCCGCCGCCGTCCTCACCTGCTCGGTTTCGGTGGCGTGGGTTCCGGTGAGCAGGGTCGTCAGCCGCCGGGTGCGGGCCGTCCAGGCGTCGCTTGAGTCGATTTCGTCTCGCGCGGCGACGTCGCGGGTGAGCAGTTCGACGGTCGCCCGGTTGTCGAGCACGAGCCCGGCAAGTTCGCGCAGCAGGAACTCTCGCTGGACGACGGTCGGCGGGTCGCTGACGTCGGCTGAGTCGAGTACCTCGTCGAGAACGCGCAGGTACGGATTCACGACGGCCGCGAGCAGGTCCGCCTTCGAGTTGAAGTGGTGCAGCACCGCGCCGCGGGTCAGCCCGACCTCGCCGGCGATCTCCTGCAGGGTCGTGCCCCGATACCCGTGCCGGCGGAAGGCGGCAAGCGCCGCGCACCTGATGTCGCGGCGAGTGTCTCCGGGGGCCTTGCGCACGTCCTGTCCTTCCGTACGAGCGTCGCCCCCGCAGCGCTGGTCGTTTCCTGCATCCCGTATCGGCACCGAACACGGCCACTTGACCGACCAGTCAGTTAATGTTGATCTTCTGTAGGTCGAGATCTGCCGAACAGAGACATTGGTCCCGGTTGGCTGGGCCTAAATGATCAACGGTGGGCGATTGAAGAATCTCCGCTCGGCGCCTCAGTTCTGTCCGGACGGTGCCGATAGGTCACGCGTGCGGAGGGAACCCACTCATATGCGACATGACTCGCGGCTTTTGCCCCGATCCAAGCGGCGCGAACCGCTGCCTCAGCCCCAAGCGCCGTTCGACCGCGCGCAATTGCCGAGCGCCGAACCGGCACGTCAGCGCCGCCTGATCCACGTCATGGCGCTTGTCGCGCTCGCCGCCAGCCTCGCCTATCTGAGCTGGCGCGTCGCGTTCACGCTCGGTCCCGACCTGTGGCTCGCCGTCCCGCTGTGGCTGCTGGAGCTGCACGCCGTGTTCAGCCTCGGCTTGTTCACGTTCTCGCTGTGGGAGCTCGACAGCGTCCCCCCGCCTGCCGCGGTGTCGCACACCGACCTACGCGTCGCCGTGCTGGTCCCGACCTACAACGAGGAGCGCGAGGTCCTGCTGCCGACGATTGCCGCGGCGGTCAGCCTGGAGCCGGCGCACCGGACCGTCGTCCTGGACGACGGCGAGCGACCGTGGGTTCGCCATCTTGCTGCCGAGCTAGGCGCTGAGTACCTCGCCCGGCCGGAACACACGCACGCCAAAGCGGGCAACCTCAACTACGCCATCGCCCGGATCGAGGCGGACGTCGTCGGCGTACTCGACGCCGACCACGTTGCGACGTCGGACTTCCTGACCCACACGCTCGGCTACTTCGCCGATCCGAAGATCGCCGTCGTCCAGACCCCGCAGGACTTCTACAACGTCGACTCCTTCGAGCACACGCGCAGCCGGTCGTGGTTGTGGAGGCGACGGCGTGCGGGCGGCTTCAACGAGCAGCGGCTGTTCTACCGGGCGCTCGAGCCGGGCAAGAACCGGTGGGGCGCCGCGTTCTGGTGCGGTACGAGCGCGCTCGTGCGCGTCGCGGCGCTGCGCGACGTCGGCGGCGTTGCGTACGAGACGCTCACCGAGGACATCCACACGACGGTCCGGATGCACCGGCGGGGCTGGCGCACTGCGTTCCACAACGAGGTGCTCGCCTACGGCCTGGCGGCTCGCGACGCCGAGCAATACCAGACGCAGCGCAGCCGTTGGGGCATCGGCGCGATGCAGTTGCTGCGCCTGGAACGTCCGCTGACCGGCCGCGGACTGACCCTGGCGCAGCGGGTGGCTTACGCCTCGACGCTGCTGGGCTGGTTCGACTCATGGCGCACCCTCGGCTACGTGCTGCTTCCCCTTCTCGTGCTCGCGTCCGGCGCGGCCCCGCTCACGGCGTCGGTCTCGACGTTCGCCGTCGTGTTCGGCGGCGTGTTCGTGCTGCAGCGCGTCGCGCTGTCGTCGCTGGGCCGCGGGTACGCGCCCCAGGGCGTGGCCACCCTGTTCGACTTCATCCGCATGCAGACCAACCTGCAGGCGACCCTGACTCTGCTGCGGTCGCGCGACCAGCCGTTCGAGGTCACCACGAAGGGCGGGTACGCCGCCCGACGTCGCGTTGCCGCACCAATCCTGCTGTGGACGCTCTTCGCGCTCACCGCCGCGGCAGCCATCTGGTTCGCCGCCGGCCTGGCCGGTCTCACGCCGGTCAGCTACGGCGTCCGATGGGTTGCCTACGGCGCCGCGGGATGGGCCGGCGTCAATGCCGTCTTCCTCGTCGGCGCGATCTACCGCATCCAGTCCGATCGGTTCGCAGCAGACCGGCGCCGGGGCGTACGGATGCAGATCGGCGCTGGACGGGTACGCCTCGACGACGCCGAGGCCGAACTGCTCGACATCTCGGTCGGCGGTGCGCTGGTGCGCTGTGCGCAACCGCCCGTGGCCGTCGACGGCTCGTTCCGCCTGCGGTTCTCGGTAGGCAACGAGCACATCATGATGAGCGCGCAAGAGCGCAGCCGGCTGCCCGTCGGCGCCAGCGGTGCGCTGATCGGCGTCGAGTTCAGCGCCGGCCAGGACCGAACGGCCGCCCGGTTCGTCGTCGCGCTGTTCAGCCGGCGGCACGCGATCGAGCAGGGGTTCGTGGCGCATCGCGCGGCCTAGGCCTCGTCAATCTCCGAGATGCGCCGCTGCGACTCCCTTCGGGACGACCATCCGCCACGCGTCGATCACCAGCTCGGTCATCTCCGCCTCGTCGATGGCGGCCAGCCGGACGCGCACCCAGTTGTACCGCTCGTCCGAAGGCACTGGCATGAGGAACTTCTCGGGATCGCTCGCGATCAGCGCCGGCCGCTCCTCGCGCGGGAAGCCGAACCCCATGAGCGTCTCGTCCGCCGAGATCGACGCGTAGACGAGCTGGCCCACCTTGAACCTGACGCTATCGCGGATCAGCCGCTCGTACGTGCGGGGAAGCGACAGCGCGAGCCGGCGCACGTCGTCAATCGTCACCACGCGGGCATTGTGCTGGTTGATGCTGACAACGCAGGTCGAAGCCGCCGTCGTGGCTTCGACAGGATGATTGGGAAGACTTCGCCGTGAGGAGCAAGCCGTGAAGTACCTGATCCTGATCTACAGCAACGAGGCGGCCTGGTTGGCACTGTCCGACGAGCAGCGCGCCTCCGTCGGCGCCGGCCACACCGCGCTCACCGAGGAGTTGGCCGATTCGGGCGAGCTGATCGTGAGCCACGGGTTGGCCGACCCGTCGATGGGCAAGCGGGTCTCGGTGCATGACGGCCAGACGATGATGAGCGACGGGCCGTTCGCCGAGGCCAAGGAGCATCTGGCCGGCTTCTACCTCATCGACTGCGAGAGCATCGAGCGAGCCGTCGAGTACGCCGCAAAGGCACCCGACGCCGAGTTCGGCACCGTCGAGGTGCGGCCCGTCCTCGTCCGGAACGGGTCGCTGGACATTTGACGACCCCGGCCGAGGTCGAGGATCTGCTGCGCGAACTGGCGCCGCGGGTGCTCGGCGTGCTCGTCCGGCACTACGGCGGCTTCGACACCTGCGAGGACGCGGTGCAGGAGACGCTGCTGGCCGCGTCCGTCCAGTGGCCGGCCGACGGCCTGCCGGATAATCCGATGGGCTGGCTGGTCACCGTCGCGTCCCGCCGGCGGACCGAGCTGTGGCGCAACGAGTCCGCGCGCCGGCGCCGCGAGGAGGCCGCCGCCGCACTGGTACCGCCCGGACACGTCCCGGCGGTCGACGACACGCTGACCCTGCTGTTGCTCTGCTGCCATCCCGCGCTGAGGCCGGTGTCCCAGGTGGCCCTGACGCTGCGCGCCGTCGGTGGGCTGAGCACCGCCGAGATCGCCCGGGCGTTCCTGGTGCCGGAGCCGACCATCGGCCAGCGGATCAGCCGGGCCAAGCAGCGCATCAAGGCCAGCGGCGCGGAGTTCCGCCTGCCGCCGCCGGGCGAGCTCGCCGACCGCGTGACGGCCGTCCTGCGGGTGCTGTACCTGATCTTCAACGAGGGCTACACGGCGAGCTCGGGCTCCGCGCTCAATCGCGTCGAGCTCACCGGCGAGGCGATCCGCCTGACCCGCCAGCTCATTTGCCTTCTGCCGGACGACGGCGAGGTGGCGGGGCTGCTCGCACTGATGCTGCTCACGGACGCCCGCCGCCCGGCACGCACCCGCCGGGACGGCGCGCTCGTCCCACTCGCCGACCAGGACCGCAGCCTGTGGGACGGCACGGCCATTGCCGAGGGCGTCGCGCTGATCACCTCGACGCTGGCCACCGCGCCGGTCGGCCCGTACCAGCTGCAGGCGGCGATTGCCGCCGTGCACGACGAGGCGGCCACGTTCGACGACACCGACTGGCCGCAGATCCTCGGGCTGTACGAGCTGCTTGACGCCATCGCGCCCGGACCGATGGTGACGCTGAACCGGATCGTCGCCGTGGCGATGGTTCACGGCCCGCGCGCCGGCCTGTCGCATTTGTCGGCGGCGGAGGCCGATCCTGGCCTCGCCCGGCACTATCGAGTCGACGCTGTGCGCGCGCACCTGCTCGACATCGCCGGCGACCGTTCGGCAGCGCGAGCCTGTTACCAACTGGCCGCCCGCCGGACGCTCAGCGTCCCCGAGCAGCGCTATCTCGAATCTCGCGCCGCGCAGCTCGGTTAGGTCCTTGCGCCTGGCGCCTCGCGTCCCCGGACTTCTTGATCATGTCGCGTTGGACCGCGCGGCAGGCCCGAACGGAGTGGTCAAACGCGACATGATCATGAACGGAGCCGAGCGCTCCTGCTCAGCGCGCCACCGCGCTGCGGACGCCGAGGCCGACCAGCACGCTGCCGGTGACGCCGTCCATGACCCGCCGGAAGGGCGCCGAGCGAAGGACGCGACGTGCGCCGCCGATGATCAGCGTCCAGACCAGCAGCCATCCGCCGCCGACGACGATGTGCGCGGCAACGAGTTGCAGCATCTGTGGCATCACTGCCTGGCCCCGGTGCAGGAATTGCGGGGCCAGGGTGAGGTAGACGGCGGCCGCCTTCGGATTGAGCACGTTGCCCAGCAACCCCTGGGCGAAGTCGCCGTGGTCGGCCCAGGGCAGCCGACGACTCGGCGACCGCCGCCGTCGAACGCCCCACAGTGTGGCCAGGCCCATCCCGATCAGGTATGCGGCGCCGACCACCTTGATCGCGGCGAATGTCTCGGACGAGCTCATGATGACCGCCGAGAGCCCGAGTCCCGCGAGCGTCGCGTGGCAGATCAGGCCGCAACACGTTCCCGCGGCGATCCGCACCCCGCTGAGGCGTCCCTTGGCCAGGACCCGCTGCGTCACCAGCGTGAAGCTGACCCCTGGAGTGAGGCAGATCGGCAACACTGCGATGCCGAAACCCGCCATCGCCATCCAGTGCACGAGCGCACGGTATCGGGTTGTCTCGGACCGTTGGGCCCTGGCGGATTAGCCTGCGAACCGTGACGCTGATCCGATGACCGTTCCTCCTGTCGAGACGCCGCTGCTGCGCCGCATCCGCGAATCGGTCATCGGCGACGATCAGGTCATGCCCGGCCCGTACGGGCCCCGCCGCGTGACGTATGCCGACTACACCGCGTCGGGACGCGCACTGAGCTTCGTCGAGGACTTCATCCGCGACGAGGTGTTACCGCGCTACGCGAACACGCACACCGAATCCAGTGGAACCGGCCTGCAGACGACGCGACTGCGTGAGGACGCCCGCCGCATCATCCACGACAGCGTCGGCGGCGACGACGAGACGGTCGTGGTCTTCTGCGGATCCGGTTCGACGGGCGCCATCGACAAGCTGATCGGCATCCTCGGCCTGCGCATCCCCGCCGAGCTCGACGACGAGTACCACCTGACCGACCAGATCCCGCCCGCGCAGCGGCCGGTCGTGTTCATCGGACCGTACGAGCACCACTCCAACGAGCTGCCGTGGCGCGAGTCGATCGCCGACGTCGTGCTGATCTCACAGGACGCCGACGGGCACATCGACATCCCGCGCCTGGAACGCCAACTGGAAACCTACGCGGATCGTCCGTTGAAGATCGGGTCGTTCTCCGCGGCGAGCAACGTCACCGGAATCGTCAGCAACACCGACCGGGTCTCGGCACTGCTGCACGAGCACGGCGCGCTGTCGTTCTGGGACTTCGCTGCCGCCGCGCCCTACGTCGAGATCGCGATGTCGGGCGGCCCGCCCGGTGCCTACAAGGACGCGATCTTCCTCAGCCCGCACAAGTTCATCGGCGGACCCGGCACGCCTGGCGTGCTGGTCGTGCGCCGCGAGCTGCTGCGCAACCGCGTGCCGGACGTCCCGGGCGGCGGCACCGTCGCGTACGTCAATCCGACCGAGCACCGCTACCTCGACGACCCGACGCAGCGCGAGGAGGGCGGAACGCCAGCGATCATCGAGTCCATACGCGCCGGTTTGGTGTTTCAGCTGAAGCAGGCGGTCGGCGTCGACGTCATCCGCGCGCACGAGGAGTACTACCTGCAGCGCGCCGTCGACGCATGGACGCGCGAGCCGTCCATCGAGATCCTCGGCAACCTCGACGCCGAGCGGCTGTCCATCCTGTCGTTCGTGGTGCGCGCGCCGAGCGGCCGCTACCTGCACCACAACTTCGTCGTGGCGCTGCTGAACGACCTGTTCGGCATCCAGTCGCGCGGCGGCTGCTCGTGTGCCGGGCCGTACGGCCATCACCTGCTCGGCATCGACATCGAGCGATCGCACGCCTTCGCGCAAGAGATCGAGCACGGCTGCGAGGGCATCAAGCCCGGCTGGGTGCGCGTCAACTTCAACTACTTCATCTCCGAGCCCGTGTTCGACTACATCGTCGAGGCGGTGCGAGTCGTCGCCCGTGACGGCTGGCGCCTGTTGCCGGACTACTGCTTCGACCCCGCGACCGGGCTCTGGCGGCACCGCGCCGGCCCGGTCGAACCGCCGCTGCGGCTGACCCAGGTCGCTTACGCTCCGGACGGCGCGATGTGCTTCCCGCGGCTGGACGATCGCGCTCCGGAGTCCGCGCTGCTCGGCTACCTCGACGAAGCGCGCGCGATCATCGCGGCCGACCATCCAGGACGTGACGGCACGGCCGCGCCGACATCGGCGCACTTCGAGGAACTGCGCTGGTTCGAGCTGCCGGCCTCCTGCCTGGTCAGCTAGCGCTGGGCCGGCCCGTCCCCAAGCACGCGCCGGCAGCGAGTGCCGAGCCCGCGCTTACCAGCGGTCGTGCACCAATGGTCGGATGCGCCGGTCGTACAAGTCGGCGATCGCCCGGACCGTCTCGTCCGGCAGCGGGTCGAGGTCGGCTGCGACGGCATTGCCGACGGCTTGTGCGGCGTTCCGGGCGCCGGGAATCACCGTTGTCACACCGGGTTGCTGGACGATCCAGCGCAGTGCGGCAGCCGCGGGAGTCACGCCGGCCGGCAGGAGCGCAGCGAATTCGCGCGCCGCGTCGACGCCGGTGTCGAAGTCGACGCCCGAGAACGTCTCGCCCGCGTCGAATGCTTCGCCGTGCCGGTTGTAGGTGCGGTGGTCGTCGGCACCGAAGGTGGTGTCGTGCGTGTACCGGCCCGACAGCAAGCCGGACGCGAGCGGCACCCGCGCGATGATGCCGACCCCGGCGTCGACCGCCGCGGGCAGCACCTCGGCCAGCGGCTTCTGCCGGAACGCGTTGAGGATGATCTGCACGCTCGCGACACCCGGGCGGCCGATCGCGGTGAGCGCCTCAGCGCAGGTCTCGACGCTTACTGCATAGGCCGCGATGCGCTGCTCCGCTACGAGCGTGTCGAGGGCGTCGAACACCGCGTCCGTCGAATAGACAGGTGTCGGCGGGCAGTGCAGTTGGACGAGGTCGAGCACGTCGACGCCGAGGTTCGCGCGTGACCGATCGGTCCATTGCCGGAAGCTGTCGAGGTTGTAGGCCTCCGGCTGCTGCGCGACCCGCCGTCCCATCTTGGTCGCGACGGTCACGCCGGAGTCGGGGCGGCGGCGCAGGAATGCGCGGATCGCCTGCTCAGAACGCCCGTCCCCGTAGACATCGGCGGTGTCGAAGAAGGTGACCCCGGCGTCGGCGGAGGCATCGAGTACGGCGGCAGCGGCCGTCTCGTCGACGGATCCCCAGTCGCTGCCGAGCTGCCACGTGCCGAGCCCGACCACCGAGACGAGCCGTTTGGTACTGCCGAGTGTGCGCTGCTCCATGCCTCAACTCTTACCGCATGGCTGTCGGCGCCGGATCGCCGCCCGGGCCATTCCACGGCCGCAGGTCCCGGATTCGGGGGTGCGCCGTGGCCACAGCGGCCAGCGGTGAGTCAAAGGCGTCTGGCCGGGCTCCCCCGCCGATATCGCGAGCTTTTCCGACGATGGCTCGTGATTTCAGCGGGGGAGCGGGCTCGCGCGGGCCTCGGGTTCATCGACGCGTTACTAGCCTTTGGCGCCAAGTTCGCAAATGCCTAACTTGCCCGCTCAATGGTTGATCGGACGCCCCAAATCGCTCCGCCGAGCCGGAAGAGGCACGACGATGATTCGCAGCAGATCTGTCGCCGGACTGATCGCGGGTGCGCTGTTCGCCGCGGTGGCCCTCGAGATGGTGCTCGCCACCGGAACCGCGTCGGCCGCACCGTCGAACAGCCAGGTCGTCCGCCTGCACCGCGGCGGACCAGACGCCAGCGTATGGTTCGCCACCGACCGATCAGCGGAGGTGCTCTTCGACGTGACCGCCTCCGCGCCGGACGCCGACTGGTCGGTGCGCGGCGACGAGTCGGCGGTCGTGTCGGTATCAGTCGACGGCGCCTACGAAACCGACGTCGTCATCCCGCTGGCGCAGCCGATCGCGCGGCATTTCGTGCTCGGCAAGCTGGCCGCCGGTCGGCACCGGCTGGTGCTGCACTTCGCAGACGACCGGTCCGCGCCCGCCGTGCGGACGGCAACGCTGTCCGGATTCCGGTTTACGACGTACGCGCCCGGCGATGACGGCTACATGGCGGCCAAGTTCACGCCCGTCCTCTACGGCCGCAACCTCGACCAGTTCGGCGGGCCGCTCGACAATGCCTTCTCCGACACGCCACTCGTCGCGTGGCACGAATCGGTGCCGGCCGCCACACCAGGGCACATGTTGTTGCAGTACTCGATCATCTGGAGCAATGAGGACGGTGGAACGGACACGCCGGCCCTCATGGCGCGCTGGGGTCGGACGACCGACATCGAATGGATCTAACGTGCCCGCTCAATGGTTGATCGGACGCCCCAAATCGCTCCGCCGAGCCGGAACGTTCAACAACAACATCTGCGACGTCGTCAACGACCCGATGCGGTTCTTCCTTTCTGCGCAGGAGAATCTGCCTGCCGGCCAGCCCCGCGAGCACGTCATGGACACGAATCCGTGGACGTACCAGGTGATGGCCGCCGAGATGAAGCGCGAGGGCAAGCTGGAAAGCGAGCCCGACCCGTCCACGGCGAAGGTGAGCGATCAGCGCGACTACTTGTTCATCGCCGTCAAGAAGGACACGATCCCGCCCGGTAACTCGACCACACCCTGGGTCGGCCTGACCGTCGGCGTGAAGCTGAAGGGCGACGCGACGGTGTACCGGTCCGACCATCTCGGCAGCGGTGGCCAGACCGACTGGTCACTGCAGCGTGACGATCCCGCTGCGACCACCGTCGAGCTGCCGGCTGGTACGACGCGGGACGACATCGACCAGATCCTCGTCGACCGCGTCGTCAACGGGACGAGCGATCCGGGCTACGCCGTGCACGTCACCGGCGTCACGCGCGCGTTCTTCCTCGGCGACGACTACCTGCCACAGCAGTCGTTCGTCAACTGGCAGGGCGGCATCACGCTCAGCACCGCAACGCCGTCGGCCGTCCTATGGCCCAGCACCTGAGTTCAACGGGCGCGGATGAGGAGCAGGGTCAGAGCGAGCAGGGGGACGGCCAGCGACAGCGCGCGCAGAGCGCCCTCGATGGGGGTGAGCAGCCGGTCGCGGCCGAACGTCTCGTGGGTGCCGTCAGGACGCGTCGCGGTGGCGGTCACGTCCACGAACCTGCGGCGCCACATGCGCGCCGGCGTGCTCAGCCGGCGCTGCGCCAGCGACACGGCAACGGCGGCCACCACCGCGGCCAAGGCGCCCAATGTCGAGACGTGCAGCAGCGGCGGTCGCTGGGCGAGGTACCCGACCGCGAGCGGAAATCCGCCCCACGCAATGGCGAAGCCCATGTCCGTGTGCAGCCTGCCGCGGAACAGTTCGAGGTTGTAACCGAGTACGAGGAGCACGCCGACCGCGATGGCCGGCACGAGCAGCGGTCCGGTGTGCGGCACGGCGAGTACGCCGATGCCGGCCGCGCCGAGCAGGCCGAGGATCGACACCGTCCACAAGGTGAACGTGCTGATCGCGGTACCGAGCGGGCGTCCGTGCAGCTCGTCGAGTGCATGGGCGG
>WNGI01005224.1_pt1 | contig 17226 bp, 15 predicted proteins | sample 5400621 | NCBI WGS metagenome assembly WNGI01 (sample SAMN13153374, study PRJNA577476) | soil metagenome | isolation source: 20 cm soil or saprolite under Garry oak tree replicate 1 | place: USA:California | collected 2016-06-15 | reverse complement strand
ACCGATCACGAGTGCCGCTGCCGACCGGCGGGAGCAGCAGGCTCAGCTCCAGGCGCTCGTCCAGGAACAGCTCTTCCGCCGTTGGCGGGCCGTGCTGGCCTGGGTTCTCATGGCCGCGGGCGGGGTGGCCATCCTGGTCGCCTGGTACCAGGTGCGCGACCTTCCCGAGGTCTTCCTCCAGATGCCCTACCTGATCAGCGGCGGTGTCGGCGGCGCCGTCCTCATCGGCCTCGGGGCGGCGCTGCTCATCACGCAGGACTTCCGCGACGACAAGCAGCGCCTCACCGAGCTGGAGCGGAAGATCTCCGAGATGGAAGACGTCGTCCTCACCCAGGCGGAGATCATCGGCGAGGCCATCGCCATCCTGTCGGCCGCCGCCGAGGGGGCGGAGTCCGAGGTGCGCCGGGCCGTCTGGCGCCGCGGCCGGGGCTAGCGACGTCCATCGCGGCAGGGCGCGCCGGGCGGCTCTCCTCCCGGCAGCGCAACCCCAAGTGGAAGGTCCCGCCTCTGCGCATCGACATGTCGATGTGCATCAACTGTGACGCCTGCCTGCGGGCCTGCCCGCCCCAGTTCGGCGCCATCTTCAACCACGGCGTCGACGTCGTGATCATCCCCCAGCTGTGCAGCGGCTGCGACAAGTGCCTGCCCGCCTGCCCCGTCGACTGCATCGTGCCCGATCCGGAATGGGCCCCCGCCCCGGAGGAGTGGTGGGCCCTGCCCGGCGGGCCGGAGGACCCGTATGTCTGACCGGCCATCGCCAGAACCGTTCTCCGCCCCCGGCGGCCCCCACGGCGCCCTCGTGCTCCACGGGTTCACGGGCAACCCGTCGTCGATGCGGGGGGTGGCCGAGGCGCTGGCCGACGCCGGCTTCGCCGTCGAGCTGCCCCTCCTGCCCGGCCACGGCACGTCGGTCGACGACATGCTCACCACCGACTTCGCCGACTGGGCCGCCACCGTCGAGGAGGCCTACCTGGACCTCGCCGGCCGCACCGCCTCGCTGGTGGTGGCCGGGCTCTCCATGGGCGCCACCCTGGCCGCCTGGGTCACCGCCCGGAACCCCGCCACCGCCGGGCTCGTGGCCGTCAACGGCATGTTCGAGCCCCCGGCCCCCGCCTTCCTCGACCTGCTCCGCACGTCGCTGGCCCAGGGTTGCGACCGGCTCCCGGCCATCGGGTCCGACATCGCCCTCCCGGGCGTGAGCGAGGGCGCCTACGACGCCGCCCCGATCGGGCCGCTGATCTCGCTGATGGAGGCGACCACCGAGCTCCACGACCGCCTCGGCGACATCCGCTGCCCGGTGCTCATCCTCACGTCCCCCCAGGACCATGTGGTGCCGCCGAGCTCCTCCGACGTCCTGGCCGGGGCCGTGGCCGGGCCGGTCGAGCGCGTCGTGCTGGAGCGCTCGTACCACGTCGCCACCCTCGACTTCGACAAGGACCTCGTCGAGAAGCGCACGGTCGAGTTCGCCCGGCGCGTCACCGCCGCCCATGGATGACCCCCGGTCCGGGTAGCGTCGGAGCGTCCGGGCCGCTCGAGCGAGGAGGCGGTGCAGTGGCGCTGGAGACGATCCCTCAACTGGTACTGGGGAACGGCCGGCGGTTCGGGTCCGCCCCGGCCTACTACGTGCGGGGCACCGGCGGGTGGGAGGCGACCTCGTGGAGCGGCTACGCCGCCGAGGTCCGCCGGGCGGGAGCGGCCGTCGCCGCGCTGGGCGTCGAACCGGGGCAGGCCGTCTGCATCCTCGGCAACAACCGGCCGGAGTGGGTGATCTTCGACGTCGCCGCCATGGCCGCCGGGGCCATCCCCGCCGGGATCTACGCCACGTCGTCGCCGGCCGAGTGCGCCTACATCCTCAACCACTCCGAGGCCCCCGTCGTGTTGGTGGAGAACCCGGCCCAGCGGCAGAAGATCGAGGCCGTGCGGGGGGAGCTGCCCCACCTCCGCCACGTCGTCATGATGCGGGGCGCCCCGGCGGTCGACGACCCGATGGTCCTGGGTTGGGACGAGTTCCTGGCCCGGGGCGACGGCGGCGATGCCGACCTCGACGCACGGCTCGCCGCCCTCCGGCCCGACACGATCTCGACCTTCATCTACACGTCGGGCACCACGGGGCGGCCCAAGGCCGTGATGCTCACGCAGGACAACCTGTCGTGGACGGCCTCCCAGGCCGGCGACCTGGCCGAGGCCACGCAGGCCGACCGGCTCGTGTCGTACCTGCCGCTGTCGCACGTCGCCGAGCAGATGTTCACCATCCACATCGCCGCCGTGGCGGGCTTCGCCGTGTACTACGCCGAGTCGCTCGACAGGCTCAGCGCCAACCTGGTCGAGGTGAAGCCGACCCTGTTCTTCGGCGTGCCCCGGGTGTGGGAGAAGTTCCACGCCGGGGTCGTCGAGAAGATGGCCGAGAACCAGGGCCTGAAGGCCAAGCTGGTCGAGCAGGCGACGGCGGTGGGCCGCAAGGTGGTGTTCCGGCATTGTCAGGGCCAGAGCGCCCCGCTGGTCGACATGGCCCGGTACAAGGTCTTCGACAAGCTGGTGTACTCGAAGGTGAAGGAGGCGCTCGGGCTGTCGCAGGCCCGGCTGTGCGTGAGCGGCGCCGCCCCGGTGTCGAAGGAGATCCTGGAGTTCTTCGCCGGGTTCGGCATTCCCGTCTACGAGGTCTACGGCCAGTCGGAGGACTGCGGGCCGACGTCGTTCAACGTGCCGGGCCGCACCCGGTTCGGGACGGTCGGCCCGGCGTTCCCCGGTGTCGAGGTCAAGATCGCCTCCGACGGCGAGATCATCGTGCGCGGCCGCAACGTGTTCGCCGGCTACTCCAAGGATCAGGAGGCCACCGCCGAGGCGCTGGCCGATGGATGGCTCCACACCGGCGACCTGGGCGAGTTCGACGCCGACGGCTACCTCACGATCACCGGCCGCAAGAAGGACATCATCATCACCGCCGGCGGGAAGAACGTGGCCCCCAAGCTGCTCGAGGGGGGCCTGCGGAACCATCCGTTGGTGTCGGAGGCGGTGCTCGTCGGTGACCGCCGCAAGTTCCTCTCGGCGCTGGTGACGCTCGATCCCGAGGCCGTCGACCGGTTCCGACAGGAACACAGCCTCTCCGGCCCGCCGGGCGAGAGCATCGAGATCCGGGCCGAGATCCAGCAGGCCGTCGACGTCGTGAACCAGGAGATGGCCCGGGTGGAGCAGATCAAGAAGTTCACGATCCTGCCCCGGGAGCTGTCGATCGCCGAGGGCGAGCTGACCCCGACACTCAAGGTGAAGCGCAACATCGTCACCGCCCACTTCGAGGCCGAGATCGAGGCGATGTACGCCGACTAGCCCCGCCGGCGGGGGGACGAGGGGATGAGCGGGCCGGCTCTTCTGGCGGCGGTGGCGGTGGCCGCCGGCGTGACGGCCCAGGCGGTCACCGGTTTCGGCTTCTCCCTGGTCTGCGCCCCCTTCCTGATCGCCGCCTACCGGGCCCCGACCGGCGTGCAGCTGAACCTGCTCCTGTCCATGGCGGTCAACGTCGCCGTCCTGACCCGGGAGCACCGCCACGTCGACCGGCGGGCGGCCGGGCTGCTGCTGGTCCCGGCGCTGGTGGCCATCGTGCCCACCGCCTACCTCGCCCGCCGCGTCTCGGCGGGCCCCCTGACGGTGGCGGCCGGGCTGGTGTGCCTGGCGGCCGTGGCCGCCCTCGCCGCCGGCCGCCGGCTGCGGCGGGTCCGCGGGTGGGGTGGCACGGTGCTGGTCGGCGCCCTCAGCGGGGCGATGAACGTGGTCGCCGGGATCAGCGGCCCACCCGTCGTGCTGTTTGCCGTCAACGCCCAATGGCCCCCCGAACGGATCCGCCCGACGATGCAGCTCTTCTTCCTGGGCCTGAACGCCCTGACCCTCGCCTCCCTCGGCCTGCCCCACCACCTGCCACCGCTGCTGGTGGTCGGCTTCGCCGCCGGTTGGCTCATCGCCCGATTCCTCGGCCATCGCCCATCCACGACGGCAGTGCAGCGGGGAACGTTGTTCCTGGCCGCTGCCGGGGGTGTCGTTGCCGTCCTCCGGGGCCTGACTTGAGGAACATTCAGTCTTCTGGGCGGTTAGGCCGGCTGATTTTACGGAATTCAAAAGTAAGTTGGCCTATTCGTAGTGAATTGAGCCGTTCGTCGTCAGCCAACAGACGCTCCGCGGGGAGAGCCGGTGATGGCCCAACGTCGCTGGAAGTTCCTGGCGCTGGCCTTGGGACTGCTGTTGTTCGCCGCGCCCCGAAGCGTGTACGCCGCCGCCTTCCGGGCCGGCCCCGGCCGTGGGATCCATGCCACGGCGGCGCAGGGGGGCGGTGGCCACGACACTGACGGCGACGGGATCCCCGACGCGCTCGAGGGCACCGCCGATACCGATGGTGACGGCCTGCCCGACTACCGGGACCTCGACAGCGACGCCGACGGGATCCCCGACGCCGTGGAGGCGGGGGCCAACCCCCGGGCGCCGCAGGACACGGACCGCGACGGAAAGCCCGACTACCGGGACCTCGACAGCGACGCCGACGGGATCCCCGACGCGGTGGAGGCGGGCCCCGATGCCACGGCGCCGCTGGACACGGACCGGGACGGGAAGCCGGACTACGTCGATGTCGACAGTGATGGAGACGGGATCCCTGACACGGTGGAAGGCACCGCCGACGTCGACTCCGACGGGTTTGCGAACTACCGCGACCTCGACAGTGACAACGACGGCCTTCCCGACCGGGTGGAAGCGGGAGCCGATCCGGCCGCGCCGGTGGATACGGACCGGGACGGAGCGCGGGACTACGTCGACGGCGACAGTGACGGAGACGGGATCCCCGACCGGTTCGAGGCCCGCCCCGTGCCGACCAAAGCCATGGACGTCGACAGCGACGACGACGGGGTCCCCGACGACGAGGAGCAGAGGGGCCTCGTCAATCCGCCCCCCCCCGGCCGACACCGACCGGGACGGGGTCCCCGATTACCGGGACCTCGACAGTGACAATGACGGGGTCCCCGACGGAGTGGACGGCAACGTCGACACGGACACCGACGGGTCCCCCGACTACCGCGACACCGACAGCGACGACGACGGGATCCCGGACGGCGTCGAGGCGGGCCCGAATCCGGCGAAGCCGGTCGACACGGACCGCGGTGGGCTTCCGGATTTCCGAGACTCCGACAGCGACGGTGACCTGATCCCCGATTCGGTCGAGGCCGGTGCCCACCCGGCGACGCCGGTGGACAGCGACCACGACGGCACCCCGGACTTCCGGGACCTCGACAGCGACGGCGACGGCATTCCCGACACGGTGGAGGGCACCGCCGACCCGGACAACGACGGCAAGCCCAATTACCTCGACGACGACAGCAACGGCGACGGCACCCCCGACCGGGTCTCGGGCTCGGCCGACGAGGACGGCGACGCCATCCCCGACAGCGTCGACCCCGACGTCGACGGCGATGGCATCCCCAACGTCGTCGAGGGCACCGCCGACGTCGACGGCGACGGCGTCCCCAACTACCTGGATCCCGACAGCGACGGCGACGGCATTCCCGACCAGGCCGAGGGCCTCAACGACATCGACAAGGACGGCATCCCGAACTACCTCGACGCCGACAGCGACGGCGACGGCATCCCCGACCGCGTCGAGGGAATCGCGGACCACGACGGGGACGGCAAACGGGACTGCTACGACACCGACAGCGACAACGACGGCATTCCCGACGCCGTCGAGGGCCCCGGCGACGCCGACTCCGATGGCTCGCCGAACTACCTGGACTTCGACAGCGACCGGGACGGCATCCCCGACTCGGTCGAGGGCACGGCCGATTCCGACCATGACGGTACGCCCGACCGCATCGACATCGACAGTGACGGAGACGGCATCCCCGATCACGTGGAGGGCACGGCCGACGTCGACGGCGACAAGACCCCCAACTTCCGGGACCTCGACAGTGACGGAGACGGCATCCCCGACGTCGTCGAGGGCACCGGCGACGGGGACGCCGACGGCCGGCCCGACTACCTCGATGTCGACAGTGACGGTGACGGCATCCCCGACGCCGTCGAGGGCACGGTCGACACCGACCACGACGGTACGCCCGATCGCCTCGACCTCGACAGTGACGGCGACGGCATTCCCGACAAGGTCGAAGGGGTAGCCGACACCGACCACGACGGGACCCCCAACTTCCGGGACCTCGACAGCGACGGGGACGGTATCCCCGACGCCTCCGAAGGCGTCGGCGACGACGACCACGACGGCATCCCCAACTACCTGGACCCGAAGTAACTCAGCCCGTCCCTCAGCGCTGGAGCACGGCCTGCCGAGAGCTCGCAGGCCACATCCTCGCTACCCTCAGCGAACTCCGAGTGGAGCGAAACCGCGCACCGTGGCCGATGTGGGGATCCCACGTTGCTGACCCCGCAACGATGGGTATCGACGAAGGCATGCGCGCAGCGACGAAGCTCACCATCGCCCTCGTGGCCGTCATCGGACTTTGGCTCACCGCCATCGGTACGATTTATCAGAAGGAAGCCGGTGCCACCGGAGCGGCGAAAGTCCAACAAGCCAACCCCACGATTACCATCACGGCTCAAAGTAGTTCTCCTCCCTACATGTACAACCCCGCACAGGTCAACGCCAAGGTGGGGCAGGCCATCACCATCACCAACGACGATCCGAACGGGGTGCACTCAGTCACGTCGAAGGACCGCTCGTTCAGCGTCGACGTGCCGCCGAAGAGCACCGTCACCCTGACAGTTCCGAAGGCGGGTTCGTACCCCTACCACTGCACCTACCACGCGGACGAGCACAACGCGGCGTCGATCAACATTTCCTGAGCGGCTCCAAAACGCCTATCGCACCCGGTAGATGGCGGCCATCCCCCCGGCGATGTGGTCGTTCACGTGGCAGTGGTAGAGCCACGCACCGGGGGCGTCGGGCATCATGTCGGCGGTTTTCATGGTCATCGGGAGGATGTCCAGCATGTCCATCCGCATGCCCTCGGAGACCACGGTGTTGCCGTGCCAGTGCGGCGTGTGGAGGCCCGTCTCCGTTCCCGCCCCCATGACGTACCAGCGGAGCTTCTGACCCCGCTTGAAGTCGAGGCCGGGCATGTTGCCGAACAGGTAGCCGTTGATCGAGTGCTTGAGGTTCGACTCCTTGAAGTCGTCGTCGTCCTTCTTCACCTCTTGCGGCTTCCCGGTGTGATGCCCGATGTTCCAGTCGAGCCAGGGGCTCAGGTTCTCGTCGTAGATGTTGAACAGCGTCACGACCTCCCGCTCGACGTCTTTGGGCGAGCCGTCGGGACGGGCCATGCCCTTCCTCGTGACGATCAGCGGGCCGATGAGGCCGGCGTTGACGTCGGCGATCTCGTCGTTGTGGGAGTGGTACGCCCACAGCACCGAGCTCTCGTCGTGGGGGCCCGGCCCGGCGCGCTCCGGCACCTCCCAGGTGTAGGTGTGCTCGCCGCCCTCCGGGACGGCGTCGTCGGCCTTGTCGGCGCCGCTGGTGCCGTCGTCGTAGTCGGCTCCCTCCGACGCCTTGTCGTAGAAGAGGCCGTGGGGGTGGACGCTGGCCGGGAAGGGCGTGTTGTTCTTGAACACGACCTTGACGGTGTCGCCGACCTCGGCGTGGATGGGCGGGCCCAGCATGCCGAGGTGCTCCCAGGCCCCCGGCCGGGGCACCAGGGTCTTGAAGCTGCCGTCGGTGTAGAGCCGGTAGACCGACTTGCGGTCGACGTGGCCGATGCGGTTGTCGCCGTGGTCGAGGAACGTGCCGGCGTCGGCCTCGAAGTGGGGCCCGAGGAGGTTCTTGCCCGACGGCGCGTAGTCCCAGTCGACCGGATCGGCGGCGATGAAGTACGTGCGGGTCCGCCCGGTGGCGGCGCTCGTCCGGGTGGGCCGGGTGACGGCCACCAGGCCGGCGGCGGCGACGAGTGCCAGAGCGGCGGACAGAGCCAGCGCCGGGTGGCGCCGTAGGCGGCCGGTTCCCTCTCCTCCCATGTCACTCCCCTTCCCCTGGGCGGCTCCCCTGGGGTTGGGGAACCGATGACCCAACCCTAGGACAACCCACGATACAGAGGAAGGGCACCCTTACAAAAAAGTTCGCAGCCCCCTCATCGCCAGCTTCAGTGGGCGGACGGGATCCGAAGGCAGAACCGGGAGCCCCGGGGCTCGCCCGGCTCGTACCACGCCGCCCCGCCGTTGGCCCGGAGGAGACCGGCCACGATCGACAGGCCGAGCCCGGTGCCCTGGATGCTCTTGCGGCTGCGAGCCGCCTCGGAGCGGGCGAAGCGGCTGAAGAGGCGGGGGACGAACGCCTCGGGGACGCCGTCCCCCTGGTCGATCACGCGGATGACGACGGCGGCCGGATCGCCCTCGAGATCGGCGGTCACCGTGAAGGGCTCGGCCCCGTACCGCAGCGCGTTGGTGGCGTAGTTGACGAGCACCTGCTGGAGGTGCGCCGGGTCGATCCGGGCCGTGAGGCCGCCGTCGCAGCAGACCTTGAAGTCGACGGCGGCGGGCCCGGCGGCGGCCAGAGCGCCGTCGATGGCCTCCACCACGCAGACCTCGACCGGCTGAGGCTGGACGGCGCCCGCCTCGAGGCCCTCGTGCGTCAGGAGCGTGTCGGTCAGGCGCCGGAGCCGTTCCGTCTGGAGAAGGATCGTCGACAGGCTCTCGGCCTGTTCGGCGGGCGTGAACGTCTCGGGGGCATCGCGCAGCAGGCTGGCGTAGCCGGAGATGACCGTGATCGGGGTGCGGATCTCGTGGACCACCATGGCCAGGAACTCCCGGATGGCGACGTTGGTGGCGGCGAGGCGGTCGCCGGCGTCGGACGACTCCACCAGCCGGCGCTGCAGCGTGGCCAGCTGGCCGGACCGCCGGACGGCGTAGAGCAGCGTCCGGCCCAGGGCCTCGGGATCGCTGCTCCACTTGACGACGAAGTCCTGCGCGCCGTGCTCCACGGCGGTGATGCCGAGGGTCTCGTCGCCGCTGCCGGTGCAGACGACGATCGGCAGCGCCCCGGCGGCCGCCGCCGCCCGGGTGAAGGTGGTGAGGCCCTCGGAGTCGGGAAGGTGCAGGTCGAGGACGAGGACGTCGAAGGCGCTGGCGTCCGCCAGCCGGCGCAGCCCCTCGCCCAGCGTCGACACCGCCTCGACGGCGAACTCCGCCACCGAGGACCGGCCGAGGACGGCCCGGACCAGCTCGGTATCGGTGCGGCTGTCCTCGATGTGGAGTACCCGGATGATCCGTTCCACCGCCGCGAGTCTACGGCCGGGGTCCTCCGGCTGACGATGGACGGAACGCCGGGGACGAACCGCTACAGCATGCGGCGGCGCCGGCGGGCCGGGCCCGGACGGGGCCGCAGGGAGGCGCTGGGCCGGGGCGGGGCGGCCTGGCCCACCCCGTCGGTGCCGGTGGCCTCCTCGGTCTCGGCGGCCTCGGCGGCGGCGGCCTCCGCCGGGTCCCACGCCGCCAGGTCCTTCAGGCGGTCGTCGTTGGAGAACACCTCGACCATCGGCTGGGCGATGCCGAGCTTCTTCTGGAGCCCCTCGGCCTCCCGCTCCTGGTCCCACAGGACGAGGCTGACGGCGACGCCGGTCTTGCCCGCCCGGGCCGTCCGCCCCGAGCGGTGGAGGTAGGCCTTGTGGTCCTCGGCGGGGTCGTAGTGGAGCACCACGTCGACACCCTTCACGTCGAGGCCCCGGGCGGCGACGTCGGTGGCGACGAGCGCCCGGATGGCGCCTTCGCCGAAGTCGGCCATGGCCCGGGAGCGGTTCTTCTGAGGCAGGTCGCCGTGGATGACCCCGACCTTCGCGCCTTCCCGGCGGAGGTCGGAGGCGACCCGGTCGGCGCCCCGCTTGGTGCGGACGAAGACGAGGCAGCGGTCGGCGCCGGCGATGATCGAGGCGGCCACGCTGACCTTGTCCATCTGGTGGACCTTGAGGAACCGGTGCTCCATCAGCTCCACCGTCGGCTGGTCCGACTCGACCTCGTGGTGCACCGGATCCACCAGGTACTTCTTCACGATGTGGTCGACGTCGCCGTCGAGGGTGGCGGAGAACAGCATCGTCTGGGGGTGGCTCTGGAGGTGGCGCAGGATCCACGTCACCTGCGGCGTGAAGCCCATGTCGGCCATGCGGTCGGCCTCGTCGAGGACGACCAGGTCGATCTCGTCGAGGTAGATCTCGCCCCGCTCGAGGAAGTCGATCAGGCGGCCCGGGGTGGCCACGACGATGTCACTCTTGCGCCCCAGCGCGGCGGCCTGCTTGCGGACGGCGTCGCCGCCGTAGACCGTGACGACGGCGAGGTCCCGCACGGTCGCCAGCGGCGCGAGGACCCCGGCCACCTGCACCGCCAGCTCCCGGGTGGGGACGAGCACCAGGGCCCGGGGGTGGCGGGGTTTCGCCGGCTTGGTGGTCTCGATGGCGGCGATCCCGAAGGCCAGCGTCTTGCCCGAGCCGGTCTTGGCCTTGCCGCAGATGTCGCGCCCGGCCAGGGCAGCAGGCATCGTCAGAATTTGGATGGGGAAGGGTTCGGTGATGCCCTGTTCCGAAAGGGCATCGCAGAGGTCGGGCGACACCCCGATGGTGCCGAACCCGGCGTCGTGTGACATCGTCATCTCCTGGTGCGTTCGGGCCCCGGAAGAAATTCTCCGGGAGAATCCCCCGAACTGCGCCCGGGGGCTCGGGGGGCGTTCCCCCGACGGCGAAGATTGCGAGCGGCCTCCACTGCGGTAGATCTTGTGGAGAGAAACTCGGCTCGCAGCACCAGTCTAGCGGTCCGATCGCCTGATCCCGGTGTCAGGCCCCGGTGGCTCGCTTGCCTACCGACGTGTAGGTAGGCTGGAGGACATATGACGACGAGCGCCCGATCGGCGGACGACCTTCGCCTCATCCACGACCTCATGCCGGCGGCAGAGAAGCTCGTGGACCGCCACATCAGCTCCTCCAAGGAGTGGTTCCCGCACCTCTACGTGCCCTGGAGCAAGGGCCGCGACTTCGAACAGGACGAGGAGTGGGACCCAGGCGAGTTCCCGCTGCCCGACGCCGTGCGCGACGCCCTGTTCGTCAACCTCCTCACCGAGGACAACCTCCCCTATTACTTCCACACCATCGACAACATCTTCGGGCCCGGGGTGTGGGGCGAGTGGATCCGACGGTGGACGGCCGAGGAGCAGCGCCACTCGATCGTGATCCGCGATTACCTGACGGTGACCCGGGCCCTCGACCCGGTGGAGCTGGAGCGGGGCCGGATGGCCCAGGTGTCGGGGGCGGTGGTGCCCGAACCGACGACCCCCGAGGACACACTCGTGTACGTGGCGCTCCAGGAGCTGGCCACCCGGGTGTCGCACCGCAACACCGGCAAGCTCATCGGCGACCCCGTCGGCTACGAGGTCATGGCCCGGGTGGCGGCCGACGAGAACCTCCACTACCTGTTCTACCGGGACGTCGTCAGCGAGGCGCTGGCCATGGACCCGTCGGCCGTGGTGGTGGCCGGACGGGGATCCACAACTTCACCGCCCGGGCCGCCTCCATCGCCCGGGCCGGCATCTACGACCTCGCCCTCCACTACGACCAGGTGCTGGTGCCGGTGGTGCTGCGCCACTGGAAGCTGGAGGAGGTCGAGGGCCTCTCGGCCGAAGCCGAGGAGGCCCGCACCCGGGTGGTGAGGTACATGAGCCGGCTGGAGTCCGTCGCCCGCCGCCTCGCCGAACGCCGCCAGGCCAATGAAGGCCAGCTCATCGACGCCTGAGTCGCCGTTTTCCGGGCCTGAAACCACCATATTGGTGGGGTCGGGACCGGAAAACAGGTGCGGTTAGTCGGCCGGGATCTGGACCACGAACTTCGCTCCGCCGCCGCGGGCTTCGTCGGCCCAGATGCGGCCGCCGTGGGCGGTCACGATCTCCCGGCAGATGGCCAGGCCGAGGCCCGAGCCGCCGGCGTTGTCCTCGTTGGGCCGGCTGCGGGCGTCGTCGAGGCGGATGAAGCGGTCGAAGATGTGCTCCCGGTACCGGGCGGGGACGCCGGGGCCGTCGTCCGACACCACCAGCTGCACCTGGGGGCCGCGCCCGTTGGCGCTCACCGGGCGCAGCTCGAGCCGCACGGTGCCGGCGGCGTAGCGCTCGGCGTTCTCCACCAGGTTGCGCACCACCCGGGTCAGGTGGTCGCCCACGCCCCGCACCCGCCCGGCCGAGACCCGGGAGATGTCGACCTGCACCCGACCCCGGGTCCGGAGCCGCCCCGCCTCGGAGAGCACGATGTCGTCGAGGTCGAGCGGCGAGGCGCCGGCCAGGCCCGCCGGGCGCTCCTCGCTCCGGGCCAGGAACAGGAGATCGTTCACCAGCCGCTCCATCCGCTGGTTCTCCGACAGCAGATCACAGGCGGTGGCTTCCCAGGCCGAGGGGTCGGGGTGCGACAGCGCCACCTCCAGCTGGGCCCGGGTCGACGCCAGCGGGCTGCGCAGCTCGTGGGAGGCGTCGGCCACGAACCGGCGCTGGCGCTCGGCCGAGCGCTGGAGCCGGTCGAGCATGGCGTTCATGGTCTGGGCCAGCCGGCCGACCTCGTCGTCGACGGGGGGCTCGCCGACCCGGTGGTCGAGGGAGGCGGTGTCGGTGATCTCCGCCACCTGGGCGCGGATGAGCTCGACCGGCCGCAGCGCCCGTCCGACCAGGAGCCACACCAGCAGGCCGGCCAGGATGAGGACGCCGGGGGCGCCGTAGGCCAGCGCCCGGCGCAGCTCGGAGACCGTCTCCTCGGCCTGTTCCATCTCGGTGGCCACGATCACGTTGGCCGGCCCGGTCGGCGTCTGCCCGGTGAGCACCAGCACCCGGAAGTTGGCCTGGGGGGCCAGCGGCGGGCCGTGGACGGTGTGCTGCCAGAGGATGCGGTGGTGGCTGCCCTCCTCCGGATAGACGTAGATGAAGGCGTTCGTGTCGGGATAGTTCTCGCTGGAGGCGACCACGCTGCCGGCCTGGTCGACGACCTGGATGAACACCGACTTGTCGTTGGCGCCGCCGGAGACGGGGATGACCCGGCCGAGCCCGCCGGCCCGGGCCCGGGCGGCGACGTCCTCGGCCCGGGTGAGGTTGGTCTCGTCGACGTTGCGGACCAGCGAACGGGAGACGATCACCACCAGGCTGATGGCGCAGGCGGCCAGCGCCGCCGCCACCACCAACATCGACAGCGCCGTGGTGCGGGCCCGGACGGAGGCCAGGAACCAGCGCCGCAACGGGCGCAGGCGGCGGCGCGGCCGGAGCCGGGCGCGGAGCCCGGCCCGGAGCCCGGCCGGGCTTCTGGACGCCGAGATGAACCCGCTAACCGCCATCGGGAGCGAGGCGGTACCCCACGCCCCGCACCGTCTGGATCGCCCGCCGGGCGTAGGGAACGTCGACCTTGCGCCGGAGGTACCCGACGTAGACCTCGACGATGTTCGAGTCGCCGTCGTAGGCGGGATCCCAGACGTGCTCGAGGATCTCGGTCTTCGACGTGACCTGGCCGACCCGGCGCATCAGGAACTCGAGGAGGGCGAACTCCCGCGCCGTCAGGTTGAGCTCGTCGTCGGCCCGCCAGGCCAGGTGGGAGGCGGGGTCGAGCCGGAGGTCGCCGGCGGTCAGGACGGCCGGCCGGGCCGGCGCCCCCCGCCGCAGGAGCGCCCGCAGCCGGGCGGTGAGGACGACGAACGAGAACGGTTTGGTCAGGAAGTCGTCGGCGCCGGTGTCGAGCGCCTCGGCCTCGTCGAGCTCGCCGTCCTTGGCCGTGAGCATGAGGATCGGGGTCCAGTGGCCGGCCTCGCGCAGCGCCGAGCACACCCGGAACCCGTTCATCCCCGGAAGCATGATGTCGAGGACGATGGCGTCGTAGCGGCCTTCGCTGGCCCGCCAGAAGCCATCTTTTCCGTCCGCAGCGACATCGACGGAGAAGCCCTCCGCCTCCAAACCGCGCCGTACCGCATTGGCGAGGCGCGTTTCGTCCTCTACAAGAAGGACTCGCATCCCCAGCTACCTCTCCCCAGCGTCCCCAGACGTTGCCACTCAGAGTGCCACAAAACGCCCAAAATGGCCAGCCGGACGCTCCCCCTAGAATTCCGGAGCGTGTCGAACCCCCTGACCCGCGCCGACGTCGAGCACGTCGCCAAGCTCGCCCGCCTCGCCCTGTCGGAGGCCGAGATCGAGCAGTTCACCGTCCAGCTCGGCGCCATCCTGGAGCACGCCGCCCGGGTGGCCGCCCTGGACACCGCCGACGTGCCCCCCACGTCGCACCCGATCCCGCTGGCCAACGTGCTGCGCTCCGACGAGCCCCGCCCGGGCCTGGACCGTGACGCCGTGCTGTCGATGGCGCCGGCGGCGGAGGACGGGCGGTTCCGCGTTCCCCGCATCCTGGCGGAGGACGCATGACCGGCCTCACCGGCCGCACCGCCACCGACCTGGCCGGCCTGGTGCGGGCCGGCGAGGTGTCGGCGTCGGAGGTGACCGAGGCGCACCTGGCGCTGATCGAGGCGCAGGACGGGGCCGTGCGGTCGTTTCTCTGCGTCGCCTCCGACACCGCCCGGGCCGCCGCCGCCGAGATCGACGCCGCCCGGGCCCGGGGTGACGAGCTCGGCCCGCTGGCCGGCGTGCCGGTGGCGGTGAAGGACATGTTCTGCACCCGGGACCTGCCGACCACCGCGGCGTCACGGATCCTCGAGGGCTGGCGGCCGCCCTACGACTCCACCGTCGTGGCCCGGCTGCGGGCGGCCGGCGCCGTCGTCATCGGCAAGACGAACCTCGACGAGTTCGCCATGGGCAGCTCGACCGAGAACTCGGGGTTCTTCCCGACCGTCAACCCCTGGGACACGACCCGGGTGCCGGGCGGGTCTTCGGGGGGGAGCGCGGCGGCGGTGGCGGCCCGCTTCGCGCCGCTGGCCCTGGGCACCGACACCGGCGGGTCGATCCGCCAGCCGGCGGCGCTGTGCGGGGTGGTCGGGATGCGGCCGACCTACGGGCGGGTGTCGCGCTACGGGATCGTGGCCTACGCCTCGAGCCTCGACCAGGCCGGGCCGTTCGCCACCACCGTGGCCGACACCGCCCTGCTGCTGGAGGCGATGTGGGGCCACGACCCGCTGGACTCCACGTCGATCCCGTCAGAGCCGGAGCCGACGCTGGCCCGCCTCGACGACGGCGTGGCCGGGCTGCGGGTGGGGGTGGTCGAGGAGCTGACCGACGTCGAGGGGATCCAGCCCGAGGTGCGGGCGGCGGTCGAGGCCGCCCGCAACCTGTTCGAGAAGGCGGGGGCCGAGGTCGACTCGGTGTCGGTGCCGAGCGTGGAGTACGGGCTCTCGGCCTACTACGTCATCGCCCCGGCCGAGGCGTCGTCGAACCTGGCCCGCTACGACGGCGTGCGCTACGGGCTGCGGGCGGACGCCGGCGAGGTGGCCGCCATGAACGCCCTCACCCGGGAGGCGGGCTTCGGCGCGGGAACGTATGCGCTGTCGGCCGGGTACTACGACGCCTACTACGGCCAGGCGCAGCGGGTCCGCACCCTGATCATCCGCGACTTCGCCCGGGCCTACGAGCGCTTCGACGTGCTGCTGGCGCCGACGTCGCCGACCACCGCCTTCGAGCTGGGGGCGAAGACGTCGGATCCGCTGGCCATGTACCTGTCCGACGTGTGCACGATCCCCACCAACCTGACCGGGGCCACCGCCATCTCGGTGCCGGCCGGGCTCGACGCCGCCGGCCTGCCGATCGGCGTACAGGTGCTGGCGCCGGCGCTGGGGGAGGCCGTGCTGCTGCGGGCGGCCCGGGCCCTGGAGGTGGGGTTCGCCTTCCGCGCCCGTCCGACCGTGGGGGAGGCCGCATGACCGCCAACGGATGGGAGACCGTCATCGGGCTCGAGGTCCACTGCGAGCTGGCCACCGAGACGAAGCTCTTCTGCAGCTGCCGCAACGACTTCGGGGCCGAGCCCAACACCTATGTCTGCCCGGTGTGCCTCGGGCTGCCGGGATCGCTGCCGGTGCTGAACGAGCGGGCGGTGGAGTTCGCCCTCCGGGTGGGGGAGGCGCTCCACTGCGACGTGCCCGGGCAGTCGATCTTCCACCGGAAGAACTACTTCTATCCCGACATGCCGAAGAACTTCCAGATCAGCCAGTACGACGAGCCGATCTGCGGCCACGGCTGGCTGGCCGTCCCCGGACCCGAAGGAACAGCCAAGCGGGTGGGGATCGAGCGGGCCCACCTCGAGGAGGACACCGGCAAGACGTCCCACCTCGGCGGGGGCGGCGGCCGGATCCACGGCGCCGACCACAGCCTCGTCGACTACAACCGGGCCGGCGTCCCGCTGCTGGAGATCGTGAGCAAGCCCGACCTCCGCTCGCCGGAGGAGGCCCGGGCCTACGTGGCCGAGCTCCGCGGCGTGCTGGAGGCGATCGGGGTGTCGGACGTGAAGATGGAGGAGGGGTCGCTCCGAGCGCCAGGCGACGGTGCTGGAATCGGGCGAGGGGGTGGTGCAGGAGACCCGCCACTGGGACGAGGAGGCCGGCCGCACGCATTCCTTGCGGAGCAAGGAGGAGGCCTACGACTACCGCTACTTCCCCGAGCCCGACCTGGTGCCCCTGTCGCCGTCGGCGGAGTGGCGGGAGCAGGTGCGATCGGCGATGCCGGAACTGCCTGCTGTCCGGAAAGCTCGGTTGATCGAGGCGTGGGGAATTTCCGAGATCGACGCCGAGGTCCTGGTGGGGACGCCCGGTCTGGCGGACTACGCCGAAGCGGCGGTGTGCGCCGTGGCGGCGACCGGGGCCGGGGCCGGGGCCGGGGCCGAGGCGACCCTCTCGGCCGCCCCGGCTTCCGGCCGTGACGTGGCCAACTGGGTGACCGGCGACCTCATGGCCTTCCTGAAGGAGACCGGTGTCGCGCCGTCGTCGCTGGCGCTGCCACCGGAGGGGATGGCCGAGCTGGTGCGGCTGGTGGGGGACGGGACGCTGTCGCGCCCGCTGGCCAAAGAAGTGCTGGCCGCGGCGCTGGCCGGCGGCGGGTCGCCGGCGGCGATCGTGGCCGAGCGGGGCCTGGCCCAGGTGAGCGACGAAGGCGCGCTGGTGGCGGCGGTGGCGGCCGTGCTCGGCGCCCATCCGGCCGAGGTCGAGCGCTACCGGACCGGCGAGGACAAGGACCGCAAGAAGCTCCGGGGCTTCTTCATGGGCAAGGTGATGGCCGAGATGAAGGGCCGGGGCAACCCCCAGGTGCTCAACCGGCTCCTA
>WNGI01009521.1_pt1 | contig 17227 bp, 15 predicted proteins | sample 5400621 | NCBI WGS metagenome assembly WNGI01 (sample SAMN13153374, study PRJNA577476) | soil metagenome | isolation source: 20 cm soil or saprolite under Garry oak tree replicate 1 | place: USA:California | collected 2016-06-15 | reverse complement strand
GCCTGGTCGGCGATGGCGCGCGTGATGGCCTGCCGGATCCACCACGTCGCGTAGGTCGAGAACTTGTAACCCTTGTGGTAGTCGAACTTCTCGACCGCCCGGATCAGGCCCATGTTGCCTTCCTGGATCAGGTCCAGGAACGACATGCCGCGCCCGATGTACTTCTTGGCGATCGAGACGACCAGGCGAAGGTTGGCTTCGGTCAGCCTCTGCTTGGCCTCATATGCCCGCTCGTATCGCTCCGTCAGCCGGTAGCGGGCGATCCGATAGGACTCGAGCGCCTCGGCCCGAACGCGCGGGCGCGCGCCGTTTGAGATACGCCGGCGCTCCGCGGAAGCCGCGTCGGTGAGGTTGGGCAGCTTGCCCAGATCCAGGAGGCCGAGCAGCTCCTGCGCGATGTGAGCTTGCTGGCCTTTGCGCTTCACGGTGGCCAGCCGCTCGATCACCTCGGGCAGCAGCTCGTCGACCGAGCGCTGGCGCCCGTCGACCTCTTCGATCACGTTGAGCGCCTTCATCGCGTCGTGGAGCGGCTTGGCCTCGATCGCCTGCGCAAGCTCGACCTCGTCGTTCGCGGTGAGAAGCGAAACCCGCCCGATCTCCTTCAGGTACATGCGGACCGGATCGTCGAGCGAGACCGAGTCCATCATCTCGATGTCGAGCAGCATCTCGTCATCGATCTGCTCGACCTCTTCGAAGTCCTTCTCGCCGTCGGTGACCTCGATCCCGATCTCTTTGAAGGCCGCGAAGATGCGGAAGATCTGGTCGGGCTCGGCGTCGATCTCCGGGAAGCCCTGGAGGATATCGTCCGGGGTCAGGTACCCCTGTTCTTTGCCCTTGATGATGAGCTGCTCGGCCACGCCCATCAGCTCGTCTTCGAACTTCGGCTCAGGCTTCTCGACCAGCTTCGTGGCTTTGACCGCCTTGGTCGTCGTTGTTTTGGGCGTCGCCGCCGCCTTCACTACACGCGCGATATCTAGCCTCTCCTTTCCATTTCCTGGATGGCGCGCCCGAGCTCCCTTGCTTCGGCTTCCAACCGCGCCACCACGTCCAAGTCCCGGCCCCTCTCAGCCTCGGATAGCTCGCGGATTATCCCACTGTGCCTACCCTTCATGTGGTCCAGGCGGATTCTCTCGGCCAGCTCAACAGCCACCTCGTCATCAACATTCGGCGGCGGAGCCGCCCACGCTCGTCGGATCAGGTCTTGCTCCTCCGGGGGATATCCGGCCAACTCGGCCTCGAGCCCGGAGGGGCCTCCGCGCTCGTAGCTCTCCAGCATACGGACGAAAATGGCGCGGTCGCTTTGATCCAGCTCCTGGGGAGTCAGCATCGGTCGCACACGCTCGAAGGCCACCGGCCTGACCGCGAGCAGCTGCACCAGGTAGCTGCCGGCGCTCAGTTTCTTCCCGGCGACCCTCCCGGCCAAACCGTTCGTCGGTCTTGGGATGGGCGCCGGCTCGGGGTCCCGAAGCAGGAGGTGCCGCGAGATCCCGGTGTGGCGCTCGGCGGCTTCGGCGTAACCGTCGCGCAAGCCCTCCGGAAATTGCCGGATCCAGTCCCGGAGCCTGCCCGCCACCAGCTCGACCTGGTTGGGGTTGCTCGGGTTCAGCCCGGCCGAGTCCTCGGCCATGCCCGCCTCGAAGCCGGATGCCGCCCGGGCGACCAGGTCCTCCCACCTCGTGGCGGCGTCGGGCCCGGCCGCGCGCAAGAACTCGTCCGGATCCTTGGCGTCGGGCAGGATGACGACTCGCGTGCGCATGCCGTGGGCCGCAGCCAGCGTGGCCGCCTTTCGCATCGCCGCGCGGCCGGCCCGGTCCGAGTCGAAGACGAGGAGAAGCTCGTCGGTGAAGCGTTTGAGCAGGCGGACCTGGTCGTCGGTCATCGCCGTGCCCGAGCTGGCCACGGCGTTGGTCACCCCGAAGTGGTGGCTGGTGATGACGTCGAACTGCCCTTCCATGAGCACGGCGTGGCCTCGGCGGGTGATCTCGTCGCGCGCCAGGTCCAGCGCGAAGATCACTCGTCCTTTTATGTAGGACGGAGTTTCCGGCGAGTTGATGTACTTCCGTTGTTCGTCCGCCCTCACGGTGCGGGCCGTGAACGCAAGGGCTTGGCCGCGCTCATCGCGGATGGGGATGACCAGGCGCTCGGCAAAGAAATCCGTCCCATCGCGGCGCATCAGGCCGGCTTCCTGGGCATCGGCCAGGGAGCGCTGCTTGGCCCTTAGATATTCAGCGAACCCGCGGCCCGCCGGCGCGTATCCGAGCTGGAATCGGCGAGCCGTCTCCTCCCCCACCCGGCGGGACTCGAGGAGCCGGCGGCCCGGCTCGCCCGCGGGTGTTTTCCAGAGCACGTACTCGTAGTACTGCGCCGCCAGCTTGAGCATGTCGAGGACGCGTTTGCGGAGGTCGGCGCGTTCTCTCTGGTCCGGGCTCAGCTTTTTGAGCTCGACGCCCGCGCGCTCCGCAAGCAGCTGCAGCGCGCCTCGCTTGTCGGTCTTCTCGATCAGCTCGACGAACGTGAAGACGTCGCCCGACCGCTCACAGCCGAAGCAGTACCAGGACTGCATCTGGGGGTTGACCTTGAAGCTCGGGCTGTCCTCCTGATGGAAAGGACACAGGCCCCAGAAGTCCTTGTTTCGCTTGGTGAGGCGCACGTGCTCCTGGACGACCTTGACCAGGTCGACCTTGGCCTTGACCTCGGCGAAGGCGTCATCGGACGACAGGGTGGGCACGGGCCCTATTGTGAGTCCTCCCATTCCATGGGGAGGTGTCTGGCGAAGCCAGACGGAGGGGCCCCGGGCGGCCGCGCTTGCCTTAAGGGAGCAGCGCCAGTGAGGCCGCCGTCAGGACTGTTCCGACGAGCAGGAATCCAATTGCGAGCAACGGCGCCAACCACTCGGACCACTGAAGCGGGCCATCCTCGTCCTCGCGAAAGACCAGGCCCGAGGCGCCGTACAGCAGAAATAGCGGTCCGAAGACCAGCCCGAACGGAATCCGGCGGATGAAGACCACGCCCAGGGCGAAAAGCCAGACGAGAGCCATCCCATACCAAACGAACCGCCCCAGTGACCTGCGGGTCAGCACATAAGAGAAGCGTCCAGCGCCGTCGGACTACCGGGCTCCAACCGCCACCTTCACCTCCCCGCTCGCCGGGGAGGTCGGCGGCGTAGCCGCCGGGTGGGGGCTTCCGATTGGCTCTACGCCGAGGTCGCCGATCCCGATCCGGTCGTAGGCCCATCGCAGAGGACGCGGCGCCCACCAGTTGGCGTCGCCAAGCAGCCTCATCACCGCGGGCACCACCAGCGACCGTACGATCGTCGCGTCGATCGCGACGGCAATGGCAAGCCCGATGCCGATGGCCTTGATGATCACGACCTCAGCCAGGCCGAAGGCCATGAAGACCGTGAACATGACCGCCGCGGCGCCCGTGATGAGCCGGCCGGTTTTCTCGAGGCCGCTGGCCACGGCCGCGGTGTTGTCGCCAAGGCGCACGTACTCCTCGTGCATGCGGCTGACGAGAAGGACCTCGTAGTCCATCGAAAGCCCGAACACGATCGAGAAGAGGATCACGGGGATGCTCGGATCGAGCGACTGCGGAGTGAAACCCAGAAGGTTGGCGAAATGGCCTTGCTGGAAGATGAACACCAGGGCTCCAAACGACGCACCGATGGACAGGAAGTTGAGCACCACAGCCTTCAGCGGCAGCACAACCGACCCGGTGAGCAGGAAGAGCAGCACGTACGTCACGAGGACCACCGTGCCCACGGCCAGGGGCACCTGGTCGTAGATGAATTGGATCACGTCGACGTCGATCGCCGTCGCGCCGCCAACGAGCACGCTGCCGTCGGTGACGGCTCGGTCGGCGCGGATCGCCTTGACGATATCGCGCGCCGTGTTCGAGCTGATCTCGGCGTTGGTCGATGCCTGGATCAGCACCACGTGCTTGCCGACGGTGCTCGACATCAGCTGGCGCACGGGTTGAGGAAGGTTGTTCGGATCGCCGGTGTACAGCTGCGTGTACTCAGAGAGGCCGAGGTTGGGGTCCAGATCGTAGATCGAGCTCGTGTGCAGGACACCGGGGATGGATGCGATGCGGCGCTCGAGCGCGTACTGATCGGCGATGCGGCTGGCCGTCAGCGGTGAGCCGTCCGGGTAGTTGACCACGATGTTGAACGTGGTCTGGTCCTGGCCTTGGAAGTCGGCCACCAGCCGGTCGTAACCCTGCCGCGCCTCGATGTGCGTCGGCAGCATGTCGACGTTGCCGTTGGCGAGGCGGAGCTGGAGGAACGGGGTCGCGGCGATGACGAGGAACGCAACCGTCGGCACCAGCACCACGATCGGGCGCTTCATGACCCAGGTCGCCAGGGCACTCCAGAAACCACCCCCGCTGGTGCGGCCGCGCATGAACGGCAGACGCCAGCGGTTCACGCGCGGGCCGAGAACGGCGAGCAGCGCGGGAAGGAACGTGAGCGCGTAGAGCACCGCGACGGCGACGACGATCGCCCCGGCAGCGCCCATTGAAGCCATGAACGTGCCCTGAAAGAAGAGCATCGCCGACAGGCCGACCGCGACCGTCAGTCCCGAGAAGGTGATCGCCCGGCCCGCGGTCGCCATGGTGGTCGCGACGGCATCCTCGCGATTCTGGCCCCTGGCCAGCTCGTCACGGAAGCGGTTGACGATGAACAGCGAGTAGTCGATCGAGACGCCGAGTCCGATCAGGGTGACGATGTTGAGCGCGTACTGCGAGACGTCGGTGAAGCGGTTGAGGAAGAAGGTGCCGCCGATGCCGCCGACGATGGTGAGAATGCCGACGCCGAGCGGCAGGCCGGCCGCGACGATCGTCGCGAAGATGAGGACCAGGAGGATGAGCGTGACGGGAAGGGTCACGGTCTCCGCGCGCTGCAGGTCGGACTCGAGGGTCTTGTTGAAGGCCTGGTTGATGGCGACAAAGCCGGTGCCGGTCACGGCCAGCGTGCTGGAGTGGACCTTTCCGCGCATGTCGTCGTAGTCCTTCCATGCTTGCTGCCCGCTCGAAGTCAGCTCTACGCTGACCAGGGCTTCGTGCCCGTCCTTCGAGGTGAAGGCCTGCGCCACCGTCGTGTTTGGCGCGTTGTAGGGGGAGACCAGTTTCGAGATGCGCGGGTCGCCCTGAATTGGCGCCAACGCGTCGGCGACCGCAGCCTGGTATTGCGGATCGGTCACGGTGAGGGAGTCACTGCGGAAGATCAGGTCGAAGTTCGAGGTCACCTTCGCGACGCCCAGCTCGGAGGTGATGAGGTTGCCTGCACGCGCGGACTGAAGGTTGCTCGTGAGCGGGCCACCGCTGGTCAGGGTGCCGCCCATCATGAGCAGGACGACGGAGGTGGCGAGCAGCACGCCGGATCCGATCAGCGTGGCCCAACGATTTCGGTAGACGAAGCGACCCCAACCTGCGAACACTTGCCTTTCCTCCTGTTGCTCTAAGCGCCCTGCGCGGGCGAGAAAACCGCAGATAGTGACATCGCCGCGAGAGCGTCGACCGCCTCGTCGGTGTTGAACTCGGGGTCGACCAGGCTCTGGATCATGATCCCGAGGATCGCCGCCCACACCACGCCGGCGATGCCGCGCGCGGGGGTCGGATCCAGCTCCCGCTCCGCGAGCACCTGGCGCGCGATGTCCTCGACGTGTGCTCGCTGGTCGCGGATGAAGTCGAGCACGCCGGGGCCGATCACCGGGTCGGTGAGGCTGACCCCGATCAGCTGGATGAGGAGGGAGTTGGTGTCGCGGCTGGTCCGGAGCATCGTCTTGGTCTCTTCAAAGGCCGCGAGCGCGCCCGCTTCTCCTTCCACGCCAAGCTCAACCTTCTTGCACACGAACGCGAGCACCGCCAGCACGAGCTGCTGCTTCGACTTGAAGTAGTAGTGGATCAGGCCCTGGGCGACGCCGGCCTCTTCGGCGATGTCCTTGGTCGAGGTGTTCTCGTAGCCCTGCCGGGAGAGGACGGAGAAGGCCGCCTGGAGGATCTTTTCGTGGGTGTCGAGGGTCATCGCAGTTCCTTGGTTGAATGATCAGTCAAATTTGCTTGATCATTCAATCAAATCGCGCCCGACTTGTCAAGGGGACCAGTGGGAACTAAAGCTAGGGGAAAATAATTTCGTGAGCCGTGCCGTCGAAGAGCTGAATCGCCGAATGCTGCGTGCGCGCGATGCGATCGATCGCTCCTACGCGCAGCCTCTCGACATCCCGGCGCTGGCCAGCGTGGCCAGCGTCTCCGAAGCCCATTTCATACGCACGTTTCGGTCGACCTTTGCGGAGACGCCGCACCGGTACCTTCAGCGACGGCGGGTGGAGCGGGCGATGTTCCTTCTCAGCGAGACCGAGCGCAACATTACCGACATCTGTCTCGACGTCGGGTTCACTAGCCTGGGCACCTTTAGCCGCATGTTCCGGGACATCGTGGGCGTGAATCCCACCGACTATCGGGCGCGTGGTGACGTGATGATGGCGCCCACCTGTTACACGATGGCATGGATGAGACCAAGCCAAGACCGAGCACTTTTGGAGAAGCGGTCCGCCCAGAACGGCCAATAGCATCGATCTCAACGTCAAACCATCAGGAGGAGATAACCGATGCTGAACTCGATCAACATCTCGCACGTTTTCGTCAACGACCACCAACAGGCGCTCGACTTCTACGTCGGCAAGCTTGGGCTCGAAGTCGCCCAGGACGTACCCCTTGGCTTCATGCGCTGGCTCACCGTCCGGGTGCCCGGCGACATCACGCACGAGATCCTGCTCGAGATGCCGGGTCCGCCCGCGATGGACGAGAAGACCGCGGGCCAGGTTCGCGAGCTCGTGAGCAAAGGCGCCTCAGGCTTCGCTGCCGGATTCACGACCTCCGACGTGAAGAAGACCTACGAGACGCTGAAGGCCAGGGGCGTCGACATCACCCAGGAGCCGAACGAGCACGAATACGGCACCGACTTCGGTCTGCGCGATCCGTTTGGCAACCACATCCGAATCGTCCAGCTTGCCCCAACAGCGGTCCAGGCCGGCCCCAAGGAGAAAGGGCGATGATCCGCGAGCTAAGGTCTCCGATCGCAGACACCGGATCGTCGGCAAAGTCGGCCAGGCTGCTTGCATCATGGACAAGCAGATGAGGTTCAGATCCAAGGTGCTGCTCGCCGGCAAGACCGCGACCGGGGTCGAGGTGCCTGCCAAGGTGGTGGACGGTCTCGGCTCCACCAAGCGGCCGCTCGTTCGGGTCACGATCAACGGCTACACGTATCGCAGCGCCATCGCGCCGATGGGCGGGACCTTCATGCTCGGCATCAGCGAGGAGGTGCGCAACCACGCCCACGTCGCCGCCGGGGACACGGTTGAAGTCGATGTCGAGCTCGATACGCAACCGCGCGACGTCGAGGTCCCGCCGGAGCTGGCGAAGGCGCTTGCCAAAGATCCAAAAGCGAAGAAGTACTTCGAAAGCCTCTCGTACAGCGGAAAGTACCGTCTGGTCGCACCCATCGCGAATGGCAAGACCGCCGAGACCCGCGAGCGAAACCTCGCCAAGGCGATGCAGGAGCTGAAAGCCAAGTCCTAGCGGTCTAGCTCCTCCCCCATTCATGGGGAGGTGGCGGCGAAGCCGCCGGACGGGCTCGCGGTCCGAATCAGTTGTTGCAACGACTCCTCAGGTCCGCGCCGCAGCTCGCGGCCGAGGAGTAGTCCTACCAGCCGACCCCGCCACCCGGGCGGGAGGTGGAAGTCTCAATTGAACCGGACCAGGGTGCCGCCGTCTTTGGTCTCGCTCAGGGTCACACGCTCGTGGTTCTCGACGCCGAAAGGCAGAAAGACCACCAGGTCGATCCAGCGGCGCTGCGGGTCCATATCGCGCACATCCATGCGCACAGGCCACTGCATGGCCAGCGATGGCGCCCGCAGGTTGATGACCTGGCCGGGCCGGATCGGTCCCGGCGGTTCGGCGGAAACGAAGCGAGCGCCCAGCCACTCCCCAAATCGCTCGGGAGTGGTCAGGACGTTCCAGATCCTCTCGGGTGAGGCCGACGTGACCGCGGCCGGGCAGACGTTGACGATCACTCCGCTGCGTCGCTTATGGCCGGATGTTCTGGTTGAGCCGGAAAAAGTTGTCGGGATCGTACTTCCGCTTCAACCCAACCAGCCGCTCGTACTTCGCCTGGCCATAGATCTGCGCGCCGTCCGTGCCGGCTTCGACCACATCGTTGACGTACTGCCCGGTCGTCATGAACGGCTTGATCTTGGCGATCGCCGCGCGCCCCCATGCAATCCGCTGCTCATCATCAGCTGCATCCGTCCATGCCAGCTCCGCCGAGACGTTGAAGGGCGCATGTCGTCCGGTGTATGCCATCGCGTCGTCCGGCACGCGTCCCACCGCGCCCCCCTGGCCCACAACGAAAGCTCGGCGCCGGGCGGGATGGTTTCCACCAATCCCGCGCACAGGCTGACCACCTCGTCGCTGAGCGCGGCCAGAAAACCCGCCTTCGTGTAGAAGCGCTGGCCCCACCCCGACGACTCGTCAGCCATGCGCTGCACCTCCAGGTATGGCTTGGCGCCAAATGTGTCCCGAAGCGGGCGCAGCTCGCGGAAGACCCGGAGGTCGCGCTCTGCATCATCGACACCGCCGGCATGAGTCGAACCAACCACGAAGACCGGCTGACCCTCAAGCTCCTCGTCCTTCGTGAAAGCAAGGGCGACGTGGACGTCATCGTGCGTGGCGACGAATTCGCGGACGTGCTCGGCCACCTCGAGGCTGAAATTCGCGCCTGCCCCGCGCAGACCCCAGAACAGATCGGAGTTCTCTGACTCGCTCGCGTGGATCTTCTTTCCGTTCGCGGTAACGAGGTCGACCCCCACGAGGTTGTCGACCGTCAGGCCGAGTTTGCGCTGCAGGCGACCCATGCCGCCCCCGAGCGTCAGTCCGGCCACGCCGGTATGCCCGACCACGCCGACGGGACAGACCAGGCCGTGCGATTGCGCCGCCTTGTCGAGCTGCGACAGGTGCGCGCCGCCTTGAGCCCGCGCTCGTTTGTTCACCGGATCGACCGTCACCTCGCGCATGCGCGAGAGGTCCAGGACCATGCCGCCGTCGCACGTGGAGAACCCGGCCACGCTGTGAGCCCCACCGCGCACAGCCACGACAAGCTGCTCCTCGCCCGCAAACTGGATCGCGCTGATCACGTCATCGACCGAGGTCGGGCGGACGACCAGGGCTGGGCGCCGGTCGGCGATTGCGTTCCAAACGATTCGCGCCTGGTCGTAGTCCGGGTGGCCGGGAAGGATCACCTCGCCTGCGAATCGCTCCCTGAACTCCGCAAGATTCAGAGAGCTACTTCGTGCCAGTACCTTCTCCGATCGCCGCTTGCGCCGCGGCCAGCCGCGCCACCGGGACGCGGAACGGGCTGCACGAAACGTAGTTCAGCCCCAGCTTGTGGCAAAGGTGGATCGAGTCGGGGTCTCCCCCATGCTCGCCGCAGATCCCGACCTCGAGATCGCGCCGGGTCTTGCGGCCTTCCTTGACCGCGATCTCCATCAGCCGCCCCACGCCGGCCACGTCGATCGTCTCGAACGGGTTGCGGGGCAGGATCTTCTGTTCGAGGTAGCGGACGATGAAAGCTCGCTCGGCGTCGTCGCGGGAGAAGCCGAAGGTGGTCTGGGTCAGGTCGTTCGTGCCGAATGAGAAGAACTCGGCCTCCTGCGCGATCTCGCCCGCCGTCAGCGCGGCGCGGGGAATCTCGATCATGGTCCCGAACTTGTACGGTACCTTGACGCCCGCCTCCCTCTGCACCGCTTCCGCCACCGGCTTCAGCTCGGCGTGAACCGTGCGCAGCTCAGCCACCGTGCCCGCGAGCGGGATCATGATCTCGGGTCGCGCGTCGACCTTGCGCTTGCGCAGGTTGCAGGCCGCCTCCATGATCGCGCGCACCTGCATTCGTGTGATCTCCGGATACAGGATCGACAGCCGCACGCCGCGAAGGCCCAACATCGGGTTCGCCTCGTGCAGCTCCTCGACTCTGGCCAGGACCTTCTCTCGCTCGTCCAGTCGCGCGGGATCCTCGCCCGTGTCCTTGAGGTGGGTCGTCTCGCGGATCAACTCTTCGAGGCTCGGCAGGAACTCATGAAGCGGCGGGTCGATGAGCCGGATGATCACCGGCAGCCCCGCCATCTCCTTGAAGATGCCCTCGAAGTCACCGCGCTGCATCGGTAGGAGCTTGGCGAGCTGTTTTTCGCGCTCCGCGGTGGTGGTGGCCATGATCATGGCCTGCACGACCGGCAGCCGTTCCTGCTCCATGAACATGTGCTCGGTCCGGCACAAGCCGACGCCCTGGGCGCCGTTCTCCCGCGCCTTTTGCGCATCGCGCGGATAGTCCGCGTTCGCCCATACCTCGAGGCGCCGGAGTTCGTCGGCCCAGCGCAGGACCGCGCTCGCAGCGGGGTGCTGGTTCAATGAACGGGCTTCGATCGTCGGGACATTGCCGACGTATACCTCACCGGTGGTGCCGTCGATCGTGATCTGATCACCTTCTTTGATCGTGGTGCCGTTGGCGGAGAACTTGCGCTGCCGCACATCGACGTCGATTGCGCTGGCGCCCACGACGCAGGGCCGGCCCATGCCGCGCGCAACCAGGGCCGCATGGCTCGCGGTGCCGCCGGTTTGGGTCAGGATGCCCTTCGCCTCGACCATGCCGTGCACGTCGTTGGGGTTCGTCTCAACCCTGACCAGGATCACCGCCTTGCCTTGCTTGCCCCATTCGACCGCGGTGTCGGCGTCGAAAACCGCGCCGCCGCTGGCCGCTCCAGGTGATGCGGGGACGCCCTTCGCGAGCGGGGACACTTTCGCCGCTGGGTCGACGCGCGGGAACAGCAGCTGCTCGAGCTGCCGCGGCTCGATGCGCGCCACAGCGTCCTTCTTCGTGATCAGCCGCTCCTTCACCATGTCGACCGCGATGTTCACGGCCGCCTCACCGGTGCGCTTGGCCGAGCGTGTCTGCAGCATGTAGAGCTTGCCGCGCTCAATTGTGAACTCGAGGTCCTGGACGTCGCGGTAGTGCTTCTCGAGCTGACGCGCGTAGCGCTCGAACTGCGCGTACACCTTCGGCATGTGGCGCTTCAGCGCATTGATCGGCTCGGTGTCGCGCACTCCCGCCACGACGTCTTCGCCCTGCGCGTTGGCAAGGTAGTCGCCGTACAGCTCCTTGCCGCCCGTGATCGGGTTGCGCGTGAACGCGACGCCGGTCCCTGACGTCTCGCCCATATTGCCGAACACCATCATCTGCACGTTGACCGCGGTCCCCAGGTCGTCCGGAATTCGTTCCATGCGCCGATATGTCTTCGCGCGATCGGTGTTCCATGATTTGAACACCGCGTCGATCGCATCGCGCAGTTGCTCGACCGGGTCGGTCGGGAAATCGCGACCCGTCTCTTCCTTATAGATGCTGAGAAACCGAGCGACCAGCGGGCGCAGCTGCTCGGGCTTCAGGTCGGGGTCGGTTTTGACCCCGGCCTTCTTCTTGGCCTCCTGCAGCGCATGCTCGAACTTCTCGCCGTCGATGCCCTTGACCGTCTTGCCGAACATCTGAATGAAGCGGCGCCTCGCATCGAGGGCAAAGCGCTCGTCTTTGGTCAGAGCGGCGAGGCCCTTGGTCGTTTCTTCGTTCAGGCCCAGGTTCAGGACGGTGTCCATCATCCCGGGCATGGAGAACTTCGCGCCCGAGCGGACGCTGACCAGCAGCGGATCCTTCAGGTCGCCGAATTTCTTGGCCGCCTTGCGCTCGAGGATCTTCAGCGCCGGCAGGATCTGCTCCCATAGTCCTTTCGGAAATTTGCCGCCGCTCGCGTAATACGCGCGGCACGCCTCGGTCGTGATCGTGAAGCCATGTGGGACAGGCATGCCCGCCCGCGTCATCTCCGCGGCGCCAGCGCCTTTGCCGCCAAGAAGGTCGCGCATTTTGGCGGAGCCTTCTGAGAACTGATACACCCACTTGTGGACTTTCGGCATGGAGGTGCTATTTTCCCATGCTTCCTCCCCATTCATGGTGGGTCGGCCTCGCGCGCAGCGCGCGGCCGGGTGGGGAGAGCCGATTACCCTTTCCACGATGGACGACCTGGGAAAGGCGACCGAAGACCAGGTCATTCTGGCCTGGCTCCAGGCCGAGATCGAGTCGCCCGAGTTCCAGGCCTACCTGGTCGGCAACCCACCCAACCCTGCGAACCTGTCGGTCGCTCTCAAGGCGGCGCGGTCGCCAGATCTACACGACGGCGCACAGAACGAGCTGCGGCGGCAGATCATCACCTCGGTCTACGGGTTCGGACAGAGCGCGGGCAGCTTCCAGGGACTCGGCGCCGACATCGGGTGGCGTCGATTCCGGTTGAGCACCGACGAGGTCGGCGAGCTGCTGTACGCAAGGCAAGGCGCGGCGTGGCCGATCCTCGCGCCCGCCACTCGCAAGGTTGCCGAGGGCGCGACCAACGTCGGCCACGTCTTCACCGGCGACTCGACCAACATGGTCGTGCTGTCGCTGGCGTCAGGCCTGTGCCACTCGGACAAAAAGGTGCCCGAGATCATCGCGCTGCGCCGCCCCGACGGACATCTCGTGATCCTCGAGGGACACGCACGCGCGACCGCGATCGTGCTGGAGGCTCACCGTTTTCCGAATGGCGTTCAGGCTTACGTCGGCGACGGCCCGAGCGTCGCCAACTGGCCATACCTCTAGGAGCTTGATGCCATGACCCAACCCCGCGAGATCCGCCACTACGGGTGGATACCGGACGTGCCCGACCAGCGCGACCATCTTTACGCTGCTCCCGCCCAGTACCTCAAGGCGCTGCCGGCCCTCACCGACCTACGCGCCAAGTGCCCGCCCGTCTACGACCAGGGCCAGCTCGGCAGCTGCACGGCCAACGCGATCGGCGGAGCGGTCGAGTTCGACCGCATCAAGCAGAAGCTCTCGGATTTCGTGCCGTCACGCCTTTTCATCTACTACAACGAGCGCGTCATCGAGGGCACGGTGTCGATCGACAGCGGCGCGATGATCCGCGACGGGATCAAGTCGGTGGCGAGCGACGGTGTCTGTCCGGAACCCGAATGGCCTTACGACATCGCTAAGTTCGCGAAACGGCCGTCGGCGAAGTGCTACAAGGACGCCAGGCTGGACCGCGCCGTTTCGTACCAGAGCCTCATCCAGGACCTGAACCAGATGAAGGGGTGCCTTGCCTCGGGCTACCCGTTCATCTTCGGGTTCACGGTCTATGAGAGCTTCGAAACCGAGGCGGTCCGGAAGACGGGCCATGCGCCCATGCCCGGTTGGGGTGAGCGGCCGGTCGGCGGCCACGCGGTGATGGCGGTTGGTTACAACGAGTCCAGGCAGTGGTTCCTGGCCCGCAACTCATGGGGCGCCGCCTGGGGCATCAAGGGTTACTTCACGCTCCCATACGCGTACTTCGTCCAGCCAGGCTTGGCGAGCGACTTCTGGACGGTCCGATTGGTGGGATAGCCCCTCCGGCGCCTTCAGCGCCACCTCCCCACGAGTGGGGAGGAAGCCCAACCGGAGCCCGGCGAGCAATCAGGGAGGGGGGCCCGCCGGGTCGGCTGGAGCATCGGCCTCGAGAAGTTGGAGATGGGGAGTGTAGAGAGGAGGAGGCCTTACTCCTCGTGGTATTCACATACGGCCCTACAGCGCGGCTTAACGAACGCGGCCTCCGAAACTTGCGTTTGAATTGACGCCGTGACAACTTCCCGGCTCGAGGCCTTCAGCGACGGCGTCTTCGCGATCGCGGCCACGCTCTTGATCCTGAACGTGTCAGCAGAAGGCGCGCCGTTGGGACTGCAGCTGTTGAAGATCTGGCCGAGCTACGTGGCGTACGCCGTGAGCTTCATCACGATCGGAATCATCTGGGCCAACCACCACACCGTCATGAGCCAGATCGCGCACGTCAACCGGCTGTTTCTGCTGCTGAACGTGCTGTTCCTGATGGTGATCGCGTTCATCCCCTTCCCGACCAGGCTCCTGGCCGAGCACATCACCAATCCCGACGGCCTGCAGGCGGCGTCGATCGCCTACGGCATCACGCTGACGCTGACCGCCGTGTCATTCAACCTGCTGTGGCGCTACGCGGCCGCAGGGCGGCGCCTGCTTCGAACCAACGCGGACGCTCGGACGGTGGAGGGCATCGGGCGAAGCTACCTGCCCGGGCCTTTCCTGTACGCGGCGGCCACCGCCCTGGCCCTCGTCAACCCATATGCAAGCGCGGCTTTCTACACCGCGATCGCGGTGTTCTACGTGCTCGAGAGCTCGATCTTCGGCGGCCGCAGCTGAGGCGACCGGTGGCCGGCCGCGAGGGCCCGACGCCGGGCCCTCGCTTTCCCTGCCTCGGTCAGGCGAAAGGCGATTTCGCCGCGAAAACCCTGGAGAGGTCGTTGACCGCACCATCGCGCGTTTCGGCGCCGAGCGGGGTGAGGCCGTAGCGGCGCTCGATCGTGGCGAGGATGGAGGTGGTGTCGTACTGGGTGTGGTCGACGACGAATTCCCCGCGCAGGCGCGGAGCAATGACCAGCGCCGGGATTCGCGTGCCCGGGCCCCACTGGTCGTGGGGTCCGGCGGTTCCGCCCTGGCCCGGAGGCACGACGTGGTCCCACTGGCCGCCGAACTCGTCATAGGTGACGACGACCATCGTGTCCTTGCGGCAGGCGCTGTTGTCGATCGCCGAGAGCAGCTGAACCAGGTGGTCACTGCCGCGGCCCTCGCTTGTGTATCCGGGGTGCTCGTTCTCGAGCCCGATCGGCTTCACGAAGCTGACCGAGTTGAGGTCGCACGTTTGGGCCGAGTTGTTCGCAAGCTGCATGAACTCAACCTCGTCGCGCAGGTGCGTCCGCCCAGGGGTGCCGGTCGCATACGCGGCGTAGTAGTTGAACGGCTGGTGGTGGTACTGGAAGACCTTGTTCGGGCAGTGCGGCCAGGCCGGGTTCGGAGCGGAGGCGGGGTCGGTACAGATGGGATTCAGGCCGGCGGCGCCATTGGTCCAGCCCGGCGCCCCGACGTCACCGTTGGCGTTCGACCATCCGCCTGAGTACCACGCCCAGCTGACACCTGCGGTGGTCAGCTTGTCGCCGATGGTCGTGCCCGTCTGGGCGGGAAGCTGAGGCGAACCCTTGAAGGGTTGCTGGAAGGGCTGGATGGTGTTGACCGCGAAGTCACCGCATGCGCGGTTCGGATTGGTCGTGGAAAGACCGCAGGCCTGTGTGACCGCCTTGTCGAGTTTGGCGGTATCGGTGTGGTAGAGCGGGTAGTTGGTCGGCATGCCCTTGCTGTCGAGGATCGAGTGCTGGTCAGCCGGCGCGTCCGTCCACGGGGGGCTGGCGGCCGCGATCAACCATTGGTGGTTGAGGAACGATCCGCCGAACGCCGACTGGAAAAAGTCGTCAGCGATCGCGTAGTGAGGGTGGCCGTCACTGTGCAGGTACGTATAGATCGGCAGGGCGCTCGTGTTGTAGTAGCCCATCGCCAGGCCGACCGCGTCGCTGCCTGTGACGTACAGATTCTGCCGACCGTTGTTGAGCTGGTACTGCTCCTGGTAGAAGCGGTGCACGATATCGCGCGTGCAGCCACCGGGCAAATTGCTCGAATTGTCCGGGTATCCGGTCGCCGAGAACGGCGCCCCTGGGACAGGGCAGGTGTGCGCGCTCGCCGGAATGGATGCCTCGATGCTGAAGGGTTGGTTGGTGAAGTGGCTCGTGAAAGTCGTTCCGGTCGTCGTATCTGTGCAGACGGGACCTGGCGCCGAGACCAGGTTCACGTCGTTCTGCATCAAGCAGGTGTACACCGGTGGCGCCACCGCATCACTCTGAATCACCTGAGTCGTATGGGCGGCGTCAGCGTTGGCGCGGCCATTCACGCCTTCCCAACCTCCGTAGAGATTGTCGAAGCTGTGGTTCTCCTCGTAGATGACGACGATGTGGTTGATCGCGGAGAGACCCTTCTGGTCGGTGGTCGCCTGCACGGTCGCCAGCGCCGGTCCGGCCGCAACGGCCGTGACGAATCCGGTCGCCAGAGTGAGCGCGCGTCGCAACGATCGAGACATACTTGCTTCCTCCAAAACCCCCGTATCTCTGCGCGCGAAAGCGGCTCCAGGGAGTGTAGTTCGGCCTGAGAAAAAGGCAAGGGAACGGGTGGTTATGGTTTGGAGCGTGGCCATGAACGTTTCCACAGGACTCGAGTCGCTGATCTGTGAGCTGGTGGCGATCGAGTCGGTGAATCCCGACATTGCGGCGTCGGGCGGCGGTGAGACAGCGATCGCCGGATTCGTTGCGTCGTGGTTACGTGCCGAAGGTCTCCTGGTCGAGATCGTCGAGCCGGTGCCCGGGCGCCCGAGCGTGGTGGGAGTCCTGCGCGGCAGTGGCGGCGGGCGCAGCCTCATGTTGAACGCGCACATGGACACCGTGGGCGCGGGCGGGATGGCCGCGGCGTTCTCGCCCGTGGTGCGCGAGGGTCGCGTGTATGGCCGTGGCGCGTACGACATGAAGGCGAGCCTGGCGGCGATCATGGTCACGGCTCGAGAGGCGGCCCGCCTGCGCTTGAAAGGCGACCTGATCGTGACGGCGGTCGCAGATGAGGAGGTCGCGAGCCTCGGTACTTCCGCGGTGTTGGAAAAGTTTCGCGCCGACTTCGGGATCGTCACCGAACCAACCGAGCTGCAGCTCTGTCTCGCCCACAAAGGTTTCGTCTGGCTCGAGGTGGAAACACACGGCGTCGCCGCCCACGGGTCGCGCTCCGATCTGGGCGTGGACGCGATCGCACACATGGGCCGGGTCTTGACGGGGGTTCTAGACCTCGATTCGCGCTTGCGCGAGGGTCCACGACATCGATTGCTCGGGGCGGGCTCCATCCACGCCTCGCTGATCGAGGGCGGCCAGGAGATGTCGACGTATCCGGCCCGCTGCGTGGCCAAGCTGGAGCGGCGCACGGTGCCCGGCGAAGACGGCGCCAGCAGCCTGCGCGAGATCCAAGAGCTGATCGGCGAGGAACGCGGCACCGCCCGCGTGATGCTGGAGCGACCGCCGTCGGAAGTCGCCGGCGACCATCCGCTCAGCCGCGCCGTTGCGCTGGCCGCAGCAGACCCGGTGCTTATCGGCGTCGCGTACTGGATGGACATGGCGCTCCTGAACGCGGCTGGCATCCCGGCGGTGGCGTATGGACCGGAAGGCGAAGGGGCGCACGCCGACG
>WNGI01005029.1_pt1 | contig 17227 bp, 17 predicted proteins | sample 5400621 | NCBI WGS metagenome assembly WNGI01 (sample SAMN13153374, study PRJNA577476) | soil metagenome | isolation source: 20 cm soil or saprolite under Garry oak tree replicate 1 | place: USA:California | collected 2016-06-15 | reverse complement strand
CGTACATTTACCGCCAAAATAAAGCTTCTTTTATAATAGTCTTGACCAAAATTAATAAGCCCCAACAGGGGAGCGCCACTCGTCCTCCAATGCACCAAGCTCAGCGGTCAGCAACAGCACGCCCAGCTGTCCCCGCTGTTCGCGACACTTAGCGGCGAGACGATCGGTACAGGACCCCGGCTACTGCTCACCAGACCGATCGTCCGCTGACTCACTCTCAAGTGTTTCGATCTTCCCATCGACTACCCTGACAATCATGGCGGCAGCGCGGGATCCCCGATCGTAGCGCCAGGTCTCAACACGTGTGGTGCCCAATTTCTGGCCATAGAACCCGAAGACGTCCTGGATCGAAACCTTCTTTGAAGAGGGTTCCCCGCATTTCTTCAGTAGCTCGGATAACGACATGTCAGAAGATACGAGCCATGAACCGCAGCGGAAGTAGCCGTCGCAGATCCCCGCGGACGGGGCCATGGCCAGAAGTACGCTGACGACCCGAAGGACCTTCATGGGGGCTTTTGCGGATTAACGCTAGCTCGTTCGGGCGTTTGGGCTAGGGCTAAATCAAGCAGCTTTCGTCTTCCGGGTAGCCGGCTTCCGCCTCGCATCACCAGCTCGGCCCGTGGCCTGGACGCTATGCGCGTTCAGAATCGCGGCGATTAATCCCGGGAAACGCTGCTCGATCTCCTTGCAGCGGCTGACGTTGCGCATCTCCACCCCGTGCCGTTCGCTCCGGACCAATCCCGCTTCCCTGAGCGCCCTGAAATGTTGTGAAAGCGTGGATTTAGGGATGCTGCGGTCGCTGACCTGGAGGAAGTTCGAGCAGATGGTGGCGCCTGCCGAGGCCGCCAGCTCTGCATAGATCGCGACGCGCACAGGGTCCGACAAGGCATGCAGGATGCCCTCCACGGTGATGTCGTCGATCGATGGATGAACTAAGGGCCTCATACATTTAATCCTACCCGTCCTTGACAATTAGTTCCATAGTTCGTATGTTACGAACTACAGAATTAACGCGCTCTTCTCCACCAATCACCGTCAGGAGACGTCATGAGCAAGCTCAAAGGCAAAGTCGCCCTGGTTACAGGCGCATCTAAGGGCATCGGCGCAGCCATTGCGAAGTCGCTGGCCGCCGAAGGCGCCTCAGTAGTCGTGAATTACGCGTCCAGCAAGGCGGGCGCGGATGCAACCGTCGCGGATATCGTCGCGGCCGGGGGCACGGCTGTCGCCGTTCGTGGCGATGTCTCCAAGGCGCGCGACGCTCAGGCCATCGTCGACGCCACGGTCGAGCAATTCGGTCGACTGGATGTCCTCGTCAATAACTCGGGTGTCTACGGCTTCGCGCCGATCGAAAACATTACCGAAGAGGACTTCCACAAGCACTTCAACATCAACGTGCTCGGCCTGCTGCTGACTACCCAGGCGGCGGTCAAGCACCTCGGCGAAGGCTCCAGCATCATTAACATCGGGTCCGTCGTCACTCGCATCACGCCTCCCGGAAGCGCGGTATACACCGGCACCAAGGGAGCGGTGGATGCGATCACCGGGGTGCTGTCACGTGAACTTGGCGCGCGCAAGATTCGCGTCAACGCGCTAAACCCGGGCATGGTCGAAACCGAAGGTACTCACGCGGCCGGTTTCATCGGCTCCGATTTTGAAGCCGGCACGGTCGCACAAACCCCGCTGGGTCGGATCGGTCAGCCGAACGACATCGCGTCGATCGCGGTGTTCCTGGCCTCGGATGACTCCCACTGGTTAACCGGAGAGCAACTGCTTGCCGGCGGCGGCGTGCGCTGAGCGGAGCTCTGTGGGTCGTGGCCTACAGTCCCCGCTCAAAACGACACCGAGCCACCTCCTCCGCCTCCTCCACCGCCTCCACAGGAGGCGCACAGAGAAACGAGCGTGGTGATGAGGGCTAATCCGAACACCCTTGGGAGTTGCGACACGAATTGCCAACGATCGGATCGCGGCTGTCTTGCCATCTGACAGTCCCCTGGAGGCAAGTCCAATTAAACCGCCGAAAACAATATTGCGCCACACCCAGCCGCTAACGCTCCGCGTGAGGGTCATGTCGAACGGTTGATAGCACATGATTCGCAAGCTCCACGACAAGCTTCAGATACCGGCGGAAGTGCTGATTCGCTCGGCTCGCGGACTCAAGTAAATTGCTCTCAGACGGCAGGGGCCGCAGGCCGATCACAGCAACCGATCGACCAATCGCCCGCGAGTCAGATCGGGATCTCGAAGCGCTTTCGACCGTGTGTACGGTACACGGAAAAGTCCCGTCGGTCAGTCGTGAGGACAATGTTGGTTTTCAGGTCTTCAGCGAGAACAACCAATGTGGAGTCTGCGAAGTCCATCCGGCAATCCGCATACTGCACCATGAGTTCGCGCGCGCGGCGGAGGGCCGCGGGGCTTGTCGGCACAAGCACCGCGCCACCCGACAACACGAAGTCCAGACAGGCAACCCCGCCGCCGGACACCCGCGCCAAAAGGTGCGTTGCCTCCGTCAGGACCGCCTCAGTGGTGACCGCTTCACGCCGCCAGGTTTGAAAAAACCCAACAAATTCCCTGTGACGGCGCTGGCTGCGGTCGAGCAAAGAGACCAGGGCGCCCGTGTCCAGGAGCAATTCACCTGGCACGCTGCAGAGACTCCAGGATGTACGCGCGATGCTCCTCGGCAAGATCTGCTACGCCCGAGTCCACCGAACCGATGAGAGCCCGCACACGTTCCCCCGGCCGAGCATTTCCACTGGAACCGAGGCGCAAGTACTCTCGCAGAGCAGCTCGCACGACTTCGGATGCTCTGCGACCCGATTTGCGCGCAGTACGTTCGAGCGCCGTGGCTAGTTCTGCCGGGAGACGCACCGTGAGTTGTGATTCCATAATGCATTACATTGTAGTGCATTTGCAGTGCATGCGGCAAATCGACGTGTGGCGGGCGGGACGAACCGCGGCCAAGATGGAGGCTTCACACGGCAGGGGCCACTGGTTCGATCCCAGTACCGCCCACCAAGAATCAAGGCCGCATAACAAAACCACCAGGGGCGCACCACAGTGGTGTAGAATGATGCAGTAGCACGAACGCCGGAAACCGATGTGGTCGCGAAGTCCAAATCCGCAAAGCCACCGCCGAAAACCACTCGCGCCTCCGTCAGCTTCCCCAAGGCTATCTACGAGGATTTGGAAAAGCTGGCGGCCGCGAAGAAAGTATCGCTCGCCTGGGTGGTTCGCGAGGCCGCGGAAAGATACGTAGCCGAGCAATGGCCGCTGTTCGCAAATACTGGGCAGGATCGGAGATGACCCTAAGAGACAACGCATCCGGCAACTTACGATCAGCCAAGAGACCGGGAAAGACACGCGCGAGCAATATCATTTCCGTCGCTCGTGACTTCCCGGTCGATCTCGCGACGCTTGGCGACCATCAAACCGCGATGCCAAAGATTGCGAAAGACCCAGCCGCGGTCGCTCGAATCGAATCGCACGTGAGGCGCCTTAAGACCAGCCATGTGCTCTACCGTGGCGACGCTCGCGAACTGGGCTTCATCAAAGACAAGACCGTGCACCTTATCGTGACGTCGCCCCCCTACTGGACACTCAAAGAATATCGCGACAGCGATGGGCAGATGGGCCATATCGAAGATTATCTGGCCTTCATTCGGGAACTAAATCGAGTATGGGCTCATTGCTACCGCGTCCTCGTGCCTGGCGGTCGCCTCGTGTGCGTTGTCGGTGATGTATGCCTGTCACGTAGGAAGAACGGCGGCGAGCACACGGTCGTTCCGCTGCACGCTTCGATTCAAGTGGAATGTAGGAACCTTGGCTTCAGCAATCTCGCGCCAATCATTTGGTACAAGATTGCGAACGCAAAATACGAAGCTCAAGGAAATGGCGCCGGTTTTCTTGGGAAGCCTTATGAACCTAACTCGGTTGTAAAGAACGACATCGAGTTCATTCTGATGGAGCGCAAACCGGGGGGATATCGCAGCCCGTCAATCGAGACGCGTGTTCTTAGCGTAATTTCAGGCGATCAGCATAGAGCGTGGTTCCAGCAGATCTGGTCAGACGTGACGGGGGCGTCGACACGAAACCATCCGGCCCCTTATCCGCTCGAACTCGCCGAACGGCTTGTGCGGATGTTTAGCTTCGTCGGCGACACTGTTCTTGATCCGTTTATGGGCACAGGGACGACGAATCTCGCAGCAGCGGCCTGGGGACGCAACAGCATCGGCGTAGAGATCGACAGTGATTACTACGATCAAGCCAAAAAGCGGTTCTCCGCATCCGAGCACGGTCTGCACTGCCAATTGACGCTGGCCGGTTAGCCTGGGACGGAGGACCAGCATTGCGTTACCCTGCCCCACGGCTCACACGGGGGAGGCGCCTGGAGCATGGCTTATAAGCTCCTGGAACGGTTTCGCGGGCTCTTTGACGGACAGCGCTATCTGCATCGTCGATCAAACATTGGAGACCAGGTCGCCTCGTACCTCTACGACGATCTCTTCGATCTGGGGCGGTCCCCTAAGTTTATCGCCGCCGTCCGTGGCCAGCAGAGAGTTATCAACGTCGCAAACGTCTCGGTCGGCAGAAGCGCCCGCCGGGGCGACGGCACGTTCGGCGAGCGCGTTCCCAATGCTTCGGCCATCGTGGTGCCCGAGCATCTGGTGTCGTTTGGGCAAGTGGCTACGGTCGACATCGGCATCGAGGTGAAAGTCCTCGCAAAGGCCATGATTAAGCAGCTCGACCGCGTCGGAACCGATATGATCAACCAGGTATCGGAATTCCAGCGGCACGGCGACAGTCCAATTTGCATCGGCATTGTCGGCATCAATCGGGCGCGAAGTTATGTGTCCTTTGAAGGGGTGCGAGAATGGCCGACTGATGGAAGAAAAAACCCGCACCCGTATCAAGAAGCCGACCAGGCTGAACGCCGTCTTTTGCAGAGGATTCTGCCTGCGTATGATGAAGTGATCGTTTTGCGTTATCTCGCAACCAACGTCGAGCCGTACCCCTTCGATTGGGAAGACGCGAATGCAACGCAAACACAATATGCGGCTAGCCTGTTGCGCATTTCACGCGAGTACGAAAGGCGTTTCTGATCCAGGGGATTTGCGGTAAGGACAGACCCATATGGGAGAAAAGAGCGCGGAGTGGTCCCGGATTCAGGCCACGCTGCGGGGGCGACTCTCTGAGGAGGAGCAGCGGATCGTAGCCGCACTCGTGGAGGGCAAGTCGCTGCCCGACATCGGTCGCATGCTCGGGCAACACCGCAGCATGATCTGGCGAAAGGCCCAGAACATACGGGCACGTGCCCTGGCAGCGGATCCAGCTCGCTAAACCCGACACATACTCCGTGAATCGGTCAAGAATCAGCCTGGACGAGGACAATCCGTTCGCGGTCACCAGGCGACGGAGCCTGTCGACGTCGCCGCGAACCTGCGGGAGCATCAGCACATAGAGCAGGGTTGATCTCGTCCGTGCCTGCGAGAGCTCCATGTTGTGCAGATAGGCGTCGTCGGGCGATGTAGCGCCGGTCCAATCCGATGATGTATGTCCCTCGATACGGATCTCGCTGATCGCATCCCGATACTTCGGCGAGGTCAGAATTCTCACGTAGCGGGGAAAGAAGTCGTCCAGAATGTCCTTGAAAGCCGGCTTCAACTCACTGCTGCCCGGGGCAAACAGAATGTCCGGCTCCGAGAACCGCAGCGTCAGATCCGCCTTGATGAGCTGGGCGTGCCATCTGGGCAGATCCGCGGAGAACTCCTTGCGCAGGTCCTCATAGAGGGCGTCACGGTTCTCACTGTACGCAACGGCCACCGTCTTTACCCTGCCGGCGTCCGCCTCGACCCGTATCATGTAGCACACTGCGATCAGTAGAAACATGACCATGAGCCCGGTCATCAAATCGCTCAAGGGAATCCAATGAGCTTCCGATGCCGCCGCCCGATCCGCGGACAAAGCGTCGCTCACCGCTGCGCCCTCGTGGCCTGAATGGATTCAGCTGGATGTCGCGACACTGCCCCGAGCGTCCCCTGATTCGGCCGAACGCCCTGCTCGCTCCGAGCAATCATCTCACCGATTCTCTGCTCTATGATCGGCAACCCCTCTTTCACCTCGGCTATCAGCCCAGAAAGAAGCAGCAGCGCCCGCGCGAGCTGCTCACTCTGGTTATTCAGCGCTCCCACAATGTTCTGCAGCGATCGGGCCACTGCAGCAAATTCCGACGCCATGTTCACGATATCAGTGAAGCGTGAAGCCGCTTCCGTCATGCTCTCCCGGGTCGCGGTCTCCTGCTCTATCAAGGCCTCCAGTTGCTTCTCGTATTGAACCTGCCAGGAAACCAGCCTCTCGACGGCGGAGTTCAAGTGCCTGAAGTTGTCGCCGAATTGCTCATTGATCTTCGCGTTGAACTCCCGGACCACTTCGAATAGGGCACTTACAAGCGCCTTCGAGTTCGTCTCTGCAATATTCTCCGCGTATCTGTCGAATGCTTCGGTCAGCCTGTCGATGCGATCGTTGCTGTCCGCACGCAAGAGCTTGACCTGGCTCAACACACCGGAATCATCGCCGCCCGCAATCGAGTGGTTGAGCTGCACCAGCAAACGGGCCAGGTCGTCCACGGTGGACCCTTCCTGCGCACCGGACGCCGGTACGGTTGCGTCGCCAAACAGCGCGACCCGGATCTTGAGCGTGAGTGCCCAGAATATCCCCACCACGGATGACCAGAACGCCGTGCGGATTCCCCCGAGCAGGTGCGGGACAGTGCTGCGAACGTCGTTCGGGTCGAAATCCAGCAGCCCCCAGGCAATGCCCGCGAAGCAGAAGAATATGCCGAGTGTCGTCAGGATCGTGGGGCCGAGTGCCGTGCCGCGGCGTGACCACCTGATGTGGAACAGCAGGGCAATTGACGATATCAGTACGGTGGAGAATAGCGTAAAGCCGTTGAGACATTCCCAGATGCGTTCCATCGCCTTCTCCTCGACACGAGACCCGCGCGGCCAGGACCAGCCGCTCGCGAACGTCCGCACTGGGCCGCCAAGGAATTTACAAGCCTTCGCCAGAAGCCTGGTGGTGGTGGTGGCGCGGGCAGGATGGCCGGCATTCTCCGGGCAGTAGTGTATGCAACGTCCATATAGCCTTGAAAATATGACTATGCGCCGTTCGGACCACCGTCTCGACGTGCTGCCGGCAACTACAAGCTGAGTAGAAGCTGGAGTTCGCCGTCGACCCGGCGATGCGAACCTGATCCAGCGGCAGTTCAGATCTCGTAGATGCTATGGCTCGGGCTTTACCGGAGCTGTGCCGCGGCGATGAGAGCGAAGATGCGCACATCCGCTGCCATGCCGGGATCGACGATCACGCAACCCGAGCATCCAGGCTTCGCGCCAACGCCTCACGCAGCTCGCGCAGCTTCGGTGGCTTGCTCAGGACGCGGTCCACATGCGGCGGGATGTCCCCGTCGGCGACCAGTCGCTGTCCCCACCCGGTCAACAATAAGACGCTCGTCCCCGGAGCGGCAGTCTTCACAGCGTTGGACACTTTGCGCCCATCGACGTAGGGCATACCGAGATCGGTAATCACGACAGGGAAGGGATCGCCTTGTGCGCGTGCCGCAAGGAAAGCATCGATGCCGGCTTGACCACCATCCGCTGTTGCCACCCTGTGGCCATCCCCCTCCAGGGCATCGCGCAGCGAATTGAGCACCAGTGGATCATCATCCACGACCAGGATACGCAGCGGCGGCACCGCACTGGCGGTGGTTGACAGGGCTGCACCAACAGCGGGCGTGGGCGGTATCGCAAAAGTCAAGCGCATGGTGGTGCCTTGGCCGACTGCACTCTCGATTTCGATATCCGCGCTGTGGCGTTGCACCGTGCCATAGACCATCGCAAGTCCAAGCCCCGTGCCACGCTCGCCTTTGGTGCTGAAGAATGGCTCCAGACATCGGCGTCGCGTGTCCTCATCCATCCCGATGCCGCTATCGATCACCTCGACCTGAACGAATCGGCGGACCGCCGGCTCCTGCGAATCCGGTCCTTTCTGCTGTGCGACTCCGGTTCGCAACGTCAGCGGGCCGCCGTTGGGCATGGCATCGACGGCATTGAAGATCAGGTTGGTGAGCGCTTCCCGAATTTCATTGTCGGCGCCCATGATCGCCGGCAGGTCCGGGGCCAGCTCGGTCCGCATCGCAATGGCAATGCCGCGCTGCTGTGCCATGTCGCTCCAGCGGGCACGCGTCAGGGCCACGACCTGCTGCACTATGGCGTTCATGTCAACGGGAACCAGCGTCAATCGCGGTTCACGTGGGCGATAGAACTCGCGCATCCGCGCGACGGTTTGCGCGACGTCATCGATGGCGCGCTGGATGGTTTCGAGCTGACCGCGGGCGCCTGGGCTTAAGCCCGGCTCCCGCTCCAGGAGCGATTCGGTATAGAGCGCCACGGGGGAAATGGCATTGTTGATATCGTGCGCGATGCCGCTCGCCATTTGACCCAGAGCATGCAGACGCTCCTGCTGCATCACCGCCTTCTGCGTCTGCCGCAAGTCGTCGTACGCCTGTTGCAGCGCGCTGTAGAGCTGGGCCTGGTGGGCCGCCAACGCGACGTGCTCGCTCGCTTGCTTCAGGAATTCGCATTCGCCACTGCTGAAGCTGTGCGCTTGCTGGCGGGCGGCGATCAGGACGCCGAACACCTTGCTTTCCACCAGCAGGGGAGCTGCGACCATCGAGCTCAAGGCCCCTCTCGCCAGGCGCTGGGGGAACGGGAATGGCACTTGCGTGATATCCGGTTCGTAAACGAGCCGGCCGTTCACGCAATGCGACAAGCCGTTCTGATCGATCTCGATGCGAGCCTGCGCCGTCATCGCAAGCTCCATCGACAGTGCTTCGCTGTGCAAGCCGACGCTCGTGACGATCAGGCAATTCTCGGCCGGGTCATAGACACAGATGCAGCAGAAATCCACCGGCAGCTGCTCCTCGAGCGTGCGGATGACGACCTGAAAGATGCTCTGGATGTCCTGCCGCTCGCCGATCGCGCGGGTGATCTGGTGAAGCAGGTGCAGGCGCGCGAGTTGGGCCTGCACCCTGACTTGCGCGCGCTTGCGGTCCGTGATGTCCCGGGCGATCTTGGACGCGCCGATGATGCGGCCCTGGCTGTCGCGCAGGGGGGAGATGGTGACGGAAACATCGATCTTGTGTCCGTCCTTGCCAATCCGTACCGTCTCGAAATGATCAGTCGTTTCACCGCGCACAATTCGTGCCAGGATAATCGGCTCCTCGCTCGCACGCTCCGGCGGGATCAGCATGGCCATCGGCTGGCCCACGGCCTCCTGTGCGGAATAGCCGAACAGCCGTTCGGCCCCAAGGTTCCAACTGGCGATGATGCCCTCCAGATTCTTGCTGGCAATCGCATCGTCGGAGGATTCGATGATGGACGCCAGCCGTGCCTTCGTCTCTCCGGCCTTCTCTAGCTCCGCGGTACGCTGCCGGACGCGCAATTCGAGCTGATCTCGCGCATCGCGTAATGCCCGCTCGGCTCGGGTTCGGCCGGCAAAGTCCCGGCGGATCGCCCACAGCGCCAGAGCGACGAGTCCGCACGCGAGTACCCCGCCCCCGATGATGACCCATTCAGCGATGGTGGAACTACGGCGGGTCAGTTGTTCGCGCTCCTTGAGCAAGGAGGTCTCGGTATCCTCCATCTGACCGATGAGGCGGCGAATCCGATCGTGAAACTGTTTACCTTTTCCCGCGAGAATCTCGCCTTGTGCCGCTGCGAAGCCCTGGTCTTTCCGCAACTCGATGACTGCGCGTAAAATGGCAAGCCGGTCGGTCACGAGCGCCACCACCGATTCGAGCCGCTGCTGTTGAGCACGGTCGTCCGCCGTCAGCTCGCGCAGTCGCCTCGTCTGGCCGTCAATGACCGCGCCAGCGTCTCGGTAGGGTTCCAGATAGCTCTCATCGCCCGTGATGACGTACCCGCGCTCAGCGGTCTCGGAGTCGGTTGCGGCTGCCAGGAGCAATTCGAGGCTGCTGAGCACCTCGTGGGTGCGCTCAACCCGCGCCGCATTCTCGTTCAGGCGCACGACACTGAGATAAGAGACTATCCCCACCACGCCCAGACAGGTGAGCGCAAACCCGAAGCCGAGCCGGACTTTCCACTCAGTGGATGCCGATAAGGGTACGGCGACTCGGTCATCGGCGGCTTCGCTCATAGGCTTCCTGATGGTAGCAGTTACCAGCGTCCTCGACCCGGACTGGGCTCGCACAATGGATACTCAAGGTGCAGGAAAAAGAGGCGGCTATTTATCCGGCACGGCAAGCAGTCGCAGTCTCAGCGGCTACCCGCGCGGGGCGGGCCGCTGTTCTTCAGGCGCCCCCTGCAGGGTGCTCGCCGCTGCCGGCCGCGCCCTTGAGCGCGCGAGCCCCGACTGCGTCGGTGCGCGTATCGTGACGCACAAACAGCTCATCAGTGAGGGTCTGCTCGAGGACCGCCCGCGCGCGGCTCTGGGTGAATGTGTGATCGGCGCTGTCGACGATGTGCACGTGGCAGCGATCACCGAGCCGCCTGACCGCTGATCCACCCTGAATCCTGAGCAGCTCGATGCCCGGATCCCCGCGGGCGAACACAAATACCACTCTGATACCGCGCGCGGCGACCTCCTCCAGCTCCGAGCCCAGATCGTGCGGCAGGCGAACGTGCAGCCCTCGCGCGGCATCGCGCCCGGCGCTTTCCACGGCGATACGCACGCGGTGGAGGTAGACACGCACGATGTGCCAGATGTTCACCTGACCACTCAGCAGGCGCTTCCAGGCCGCCGCGGAGAAGACGCGCTCGCGATACCCGCCGACGTCGCGCACCACCTCTGCCGGTGGCAGGTCGCTGCTCATCTGGTCCTCGTCCCAGACGAAATTCTGTGGATTCACCATCAGGAGGCGGTTCACCGGCAGCCCCGCTACCGCTGCGCGCAGAGCATGGTAGGCGGCCGAGCACAGTCCCCCCAGCGCGACCTCGCGAGCGTCGTAGTGGCGGGCCACGAAGTCCAGCGCGGTATGCACGTCCTCGAGCGCGGCCGGCGGAAAGACCTCGTTATCCGGCTGTCCGGGCCGCGTCGCGCTGTCACCCAGGCCGGCCAGGTCCATGCGCAACACGACATACCCTCGGCGGGCCCAGCGTCGCGCGAGCGACACGTACACGCGGCCTGAGCCGATGTGATGAGTGGCCCCGGCGTTGAGCAGAATCACTGCGCGGCGACGCGGTTCGTCCGCCGCCGGCTCGGTGACGATGCCGAACAGGCTGCGCTCCGCGCCGAGGAAGACCGGGCACTCACTCGGCGCCACATCGGTCGGGTACCCGTTGCCCGCAAGCGGCAGGCGCGGCGCGGGCAGCCGCGGCTCCCCTCGCCCGAGGTGCGACTCGCCATCGCCGGCACACGGCGCTGACACAGCGCCCTGCAGCGGGCGCAGCCAGTCCCGCACCGCCGCGAGCATCGACTGCGGAATGACCGCCAAATGGGGCGCCGTCAGGATCATCTCGACGAAGCCGGGCAGCGCGACATAGCGGGTGCGAACCCCGAGCCCGGGCAGCAACTCGCTCCACCCGCGCGCACCCGGTAGATCATCGCGGTCGATGATGAGCACCTCGGAAGCCGGGGGTTGCGCCGGCGCCGACAGCTCCAGCTGCGACAGGTGCGCAAGGGTGGCTGCGGACAGGGAGAACCCGCTGACTTCCATCGAGCCGACGCCAGGCGCCTGGGGATCCCTGCGGATGACGGTGCCCGGCTCGGCTGCGGCGAGCTGTGTGGTGCGCAACTCGCGTACGTAGCGGCGGCCGTTGAGCACGGGTGCGACGACAATCAGCGCCTTTACAGCCTCGGATCGTGCCGCGGCCAGTATGGCAAGCAGTGCGCCCAGCCGAACTCCGAGCAGGCACACGCGCTCCACGCCCGTCTGGCGGCGCAGCTCGCTGACAGCCGCCGTCACGTCCTGCAGCCAGACATCGATCTGATCGGCCGCGGGGTCTATATCTGCGGAATCGCCGGTGCCCCGATAGTCGAAGCGCAGCGCGGGCACGCCGAGCTCCGCCGCCGCCTCGGCGAACGCACGCATAGCGCGGTGCGCGCAGAGCGCCTCGTAGCCGAAGGGCTTGCAGATCACCAAACCCAGGCTCGGCGCTGCCTGCACGGCGGGCCGATGCAACCAGGCGAAGAGCGTGTGCGCTGCCGATTCGAAGTACAGCGGCACGGCCGACCCCGCGCCAGTCGCGAGGCGGGGGAGATTGGTCGGCTCAGCGCTCATGGTTCTTTCCGGGGGCCGACATCATGTCGCAGCATCATCACGCGCCGCCAAGGCGAAGTTTACCGAAAAACCCGCCGGTCGTACGAGGCACGCAAGCCATGGGGGCATCGGCGTTACGGCCCGGCCCGAGCTGCAGCCAGTCGCTCGAGCCACGGTCGAACCGTCGCAGCCGCGATCGCCCGTGCTCGGTCTTTAGGGTCAGCAGGGCACGAAGTACTCGATGTACGAGGCGATCTGTCCGGCACGCACCTCGATCAGATCGACGAGCTCGGTGGACACGACGGCGCCGGTGATCCGGGAATGAATGTCGGCGCGCCAATGCACGGCGCTGCGGGCACCGTCGATCACGGTGGCCAGCTCTTCGCGGCGGTTGAGCCTGAAGGTCTTCACCATCATCGCGAGCCAGTGACGGATCTCGCCGATCCCGCGGGCCGCCACCGCGATCGGCTTGCCGTCGCTGGTGCCCGCGATCCTGAAGAATGCGTCCTCGGCAAACAGCGCACACAGCTCGTCCAGCCGTCCGCCGACGCGCGCCGCATACAGCTGTTGCAGGAGCCGCTCGACCTCAAGGCGATCCGCCATCGGCGTCTCTTTCGCGTTACGGATCAGGCGAGCATCGAGCGGATGTCGGCGCCGATGAGCCTGTAGGCCGTGGCCGCATATGGAATCAGTCTCCCCATGCCGTAGAAAAGATGGATCATACCGGAGTGACACCGGTAGGTCGTCTGCACGCCGGCCAGCCGCAGCCGCTCGGCGTAAGCCGCGCCCTCATCGCGCAGAGGATCGTACTCTGCGGTGTGAATGCAAGTCGGTGGCAGCGTCTCGAGCTGTGCCGCGCGCAGCGGTGACACCCGCGCATCCGCGCGATCGACATCTGGCCCGAGATAGTGCGCGAGATCGTGATCCAGAGTCGCCTGATCGAGCAAGTGGCCCTGGGCAAAGGCGCGGCGCGAATCGGTGACGGCGCAGGCGTCCATGATCGGACAGATCAGCAGCTGCAGCGCGAACGCCGGGTGGCCAGCCGCGGCGGCCATCTGGCAGACGACGGCGGCGAGCGTGGCGCCCGCGGAATCACCGCCGAGCACGATCCGATCGGCGTCGGTGCCGAGCTCGCTTGCGTGAGCGGCCACCCAGGTCGCCGCCGCGTAGCCGTCGGCCAGTGCCGCCGGAAAGGGATGCTCGGGCGCCAGACGGTAGTCCACGGAAATCAGCCGACAGCCGCTGGCGTTGGTCAGCGAGCGGCAGATCGCGTCGTGCGAATCGAGACTGCCGGCAACGAGCCCACCGCCGTGGAAGTAGACCAGCGCGGGCGCAGGAGCGCGCGGCGCGCCGCTGGGCGTGTACAGCCGCACCGCCATCGGGCCGTCCGCCCCGGGCAGTACGCGATTCTCGACGTGCGCCACTTCCTCGCGCAGTCCGGAAAAAGCCAGCAGATGCTCGAGCGCGCTGCGGCGCTCGTCGATCGTAAGACTGCGGGCGCTCGGGGGATTGGTGGCGGCGAGCCGTTCCAACAGGCGCCTGACGTGCGGGTCGAGTGGCATGTGAGGGAAGCTGGCGCGGATCGAGGGCCCGCGATCGCTCGATCTACAGAGCGAGCGCTGCCCGCACCGAGCTCGGCCATTGCCCGAGCTCAAGACCGTGGATGCAGAACAGCGCCACCGCCAGGCGCTCCATGCCAAAGGCGACGCAACCGGTGTGCGCGGTGGCACCGGCTTCGTCCTGCAGGCCCCAGATCACGCCGAACTGGTCGCGATGGTAGTTGAAGCTCATGCAGGCGGTGGGCCTGGCCCCGGCGTAGTACGGGATCAACAGCTCGAACTTCAGGGACTGCTGCAGCTGACTCACCGCCATCACCTGGCCGACGCGTCCGAAGAACGGGTCGCTCGCCGCATCGAGCTTGCACGGCAGCGCGAGTTGCGCGGCGAGATCTTGCGCGCGCTCCATCCACTGCTGCCGAAACGCCAGGATTTCCTCGGGTGAGCCGATGCGCACGAACTCGCGCATGCGAAATGACTGCAGTCGGTCGAGCGCGCGCGAGGGCTCACGGCGAAAGCACTCGGCCGCCACGTCGAACAGCAGTCCCTCGGGCGGAACGGCTCCACGGCGGGCGATGAGGGGATAGACCGGGTAGCACGCCGCCGGCGACAGCACCAGGTCCGCGGGCGCGAGCGCCACGGTCCAGTCTCCGCCGGCCTCGTAGCGCTCGGCCGCAGTGCGGATCTCGGCCTCCGTGCCGTGCAGCGCGCACACGCACCCGAGCAGATTGGGAAAGCTCTTCAGATACCCGGATTTCTCCAGCTGCTCGCGGCTCATGACCGGCGGAAAACGCAGGATCTCCGCGCGCCGGTCGCGCTGGCGTGAGATGAAGGCGGCGAGGCGCTCCACCAGGTCCTCGTACAGCGCGGTGCGCGCGTACACGCCGTCGACCCCGAGCGGCCTGAACAGCGCAGCGCCGATGCGCTGCAGGGGATCGGGTACATCGAAACTCATGTGAGAAGGAGCGCGGTCAATCGCCGAGCGACGCCGCAATCGGCGCGAGGAGCGAGGAGTTCGCGAGGTTGGTCAGTATCCGATCGTTGTTGATCATGATCGGCGCGGACAGTACATCGCGCAGATGCCGCTCAATGCTGAACTCACTGTCGCAGCGATACCCGGACAGCCCGCAGGTCCGCATCGCCGTCAGGACGATCGACACCGCCAGCTCGGAGGCTTCCACCTTCGTCAGCGTGATCATGGTCTGGAATTCAAGCGACGCCAGCGCCTGGGGGTCGTTCATCGAGCGCTGGTAGGCGCGCAGCGAGCTCGCCAACATGCCGCGCAGGGTCCGCAGTGATGCGAGCGCCCGGGTGTACTGGGGCGCCCCCGGGGGCAGCTGCCCGCCGCTCTGGCGCACCACCTGGCGGATGAACGCCTGGGCGCGCGCGGTCGCGTCCGCAGCGACGCCCGCCCACACCGAGCCCCACAGCAGGTGAGCGCAGGGAACCATGGTCTGCGGATGGATGATCTCGTACGGCTCCGGGAGGATCTGATCCGCCGTGCCCGAAGCCTTGAGCGTGTAGCCCTCGCTGCAGGTTCCACGCATCCCTAACGTGTTCCAGCCCTGCAGCCGCGCGAGGGTGTAGTCGTCCTTCAGGAACGCGACCAGCACCTGATCGGAGGCCGCCGCATCGGAGGAGCGCCGTGCGGTGGTCACGATGCCGTCGGCGTACGCGCCGTAGGAGATGACGCTCGCGCGCCGCTCCAGACTGATGCGGCCGTCGCGGTACTCGACCGGTGCCTCGCTGGAACGGACGTTCCCGCCGCCCTGGCCCTCGGTCGTCGAGGACGCGAGCAGCAGCTGCTCCGCACACAAGCGGCGCAGCAAACGCCCGAGCGCCTGGCTGTCGCGCATGTGCCGCAGGATGCAGGCCGTCTTGATCTGGTGCATCGCGTAGATCATGCCGGTCGAGGCGCACGACTGAGCCAACTGGTAGCAGACGTCCGCGACCTGCGCCAGATCGGCGCCTTCGCCACCGAGCCTGTGCGGCACCAGGATGCCGAGCAGGCGCTGCGACTTGACGGCCGCGAACGCCTCCTCGGGGAAGCGGGCGGCGCTGTCGACGGATGCGGCGTGCTGCGCGGCGACCGCGGTGGCCGCCTGCACGCGTGTCTTGAAGTCGACCGGGGTGCCGGCCGCCATGACCGATGGTGCTTTGATCATTCTACCGACGCCGCCAGGCAATCGAGCGGCGCGTCAGAGGACTCAGGGGCTTTCGCCGCATCCTTGGCCGCCTCGACAAGCTCAAGCTGGTGTTCGTCGCCTCCATGCGTCTTCCCGCTCATCCCGGCGCCAGTAGTGTTAACAGGCCCTGGCAAGTACCCTACTGCTGCATGACGGGCATCGCAATAAGGGGCGAGGAGTAATGCCACTGCAGGTCGAGCCGGCGCGATCCGCAACGCCGCCCGTGCACGGCGGCCGCGCTCATCGCCCCGGCTCGCACGCCATCGTCATCGGTGTGCTCAACAATATGCCGGACCCGGCCCTCGAGGCAACCGAGCGCCAGTTCAGCAGCCTGCTGCAAGCCGCGACGGGCTCTCATCCGGTGCGGCTGCGCTTCTCCTGCCTCCCGGGAGTGCCGCGCGGACCGGCCGCCCGCGAGCGCATCGAACGCACCTATTGGCGACTCGAGGAGTTGCTGCGGCAGGCGCCGGATGCACTCATCGTCACCGGAACGGAGCCGCGCGCGGCCTCGTTGAGCGATGAGCCCTACTGGGCGCAGTTCGTGGAGGTGCTCGACTGGGCCGAAGCCCACACGGTCTCGAGCATCTGGTCGTGCCTCGCCGCTCACGCCGCCGTTGAGGTGCTCGACGGCGTCCGCCGCCGGCGCCTCGAGCAGAAGCGCTTCGGCGTCTTTGAGCACGCCGTTCTCGCGGGCCACCCGCTCGTGCGTGGCGTCTGCGCGCCGCTGCGCATGCCACATTCCCGCTGGAACGAGCTGCCGGTGGCGCAGCTGCGCTCCACCGGCTATGCGATCCTCAGCTGTTCGCCCGAGTCGGGTGCGGACGTGTTCGTGAAGCAGCGCCGGAGCCTCCACCTTTTCTTCCAGGGTCATCCGGAGTACGAGCGCACCACGCTGTTCAAGGAGTACCGGCGCGATGTGGGGCGGTTCCTGAGCGGGGAGCAGTCGACTTACCCGCCGCTGCCCTGCCGCTACTTCTCCGCCGAGGCGACGGCGGCGCTGCGCGAGTTCCAGGATCGCGCGCTGCCGCAGCGCACGGCCGAGTTGCTCACCGACTTCCCGGCCGCCGCCGCGGCTGGCGCACTCAGCAGCTGGCGGCCCGCGGCGCTCACGATGTACCGCAACTGGCTGTCGTGGGTCGCGAAGGCGAAGGCCGCCGCGGGCACGGCCGTCCAGGCGCAGGCATGATGGTCCGGGCCATGAACGAGCTCACAAC
>WNGI01002039.1_pt1 | contig 17241 bp, 11 predicted proteins | sample 5400621 | NCBI WGS metagenome assembly WNGI01 (sample SAMN13153374, study PRJNA577476) | soil metagenome | isolation source: 20 cm soil or saprolite under Garry oak tree replicate 1 | place: USA:California | collected 2016-06-15 | reverse complement strand
GCCGCGCGTCGTCGAGGCGCCCAGTTCGGGTCAGAGCGTCGACGTACCAGAACGTGCAGATCGAGAACGTACCCTCGTGCCCTCGGAGCCCGTCAGGCGACGCGCTCGGGTCGTACCTGTAGACGAGGCTGTCGCTTACGAGCTCGCGATCGATGGCGCGCAAGGTTGACTGCCACATCGGGTCGGTCGGTGAGACGAAGCCGACGAGCGGCATGAGAAGCAACGAAGCATCCAGGACGTCGGTCTGGTAGTGCTGGACGTAGGCACCTCTTTGCGGATTCCATCCGCGACTGGTCAGCTGCTCGTAGATTCGGTCGCGCTCGGCTGCCAGCCGGGCGGTATCGGCCGGAAACCCCTGCTCACGCGCGATGCGCAGCATCCGATCCAGCGCGACCCATGACATCAATCGTCCGTAGGTGAAGTCCTGCCGCCCGCCGCGCGTCTCCCAGATTCCTTCCTCGGGCCGATCCCAGTTGGTGGCCAGCCAATCCATGATCTGCCTCAGGTGCGTCCAGCCTCGATGACCAACCCGCAGGCCGCGGAGGTGCGCGTGGTACACCGAATCCATCATCTCGCCGTAGATGTCGAGCTGCAGTTGGTCGGCCGCGCCGTTACCAATGCGCACGGGTCGTGAGCCGCGATACCCCTCGAGGTGGTCGAGCACCTCCTCGCCAATGTCCGTGCTGCCGTCGACGCGGTACATGATCTTGAGAGGGCCCGAATCCGCGCCGGCCTCATCGACGATGCGATCGTTGAGCCAGCGCAGGAACGCCGCAGCTTCTTCGACGAAGCCGAGTCCCAGCAACGCGTTGATGGTGAATGACGCATCGCGAACCCAGGTGAACCGATAGTCCCAGTTGCGCTCTCCACCCACCTGCTCCGGAAGCCCCACCGTCGGGGCCGCGACCAGAGCACCGGTAGGCGCATAGGTGAGCAGGCGCAGAGTGATCGCGGAGCGCTGGACGACCTCGCGCCAGCGCCCGACGTAGGTCGACCTGCGCAGCCATGATGTCCAGTGGTCGATGGTCGCCTGGGCCATACCGAGCACCGCGTCGGACTCGATGGTCCGTGGTCGGACAAGCGGACCGGCCTCGAGCACGGCGGCGGACGTCTGTCCCTCGCTCAAGGTGACCTCTCCCCGGACGTCACCTCCGATTCGCTCGAGCGTGATGGGCGTGTGAATCGTGACTGTCGCGTCCGCAGCCTTGAACACGGCGCCGGCGTCAGTCACCTCGAGGACGTGATCTTGCCTCCCATAGTCGAAGCGCGGCGCGCACTCCAGTGCGAACCGGACCGAACCTCGAACGGTCCTCAGGATGCGGACAATCTGATGCCGGTCACTGGCCGTCTCAGGATGGTCGACCGGCATGAAGTCGAGGACCTCGCCAACGCCATCCTCCGCCATGAAGCGCGTTATGAGGACTGCCGAGGAAGGGAAGTAGAGCTGCTTTGTAACGGCCTCGTCTGTGGAGCCGATTCGGAAGTGTCCCCCGCGATCCCGATCCAGCAGCGAGGCAAAGATGCTTGGGGAGTCGAAACGGGGAGAACAGAACCAGTCGATCACCCCGTGCGTGTCGACGAGCGCGGCGGTCTGCAGGTCTCCGATGAGCCCGTGGTCGGCGATCGCGGGATACTTTTCCTCGCTCGAGGCCGCAACCCGCGGCTGTGCCTGGGTGGAACTCGTCATGCGATTGATCTCCTGTGTTGTTGAGCGCAGGGCACGTCAGGCCACCGCGCGCTTGGTGGAATCGGTTGCTGGAAGCCGTGGAGGACCGGCCGGCAGGAGTATTGCGGCGCCGAGACCGATCAACGCGATGACGCACATGACCGCGATCGCCAGCGCGTAGGAGTGGCCGGACACCGAGGCGACGAGCACAGAGCCGACGATCGCCGTGCCCAGGGACGAGCCGAGGTTCGAGGCGCTCCGCGACAGCCCCGAGATCTCTCCCTGCCGTTCGTCTGGAAAAGCCGACTGCACGACGTTGGCCGACGCCGTGAGCATCACGCCTATACCGATGCCCATCAGAAGGAGTCCTGGAACCATGGCGACGAAGTTGGAGGTCGGCCCGGCAAGCAGGAGGAGCGCCGTGCCGAGCAGCGCGCCGATGAACCCTCCGCGGATCAGGAACCTGTGCGTGCGCCGGCGCGCGAGGCGTCCGGCAAAACCTGACGCCAGCAGGATCCCGGCCGTCGCGGGCGTAAGTATCAGGCCGGTCTCGACCGCGTTGTGATGCTGCTCCGTCTGCAAGTACACCGAGATGACGAAGAACGAGCCCTGCATGAAGAGCCACTGGACGGTCTGGGTGACCAGGCCGAGGTTGGAGATTTTGTTGCGGAAGAGCTCCAGCGACAGCAACGGCTCGCGGTGGCTCCGCTGCAGGTCGGACGCATGGCGCACGTAGCCCCCGAGGATGATCGCGCCGAGCGCCACGAAGAGCCAGACCGGGGAGACGCCTCCCTCGTGAATCAGCACCACGCCGCCGACGCTGAAGTCCTTGGTCGCCGTCAGCCAGCCGTACGTCCCGGACTGGAGGACGCCCAGAACGACGCAGAACAGCCCCGCGGCGGTAAGCGCCGCACCCGTTAGATCAAACCCCGGGCGCGCCCCCTCCGGCCGGACGTCGGGGATGCGCCGGGTCATGACAAAGATCCCGGCGACGACAAGCACCTGGAGCAGGAACGATGCCCTCCAGCTCAAAGCGCTGGTGATCAGTCCACCCACCAGCGGGCCTGTCGCCGCCCCGATGCCGGCTGCCGCGCTGATGGCGCCGAGCCCCTTGGCGCGCGAAGCCATGTCCGTCGTGTAGACCGTGACCAGGATGTAGATCGGCGGGATCATCAGGGCCGAGCCGACGCCTTCCAGCAGCGAGTAGCCAAGAACGAGCAGGCCCACACCCGGAGCGAACGTCGCGACCAGCGCCCCGACGCCGTAGACGACCAGGCCGGCGCGGAAGCACCTGCGCCTGCCGAAGATGTCGCTGAGCTTGCTGCCGGGAATCATCAGCGCGGCCATCGTCAGGGTGAAGAGGGTGATGGCGGTCTGCACTCCGATCACCGTCGTCCCCAGGTCCTTGGCGATCGCCGATACGGCGACGTTCATGTTGGTGCAGGCGTAGCTCGCGATGAACTGGGCGAGCGCAAGAGGAAGCAGCATCGACCGCGGCGAGAAAGCGCTGACTGGCTTGGACGCGCTCACGCGCATCCGGATCTCCGTATCGCCGACCGTATGTATTCCTCGAGCGCCGCATTCGAGATTCCAGTCGCCTTTTCGTGCGCGTCGCTCGTCGTCGTCGCATACGCCAGGAGCTGGTTGAGCGACCGGCAGTCTTGGAGCGCCGCGGCTTCGTCGACCGCCGGTCTGACCTGGGGCGAGTACGAGCTCCATCTCACCTGCTGGATGGCTGAGCAGCCGCATAGGGTCAACCCGACGAGGCAAGCTGCCAGGCCCGCACGTATCGGGTTCGGACGACTGAGCGCGCCCATCAGCCGGCCGATCCCCCGAGTGCGGGCACGGCGACGCCGAGCAGAAGCAGGAGGACGGTTGAGACGAGCAGGATGGCGAGCAAGGGCCAGATGAATCTCAGGTACTTGTCGTATCCCACCCGGCCCAGGGCGAGACCGCCCATCACGATCGCGGACGTCGGTGTGAACAGGTTGACCCAACCGGACGCGGCCTGATACGCGGTCACGACCATTGCCCGGCTGACGTTCGCGAAGTCCGCGGTCGGAGCCAGGATCGGCATCGCGAGCGTCGCGTGCCCAGACGATGACGGCACCAGGAAGGCAAGCGGGATGTTGACGAGGTACATGACAGTGGCAAACCCCCCCGAGGACAGCCCGGTCACGACCGACTCCAGCGACGAGAGAACCGTGTCCGTGATGCTGGCGTTGTTCATGATCGTGGTCACGCCGCGGGCGATCGCGATGATCAGCGCGGCCCCGATGAAATCGCCGGCGCCGGCGATGATCGACGCGACTGTCCCCTGCTCGCCGAGGCCGCCCACGAAGCCGACGACCACGGCTGCGACGAGAAATAGGGCCGCCAGCTCCGGGAAATACCAGCCCAGCGTTATGCCTTCGAGCGACTTGTTGAAATCGGACCATGGGATCACCGCGAACACCATGAGCACGAACGTCAGGCCGAAGATCGCGAGCACGATCTTCTGACGCAGCGAGAATGCGGGGCTGTTGCCGTCGGCAACCGCGCTCGACGCTGTCCCTGCCGTGGCCGATGCTTCTGTACCGCTCACCAGCGAATGCGCCGGATCTCTCTTCACGCGCCGGGCATAGCGCAAGACGTACGCGACCGCGACTACTGTCAGCACGACATACATCAAGAGGCGGAGCCCGATGCCGTCTCCAAGAGGAATCGCCGCCCCGTCGGACGCGACCCCGGTGGCGAACGGGTTGACCGTGGAGGCGAGCGTTCCAACCCCGGCTCCGACCATGATCATGGCCACACCGGCGAGGCGGTCATAACCCAGCCCGACGATGAGCGGCACAAGGACCGCGTAAAACCCGAGCGTTTCCTCTGCCATTCCATAGGTCGTGCCGCCGATGGAGAAGACGACCATCAGGATCGCGATCAGCAGCAGCCCGCGAGTCCGGAAGCGGTCGGTGACCATCGCGATGCCCGCCTCGAGGGCGCCGGTCTTCAGCGTGACCGTGATGAAAGCTCCGATGGCCAGGACGAAGAAGAACACTCCGGCCGCTCCGGCAAGATCCCCGACGTTGTACGGGCCGGTCGCGCCGGCGGCAGTCATCACCTGAGCCGGCACCTGCTGTCCATCGACGGTGCCGCATGCCTGGTTGGCAGCCTTGGCGACGTCGGGAGGCGGCGTCGAAACGGCGTCTGACGGTGTTCGAATTCCGTAAAGACCGTTCACTGGAGCCAGAAGCAGGTCATACAGGCGATCCCGGAACGAGAGGTCGGACTTCGCCGTCTGATAGCTGCTGGGGATCGGCTTCGGCGCGCCGCCCTCGCAGCTGACGTACGCGTAGCTTCCTGGTTTGATGACGAACGTCAGGCCCCAGACGAGCAGCAGAACGAAGAAGAGGACTGTGAATGCGGTCGGGAAACGTAGCTGCCTCTTCTTCCGCAACGGTTCCGGCGCGCCGTTCGGGCTTGTGGAGACCGATTCGCTCGAGGTCTTTGTCGCCACCGTCTAGATATTTCTATGGTCCACGCGACACGGTTTCGGTTTCATCACCAGGCGCCTTGGACGCTTAGTTGGACAGCGCCTGGCGCGCTGTGCCGGTCGCTAGATGGGGTCGCGCGCGATTGGACAGGTCATGCAGTGACCACCGCCGCGACCTTTGCCCAACTCGAACCCCGCAATTGTGATCACCTCGATGCCCGCCTTCCGCATCCGGTCGATGGTGTGGGTGTTGCGCTCGTAGGTAACCACCACGCCCGGCTCCAGGGCAACTGTGTTGTTGGCATCGTCCCACTGCTCCCGCTCCGCCTGGTACCGGTCGCCGCCAGTCTCCACAACCCTGAGCTTTTTGACCCCCAGGGCGTCGGAGATTGCCGAGAGGAGGTCCTCCTCCACGGTCACGTGGAACTTTCCGCTGTCGTCTGCAGGCCGGATGCTGATCGCTCTCACGTTGTTCACGACGCCTGGGTAGGCCGTAACTGTGTCCACGTCCAGCATCGTGAAAACAGTGTCGAGGTGCATGTGTGCGCGATCCTTCGTCATCACTGCGACGATGACCCGGTCTGCCGCCCCGGCACAGAAAAGCTCCCGCGCCAGCTCCTCGATCATGCGACCAGTGGTTCGCTCGCTCATGCCGATGAGCACAGCTCGTCTGCCGATCGGCAGCACGTCGCCTCCTTCGAGGGACGCCGGGCCGAACATGGTGGTGTTGAGGTCGATTCCGTCCTGGCGGTCCACCTGCGGATACCAGAACCGCCACCCGAGTTCCTGGAACTTGGGGTGATGCCGGTAGATGGTCAGGATGTTGAGCGACTCGCGCCTGCGTGCCTGCCAGAACATCGGATTGACGCTGACACCGCCGTAGATCCACGCCGACGAGTCCCGCATGAACAGGCTGTTGGGCAGCGGTGGCAAGACGAACTGATCGTCGTCGTCCAGCGCGGCGGCGATCGCCGACTGGTGCTTCAGGCGCCTCCAGTCGGGATCGAGCTCTCCGATGGTCAAGCCGCCGATCAGATGCCTGGCCAGCACGTCCGGGGGAAGCTGCGCGAGCATTCCGCGCACATCGTCGACCAGCGCCGGACCAACGGTGAAGTGGTCGATGACAGCTTCGATCAGCTGCAGCCTGGCGTCGGTACTGCTCAGCAGCGTCTCGGCGAGCAGATCCTGGAGGTAAAGCACCTCGACTCCCCGCTGTCGCATCATGCCGACGAACTGGTCGTGCTCCCACCTCGCCCGCTCGACCCACAAGACATCGTCGAACAGCAGCTCGTCGTGGTTTGCCGGCGTCAGGCGCTCGAGGCTCAGATCAGGCCGGTGGACGATCACCTTGCGGAGGCGCCCGACCTCGGAGTGGACGCCCAGGTCATTCATGCGGGTACCTCGACGCCGTGATCGGGACGCTGGAAGTCTCAGCGACCACGTTTGTCCCCGCCGTGCCACGCACCATGTCGGCGATCTGCTCCAGGCCACCGATCGCGGCCCGCCGGCCGGGCTGGGAGGCGAACCGGACGGCGGCGGCGACTTTGGGGCCCATGGATCCGGCTGCGAAGTCGTAACCGGCCAGCTCCTCGGCCGTGACCCACGACAACCTGCGCTGCCGGGGAGTGGCCCAGTCCACGTAGACCGCGTCGACGTCGGTGGCCATGACCAGGACCTCGGCGTCGAGATTCTCGGCCAGCAAGCTGCTCGCGAGATCCTTGTCGATCACGGCCTCCACGCCGACCAGGCGATGAGGGTCGTCTTTTGAGTACATCGTGGGGATTCCGCCACCGCCAGCGCAGATCACCACGACGCCTTGTTCGAGAAGCCACTTGACCGGACGAATCTCGAAGATCCGGCGTGGCTGCGGTGACGGAACGACCCGGCGCCACGTCGATCCATCCTGCCGAAAGACCCAGTGCTTCGAGGTCGCCACCTGGCGCGCCTCTTCCGCTCTGTAGACGGGGCCGACGAATTTCTCCGGGTGCTCGAACGCCATGTCCTGCGGGTCGACCTCGATCATCGTCAGCAGGGTCGCGAGCGGTGTCTCCGGCGGCAACAGATTGCCCAGCTCCTGCTCGATCATGTAGCCGATCATGCCCTCGGTCTCCGCACCGAGGACGTCGAGAGGGTAGGGATCGACCTGCGCATACGCTTCCGCCTGCAGCGCGAGCAGTCCAACCTGGGGCCCATTGCCGTGCGCCACGACGACCCGATGCTCCGGGACTACCGGTGCGATGGCGTGCGCCGCCCGCTCTATGTTTCGGCGCTGGACATCCGCTGTCATCGCCTCGGAGCGACGCAGCAGCGCGTTGCCCCCCAGCGCGACGACGACGGTGCTCACATCAGGCTCCGAGCGTGGCCACCATCACGGCCTTGATCGTGTGGAGACGGTTCTCCGCCTCGTCGAACACGATCGAGCGGTCCGATTCGAACACGTCATCGGTGACCTCGACGGCGGAAAGCCCGTGGTCGCGGTAGATCTCAGCGCCAACCTTCGTGGCGCGGTCGTGAAAGGCCGGGAGGCAGTGCATGAACTTCACCCGCGGGTTACCAGTCCTCCGGATCAGGTCGGCGTTGACCTGGTACGGCTTCAGAAGCTCGATTCGGTCATGCCACAGCGACTTGTCCTCCCCCATCGAGAGCCAGACGTCAGTCGAGATGAAATCGACACCGCGTACGCAGGCATCTATATCGGCATCGACGGTCACGGACGCGCCCGTCTGACCGGCGATCTCCCTGGCGGTCGCGACGAGCTTGGGGTCGGGCTGGAGACTTTCCGGCGCGCAGATGCTGACCTGCATCCCCAGCTTGCTTCCGGTGATCATCAGCGAGTTGCCCGTGTTGAACCGGGCGTCACCGATGTAGCAGAAGGCGATGCTGTTCAGAGGTTTCTCCGAGTGCTCGCGCATCGTGAGCACGTCGGCCAGCATCTGCGTCGGGTGGAACTCGTTGCTGAGCCCGTTGTACACAGGCACGCCGGCAAACTGGCCAAGCTGTTCGACCACGTCCTGGCCAAACCCACGGTATTCGATCGCGTCGAACATTCGACCCAGGACGCGCGCTGTGTCTTTGATCGACTCCTTCTGCCCGATTTGCGAGCTGTCCGGTCCCAGGTAAGTCACATGTGCGCCCTGGTCGTACGCGGCCACCTCAAAGGCGCAGCGCGTGCGAGTGGACGTCTTCTCGAAGACGAGCGCGATCTTCTTGCCTTTCAACCGCTGCTTCTCGCGGCCTGACTTGGCGTCGGCTTTCAGCTCGGCGGCGAGGTCGATCAGCGACCTTAGCTCGTCTCCGCTGAAATCGAGCTCCTTGAGGAAGCTTCTGCCACGCATGGACGGCAGCGTCGCTGACCGCGACCTCGTGTCAACAGTCATGTGGGTGGATTTCCATGCGCGGTCAATCTACCGTCGGCCGGTCGTGCATCCGAGTGTGGCTCCGAGCTCGCTTAGACAGATCCTCGCCACCCGTTGACGAAGACAGACGCTCGACGCCAAGCCCGGTGATACCAAACAGGAGTGCGACCAAAGGGTTCGCGATGTTGAAGAAGCAATAGGGCAGATACTGCAGCGTCGAAACGCCGAGGACGCCCGTCATATAGGCCCCGCAGCTGTTCCATGGGACAAGCGGCGACGTGACCGTGCCGGCATCCTCGACCGTGCGTGAAAGCATTCGCGGAGCCAACCCGTTGAGCGCGAATGCATCGCGGTAGGCGCGGCTCGGCAGGACGTCGGCGACGTACTGGTCGCCCGCGACGATGTTCAGTCCAACACAAGTTGCGATCACCGTTGCGATGAGCCTTCCCGCGGAGTGCGCGCTCGCGACCAGCGGGGTGATCAGCCGGTTCAGAAACCCGGCATGTTCCATGACGGCGGCGAAGCTGAGGGCGCCGAAGATGAGCCAGACGGTGGTGAGCATTCCGCTCATGCCCCCTCGGGAAAACAGCGCGTCGATCGTTTCGTTACCGCTCTTGAGGACGAACCCCTGGCCCATCGCTTTGTAGGCCGCCTCGACCGCGGTCAGGACGGCCCCCTGCTCGGGCTTGCCCACGAAGTCGCGCACCACGTTGGGCTGCGCGAAGGCCGCGAAGGCGCACGAGAGGATCGCCGTGCCGAAGATCGCCAGGAACGGCGGCACCTGTTTCAGCGACAAGATCACGAGAAGCAAGAGTGGCAGGAGGCTCAGCACCGAGATGTTGAAGACCGCGCCGACGGCGTCCTGCGCCTTCTTCGTGCTTTCAGCCGCCGAACCCCCGCCGGTGTTGAGGCCCATAAGAAGGAAGATGACGAGGGCGATCGCAAAGGACGGTCCGACCGTGCGCGCCATTCCTCTTATGTGCTGCTGGACGGTCACGCCACCCACGATCGATGGGACCAGCACGGTCGTTTCAGAAAGCGGGGACATCTTGTCGCCCATGTACCCGCCCGAGATGACCGCCCCCGCCGCCGCTTCCGGGGACACGTGGAGCACCGGGGCCATGCCGACAAACGCGACGCCCAGCGTGCCGGCGGTGGTCCAGGAGCTTCCGGTGACCATTCCGACGACGGCGCAGATGATCGCGACAGCGACATAGAAGATCGCCGGGTTGAGCAGGCTCAGGCCGTACGAGACGACTGTCGGAATCGTGCCTGAGAGATTCCAGGCTCCGATCAAAGCTCCGACGGCGAGCAGGATGAACACCGCGCCGAGGGCCGTCGTCACACCGCCAATGGCCGCGTCCCGCACGGCGGCGACGGTGTGGCCGTTTTTGAATGCAACCAGACCCGCGAAAACGGCCGCGGCCATCAATGCGATCTGCAGGGGGCCATCGGTCGAGCTCGTCCCGAACAGCACGATCGTCAGGGCGATGAGCACGATCAGGACGACGACCGGCGCGACAGCGTCGAGCAGGGTGGGGCGGCGAGGCTGCCGCCGGATCGCCCGGCTCGGCTCAGCCACCGCTCGGAACCGGTCGGGTCGGACGCTTGGCGACGCCTTCGGAGCCGACCGGGCTCGCCGCCGGCCGCTCTGCACGCCGACGCAGGATGAGCTTCCACACTTCGGCCACGACGATGATGGAAGCGGCAACCCCGAGGCAGGTCGCCCATTCCGCGGCGCTGAGAGGCGTGGTCGCGAGGATGGAGTTGAAAAACCGAAGCTCGGTCGCAAGGATGATCGCCACTGCGGACAGGAGCGTGGTCTTGAGCAGGGTGGCGTTCCGCAGTATCTGGCCGCTGAAGACCGACACCCGTTCGTCCGCGGCTTCGAGAGCAAACAGCAGGTTGAAGATGGAGAACGTAGTCACGCCCATGGTCCGAGCATGCTCGACATTGCCCATCCCTTCCTGGCGGTAGATCATCACCAGGGTTCCGATCGCCATGACCAGCCCCATCACGGCGACCTGGACGAGCCTGCCCCGAGGCAGGATCGGCGCGTTGGAAGTACGCGGGGCTCGCTCCATGAGGCCCGGCGCAGCCTCACCGAAGCCAAGCCCGATCGCCTGGAAGACGCCGACGGTGAAGTTGATCCACAGCGTCTGCAGGGGTAGAAACGGCGCGCCACCGGCGATGTTGAAGATGCCGGCGCCGAGGAACGTGAAGATGAACCCGAAAAGCGTTCCCATCTGGAACCGGATGTAGCGGAGGAGGTTGTCGTAGATCGCCCGACCCTCCTCGACCGCCCTGACGATGGTCGAAAAGTTGTCGTCGGTCAGGATCATCACGGCGGCTTCCTTCGACACCTCGGTCCCGGTGATGCCCATCGCGACGCCGATGTCGGCGCGCTTCAGTGCAGGCGCGTCGTTGACCCCGTCGCCGGTCATGGCGACGATGTCCCCGCGTTTCTTGAGCAGGTCCACGAGTCGAACCTTGTGCTCGGGCGCGACGCGGGCGATGACCCCTAGACCGCCGACCTGCTCGATCGCCTCGGGGTCGCTCATGGCCGCAAACTCTGCCCCCGTGATCGTGCGGCCGGTGATTCCGAGCCGCGCTGCGATCGATTGCGCCGTCACAGCGTGGTCTCCTGTGATCATCCTGACCTGGATGCCGGCCGCCTTCGCCTGGGCGATCGAGCGGGCGGCCTCTGGACGTGGCGGGTCGAGGATTCCGACAAGGGCCAGAAGCGTGAGGCCGCTCACCATCCCGAGAAGGTCGCCTCCAGGGTCGAAAGTCAGCGGGTCGAAGTCCCGGCGAGCGGTGGCCATGACCCGGAGGCCGTCCTTCGCCAGCGCCTCGTTGGCCGCCACGTAGGCGGCGCGGATCCCGTCGACAGGCACGAGGGATCCGTCGGCGTCGTACGCGGACGCGGCTCGATCAAGCAGCTGGTCGGGAGCGCCCTTCACGAAACAGCGCACGACCTCACGGCCGCTCTCGTCCGTCGCACTGTGGAAGCTCGCCATCAGCTTGTAGGCGGCGTCGAACGGTACCTGGGCAATTCGGGGGTAGGCTCGACGTGTCTCCTCCGCGTCGACGCCGCCCTTGGCGGCCAGAACGACCATGGCGCCCTCTGTGGGATCGCCGACAAGCCTCCCGTCCCTGACCACGGCGTCCGAGGCGAGGACCATCGGCATCAGGAACGGGTCGAGCGATGGGAAATCCGCTCCCGCGACGCGCTTGATCTGGCCGGTGGTCGAGTATCCGGAGCCGTCGACGCTGAACTGCCTGCCGACAACGGCCATGCGGACGGCGGTCATCTGGTTCAAGGTCAGTGTGCCCGTCTTGTCAGAGTTGATCGCGGTGGTCGACCCCAGGGTCTCGACCGAGCGCAGTCGCTTCATGATCGCGCCCGCCGAAGCGAGCGTCGAAGAGCCCCGAGCCAGAATCGCGGTTACCACTGCCGGCAGACCTGTCGGTATCGCCGAGACCGCGAACGCGACCGCCGTGAGGAACAGCGTCGAGAACTTGTTGCCGCGGATCAGACCTAGCCCGATGGAGACGATAAGCGCCGCGCCGGCGATCACCAGGATCTGCCTGGTGAGGCGATCGAGCTGCCGCGTCAGAGGCGTCGCCATCGCCTGCTCGGCCTGAAGCATGCCGGAGATCCGGCCGACCTCGGTTCTCATGCCGGTCGTGATCACGAGCATCTGACCGGCTCCCCTGGTCACAGCGGTGTTCATAAAGGCCATGCACGTCTGGTCGCCCAGGGGAATATCGACACGGCCCACGGGGTCGATGGACTTCGCGGCCGGGGTGCTTTCGCCCGTCAGCGCGGATTCGTCGATCTCCAGCGCGGCGGCGCTGATCAACCTTCCGTCGGCCGGAACCACATCACCGGCCTCGACGGCGACGATGTCGCCTGGCACGAGCTCCGCCACGTCGACCTCGCTCAGGGCCCCAGCCCGGCGCACCTTCGTCTTGCGTATGAGCATCTTCTGCAGGGCCGCCACGCTGGCCTCCGCCTTGCCTTCCTGGTTAAGGCCGAGAGCCGCGTTGAAGAGAGTCAGCGCAAGCAGAAGGATGCCGGCGGCGAATTGCCCGGGAAGAAAGAGGCAGATCCCGCCGGCAACAAGAAGAACGATCTGCATCGGATCGCGGTACTGGCGCAGAAAAGCGCGCCATTTCGGCTCCGCTTTGGCCGCAGAAAGCTCGTTGCGGCCGTGCTCGAGCCTCCGTGCGGCGACCTCTTCCACCGTGAGGCCGATTTGAGGGTCGACGTCCTGCGCGGCAAGGGCTTCGGCCGCGCTCAAGACCTGCGACGCGGTCACCGCCGTGTCGGGCTTTTCGCCGCGTGAGGTGTGGGCGTGTATCGTGTCGGGTGCTTTTCCAGTCGTGCTCATGCCGCACATTGCACGCCAGCACCGTCGCGATCTCTCGCCGCGCCGAAACCCGACTTTGACAGAACGCTGGACGGCCGCAGGAAGCCCGTTTAGGACGAGGCGGCAAAGAAAGTGTCTACGGTCGCTGGGTTACGTCCAGAGAAACTCTGTCGCCGGTTTCTAACGTCTAGCCAGTAATCAGCTGCGGTGGCACGGCTCAACGGCCGGGTCACCCCAAAGGTGAGGTGTGCTTTGAGCGACAAGACTGTTGTACTGGCGATTTTTGAAGACGAGGCCACAGCAGACGCCGCCGTTGAATCCATCAAGGCGTGGGACAAATCAGAGGACCGGGTCAAGCTGGGGACGATGGGGGTCCTGGTGCTCGACGACACCGGCGAGATCAAGACGCACAAGATGGGCAAGCGAAGCATCGGCAAGGGCGCAGGAATCGGCCTGGTCCTGGCCATGTTCACACCGGTCGGCGTCGCAGCCGGCGTGCTCGGGGGCGGGTTGGTGGGAGCGCTGCACAAGAAAGGGCTCGCGATCAACGAGAAGGACCGAGATCGGATCGGATCCAAGCTCTTTGACGGAAAGGCGGCAGTCGGCGTCCTTGCGCGGTCCGACGAGGCACCCGCCGTCGCGGAGAAGCTGCAGGAGCTCGGCGGCGTCCCCGAAGTCCACGCCGTGTCGGACGAAGCCCTGGAGCACGCGATGACGGAGACGGAACCGGAAAGGCCCTCCGCCTAGTCGCCGAAGCCGACAGATTCCATGGCGACGGCCTCGGGCTCTCTTCGTTCTGCGGAGGGCTCGAGCAGCCGCTTATAGGCTGCCTCGTACTCATCGACCATGCGGGCGGCCGAGAAATGATCGATCGCCCACCGCCTGCACGCTGCGCGGTCGATGCCGTGGACCCGAGAACATGCCTCCACGAGCTCGTCCTCGGATTCGGCAAAAAAGCCGTGCTCGCCTTGTCGAAGCAGCTCGGGCAACGCGCCCTTCGCCCTGGTGATCACCGGGGTCCCGGCGGCAAGCGCTTCGATGAAGGACAGCCCGAACGGCTCGTCCCATTCGATCGGCATCAGCAGCGCCATCGCCCCGGCCAGTAGCTGTGCCTTCTGACTCTCGGTCACCTCACCGAGCCACTCGACGAGTGGGTGCCCGAGGAGCGGCGCCACCTCTGCCTCGTGGTACCCCCGGTGCGGCTCTCCGACACGGGCCGCGATCTTGATCGGCAGGCCTGCGCGGACCGCCACTCTGATTGCGGTCGCGATGCCTTTCTCCGGTGAGCTGCGGCCGACGAACGCCAGGTAGCCGCCCTCGCCTTCGCCGAGAGAATAGGTCTGGGCGAGGTCCAGCCCGTGCCGGATCGTGGCGACCCAGTTGACAGGAATGCCGGCGAGCGGCCGGCGCTGGGCATCGCTGATCGAGACTATGGCTTGTTCCGAATAAAACGCAAACAGTCGGCGCACAGACTGGCCGTCCAGGCGTCCGTGAAGGGTGGTCACCGACGGGGTGCCGATCCGTCGCGTCGCGAGCCAGTGCAGGTAGTCGATATGCCAGTGGATCAGATCGAAGTCCTCGGCGCTGCTGACGACCTCCTCCACCTGGGCGACCTGGTATGCCAGCCGGTCGTGTGGTTCCACCTGCCACAGCGGTCTGGGAGCAACCGCGCGCAGCCGGCCAGACGTCTGAGAAGTCGCGTCGCTGAACAACGTTATGTCGTGGCCCCGGCGAACCAGTTCCTCGGTCAGCTCGAAGATCACGCGTTCCGTGCCGCCGTATCGCAACGGCGGCACGCGCACGAAGAGCGGGGCCACCTGGGCGATCCGCAACCTCGCCGGCGCGGCGGCTCGCAAGAGACGGTCCGCCGCGCTGCTAGGAGACGCCCGCGGCCTTCGCCGCATGACCCGTGGCTGCGGGACCGGCCGTGACCCCGCGCAGCGTCGTCTCGAGCGGCTCCACGTCGACTTCGATCTGACCGCGCCCGAAGGCGTCGGCACGGCCCCACCCCCCGGGGATGTCGAGAAGCTCGAGCCAGCCGGCCCCCTCCGCCAACACCGGTAACTCCGGGGCGACCAGCAGCCTGCGCCCGACCGGCTCGAGGCCAAGCATCGCCCGCAGGAACATGAGGGGAGCGCCCGTAGCCCATGCCTGCGGGCTGCAGGCGGTCGGATAAAGGACCGGGTATTGCGTCAGGCGCCGGGCGAACCCCGCGAAAGCCTCCGGGAGGCGGCCGTCGAAGAAGACCGCCGCCTGCAGGACGCCCGCAGCGACTCGAGCAGACTCCTTCCGGTAGCCGTAACGGGCCAGGCCGGACGCGATGATCGAGTTGTCGTGCGGCCAAACGGTCCCGAGGTGATAGCCGATCGGGTTGTAACCGCCCTCCCCTTCGGCCATCGTGCGCACGCCCCAGCCGGACCACAGGCTGTCCCCCATCATCAGCTCGACGCAGCGAGCTGCCTTGTCCTTGTCGGCAATTCCGCTCCAGAGCAGGTGGCCGATGTTCGAGGTGATCGAGTCGACAAGCCGGCCGTCGCCGTCGATGGCCAGGGCGAAACATCCGCGATCATCCATCCAGTAGTCGCGGTTGAAACGCGCTTTCAGGTCGGCGGCCGACTGCTCGAGCCTGTTCGCGAGGTCGGGATCGTTCCAGACCCGACGGGCGAGACGAGCGCCTCGCATCTTGGCGTCGTATACGTAGCCCTGGATCTCGCAGGTTGCCCGCGGCAGCCGGGAGTTGGTCCCGTCCGCGAAGAGGATCGAGTTCCAGGAGTCTTTCCAGCACTGGTTGTCCAGGCCCGTCTCCTTGTTGCGACGCTCGTAGTCGACGTAACCGTCGCCGTTACGGTCGCCGTAGGCGTCGATCCACGCCAGTGCGGCTCGCGCCTCCAGCTCCAGCTCGCGAACGATCTCGTCATCAGCCATCCATGAGGAGTACTCGTCGAGCAGGATCAGGAACAGAGGCGTCGCGTCCGCCGCCCCGTAGTACGGCGAGTGCGGCCTCTCTTCGAAGGCCGAGAGCTCTCCGTAGCGAAGCTCGTGCAGGATCTTGCCCGGCTCTTCGTCCCGGAAGTCGTCGACGCGGGTCCCCTGCCATCGGGCAAGAGCGTGCAGGGTTGTTCGGGCCAGATCGGGGACGAAGGGCAGGGCCTGGAGGCTCGTGATCACGCTGTCGCGTCCGAAGATGCTCATGAACCACGGGAGCCCAGCAGCAGGCAGCGCCCCTCCGGGCACCACCCTCGGTTCGAATCGCAGAGCCGCGAGATCGACCAGGCTGCGGGTGTAGATGCGACTCAGCGGTTCCCAGTCGCTACGAAGAACCGGCGCGCCTTGGAGCCACGCGCTCAAGTCCTTGCCGCGCTGGGGTCGATCGCCATCCGCATGGCTGACCGCGACGGGCAGGGCGCCCACGGAGATGTCGACGTCGATCCGCGTGCTCCATTCGCCGTGAGGCTCGACGTGCACCTCGAAACTGAGTCCGTTCCGGTCGACGTGGGCGGGGGCCGTAGAGGTGATGAACGTCTCGCGGACGAACGTGCCCCGCCTGTAACCGAGCGTGAGCCGGCCGTCGTGCACGCTCTGGTACAGCTGGCCCTTCTTCTGCTGCGCGTCCTTGACCTCGAACAGGTCGGCGAAATCGGCTCCCGCCTCGATCTGAACGTGCAGCTTGATCGGCTTCGCGCTTTCGTTCCGAATCAACAGGTCCTCCGAGAAGCCGGAGCCGACGGCCCGCTTGCGGATGAGCGAGAGCTCCGCGTCGACGTAGATCGTTCCCGTCCCCGGCACCAGGAAGAACTGCGTCTCGTAATAGTGCAGGTCGTCAGTCGACAGCACGTTGGGTACCGTGCCGTCGACGGTCAGGATCCAGCGCGATAGAAACCGCGTGTCCCACGCAAAGAGTCCCACCGGGTCCGACATGGACGCGTCGAGGTTTCCAGCACGATCGCTGACGACAAATGTGTTGCCTTCCAGGATGCTGACTGTTTGGCCGCTCATGCCGCTACCGGCACCAGGCGGCGCAGGTCGAGCGCAAAGGCCAGGTCGCCGGAGCATTTGACCCGGCCCTGCAAGAAGGCTGCCACAAGGTTCTGCCTGCCTTGTGCGATGTCAATGAAGTCGGCTTCGTTGCACTTGATGGCGCAGTCGGAATGCTTTGTTTCCGCCTCCAGCCGGGGTGTACCACGGTCCACCTTCAGAAACCAGCGACCACCGCCTGGTTCGATCTCGATCTCGTAGGTGCCGGACGCCCGGCGAAGGGACGGCACCTCGCCCGCGGCGACGATCTGATCAAGCGCCTCCGGTACGGTCGAGGCTTTCCTGGCCGGAGTCGTACTCATCATTGATATCTCCGTATTTGGGTGTGTGGGTGAA
>WNGI01005654.1_pt1 | contig 17243 bp, 14 predicted proteins | sample 5400621 | NCBI WGS metagenome assembly WNGI01 (sample SAMN13153374, study PRJNA577476) | soil metagenome | isolation source: 20 cm soil or saprolite under Garry oak tree replicate 1 | place: USA:California | collected 2016-06-15 | reverse complement strand
CGCAATGCGTGAAGGCGACCTTCTTCACCGTCGGCCGCATGGCCCAAAGCTTTCCCGAAGGCGTCCGCAAGGTCCGCGACGCCGGGCATAGCGTCGGCACCCACACCCAGAATCATCCGACCGGCTTCGACAAATTCTCTATCGAGCGGGCCCGTCAGGAAATCGACGACGGAATCGCGTCGGTGACTGCAGCGCTCGGAGATGGTGGCGGGCTCACCCCGTTCTTCCGGCCGCCTGGCTTGCGGCGCTCCCCGGCGGTTGAGGACTATTTGGCATCAAAGGGCATCCAGCTCTGGAGCGCCGATTTTCCGGCTGACGACTGGCGGCATGTTTCCCCGTCGCGGGTCTATGAACTCGCGATGAAACGGCTCGAGGCCAAGAGAAAAGGCATTTTGCTGCTGCACGACATCCAGGCGCGAACGGTCGTCGCGTTGCCGAGGATTCTGCATGAGATGAAGGCCCGGGGCTATCGCATCGTCCATGTCGTGCCTGCAACGTCGCAGCAACCGAACACGCCGACCGAACCGCCGCAATGGCAGTTGCATCCGCCATCGGAGACGGTGGCGATTTCGCACTGGCCAAGAATCCCCAAATTCGTCTTTGCCGATGCCGGCACGCTCCCTGCTCCCTCGTTGCAGGATTCGGGGTGGCATGACGGAGAGCTGCTACGGCTTGCGGAGCCGTTCGATCGCACCAGACGGCGTGCGCGCGGAATTCCGTTGCCGCCGCAGGCGCCATGGCCCCGGCTGTCGCCGAACAAGCTGGGGGGTGCTGCGATTGTCCTGCCGGTACCGGCGCAGAGCATTTTCGAATTCCAGGAAAAGCCGCGCGCGGCTCTGCCAGCCGTCGCTTCATCCTCACATCATGCGGAACAAACGGTCCCAGCCGGACCTGAAGCCAACGGCCTCGAACGGCTGATTTCTGCCGACGCCGATGATTCCGGGCGCGCGATTCCCGGAAGCCTGCCGGTCGTGAAGCCCGGCCTGCTGCGCGCGCCGATCGGGACCCGCTGAGCTATTGCATCCACGCCAGAAAGCTCGCGACGGATCAATCCGTCACGATCTTTGAAACGCATAGCACCACGACCAAAGCGAGAAACAACAGATCGATATACGATTTGACTTCGCCGTCCCGGCGGAGAACCCCAACATCATTGACGATGTGCTTGCGCGAGGCTGCCGCCGCAGGGCCCTCCCCTGTCAGGCCCGAGAGGCGGCGCGCCTCAAGCTCGAGCCGCTCAATGCGCTGGAAGAAATAGAATGAGCGCAGCGCGGTCGCCGCGCGCATCAAGGCATAGACCAGCACGAGAATCGCGACCACCGCCCGTTGCTGATATCTCTCCATGAAGTTCAGACTGTAATAAACCAGCGCCAGAAAGACGAAATTGGAGAGAAACCGGTAGGCGTAACCGAGGAATTTCATGCATCTGCTCCGATCGATGATCAGCCGGTAGTTTAGGTTGGACGCGATCCGAGGGACGCCCGCGGCAGGTCAGTATCCCGCCACCGCCTTTGTCGATGTATGCCTACGTTGTTACAGCAAGGCAACGGATGAGCGGCGTTGACCGGTTCGACCTGCCGGGATTCGCCTCACCACCAGCACGCCTGACATCCCGGCCCCCGGCCGGCAAGGTACTCTGCAAGATTTTCCTGGCGCGCTCGGAGCACCGTCAACTTCCAGCCACAGGCTTGATTTCATTTATTTTTTTGACTTCACAGAATCGATGCATCCCGGTTTGTGTCTCAGATTGTATCCCAGATCTTCGAAGATCGTTTCAACGAATTGGAGGGCAAGCGAAGACTGCGCAGGTGCAGCCTCCATTGGTTCGCGCCCTTAAATAGTCACCGGGCTGATCTGCCATCTGATCGACTGCTCTCCGGCTGGAGCATTCCTTTGGAAATGCTGCGCGAGCGATTTTTCTCGCTGCGCCGCAGCAAACAAAATGAGACTAGCGGTCAAGTCCCCATGCATCCTCGCGGCCGCGCGATGCGCACTATCTGGTTTCCGCGGAAGGGCGGAACAGGATCGATCGCGTTCAATGCGCCGCAGTCTGCACGCAAAAGAACATCGACGAAACGCGAATGGGAGGAGTTCATGTTGAAGGGCAGTTTGTGTCTTGCCGCGCTGGCGAGCCTGTTTATGTCGGGCACAGCTTTCGCGCAGGAGAAAATCAAGGTTGGCGTTACGGCAACCCTGGAAGGCACATACACGGTGCTGGGCGAGGACGGCATCCGCGGCTTTCAGACCGCGTTGAAAAAATTCGGCACAAAGATAGGCGACAAGCAACTCGATTTTGTCATCGCCTCCACCGACGCGACGCCAGACTCCGCGGTGCGCGCGGTTCGCAAACTAATCGAGCAGGACAAGGTACAGATTTTGCTTTCGCCGCTGTCGGGCGATGAAGGCATTGCGGTCAAGAATTTCGCCAAGACCCACCCGGAATTGACGTTCGTCAACGCCGCGTCAGGCGCGCAGGAAACCACCTATGTCGATCCGGCGCCAAACTTCTTCCGTTACAATATGGACGGCGCGCAATGGCAGGTCGGCCTGGGCAAATATGCCTATGAAACCAAAGGCTATCGGAAGATCGCGACGGTCGGCGAGGACTACTCCTTCATCTACACACAGGTCTTCGGGCTGGTGCTCGAATTCTGCGGCGCCGGCGGCAAGATCACCAATCGGCAATGGGTCCCGCTCGGAACCAAGGATTTCGCCTCGGTCATCGCCGCGCTGCCCGACGACGTCGACGCGATCTATCTCGGGCTCGGCGGTGCCGACGCCGTCAACTTCCTCAATCAATACCAGCAGGCGGGCGGCAAGGCGCATCTGCTCGGCGGCTCGATCATGGTCGACCAGACCATCCTTTCGGCCAAGGGCAACGCCAAGAACGCGCTGATCGGCACGGTCGCCGCCAGCGGCCAGGCCGACACCTGGGAAGATCCGGGCTGGCAGGCCTTCGTGAAAGATTATCAGGCCGCTTTCCCGCCGGAGAAGCGCTTCCCGAGCCCGTCCCTGCTTGCAACCAATTACTATGGCTCGACCATGGCGTTGATTATGGCACTCACGAAAGTGAACGGCGATCTCAGCGACAATCAATCCAAGCTAAAGGCCGCGCTGGCTTCACTTGAAATCGATGCGCCCAACGGGAAAATCAAGCTCGACGCCAACCGGCAGGCGATCGGCACCAATTTCGTCACCGAAGTCGTCGACGATGGCAAGGGCGCCTTGTTCAGCAAGGTCGTGAAGGTCATACCGAACGTGAACCAGACGCTCGGCTACGACCCGGCGGTATTCGCCAAGATAGGCCTGCCGGGCCGCACGGTTCCCGAGTGCAAGAAGTACTGAAACAGACCGGGCGGCCGGTGCCCTCCGCGTTGGCCGTCCATTCTCAAAATCCCGACGTTCGAGCCGCTCTCGAACGCGCCCTTGCATTCTCCTCGCGAATGATCGACGTTATAAAAAACAATAAGACACCATTCGCGGGAGGAATGCATGAGCCGGGCTCTTGCCGTCTTTCACGGCCATTTCGGCCGGGCGACGGTCTATCAGCTCAATCGTCCCTTCAATGTACACGCGCATCGCGAAGGGCACCTGATTTTCCATATTGGCGGCACGCCGGGCTGCGTGGAAGTGCTCGAGCAGCCCAACCTGCTCTGCGAAGATACCGTCGTCGCGATCAATCCCTGGGAACCGCACAATTTCCTGCCGAACGATTTGGCAAACGGGGCGCTCTTCCTCGTCCTCTATGTAAACGCCGAGTGGTTCGCGGACGTTCGTGGCCTGCGTTTCGGCTGCACGAAATTCAAACGCACCTCGACCCTGGACCAGACCATCCGGCACGCGGCGGCAATGATTTGCGGCGCTCCATCGCTCAAAGGTCTCGACGGGGAACTGCGGGGTCTGATCGACGCTTGCCACGAAGAAAGCTGGCGTCAGGCGGAGGCCTCGCCGGAAGGTCGTGCTTGCGCCGCCATAACCGACTTTCGCGTACGCAAGTCGATCAAGCTGCTGGCGGAAGGTGTGAGCGCCGAGATCGAGCTCGATGCGATTGCGCGCGAGGCAGGCCTTTCGCGACCGCATTTCTACAAGCTTTTCCGCACCCAGACCGGCGTCACGCCGCACCTCTATGTCAACACACTACTGATGGAGAAAGCGCTGGACTCGCTGGTGACTACCGAAGCGTCCATCGCCGACATTGGTTTCGATCTCGGCTTCTCGTCCCAGAGCGGATTTGCCCACTTCTTCGCCGCCAATGTCGGCATGGCGCCCACGGACTACCGGCGCGCCGCCAAGGTTCTGAGGGCCTGACCGGCGAAGCGGGCGCGCGAAAGCATACTGGCGATCAAGTGCGGGCCGCGCGAGCCGATAGGATGGCGACGGATGCGGACGGAGAGCGACCGTCGCGCTTGGGGAGGACCAGGGCCGACATGGCGTCGAACGTTTCAGCCCTTCGTCGCGCATCGGCTGGCTTAGGCCGGGCGCCCACCCGCGCCGGCGCCCTCACAGAGCATGGGCGGCGCTCATGACAAAGTTCATCGAACGCAATCCGCTATGGGCGTTCGTCATCCTGATCGCAGTCGCGGCGGCGCTGTGGTTGATTTTCGCGACCTGGCCGGAAGGTCTGGAGGACGCCTTCGGCCGGAAGAAGGTGTTCCTCAGTGCCGTTTTTAACGGCATCACGCTCGGCGGCCTGTATTTCCTCGTAGCGAGCGGCTTCACCCTCATCTTCGGCCTGATGCGCAACGTCAATCTCGCGCATGGCTCGCTTTATCTGTTCGGCGGCTACGTCGGTTACGCGATCAGCATCGCGACCGGATCCTGGATGCTCAGTTTCGTCGTCGCGTTCATCGTCGTCGCGCTGGTCGGCGCCGCCATGCAAATCCTGGTCTTCCGCCGCATCGAGGGGCAGGACCTGCGCCAGACCATGGTGACGATCGGACTGTCGATCGTGTTTGCCGATCTGATGCTCTGGGCGTTCGGCGGCGACTTCTATCAGATCCAGACCCCGGGCGCGCTGGTTGGCCCGATCGCACTGCCGTTCGTCACAGCGGTAAAGTCTTCAGGCGAGGCGGTCTACCTGCAATACCCGATGGTGCGCCTCGTCATCTTCGTAGCGTCCGTCGTCATCGGCGTCGCCATGTGGCTCGGGCTCAATCGCACGCGCATCGGCATGATCGTGCGCGCCGGTGTCGACGATCGCGACATTCTGGCGGCGATGGGCGTCCGCATTCAGCTAGTGTTCGTCCTCGTCTTCGCCCTTGGCGCCGGTCTCGCCGGCATGGCCGGCGTCGTCGGCGCCACGTTTCAGTCGATCTCGCCCGGCGAAGACATCCGGTTCCTGCTCGCCTCGCTCGTCGTCGTCATCATCGGTGGCATGGGATCGATCCCCGGCGCGGCGCTGGGCGCTCTTATTGTCGGCCTCGCCGAGCAGCTCGGCTCGGTCTACATTCCGACCTATGCGATCGTAGTGACGTTTCTGATCATGGTGCTCGTGCTGGCCGTTCGGCCGCAGGGCCTGCTGGCGGGCCGCTAGCCATGTCGATCACGCAAGACGCGCGACTGCAGCCCGAACCCGCCGCGGCGACGTCCTTGACCGGTCTGGCTGGCACGGATTTCGGTCATCCCGCCGCCTGGGTTGTCGCCTTCTTCCTGATCGCCATGCCGCTCATCGCCAACGGCTTTTTCCTCATCGAGATTTTCGGAACGACCCTGATTCTCGGCATCGTTGCGCTGAGCCTGATGTTCCTGGCCGGCTATGGCGGCATGGTCAGCCTGATGCAGCTAACGATCGCGGGCCTTGCCGGCTACATGACGGCGGTCCTCGGCGCCAGCGGCAATGCGAACATCAGCCTCGGATGGCCCTGGTGGCTTGCGACGCCGATGGCGCTCGCCCTGGCGACGCTGTTCGGCACCGTCGGCGGGGCGCTCGCGGTGCGCACCGAGGGCATCTACACGATCATGATCACGTTGGCGATTGCATCGGCCTTTTACTACTTCACCAACCAGAATTGGGTCATTTTCAACGGCCACACCGGCATCAACAGCATCGTCACGCCGCATTTCTGGGGCGTCGACTGGCGCGCGGATGTCCCGTTCTATTATGTGATACTCGTGGTCGCGGCGCTCTGCTTCGGCGCGGTCAGCTATCTCGCGCGCGCGCCGTTCGGGCTGGCTTTGCAAGGCGTGCGCGACAATCCGCGCCGCATGGCGGCGCTTGGGTTCAACGTCAACGCGCACCGCATCGCCGCCTATGCGTTCGCCTCCTTCGTGGCTGCGCTCGGCGGCGTTTTACAGGTCTGGAACTACCGGCAGATCTCGCCCGGTTCGATCGGCGTCGAGCGGGCGATCGACATTCTCATCATCGCCGTCGTCGGCGGCGTCACCCGTCCGATCGGTCCATTCATCGGCGCCCTGGTTTTTGTCCTGCTGCGCACGTTCACGCTGGATTTTCTGGTTGCGATCGGGCTCGACGGCAATCGCTTCCGCCTGCTCATTGGTCTCGGCTTCCTCGTCATCGTGCTGTTCTCCCCGGACGGCATTGTCGGGCTTTGGGAGCGCTGGCGCAGTCGAGCCGGGTCACGACAGTCGCAGCCGGGCGGAGACCACGGCCATGGATAGCGTCGCCCATCGCCTTTCAACAGTCGGCGCCGGAGCCGCGCTCGAATTGCGCGGCGTGACGCGGCTTTTCGGTGCGCTCGCGGCGCTGACGGACGTCACGCTGACGGTGCGCCCCGGCGAGCGGCGCGCGGTACTCGGCTCCAACGGTGCCGGGAAAACCACGCTGTTCAACTGCATTACCGGCGATTTTCCACCGACCTCCGGTACGATCCGTTTTTTCGGCGAGGACGTGACCAACTTTCCGCCCTTCGAGCGCATCCGCCGCGGCCTTCGCCGTACCTATCAGATTTCCGCGCTGTTCCCGGGGCTCAGCGTTCACGACAACGTCTACCTTGCCTGCTGTGGCGTTTCGCGCAGCCGCTTCTCGCCGATCCGGCCGCGCATCAACGACGCGCTGATGCAATCGGCGGACGATCTCGTCCAGGCGGTGCATCTGACGGCGGTGAAGGAGCGGCGCGTTGCCGAACTCGCCTACGGTCAGCAGCGCCAGCTCGAAATCGCGCTCGCACTCGCCGGGGCGCCGCGCCTCGTCCTGTTCGACGAACCGGCCGCCGGTCTGTCGCCGACCGAGCGCGGTGAACTCGTGGAAATCCTGGCGGCTCTGCCCGGCCATATCGGCTATATCATCATCGAGCACGACATGGACGTCGCGCTGCGCGTCGTCGAGAGCGTGACGATGATGCACAATGGCCGCATCTTCAAGGAGGGGCCGCCGCAGGAAATCGAATCCGATCCCGAGGTTCAGCAGCTTTATCTCGGAGGCGGCCATGATCCTGGAGCAAGATATGGCTGACCCCCGCCGCACCGCACCGATCCTCGAGGTCAGGGGCCTCGACGTCTATTACGGTCGCTCCCACGCGCTGCAGGGCGTCGACCTGACGCTCGACTCCGGTGTGCTTGCGGTCGTCGGCCGTAATGGCATGGGCAAGACGACGCTCTGCAAGACCATCATGGGGCTCGTGCGCGCGACCGGCGGTTCCGTGCGCATGCGCGGCGAGGAGTTGTTGTCGTTGCAACCGGCGCAGGTCGCCCGGCTCGGCGTTGGTTACGTGCCGCAAGGGCGGCGCCTGTGGCGCTCGCTCACCGTCGACGAGCACTTGCGCATGACCGCGGGCATGCGGCGCGGCGCCTGGACCGTCGAGCGCATCTACGACACATTCCCGCGGTTAGCCGAGCGCAAGAACAATGGCGGCGCCCAGCTCTCCGGCGGCGAGCAGCAGATGCTGGCGATCGCGCGCGCGCTGGTGACCAATCCGCGGCTCCTGATCATGGACGAGCCGACCGAAGGGCTCGCGCCCGTCATCGTTGCTCAGGTCGAGGAGATGCTGGTGGGCCTGGGCGACGAGGGTGACATTTCGGTGCTCGTGATCGAGCAGAATATCGGGGTGGCGACGGCGGTCTCGAAGACCGTCGCAATCATGGTCAATGGCCGCGTCAACCGCCTCATCGATTCCTCGCGCCTTGCCGCCGACCGCGACCTGCAACAGCGTCTGCTTGGCGTCGGACGTCATTCGCAAGCCGAGCTCGAGATCGATGCCGAGGCGAAAGACGACGTCGCGGCAGGCTCGGCCTCCCCGCGCTCGCCGAGCTTGGCGCCGAGGCGCGTCTATATTTCCAATCCGACGCTGCCGACCAGGTGGTCGCAGCCCGCGCCAATCGCGCGCATCGAGTCCAGCGCGCGCACGCTCTCGAGCGGCGTGTTGCGGCTTCAGGAGACCGCGCGGCCGCGGCGCGACACGGAAGCGGCGCGAAGCTCCGGACCGCCGACCGTGCTCGTCGTCGGCACGCTGGATACCAAGGGCGACGAACTCAGATTCATCCGCGACATCGTCGGCGGCAGCGGGTTACGTGCGCGCCTCGTCGACGTCTCGACCAGTGGCAAGCCCTCGTCCTGCGACGTCTCCGCCCAGGAAATAGCCCTCAACCACCCGCGCGGGGGCGGCGCCGTGTTCGGCCCGGATCGCGGCACCTCGGTAACTGCGATGGCCGAGGCCTTCGCCAACTGGCTGCGTCGCCAGGCCGACATCGTCGGCATGATCTCCGCCGGCGGGTCGGGCGGCGCTTCGCTGGTGGCGCCGGGCATGCGCGCGCTGCCGATCGGCGTGCCCAAGCTCATCATCTCCTCGGTCGCCTCGGGCGACGTCGCGCCCTATGTCGGACACGCCGACATCACCATGATGCACTCGGTCACCGATGTGCAGGGGCTGAACTCGATCTCGCGCCAGGTGCTTGCCAATGGCGCCAACGCACTCGTCGGCATGGTGAAGGCACGGCTCGACGCGCGCGCGGCGAATGCGCGCGAGTTGAGCCCCCATCTGCCGGCGGTCGGCCTGACGATGTTCGGCGTCACAACGCCCGCCGTGCAGCATATCGCGGCAGCACTGCGCGGCGATTACGAGTGCCTCGTCTTCCATGCCACCGGCGTCGGCGGCCGCTCGATGGAGAAGTTGGTCGATTCCGGCCTCCTGGCGGGGGTGATCGACATCACGACTACGGAAGTCTGCGATCTGCTGATGGGCGGCGTGTTCCCGGCGACCGAGGATCGTTTCGGCGCCATCATTCGCACCCGCGTCCCCTACGTCGGCTCGGCCGGCGCCCTCGACATGGTCAATTTCGGATCGCCCGACACCGTGCCCGAGCGCCACCGTGGCCGCAAGCAGCACGTTCACAATCCGCAGGTCACGCTGCTGCGCACGACCGCGGAAGAGAACGACCGCATCGGCCGCTGGATCGGCGAACGCCTCAACGCGATGGACGGGCCGGTGCGATTCTTTCTGCCTGAAGGCGGCGTCTCCGCGCTCGACGCTCCGGGGCAACCATTCTGGGATCCCGAAGCCGACGCCGCGCTGTTCCGCGCGCTCGATCGGACGGTACGCCAGACCAGCAATCGGCAGCTCATACGACTGAGGTGCAACATCAACGAACCCGAATTCGCGGCGGCGACCGTCGCCGCGTTCCGCTCGTTGATCGGACGCACGAGCACGCGCCGGCGGGTGGTGAGGTGAACCATGCCCCGATTTGAACGCGCCGACCTCCTGAGGAAATTCCGCGCCATGGTCGCGCGCGGCGAGCCGATCGTCGGCGGCGGCGCCGGCACCGGGCTCTCCGCCAAATGCGAGGAAGCCGGCGGCATCGATCTGATCGTGATCTATAATTCGGGCCGTTACCGGATGGCCGGGCGCGGCTCGCTCGCAGGACTGATGCCGTATGGCGATGCCAATGCGATCGTTGTCGAAATGGCGGGCGAAGTGCTGCCCGTCGTCAAGAACACGCCGGTGCTTGCGGGCGTCAACGGCACCGACCCCTTCCGCGATATGGACGTTTTCCTCGATCAACTGAAGGCGCTCGGTTTTGCCGGGGTGCAGAATTTTCCGACCGTAGGGCTGATCGACGGTGTCTTCCGCGCAAATCTCGAAGAGACCGGCATGTCCTACGCGCTGGAGGTCGAGATGATCGCCAAGGCGCGCGCCAAGGATATGCTGACCACACCCTACGTGTTCAATGCAGCCGACGCCAAGGCGATGGCCGCGGCGGGCGCGGACGTCGTCGTCTGCCATCTCGGACTGACGACCGGCGGCGCGATCGGCGCGCAGACCGCGCTGAAACTGGAGGATTGTCCCGCCCGCATCGACGCCTGGGCGGCGGCGGCCTCAGGCGTCAATCCCGAGATTCTGGTGCTGGCGCATGGCGGGCCGGTGGCCGAGCCGGCGGACGCCGCGTTCATCATGAAACACACGCGCAAATGTCACGGCTTCTACGGAGCTTCGTCGATGGAGCGGCTTCCGGTGGAGCGGGCGCTGACGGAGCAGGTTCGAAAGTTCAAGGCGATCGGCGGGCGTTGAGCGCCGGTTACGGGAGGTTGGCACCATGTCAGGCATTGCTGTTGGCGAATTGATCCTATGGCTGATCGTCGCGTTGATCGTGATCGTCGTCGCGGTCTACATCGTGAACTGGCTCTATCACCGGTCCTCCAAGGAAGTGTCGTTTGTACGCACGGGCTTCCTCGGCGAACAGGTGGTGATCAACGGCGGCGCCTTCGTGCTGCCTTTCATCCATGACTTCACGCCGGTCAACATGAATGTGCTGTCGATGCCGATCACACGGTCGAAGCAGGACGCCGTCATCACCCGGGATCGCATGCGCATCGACATCGAAGCCGATTTTTACGTCCGCGTGCAGCCGACGCGCGAAGCGGTCTCGATCGCCGCAGCGACTCTCGGTCGGCGAACGCTGGAACCCGAACGGCTGCATGCGCTGCTCTCCGGCAAGTTCGTTTCCGCGATGCGCGCCGTCGCCTCCGAAATGACCATGGAGCAGATGCACGAGAAGCGCGGCGAATACGTCGCGCGCGTCAAGGCCGCCGCCGCCGAGGCCCTCGCCCAGAACGGCCTCGAGCTGGAATCCGTCGCGATCACCGACCTCGATCAGACCGACCTCGAATTCTTCAACCCGTCGAACCGCTTCGACGCGGAGGGCCTGACCCAGTTGATGGAGAACATCGAGGCCAAGCGCAAACTGCGCAACGACATCGAACAGGATTCGATGATCAGGATCCGCACCCGTAATAGGATTCGATGATCAGGATCCGCACCCGTAATCTCGAAGCCGAACGGCAGGCGCTCGATATCGAGCGTGAGAGCGAGACCGCGCGGCTTGACCAGGAGCGCGACATCGAGGTTCGCCGGGCCTTGCAACGGACCGAGGTCGCGCGCGAACGGGCGTTGCGCGAGACCGAAGCCGAACAGGCGCAGATCTCCGCGCGTGAGACCATCGAGAAAGCTCGTATTGCCAACGAGCAGGCGATCGCGGAAGCGCGTATCGCCTCGGAGCGCGAAACCCGGCAGAAGGAAATCGAGCGCACACAGGCAGTCGAGGAAAAGGAGATCCTCGCGCGCGAGGAAATAGAAAAGGCGCGTATCGCCAACCAGCGCTCCGTCGACACCGCCCGCATCGCCTCCGAACGCGAGGTGCGGCAGAAGGAGATCGAGCGCGGCCGCACGGTCGAGGAAGCCGAGATCCAGGCCCGCGAATTCATCGAGAAGGCCCGCATCCAGCAGGACCGCGTCGTCACTGACGCCCGCATCGCCAACGAGGAGGAGACCCGCCGGCGCGAGATCGAACGCACCCGGGCGGTCGACGAAGCCGAGATTACCGCCAAGGAAGCGACCGAGAAGGCGCGGATCGCCCAAACCAGCGTCATCAACGCCGAGCGGATCGCCTCCGACGAGCACACCCGTTCCCTCGAGATCCAGCAGGTCCGCGCGATCCAGGAAGCCGAGATCGCCGCGCAACAGGCGGTGGAAGCCGCTCGGATCGCGCGCGAACGCGCCCTCGCCTCAAGCCGCATCGCCGCCGAGCAGAGCACCCGCAAATTGGAAATCGACCGCAATCAGGCGCTCGAAGTTGCAGGTATCGCGGCGCGCGAAGCGACAGAAGCCACGCGCATCGCGCAGGAGGAACGCATCCGTTCGCTCGAAATCGCGCGCCATCGCGCGGTCGAGGAAGCCGACATTGCCTCGCGCGAGGCCATCGAGGCGGCCAGGATCACCCAGGAAAAGAACATCGCCCTCGCCCGCATTTCGAGCGAACAAGCGACAAAGGAGCAGGACATCGAGCGCTCGGAGTCGATCGAGGCAGCCGAGCTGAAGCGGCGCGACGCGATCGAGCGTCAGCGCATTGGCGTAGAGCTTGCGCTCGAGGCTGAGCGCATTGCCTCCAGCAAGACGCGCGAAGTGCTCAACATCGACCAGAAAAGAACGGTCGAACTCGCCGACGAGGACCGGGTCATCGCGCTGTCGGCGAAGCGCTCCGAGCGCATCGACGCCGATCGGCAGGTCAAGCAGGCCGAGATCGTCGCCCGTCGCGACGTCGAGACCAGTGAAGTGTCCAGGGAGCAGGCGCTCGAAGCGGCTCGGTTGGAGCGCAGGCGCGTGATCGAGCAGCTCGAAGTCGGCCGCGTCCAGGCCTTGCAGGAAGCCGAGATTGCCGCGAACGAGGAGGTCCAGCGCGCGCGCATCGCCTCGGACCGTGGTCTCGACGAGGCCCGCATCGGTCGCGAGCGGGAGTTGCGCAAGTTGGAGGTCCAGCGCGAGAAGGAGGTCGAGACGGTGCTGATGGAGAAGGCGATTGCGCTCTATCAGAAATCGCTGGAGCATTCGGCCGCGCAGGCGGAAGCCGAGAATGCCAAGGCGCGCGCGACCGAGGCGGCCGAACGCGTCGTCACCGTGCGCGACAGCGAGATCGCCAAGCGGCGCAAGACGGTCGAAGTGCTGATCGCGGAAAAGGAAGCCGAGGAGAAGCGCATCGGCGCCGAGGCCGAACGGGTGCGTGCGGCGGTCGAAGCCGAGGGGCAGAAGCTGCTCAACGAAGCCGAGAACGTGCTCACCGACCAGGCGCGCTACTCGCTGTTCCGCCGCAAGCTGCTCGACCGCATCGAGGGCATCGTGCGCGAGAGCGTCAAGCCGATGGAGAAGATCGAAGGTATCCGCATCCTGCAGGTGGACGGCCTCAACGGCGGCGGCGGCAACGGCGGCCGCAGCGCCACCGACGAGGTGATAGACTCGGCGCTGCGTTACCGCGTGCAGGCGCCGCTGATCGACTCGATCCTTGCCGATATCGGCGTCGAGGGCGGAAGCCTGGCGAAAATGCCTGGCCTTATTCGTGAGGCGCGTGACATGCAAGGCATCAAGGAAACCGCATCGCGCAAAGGCGGTGATAGTAAGCCCGGTGCGCCTCCTGCCGGCACCGCCGCCGGCGAGCCGCCCGCCGAGCGTGGACCACGAAAGAAGGGCTGAGGAGGCGCCATGGCCCGGGTCTACATCTCCACCGTCGTCAACGCACGCAACGACCGCGTCTGGGCGCGCGTGCGCGACTTCAACGGAATGCCAAACTGGCATCCCGCGATCGCGGAGAGCCGCATCGAGGCCGGCGAGCCTTCGGACAAGATCGGGTGCGTACGCGACTTTCGCCTGCGCAACGGGGATCGCATTCGCGAGAAGCTGCTCGGCCTGTCCGACTACGACATGTTCTGCACCTACTCCATCCTCGAGTCGCCGATGGGCGTGGAGAACTACGTCGCGACCCTGCGGTTGACCCCGGTGACCGACGGCGATCAGACGTTCCTCGAATGGACCGCCGAGTTCGATTGCGCGCCCGAGCGGGAGAATGAACTCGTCACAATATCGGCGGTGGCGTGTTTCAGGGCGGCTTCGACGCGCTCAAGCGCGCTTTCGGAGGCTAGTGTGCCGCGCATCGTCAAGAGCACCATCCTCGAGGCGCCCACAGGGGTGGTCTGGAATGTGCTGCGCGACTTCAACGGTCACGACCGCTGGCACCCCGCGGTCGCAACCAGCACCATCGAGCGTGCGCAGGCGGCCGACAAGATCGGCTGCGTGCGCCGCTTCAAGCTGCAGGACGGCTCGGAACTGCGCGAGCAATTGCTCGCGCTTTCCGATCTCGAACAGGCGTTCAGCTATTGCCTGCTCGACACGCCGATTCCGATGTTCAACTACGTGGCCCATGTTCGTCTGCTTCCCGTCACCGACGGCGATCGCACCTTCTGGCAATGGGAATCCAGATTCACCACCAGGCCCGAAGATGCCGATGGCATCACGCAGATGGTCGCGGAACAGATTTATCAAGCCGGATTTGAGGCCATTCGGCGGCATCTGAAGGAGGCCGCATGAGCGCGGAGGCGAAATCATGCCTGTCACGGTGAAGACATTCACGACTTCGGGGGAGGCGGCGGCGGCTTTGTCGTCCGACCGCAGCGCCCGCTACCTTGGCGGCGGTACGCTCGTGATGCGGGCGCTCAATGAGGGCGACCTCTCGATCTCGACCATTGTGCGCGCGACCGACCCCGCGCTGACGCGAATCGATATTGCCAACACGCGTGTTACGATCGGAGCGGGCGTCACATTCGCGCGAATTCTGGCCGAGCGCGACCTCGCCTTCCTGCACGCGCCCGCCCGTTCGATCGGGGGTCCCGCGGTGCGCAACATGGGCACCGTCGGCGGCAACCTGTTCGCGCCAGGTCCGTACGGCGACTTGACGGTCGCGCTGCTTGCGCTCGATGCGACGGTCTCATTGCAGGGCGGCCTCGGCGCCCGCGACCTGCCGATCGAGGAATTTCTCCAATCTCGCGAGCGGCAGAGCGGCGCACTCGTGCTTTCGGTCTCCTGCCAGAGGCCCACAAGCGCTGACGCGTTCCGCTATCGCAAGGTCGCCCGTATCAGGCCGAAGGGAGGTTCGGTCATCACGCTGGCCGCCCATCTGCCGATGAGCGGTGGTCGCATTTCGGGAGCGCGCATCGCGCTCGGCTCGATGGCGCCGACCCATATTCGCGCGAAGGCGGCCGAACGCGCGCTGGAGGGGCGTTCGCTCGACGCCTCGACGGTCAGCTCCGCCGCGGCCGCCGTAGCCGAGGGCGCCTCCCCCGCCGACACCGCGCTCGCCAGCGCGTGGTATCGCCGCGAGATCGTCGGCGTTTACCTGCGCCGGCTGCTGTCCGGCCAGGAGTAGCATCGTCATGCCCAAGACCGCCCTGCAATTTCGCCATAACGGCCGCGAGGTCGCGCTATTCGTGGACGGCGGCGTCAATCTGCTGGTGGCCCTGCGCGAGCTGGTCGGCGACATGACGCCCAAATTCGGCTGCGGCCAGGGCGGCTGCGGCGCCTGCACCGTGCTGATCGACGGCGAAGTCCACCTCTCCTGCCTGACGCTCGCGGAGACGGTGGCCGGCCGTGCCGTCGAGACGCTCGATGGACTGAAAGACGGGCCCAATTTGCATCCCTTGCAGCGCGCTTTCGCCGAACAATTCGCGGCCCAGTGCGGTTATTGCACTCCGGGCATGCTGATGGCGGCGAAGGCGCTGCTCGATCACAATCCTTCGCCGACCCGCGCCGAAGTCGTCGAGGCGATCTCGGGCAATATCTGCCGCTGCACCGGTTACGAACCGATCATCAATGCCGTGCTCGCCGCCGCCTTGGGCGGACGCGCTCGCGCCTGAAGGAAGCCGCCATGCTGGAACTGCGCAAGGACATCTTCGCCGACGAGCGCGACGACAATCTGAAGGAAATCGGCAAGGGCACGCAACGGCAGGACATGCTCGGGCATGTCACGGGGACCTCGAGCTATTTCGACGACCACAAGCTGCAAGGCATGCTGCACCTCAAGGTGCTGCGCAGCACGCAAGCGCATGCACGCCTGCGCCGAATTGATACGGTAGAAGCGGAACGCTCGCCGGGCGTGCGCCGCATCATCCGCGGCGGCGACGTGCCGCGCAACCTCAACACCCTGCTCAGCCTCATCAATTTCGGCAAGGACGACGAGCCGTCGCTTGCGGTCGACAAGGTGCGCTACAAGGGCGAGCCGATCGTCGCGGTGGTCGCGGACAGCCCGCGCGAGGCCTATGAAGCGATGGCGAAGGTGCGCGTCGATTACGAACCCCTGCCCACCGTGTTCGACGTCGAGGAGGCCTTAAAGCCGGGCGCACCGGTCGTCAACGAAGCCTACCCCAAGAACGCATTCATCTACCACGACGTCTACGATCATCAGAAGCTGCGCTTCGGCGACGTTGAGCGCGCTCTGGCGGGAGCTGATCATGTGCTCGAACAGCGCTACCAGATGTCACCGATCGAGCATGCGCCGACCGAGACCAACGGCTCGATCGCGGCGCCCGACACCAGCGGACGCTATGTCGTCTATACCTCGACGCAGGCATTGTTCTTCTCGCTCGATACTTGCGCCAAGATTCTCGACGTGCCCTCCAACACCTTCCATTTCATCGGCGGAACGGTGGGCGGCGGATTTGGCGGCAAGGTGGATACCCTCACCGAACCGCTCGCCATCCTCGGTGCGATGTTGACCGGGCGGCCGGTGCGCTACGTGCTCGGCCGCGAGGAGGAGATGCAATACGGTTCACCCCGGGGGGCCGAACGCATCTATATCAAGGACGGCGTGATGCGTGACGGACGCATCGTTGCGCGCAAGATCCGGGCCTATTTCGACAGCGGCGCCTATACGCGGCTCTCCAGCTACGCCGTCGTCAAATGCGCCGCGCATCTGCCGGGCCCGTATACGATCCCCAACGTCTACGGCGACATCTATTGCGTGTTCACCAATCGTACACCGGCGACAGCGATGCGTGGCTTCGGCGTCACGGCGATGGACTTTGCGATCGAATGCCAGATGGACAAGCTCGCCCATCTCGTCGGCATCGACCCGATGGAGTTTCGCATCCTCAACGCCTATCGCGACGGCGACATGAAGGCGCACCGGCGCGAGGCCAAGAACACGGCGCTGATCGAATGCGTCCAGGTCGCGGCAGAAAAGGCCAAATGGCCGCTTGGCGACGAGTTCAAGCGGATGTCGTCACGCAAGGATGGGGGCGGCAGCCGGGCGGTCGTACCACCGACTCCACGCGAATCCGACGCGCGGCTTGTTGCGGCTTCGCAGCAGCGGACCAGCTACGATCGCGCGCCTCCCGCGCCGGTTCACGAGCCATCTCACGCAGCGCCCGCGCCTCCGCCCCCTCCCCCGCGGCCGCAGCCGCCGTCGCATGGCGCCACCCGCTTTTCTTCCGTGTTCGGCACCAGGAGACGCTGACCATGGCAAAGCATCGCGGA
>WNGI01005951.1_pt1 | contig 17245 bp, 20 predicted proteins | sample 5400621 | NCBI WGS metagenome assembly WNGI01 (sample SAMN13153374, study PRJNA577476) | soil metagenome | isolation source: 20 cm soil or saprolite under Garry oak tree replicate 1 | place: USA:California | collected 2016-06-15 | reverse complement strand
GACCCAGGTCTGGATTTGCCCGAGAATCAACGTTTCCGGGGTTTGATTGTCGAACAACAGGGACGAACTTTTTCCAACGTTAGCTGATGAAAAACCTCGCCAAGTTTTTGCTTTTCGTCCTGCTTGTCAGTGCAGGGATTTCCTTGCTTTACGATTACCGGCTCAAGCATGGAACATTGAATCTGCCTTCCGCGACAAAACCGGAGAAGTACACGCTGGCTACTTCGCCGAACGTGGATCCAAAGCAAGTCGCGTCACTCGAGGCTTTGAATCGGGAGCGGCGCGCACTCGTTAGTAGTGTGATCCCGTCGGTGGTCGCGGTAAAAACATCCAAGAAGATCAACATTCGGCGGGAATACGGGCTCGATCCTTTTGAGTTTTTCTTTCGCAACCAGCGGCAATTTCGCAATCCGAATGACGAGGCGCTGGTGCAAAATGCGCTCGGATCCGGTGTGATCGTGACGAACGAGGGGCACGTCATCACCAATAATCACGTTGTCGATCAGGTGGACGAAATTGAAGTGCAACTTAGCGATGGCCGCACCAAAAAGGCGCGGCTCGTGGGCGCGGATTCTCAGGTCGATCTGGCCGTGCTCAAGATCGACGATCCCGGCGTCAAACCGCTCAAACTGGCTGATTCCGATACGGTGCAGGCCGGGGATTTTGTTCTGGCCATCGGCAATCCATTCGGATTCGAAGAAACCGTGACCGATGGCATCATCAGTTCGAAAATGCGGCCAAACCGCACTGACGCTTTCGGCGAACTGCTGCAAACCAACGCGGCCATCAATCCCGGCAACAGCGGCGGTCCGCTGATTAATCTCCGCGGCGAAGTCATTGGGATCAATACGGCGATCATCTCACGAAGTGGTGGTTCGCAAGGGATCGGATTTGCTATTCCATCGAACACGATTCGCACCGCCCTGGAGAGTTTGTTGAAGCAGGGGCGAATCATTCGCGGTTACCTTGGGGTCCAAACGCGCGCGTTGCAGCCGGGCCAAAACGGGGCAGAGAGCGAAGGCGTTAATGTTGAGGAAGTAGTGCCGGGGTCACCGGCTGCTCAGGCCCAACTGCAAAAGGGCGATGTCATCCGCAAATTCGATGGCCACGAAGTGAAAAATTTCACAGCGCTGCGCAGCCTAGTTGCGCAGGCCGAGTTGAACAAAAACGTCGACCTGGAAATCGTGCGCAACGGAAAGCCGCTGAAAGTGACGACGCAGATCAAGGAGCAACCGATGAATTATCCGACGGCTGGCGTTGTGCCTGGACAGGGCCAGCCGCAGACACCGGGCCAGCCGCAGAACCCGCGGCAGCCGAACGACGAAACCGAGACGAGCGGCCCCCTCGGCTCAATCGACGTGGAGGACCTGACGCCGGCAATGGCACGTCAGCTCGATCTGCCAAGTAATGTGAGCGGCGTCGTTGTCACCAATATTGATCCTGACAGTGGCGTGGCCGAATTGCAAAAGGGTGATGTGATCGAAGAAATCAATCAGCAACCGATCACGTCGGTTTCAGATTACAAGAAAATCGTCGCTTCGCTTGATCCCTCGCAACCGCAGGTTCTATCGGTTTGCCGGCATCGGATGCGTTCGTTTCTTGTTTTGCGTCCGCGCTAAAGCGGGTCTTCGAGAGTGGGACAAACATCACGCAATAGCATGACGGCGGCACACGCCGGACAGCATTTCCCAAAGCGCATCAAGAACGCGATTCACTGACGCCTTTACCGTCTCGAGATTGCGATTGTCGATGTACGCGCCAAGCATTTTGCGCTCCGCGGCAGAATGTTCGCGATCGGCGTCGATATGGACGGTGAAATAGCGATAATGCTCAGGATCAGTGAAGCCGTAATGTTTCTTCAATCCGTCGATCTTTGATTCACAGATCGCGGGGATTTGGCTCTCATACGCGTAAAGCGCGGCGAGACCTTCTGCAGTCGATCCGTCACGACACACCGATCGGAATATGCCGATCAAGCTTTTCGTCTCCGGCTGTTTCTTTGCGCTCCGCACATCGACATCGGAAACGCCAAGACCTTCGGCGAACCTTAGCCAAAGCTCGGGATGGTTCGGCGAACCGGCTTCTTCATCGATCAAGTTCGAAAGCAATTGCTTCCGCATCACTTGATCGTCGCATTTTGCGTGCACAGCCGATAGATACGTGGGGAACGCCGCGACATGGTGATAATACTGCTGTGCATAGTCCGCGAGCGCCTCCTTGCTCAACTCCCCACGCGTCCAGGCGAGATAAAACGGATGTTTCAAGAGATGCTTCTCCGCGATGTTATTGTCGATCTTGTCGAGATGGTCATTCATAAGGTCCTTTTCCGAATTTGAATGTAGATATAAACGCTGGTTCTCCAGTCGCCAAATTGTTAATGCGTGAGAAACAGTCATGCGTGTTGTGGATGACAATGGCCCAGCGTTTTAACGCTGGGAAAAGGTGATATAAAGGCCTGAGTCCCGTCAGGGACGAAAGAATCATGCATTCGTTCAACAGTTGTCTCGCTCACTGCATCTGGAGTACAAAGAACCGCACGCCTTTCTTGACTTCGGATTTGCGCGAGCGGGCTTTGGCCGTACCTCGGCGGTATTGCGAAACAAAATAAAATGAAGCCGCTGGCAATTGGCGGAGCGGCGGATCACGTGCACATGCTGATCGCGTTGCCGGCAGCGCTGTCTGTGGCCAAAGCAATCCAACTTCTCAAAGGCAATTCTTCCAAGTGGATTCATGAAGCGTTTCCGAAAATGCGTTCATTTGAATGGCAGGAGGGCTACGGCGCATTCAGCATCGGCGTGTCCGGTATCGAAACCACTGTGGCGTATATTCGGAACCAGACGGAGCATCATCGCAATCGGGCATTTCGCGAAGAGTTTCTGGCCATGCTGCGTAAGCATGGTTTGGATTACGACGAACGGTTGCTTGGTTGATTCTTTCGTCCCCGAGGGACTCGCGCGCCTTCCAAACCGGTGACCCAGCGTTAGAACGCTGGGCTATTTTCTTTTCGTGCCTGTCGGCACTGAAGCTTTGCATAGTGACGATCTACCGGGGCAACCGTTTGCAAAGATAATATGAATTTCCGCAACCGTCAGACCACCCGCAAAATGCGTTGATGCCGCAAACGGAAGACTTGCTCTGATAATAGCCCAGCTTTTCAAAGCTGGGACAGCCGTTATTAAGAAAACCAATGCCCGAAGGGACGGAAGAATTGCGGCTTTTCGAGCTCGTTACTTAACCCGACTTCAAGATGTGTTTGATACCACGGACGGGAATGACGACCCAGTCGGGGCGATGGTTCAGTTCGTAGCCGATTTCGTAGACGGCTTTGTCCAGCAAATAGGCTTCGAGCATGATTTGCAGATCGTCGGGGTTTTGCGGGACGAAGATCGCGCCGGCCGTCGTTTTCAAATAACTTTGCAGGAAAACGCTGCTCACTTGGCGATACCAAAGATCGGCCCAGCGCTCAAGGAACGGCACATCCTCCTTGCGCATGGCTGGCTGCCAGAGCACGCTGTAAGCGGCGTATTGAAACGAGCGCATCATGCCTGTCACATCGCGCAAGGCTGAGCGCTTCAGCTTTCGCTCGCCAAGTGCCCGTGCCGGTTCGCCTTCGAAATCGAGAATGATGAAGTCCTTTCCCGTATAAAGCACCTGGCCTAGATGATAATCCCCGTGAATCCGGATTTTTGAAGCGTTGGAGCGACGGTCGAGAAGCCGTTTTTCCTGCTCGAGAATTTTTTGCTCGGCGTCGAGAACCTGTTTTGCTTCCTCTCGAAACGCGTGGGGCAAGTCTGACAGTTTCTTTTCGAGAAGAGTAAACGCCCGCCGCAGCGATGCTCGCATCGATTGGTAAACCGACCGTTGCGCCATCGCATTGAAAGGCTCAGGCGCGAAGGCGCGATCATCGCTGTTTGAAGCAAGCGCGAGATGCAATTCGCCCGTGCGCTGCCCGAGCAGCATTGCTTTTTCAGGATAAACGCCGCCGATCAATTCATCGAGAAGTGAGCCGGGCGGTGCGGTTTGATTCTGGAGATCCGCTTTGCGGCCAAGCACACGTTCGTAATAGCGACCAACCGCGTCCAACGTTAGCGCCCAGCCGTCACTCTCGCTCGTGGCCGCGTTCTGCAACAGACAGACAACGGTCGGTTCGGATTTTTCGTGACGATATTCCAGCGCGCCGGCGAAAGCCGGCACGTTGGAAAAATTGGCGCGCTCAGTAAGGAACCGGGTTATTTCGACATCGGGATTCACACCGTCCTCGAGTTTCCGATAGAGTTTAAGGAAGAATTTGTTGTCGAAGAGCATTGAGGAGTTGCTCTGCTCCCCACTCAAAACTTGCGATTCGTCCAAGGTGACCGAAGAATCCGTCGCCAGTGCCTTGCCCGCGATGCCGACGAGATCGCCCACATGCCCTTTCATGATCTGCCGTTGGGCGATCGCCTCAAATAGTTGAGAGCGGAACTTCGCATCCCACACGGCATCATACAGAATGGTTTCTTCGGCACCTGCGAGACGCGCGATGATCGCGTGCGGCGCGCTCCGAGAGACAGCGCGCGCAGCGCTACCCGACGCAATCTTTACCGGGAGGGCATAAGTTTCCGTAGGACCATCGACATAGCTTACCACCACGAACCAAAAGCGCGCTGCATCTGCTTCTGATGAGACGGCCGGCTGTTCCACCACTTTAAGATCACGGAGAGTCCGCGCCTTAGAGCCAAACCAGCGACAGGTCTGGATGTAATTGGGCAAAACTACCTGCTCGAGCTGCGCACGCCGACCATCGTCCAGCAAAGTATGAAGCTCGGCCGGCGCGTTGATCGTCGGCACAACGTGCTTTTTCGAGACGCGACGTCCATTGGTCTGCGCTTGCAATGAGAACCAGTAATACGCATGAGGACCGAGCGTGATAACGTAAGGTGATTTTTTGATTGGGCGAAACAGATTGCGGCTAAAGACTTCCATCGGCACACAGCCGGCGAAGTGCGATAGATCCAGCTCCACCGATTGCGCGAAACGCGAGAGATTCACCACCACAACGATAGTCTCCTTCTCATACCGGCGAAGGAATGCGAGAACCTTCGCGTTATCGGGATGGAGAAATTCAAGAGAGCCGCGCGAAAACGCCTTAAAGTTTTTCCGCATCGCAATGACACGGCGCATCCACCAGAGCAGCGAGGAAAGATTTTTCTGCTGATTCTCGACGTTGACCGCTTCGTAGTGATATTCCGGATCGATCGTAATCGGCAAATAAAGCTGCTGCGGATTGGCTCTTGAAAATCCGGCATTGCGGTCGGAACTCCATTGCATCGGTGTGCGGCAACCGTTGCGATCACCGAGATAAAAGTTGTCGCCCATGCCGATCTCATCTCCATAATAAATGATCGGCGTGCCGGGCATGGAAAAAAGCAGCGTGTTGAGCAACTCGATTTTGCGGCGGCTGTTCGCGAGCAGCGGCGCGAGCCGCCGGCGGATGCCAAGATTAATACGTGCGTGCGGATCGGTGGCGTAGACGCGGTACATGTAATCCCGCTCCTCATCGGTCACCATTTCGAGCGTCAGCTCGTCATGGTTGCGCAGGAACATGGCCCATTGGCAGCCATCGGGAACCGCCGGTGTTTGATCGAGAATGTCGATGATCGGAAACCGGTCCTCCATTTGCAGCGCCATGAACATGCGCGGCATGAGCGGAAAGTGGAAGTTCATGTGCGACTCGTCGCCCTTGCCAAAGTAAGCGACCGCATCTTCCGGCCACTGATTGGCTTCCGCGAGCAGCATGCGGTTGGGAAATTTCGCATCGACATGCGCGCGCAACTTGCGGAGATAGTCATGGGTCTCCGGCAAATTTTCGCAGCTTGTATCTTCGCGTTCGTAAAGATAAGGAATGGCGTCGAGACGGAGTCCATCGACGCCCAGGGCCAGCCAAAAATCGCACACCTTCTCGAGAGCTTCGAGCACAGCCGGATTGTCGAAATTCAAGTCCGGCTGATGCGAGTAAAAACGATGCCAGTAGTAGGCTTTGGCGACCGGGTCCCATGCCCAGTTCGAGGTTTCAAAATCTTTGAAGATGATCCGCGCATCTTTGTATTTCTCCGGCGTGTCGCTCCACACATAGAACTCGCGTTCGGGTGAGCCGGGCGCGGCACGGCGCGATTTTTGGAACCACGGGTTTTGATCGGATGTGTGATTGATCACCAGCTCCGTGATGACGCGCAGATTGCGCTGATGCGCCGCATCCAGAAACGCGCGGAAATCATCGAGGGTGCCGAAGTTCGGATTGACGTCGAAATAATCGGCGATGTCGTAGCCGTCATCACGCAGCGGCGAGGGATAGAATGGCAGGAGCCAGATGGCCGTAATGCCGAGCTCCTGGAGATAATCGAGCTTTTCGATCAGGCCACGGAAGTCGCCCATCCCATCGCCGTCGCTGTCACAAAACGTCTTAACGTGCAGCTCATAGATGATCGCGTCCTTGTACCAAAGCGGATCCACAGTCGTATTACTCAGCCCTTGCGCCATGCGGCTAACCTTTGCCGCACAAATCCACGCCGCGCAATCACCGGCTTCAACATCCTGGGCCAGATCGAGAACTTTGATTCCGCGAGAGTGATAAAGCGGCCACGTCGGCGCCACCGTCAGTTCAAATCTTAGCTTTTCAGCTCGGACACAGAATCGTCATTTCTGGGAAACCAAACTGACCTGACTGGCGACGCATTGCCAGTTGCCGTCTCGATCCATCCAGGTGTCGGTAAAGCGATAAGTGCGATCAAACGCCTTGCCGTCTTTTCCGGAGCCTTTTTCGTTGGCAATCCCAACCACAACGGCGACGCCGCTGCCGTACATATGCACCGCGAGTTTCTCGGCCTTTGTCGATGTGTAGGTATCTTTGTCACCTTTCACGTCAGCTAACATCGCGCGCCGGTTTTGAACTTTGCCCTTGGAACTTACGCCGATGAAATCAGCCGCCACCATCGATTCGATGGTTGCCGTGTCATGTTTGGCGATTGCATCCGACCATCGGTTTTCATTGTTTTTCAAGGTGGCTTCGGCGCTCATTTTCTTTCCCGGCGTGGCCGCAGCGGCCGAGGGGGCTTTCTGAGGCGCGGTAGCGGCGGCTTTCTCTTTTTTCTGAGCAGGCGGTTCCTCTCTAGGGGTCGTAGCGGTCTTTGCTTCGGGCCTGGGCGTCGGAGTTTCTTGCACGGTCGCGGAGGCTTTCTCCTCCGGCGCTGGGGACGCTGTTTCCTCCTCTTGCGCGAAGACCGAGGTGACGAAGCTTAAGGCGGCGATGCCAACCAGTGATGTAATTAGTTTCATGTGATTTTCCTTTTCCTGAATTTCTCCTTCACACGCAGGATTGCGCAGAAGCTATTCTCCTACTCTGCGGCCAAGGGAGCGTAACTCTTGCTCCAACCCACGCTATTATTTTGCCAGAGCGTATTAAGGGGTGGCCGGTCACCGGTCAAGGCTTATCGGGACCGTAAATTGATTGGAAGTAGCCCCCTGCTGTGCGATCCGAGAACCGTGCTTCGAAACCGTTGGACGAAGTCGCCAGCTCAGACTAAGAGACCCCGATGGCTGGCTGCTGCCGACGTTTGCCTGTTTTTTCTAATTTCACGAACTAGCTCCAAGGGTGACTGAATCTGATTTCTTGCATGCATCGCAAAGCGAATAAACGAGGACGAGCCAAGACTGCACGTAAAATTCGGCGCTTCTCCGCTCCTCCACAACTCGAGCCAGGCGCGCCAAGTGATCTCGACTTAATGCAGGCGATCCAGGGTGAGGATGCTGATGCACTTTCCCAACTTTACGACCGGTACAACGGGATTTTGAAAGCGCTCATTCTGCGCGTGATTCATAACGAAGCTGAGGCCGATGATCTTCTGCAAGAAATTTTTATGGAGATTTGGAATCAGGCAAAGAATTTCTCCGCCCAGAAGGGCAAACCGCTGGGCTGGATGGTCACCCTAGCGCGCCGTCGTGCGATTGATGGTTTGCGCAAAAAGCAGGCTTACGCTCGCGCGGAAGAGCGCCTGCAAAACGAAACCGAACAGCAACCCGATGCGTGGGTGCATAACGCCACCGAAGAAGAAATTGTCCTGGGCGATACACGTACTCTTATACGCAAAGTGATCAATGGACTTCCGCCGGCCCAGCAGCAGGCAATTGATCTCGCATTTTTTCGGGGCATGAGCCAGCGCGAAATCGCCGCAAAAACGAATACACCCTTAGGAACGGTGAAAACACGGCTTGAATTGGGACTAAAAAAAATCTATGACGGCCTGAAGGAGCTGAAAGATGAACTTTAACGAATTCCAGAACCAATCGAGGCTCTATGTCATTGGCGCACTGGAGTCTAAAGAATTGGAGGAATTTGAGAGAGCGCGCAAAAAATTCGGCAAAAAGGCAGAAGATTTCATCATAGAATGTTACGCATTACACGAAGCATTCGCTCTGAGCTTGCGCCCAGCGAAAGCTTCCGCCGCCATCAAAGAGCGGCTCATGTCGATGGTGCGAGAACGGAAACCGGCTTAATCTTCGGGCTTTTTCTCGCACCCATCTACTTCACGCAGGATAAACTCCTGAAGGAAGCCGTAGAAGTTTACCTGGAATAAACTCAAGTCACGCCGTGATCCGATGGGCGAGCGATAGTGGTCGCACAGCTCGGCATCGGTGAACCTGCATTTCGCGGCAATCACCAGACGCGCCTGATTGAGTGCACTCAGCCACGCGTCTGCATGTCTCGACGGAATGAACAGCGTGCGGTTAGCAAACATTTTCTCATTCCCGCTTAGTTGCTTCAGGTCTGCCGCCACCGTTTCTGTCGCCGTCTGAAACAGCCGCCGCAGCTCGGGTTTCACATAAAGTTTCCATTCCGCGCACATCTCCTTTTCGTTTTGGTCCGCCGGTGGGCTGAAGAGGCGTTCTTCTGCTGCTGGGACGCCCTCTGGATTAGCGCTGGCCGGGATTTGCCGAAGAAGCTCTGCCAGAAATGGATCGAGCTCCGATATTTCGATCTCATCGTTTCGTCGGCAAATTTCCATATCAACCCGCCTTCTCGAGTGTGGCCAACAGGAGGTAACCGTGCAGCTGCTGGACGTAAAGCTCCGCACGCTCGCGCATTCCGCTCCACAAAACCGAACGCCCTTTGTGATGCACCTCTAGCATGTGCCTTTCCGCTTTCTCACGCGGATAACCGAAGACCCGCTGGAAGACCATCGTCACGTAGCTCATTAGATTTACTGGATCGTTGTGCACCACCACTTGCCATGGAAGATCGATATCTTCTTGGGAGCGCGTTTCTTTTTCGATGGCCGGTTTGTCAATTGTCGGTGGCCCCGCATTTTTCGGGACAGAACCCGTCATGACCACTCCGTTTTGGACCATCGCCACCTTGTTCCAAAGTGGCTTCACACTCATCCGCAAAAATTAACATAGGCCGCCTTCAGTTCAAACGTGTGGATACGATCCCGTCAGGTTACTGGCTCTGCGGTCGCGGCTGCGAGGATTCGTTTTTGTATCCTCTCCATCTTGCGCGCGTCAGTGCGCCTTTGGTCATCGAAGCCATGCAGATGCAAAAGGCCATGCACAATGTACAATCGAAGTTCGCGCGTGAGCGAATTTCCGAAGGCCCGAGCCTGCCGCCGCGCTGTCTCGATGCTGATAAAGATTTCCCCGTGTTGAAACGTCAGCACGTCTGTTGGTCCCGATTGATTGAGAAATTGTCGATGTAACGACGCCATGCGGCGATCGGAAATAAACAAGATGAAAACCTCGCGCAGTTTTGTTAAATCGGTCGGTTTTCTTCTGCGCAGAACCGCACAGCAGCGCACTGCTTTGGTCGCGAAACGTTCAAGATCCACCACATCGATCGGAACAGTTCGTTGAAGATTTCTGACTTTGACTCGCCGGATCGCTTCGCGCGTCGAACGCTGTCTCATGATCAGCAATTGTCGCGTTTTGCTGCTGTTCGTTTTTTTCGTTCCGCTTCACCGAGAGATTTTAGAAGCGTGTAAACAATTTCTAGGCGCGGCATATTTGCGCCTGCCGCAGTTGCGCGGCACAGAGGCTCGCCCCAAATCCCTTCGATTTCGAGAGGTCGGCCCGCCTCCCAATCTAGCAACGTAGAGGGTTTGTAGGCGCCCATCGTTTCTGTTCGCTTCATTTGCTCATAAGCAGCAGAGTGTTCCAGCGGATATCCACATCTGTTCGCGGCGCCGATCACTTCGTCCATCAGGCCGAGTGTCGTGCGCCTCAGGCCTTCATCGTGAAGAATCGCCGCGGTATCGATTCCGCCGGCTAGGATGGACAATCCATTGAACGGAATGTACTTTCGCCATCGTTCCAGTGCGAGATTTTCAATGACGTTGCATTGGATACCGCCACGTTTGAATTCCGCCGCGACATCATGGGTTCGCGATTGTGGTTTACGCCCATATTCGCCAATCACGATGTGACCGTAATCGTAGCGCTCGACCTCTGTGCGTGAAATTCTACTCAAACATATGAAACAAAGCCCGCCGAGCACACGATCCGCGCCAAAGTTCTTCGCGAGAAATTCTTCGTTACCCAAGCCATTCTGCAGCGTGAGCAACATCGTGCGCTCATGCAGGAGCGGCGGGATAAGATCGACAAGGTCCGCATTGGAGGTCGCTTTGACGGCAATGAGAACGATGTCAGACGCGCCAATTTTCCGCGTCGAATTGTAGCAGTTCACGTTCGTGACCCGGAAGTTTTCACCTTTGCCGCGAACAGAGAGTCCGTTGCTGCGTATTTCGCTCAAATCACTGCGTATTAAGAAATGAACATCGCTGCCGCCATATGCGAGCTTTGCGCCGTAATAACTGCCTCTCTGATTGGAAATTTCGCGTGATCAATCGTGCGCCTTTGTTGAAAGTGAAATAAGCCCAGGCCCACTGGAAGAGCACTGCGATCCGGTTGCGAAAGCCGACCAGAAAAATGATGTGCACAAATAACCAGACAAGCCAGGCTGGAAGTCCGCTCAGATGCACAAAATTCAAATCCGCGACTGCCTTATTCCGTCCGATCGTGGCCATGCTTCCCTTGTCCCAGTACCGGAATCGACGTGGTTTGCGGTTGGCGATCATCCTGAGAACGTTTCGAGCGGCATGGCGGCCTTGCTGCATGGCGACCGGTGACACGCCCGGCAACGGCTGCCCAGTTTGATGAGAAAAATTCGCGAGGTCACCAATCACCTGGACTTCCGGATGTCCGGGAATGGTAAGATCGTCGTTGACCATGACGCGGCCGACTCGGTCGACCGGCACGCCGAGTGTTTTACCAACAAACGAAGCATTGTTACCTGCCGCCCAGATTTTCACGCGACACGGAATAAATTCGTCGCCCACTTGCAGTCCGGTCTCAGTGAGATTGGTGGCACGTGTGCCCGTGCGCACTTCCACGCCAAGAGCGACAAGTTGTTTCATCGCGCTCGCGGACAAATCCTCCGGAAAGGCAGCCAGCAGACGCGGCTCCGCTTCGATGAGAATCACGCGCGCCTGCGACGGGTCGATATGTCGAAAATCCTTCGCGAGCGTATAACGCGCGATCTCTGCGATCGCCCCGGCCATTTCCACACCAGTTGGACCACCGCCAATGATTACGAAAGTCATCGCTGCCTTGCGAGCGGCCTCGTCCGTGATTTTTTCCGCGTACTCGAATGCCATGAGCAAACGGCGCCGCAGCTCGATTGCGTCCTCCAGACTTTTTAGCCCGGGCGCCAATTTCTCCCACTCGTTGTGTCCAAAATATGAGTGCCGCGCTCCGGTGGCGACGATGAGGAAGTCGTAAGCGATTTCCATGTCGGTTGTCTTTATTTTTTTTGCATCAACGTCCACCGATTGCACTTCCGCGAGCATCACCTCCATGTTCTTGCATTTGCTCAACACCGCACGCACCGGCGCAGCGATGTCGGCTGGCGAAAGCGCTGCCGTTGCGACTTGATAGAGCAGCGGTTGAAAAAGATGATAGTTCGTGCGGTCAATCACGGTTACGCGCACATCTTTGCAGGCGAGCTTTTTCGCCGCCTCGAGCCCGCCAAAGCCCGCTCCGACTATCACGACGCGCGGCATTTCCGTCGGGGGATTTTCCATATGCAAGAATGTTCCGAGAAAGAAAACCGATGCGAGGATTTTCTACTCGGGCCACGCTCTGCGGAGTTGTCGAATTTCCCTGATGTCTCACCTCGCCACGGGAGTTGCCAAAACCAGTTGTGAGCGCTGCAATCGCCGCTATCTTTCGCGCCTTATGCCGAAATCAGTTGCTCGCAGCAAAACACGCAAGGCAGTGGCAAAACGTTTCAAAATCACGGCGCACGGCAAAGTATTAAGGGCGCAATCCTCGCGCCGGCATTTGCTGTCGTCCAAGAACGCGAAACGTAGACGCCAGCTGGGCAAAGCGGCGCGGGTGGACGACACCGACGTGGCCCGCATCAAGGCCAACCTGCCATTCGGCTAGAAGGATCGGCGCGCCTGGAGAACTTCGGGGCGCGATGCGCTCCTAGAAAGCCATCTAATAGCGAAACTGCGGCGAGGGTTCTTGGCTGGCGCTGTATGTGGTCCTGGTGACAGTCGTTGTTCTTATGACCGGCGGCATTGCGCCGGGCGCGGGTTCCGGACTATAAAGATCACGCCGATTGACCAGAGTGGTGCACGAACATTGAAGAACAACGAGTAAAAACAATGCCAGCCATTTCACGGTGCCGATGCAAACAGAAGGGCGGTGGATTGTCAATGCGAGCGATTTTCTTATTTACAAAATGCGATTGCACGATCCCGATCTTGCGGGAAATTCGTTCTCCGTCAGGGGCTATGGATTGAGGACTTACAAACCCCGCCAGGGCAGGAATGCAGCAACGGTAGTCTGATCCTCTTTGCCGTAGTTCTCTGGCGGACTTTTCTTTGACGCCTAATCTGACGTGAAGCTCCTCAAAGTGAAAACGGCGCGCTTTACACGCGTGGTCGAAAAAGCCGGTGAACCGGAAGTTTATACACTTTGGCAAAAGCCGGGTGCCGATCGTCATTTTCAATCGCAGATAAAGAACAACCGGGTCATGACGATCCAAAAGAGCGAGGGTGGAACAGACTTTGGATTCGTAGGGTTCAAAGAGAGAAAAGGCGCGACTTATCTTGTCTTTCCCAAATCGCTAAAACGATTTGCAGACAAGCGGATCGTCGGAATCGATTGGACGGTTGTTGATCGCTAGGGCCCGAGATTCGACTCTCTGCAGCGAATTATGCTACAATAAAGTTCGCGACATGAAGCGAAGCATTATCGACGAAAAACGAAGCGACTCGATCCAGTTAAGCAATGAAGAACGGGACCGTTATTCGCGCCATCTCATCATGCCGGAAGTCACGCCGGCCGGGCAGCGGCGCTTAAAGGCGGCGCGCGTTTTGTGCATCGGCGCGGGCGGCCTCGGATCGCCGGCTGCGCTGTATCTGGCCGCAGCTGGTGTCGGTACAATCGGAATAGTCGATTTCGACGAGGTCGATCTTTCGAATTTGCAGCGGCAAATTCTCCATGGAACAAGCGATATTGGCCGGGGTAAGTTGGAATCCGCGCGGGATCGCTTGCGTGAAACCAATCCGCAGATCGACATCGAACTGCACAAATGCCGTATCTCGAGCGAGAATGCATCCGCAATCATCGCGCCGTACGACGTGGTCGTGGACGGCTCGGATAATTTTCCGACGCGATATTTGTCGAACGACGTCTGCGTTTTTGCGCGCAAGCCGAATGTCTACGGCTCTGTCTTTCGTTTTGAGGGGCAAACCACCGTGTTTGCGCCTCATTTGGGCGGCCCGTGTTATCGCTGCTTGTTTCCAGAGCCGCCTGCGCCGGACTCGGTTCCAAACTGTGCGGAAGCGGGAGTGCTTGGCGTTTTGCCCGGGATTATCGGGATGTTGCAGGCAATCGAGACGATCAAGCTGATCATTGGCATCGGCGATCCGATCATCGGACGCCTCCTGCACTTCGACGCGCTCAAAACGAAATTCCGGGAACTTAACTTGCGACGCGATCCTGCATGCCCTGTTTGCGGGGAACATCCAACAATTTTCTCGCCAATTGATTACGAAGAGTTTTGCGGAACACGCTCAGCCCGCGGCGCCGAGATTGCAACGATCCGCGTGCACGAATTGAAACGACAGATGGAAGCGAACGGGCGACTTACGATTGTCGATGTGCGGGAGCCGTTCGAATTCGAGATCGCGCGCATAGCAGATTCGAAGCTAATTCCGCTGTCCGAATTGCCGGGTCGCCTTGACGAGCTCCGGCAAGACGAGGAGATCATCCTGGTTTGCAAGAGTGGGGGGCGCAGTGCACACGCGGCGGAGTTGCTGCGAGCTGCTGGATTCACAAATTCGTACAGTCTCGAAGGCGGAATTGATGTGTGGGCAGACCAAATCGATCCGACGATGCAGAAGTATTGATCGCATAGTGGCCATAAGCGTTCGGGGGTAATTCGTTCAGGTATACGCGTGCGGACGCCCCCGCTGCACTCTACTGAAAGACCGGTTTCACCAATTCGGTGGACATCCCGGTGGAGAAATCTTCGCGAACCATAAAGCGCGGCGTCTCTTTGCTGGCCAGGACTTCGTAAGTTTCCGTTCCCTTCGATTTTTCGATTCGGTAAACGGCACGAATCGCATCAAAGGTTCCCGTGGGCACATGAACCTGTTCCGCTTTGGTAACTTCGCTGGCAACCTTGCTAATGCCGGTCGCAGGATCATAAACGGTGAAGTCCAATTTTTGCCCGATCTCCAAACGGCTGGCGAGCATCGCGGCCCAATCGATCCGTTGATCAATGGTGCCGGCAGGGACAGCCGCGCTTACCGGTTTCATCTCCGCGAGTTTCGCCTCATTCGTCACGTTGTCGGCGGTTGTTCCAGCTAATCCGCTCACGCGATCGCCCCCGTACGTGAGACTCATCGAATAGGTCTTTTTCGTCTTCCGTCGTTCGATCCGCAGCGCGGCCGAGATCGGGTGAAAAGAGGAACTGGCAACGGATTCCCACTCCTGATTGAAGCCCTTTGCCGCAAAACGAAGATTGCCATCAGACTGCTTGTCCACGGTAATGGTAATGTCGCGATCTGTTTTCCGTCGCGTACTATCCGGCATTCGAAGCGTCCGGTGCGCCGCCGCGTAGCGTCGAACTTCGCGTCGGACGTCTCTGGCGGATTCTTATCGAGCGGCGTGCTTTGCGCAATCGCCGTCAGGGCGCCAAATAGGAGGACGAACGCGGTCGATCGCCATTTCATTTCGCTATTCAAAGCAGCCAGGCGAGAACTATTTCAAGACTGACGCCAGATCATCCGCGGCCGGGACATTGTCCCATTGCTTCCGCAACTCGCCATCTTTCCCGAAGACGAAGACGCGGAAATCCGTTGCTTCGGGCGGCCCGCCGAGTTGTGACGACACCGTCCCATCAAAATCCGTCACGGCGAAGACATCGTCTCTCGCATTATGCGTAATTTTCTTTGCATCGTATCGTGGCTGAAGACGCCTTGCCTCTTCGTCGAGGCGATGCCGCACCAGCATGGTCGCGATCTTGCCTCCGAGCAGTGTGTGCTTTCTGGTGAAGTTCAGAACCGTAATCATTCTATAACTCGGATTGCCGAGACAATAATCGGGAACACGGTCCCCAACGGCGCGCGCCCTCTCCGAACCTACTGTTGTCGTCAAGACAACGACGCTGACGTGACCGTCGGCGGTGGAAAGTGTGTGTCCATCGACGTCGACAAACTTGAGTGCGTAGATTTGTCCGACTGAAAGAGCTGCGTGCAAAGGCGCAACGAAAAGAAAAGAAACTGCTTTCACGAACAAAAAGAATTGAAGTGCGCGCGGCCTCACGAGTAAGCAGATTGGCGACAATGACGCGCGCTGACAAGTTCTGGATCCCCGCGTCTGTGTGGCGTTGCTTATTACCGAGAAACGCGAGGATTGCCTGCGTTTGCTTGTCGATCGTTTTTGTCTGCGGCTTTACTGGCTGCGATCGACTGATGACTTCTCGCTACACGCAGCTCGTTAAAGACGCCGATGGAAAGTCGGCGCAAGGAGACTTTTTGCGCGCAATCGATCTTTACGAAGCCGCGCTCGATGACAGCCCACGATGTGCTGAGATCCATTACAAGCTAGCGGTACTTTACGATGACAAAATGAATGATCCGCTCAATGCGTTGCATCATTTCAAGCGTTATCTCGTGCTGAGCCCGAACGGCGCGCATGCAAGCGACGTGAAGAATTCCGTGAAACGCGACGAGATCGCGGTGGTCACGAGTTTGTCCGGCGATTCTGTCGTCACTCGAGCCGAGGCAGCCCGATTGCGAAACGAAAATCTTAATCTGCACAAAGAACTTGAAGCGCGCTCTGCACCGCTGCCGATCGGATCGGGTAAAGCGCAAACACGCGATGCAAGCTCCAAAAAAACCGCCTCGAGAAAATCTGAGGGGCGAACTTATGTTGTTCGGTCAGGCGATACACTCGTGTCGATTTCGCGAAAGTTTTATAAATCATCGACGCGTTGGAAAGCGATTCTCGACGCGAACAAGCAAGAAATCCGCGACCCTAAAAAACTCACCGTCGGCCAGAGCTTGATTATCCCCTAGCGCCTTGCTTGCTGCAGCAAGGCGCCCTTTAACGGCCTGGCACCGGCGCCTGTCTGTCGCGAAGGTGTGATGCGCGATCATTTAGAAAACTGGCGAACCCTAGGGCGGCAGCCACTTCACTCTGTGCTTGGGCATCGGCAGAAGCAGGTGAGGATCTCTGTGACGTTTTATCGCCAGAACTAGACGCGTAAAAATAACCCGGAGGAATTAACTCCCTCGAATTGTCGTGTGCGCTCTTCCAGCTCACTTCTCCCTGGACACATGTGATGCGCGCCGTTGCGCTATCCATTTGCAGCGTAAACAGGGATCCTCGTCCGCCTATAACCATTCCGACTTTTGTTTTAATTTTCAGATCGTACTCGCCGGCGCCCAAATTGGAAACCGAAGCGCGGACGATTCCTTTACTCAAATCGAGGATAGCCAGACGCGACCTCATCGCGTCGACCATCGCGTTGCCGCATTTCGCGAGGCGTAATTGGTCGAATCGAAGATCTGTTTGCTCCGCAACCTCAACAAAAATTCCGGGAACAAGACAGAGCGAAACCTTTCCGTACCGCGTGGTCTTCAACTCGTCTCCGACGGCGACGTGAGACGCGGCCGATAACAGGCGCGAATTCTGGTCG
>WNGI01002799.1_pt1 | contig 17246 bp, 11 predicted proteins | sample 5400621 | NCBI WGS metagenome assembly WNGI01 (sample SAMN13153374, study PRJNA577476) | soil metagenome | isolation source: 20 cm soil or saprolite under Garry oak tree replicate 1 | place: USA:California | collected 2016-06-15 | reverse complement strand
CGATCCAAAACCGCCTGACCCAGCCGCTGGAAGGCGCGGCCGAGATCTACACCGCCGTCGTCCTGGCGACGCATGACTACATGCGCAAGCAAGGGTTCTCCAAAGTCGTGATCGGCATGTCGGGCGGTGTGGACTCGGCGCTGACGGCCGCCATCGCCTGTGACGCGCTTGGCCCGGAGAACGTGATCGGCGTCCGCATGCCGTCGCGGCACACGTCGTCGGAAAGTCTCGACGACGCCGGAATGACCGCGGAAAACCTTGGCATGCAGCTGATGGACTTCTCCATCGAGCCTCCGCACAAGGGTTTCGAGCAGATCCTTCGCCCGGTGTTTCAGGGCACCAAGCCCGGGGTCGCGGAGGAGAACATTCAGCCGCGCATCCGCTCGACCATCCTCCACGCGCTTTCCAACAAGTTCGGCTACATCGTGCTCAGCACCGGCAACAAGTCCGAGCTCGCGACCGGCTACGGCACCCTGTACGGGGACATCGCCGGCGGCTATGCAGTGCTCAAGGACATCACCAAGACCACGGTCTACGAGCTCTGCCGGCACCGCAACTCCCTGGGGGTGGCGATTCCCGAACGGGTGATCACCAAGGCCCCGTCAGCCGAGCTGAAGCCGGACCAGAAGGACACCGACAGTCTGCCGCCGTACGAGGAGCTCGACCCGATCCTGCGCGGCTACGTCGAAGACGACCTGAGCCCCGAGGAGCTGGTCGCGGCGGGCCACAAGCCGGAGACCGTGGCGCGCGTGATCCAGCTCGTCGACCGGAGCGAGTACAAGCGCCGCCAGGCGCCGCCGGGCGTCAAGATCACCCCCCGGGCCTTCGGACGCGACCGCCGGATGCCCATCGTGAACCGCTACAACCCGAACGGCGGCGTCCGGGCCCGGTAGTCCGCGCGGCATAATTTCTATCAATGGCACGTATAGATAGGAGCTATGGCCGGGTCCTTTGACGTAGTCGTGATCGGAGGCGGGCCGGGGGGCTACGTGGCGGCCCTCCGTGCCGCCCAGCTGGGCGCCAAGACCGCCATCGTCGAGAAGGACCGCATGGGCGGAACGTGCCTGGTCCGAGGCTGCATCCCGACCAAGGCGCTGCTGCAGTCCTCCGAGCTCTACACGATGGCCAAGGACGGGGCCGCGTTCGGCCTGGTCGCAGACAACGTCGGTTTCGACTGGGCGGCGGCCCAGAAGCGAAAATCCTCGGTCGTCGATCAGCTCGTCAAGGGTGTCGAGGGCCTCCTCAAAGCCGGCAGCGTGACGAGCTACAGGGGCTCCGCGCGCCTGGCCGGCAAAGGCGTGGTCGACGTGGGCGGCGACCAGCTGCACGGCAAGGACATCATCATCGCGACCGGTTCGGCGGTGGCGCGGATCCCGCTTCCCGGCGCCGACCTGACCATCGATTCGGACCAGATTCTGGAGCTGAAGGAGGCGCCCCGGCGGCTGGCCGTGATCGGCGGCGGCGTGGTCGGGATGGAGTTCGCCGCCATGTTCGCCGCGCTCGGCAGCAAGGTCACTGTGCTGGAGATGCTGCCACAGGTGCTCGCGATGGTCGACGCCGACCTGGTGACCGCCTACTCCAAGCACCTCGCGAGCCTCGGCGCCGAGATCCACACCAACAGCAAAGTCTCCGAGGTCGTGAAGCAGAACGGCAGCCTGCTGGTCCGTTTCTCAACCGGCGGCGAGGGCGGCGCGGTGGATGCCGACCAGGTGCTGCTGGCGGTTGGCCGCGTGCCCTATACCCAGGGGCTTGAGGCCGAGAAGGCCGGCGTGAAGCTCGAGCGCGGCCGCGTCGTGGTGGATGACCACCTGCACACGACGGCGGATGGCGTGTGGGCGATCGGCGACGTGATCGGCGGCATCATGCTCGCCCACGTCGCGTCGTACGAAGGTGTGTGCGCGGTCGAGAACATCGCCGGCCACGCCAACCGCGTCCCCGACTATCACGCCGCGCCCAACTGCGTTTACACCGACCCCGAGATCGCCCACGTCGGGCTGGGCGAGAAAGAGGCGAAGGAAAAAGGGATCGCGGTCAAGATCGGCCGCTTTCCGTTCGCCGCCGCGGGTCGCGCGCTGACCCTGGGCCAGACCGAGGGTTTTGTGAAGGTCGTGGCCGACGCCGGGTCGGGCCAGCTTCTGGGCGCGCACATCATCGGGCCGCGCGCCACCGACCTGATCGCGGAGGCGACGCTGGCGGTGCAGAACGGGCTGACGCTGGAGCAGATCGACCTCACCATCCACGCTCACCCGACCTTGCCCGAATCCTTGATGGAGGCCGCGCTGGCCGCGCAGGGACGTGCGATACACACCGCTAACAGGAAGTCGGGTCTCCCCACCCCCGCCGCAAGCGGCGGGACCTCCCCTCAGGGTGGGGAGGTGAGCACACCCACCGCGAACATGCAGAATCGAGGAGAGAAGATGTCTGCCCCAGTCAAGTCCTCCTCCCCACCCCCCACGCCCAGCGCGATCAACCCCAAAGTCCTCGAGCTGACCAAGAACAATCGCGAGTTTCTGCTCGGCATGCACCGCCAGATGCAGCTCATCCGCCGCTTCGAGGAGCGCGCGCAAGAGCAGTACACGAAGGCGAAGATCGGCGGGTACTGCCACCTCAACATCGGCGAGGAGGCCACGGTCGTCGGCGGCATCCTCGCGCTCAAAGCGAACGACTGGATCTTCACGAGCTACCGCGAGCACGGCCACGCGATCGCGCGTGGTGTGGATCCCAAGGCGGTGATGGCCGAGCTCTTCGGCAAGGAGACCGGCACCTCGCACGGGCGAGGCGGCTCGATGCACCTCGTCGACTACGGCCGCCGCTTCATGGGCGGCTACGGCATCGTCGGCGGACACCTGCCGCTCGCGGTGGGCGGCGCCTGGGCGGTCAAGTACCGCAAGCAGAAGGACGTCATCTTCTGCATGTTCGGGGACGGCGCCACCAACATCGGCGCGTTCCACGAGTCGCTGAACATGGCCAAGGTCTTTGAGCTCCCCGTGGTCTGGTTCTGCGTCAACAACCGCTACGGCATGGGGACGCCCGTAGAGAAGGCGTCCGCGGTCGCGGACATCTACAAGAAGGCGTGCGCTTACGACATGGAGTCGATCCAGATCGACGGCATGAATCTGCGCGAGGTTTTGCTGCGTACAAGTGAAATCGTCGAGAAGACACGCAAAGATTCCGTGCCGCGCTTCATCGAATCGCTCTGCTACCGATTCAGAGGCCACTCGGTGGTGGATCCGGACAAGTACCGGTCCGCGGAGGACAAGGAGAAGTATCGCAAGGCCGACCCCATCGTCGCCTTCGAGCACGAGCTGGAGGAGAGCGGCCTGGCGGACGAGGAGTACTTCAAGAACGTGCGCCAGGAGGTCGATGCCGAGGTCCGCGACGTCATCGAGTTCGCTGATGCCAGCCCGGACCCAAACCCGAGCGACCTCTACAAGTACACGTACGCGGGGCAGTGGGACAACCGGCCCGAGCTGCGCGCGGAGCGGGTCTGATGGCGACCGCAACATCGGCCAAGGCGCCGGCCGCGGCTGAGGAAAAGCTCTACCGCGTCGCGCTGCGCGAGGCTTTGGCCGAGGAGATGGAACGCGACGACTCCATCTTCCTGATTGGCGAGGACATCGGGAAATTCGGCGGCGCCTACCGGGTCACGGACGGACTTCTCGACAGGTTCGGCCCCGAACGCGTGGTCGACGCGCCGATCGCGGAGGAGGTGATCGTCGGCACCGCCATCGGTTCCGCGATGCTCGGCCTGCGACCGGTGGTCGAGATGATGACCATCAACTTCTCGCTGATCGCGTATGACCAGATCGTTAATAACGCAGCCAAGATCCGCTATATGTTCGGCGGCGAGGTCAAGGTTCCGATGGTGATTCGGATGCCTGGGGGTGCGGGGCACCAGCTCTCGGCCCAGCACTCGCACAGCTTCGAGGTCCTGTACGGCCTGATCCCGGGCCTTCTGGTCGTTGCGCCGACGACACCCGCAGACGCGAAAGGAATGCTCAAGTCTGCCATCCGCTCGGACAACCCGGTGATGTTCCTCGAATCGATGAGCCTGTACAACGTGAAGGGCGACGTTCCCCCAGGCGACTACACGACGCCGCTCGGCAAGGCAGCCCTCCGCCGCACCGGCTCCGACGTGACGATCGTCGGTGTCTCGCGGATGGCCGTGCTGGCCAACGAGGCTGCAAAGCAGCTCGAGGAAGAGGACATCGACGCCGAGGTCATCGACCTGCGCTCGATCCGCCCCATCGACTGGCCGCCGATCATCGACTCGGTGCGCAAGACGAGCCGCTGCGTGGTGGTCGAGGAAGGCTGGTCGACCTACGGCGTGACCGCGGAGATCGCGGCCGGCGTGCAGGAGCGCTGCTTCGACTACCTCGACGCACCGATCCGCCGCCTGGGCGGCGCGGAGGTGCCGATGCCTTACAGCATGGGCCTCGAGAAAGCGTCCATCCCGACGAGCGAGGACATCAAGCGCCTCGTGCGAGCGACGCTCGGGAAGAACCCGAATGCCTGACATCAACATGCCCAAGCTCTCCGACACGATGGAGGAGGGCACCATCGTCGAGTGGAAGAAGAAGAGCGGCGACCAGGTGAAGGCCGGGGAGGTGCTGGCTGAGGTCGAGTCTGACAAGGCGACGTTCGACCTCGAAGCGGAGTCCGACGGAGTCCTGCAGATCCTGGTCGAGAAGGGGGTTCCGGCCAAGATCGGCGCCCCCATCGCCAAGATCGGTGAAGCCGGCGCGCAGGCCAAGTCGGAGCCGGCGCCCGCCAAGTCCGAGCCGGCGCCCGCCAAGCAGGCCCCTGCCCAGAAGGGCGGCGGGGCGGAGCCGAAGCCGAAGGAACCGGAAACCCCTGCCACGATGGCCGAGGAGCGTGAGCCCGCGCAGAAGTCGTCGCCTCCACCCGAATCCCCGGCTGAAAGACCGGCCCCCACGCGCGAGGAGAGTCAGGACGGCCAGCAGCAGGGAGCGGAGGTGAGGGCCTCGCCCCTCGCCAGGCGACTCGCCGAGGAGATGGGCGTCGACCTCTCCTCGTTGAAAGGCAGCGGCCCGGATGGCCGCATCGTCAAAGAGGACGTGATCGCCGCCGGTGGAACGCGACCAAAGGCCGACCGCCGGCGGGCCCAGCCGGCGGCGGGTCAGGCCGCCGGACCCGAAGTCGAGGTCGTCGAACCCTCACGAATGCAGGCCACCATCGCCCGCCGCATGGCCGAGGCCAAGTCGACGATCCCCGAGTTCCAGGTCACGGTTGAAGCCCGAGTCGACCTCGCGGTGAGCCTTCGCCAGCAGCTGAAGGATTCCGTGCCCGGCGCCGAGAAGGTGACGATGACGGACTTCCTGGTCCGCGCCTGCGCGCTGGCGCTGCGGAAGTTCCCCGAGGTCAACAGCTCATGGGTCGAGGGGCGGTTCCAGCGCAAGCGCTCGGTCAACATCGGGCTGGCAGTGGCCCCGAGCCAGGGCATGGGCCTGCTCGTGCCGGTGGTCCACGACGCTGATATCAAGGATCTGGTCCAGATCTCGATCGAGTCGCGGCAGGTCATCGAACGTGCGCGCTCAGGGCGTGTGAATGAAGGCGACCTGACCGGGGCGACGTTCTCGATCTCCAACCTCGGCATGTACGGAGTCGACGAGTTCACGGCGATCATCAACCCGCCTGAAGCGGCGATCCTCGCGGTGGGTGCGATCAAGGACGTGCCTGTCGTTGAGGACGCGCGGATAGTCGCGGGCAAGGTGATGCGCATGACGTTGTCCGTGGACCACCGCGTCTTTTACGGCGCGACCGCCGCCCAGTTCATGGCTGAGGTGAAGCGGCTGCTCGAAAACCCGGTGACGCTGCTCATCTCGCTGCCTTGACCCCGGACGAGATCGCGAACGTCCTCGAGACCTCGGGCCAAGCTTGCGCAAGCCTTCTCCGCTCCATAACACCTGACATGGCAGCCTGGCGCCCGGCGCCGGAAGAGTGGTGCGTGAACGAGGTGATCGGGCATCTGATCGAAGCTGAGAGGCGCGGATTCGGGGGACGAATTCGCACCATCCTCGGCGCCGACAATCCCGAGCTCGAAGGATGGGACTCCGCAGCTGTGGCGAGGTCACGCGGCGATTGCGATCGCAAACCCGACGAGCTGCTCGACGAATTCGAACCGCTGCGCCGCGATAGTGTCGAGCTCGTGCGTTCGCTGAGCGGCAAACATCTGCTGCGCGCCGGCCGCCACCCGGACGTCGGACAGCTGACCGTGGACGAGCTTTTGCACGAATGGATTCACCACGACGGCAACCACCTGCGCCAGGCCTATGCGAACGTTCAGGCGTACGTCTGGCCGCGCATGGGCAACGCCCAGCGATTTAGCAGCGCCTAGGCGACAGCCGCCGCGGCTGAGTCGGGTTCGACCCTGGCGTCGCGCGCGGCCGGGAGCATGAGGTGCATGCGCAGGTTGCCCGAGTCGTCGAAATCGGCCCACAGGCGCCCCTTCATTGCGGCCGCCAGCTCGCGCGAGATGGAGAGCCCGAGTCCAACCCCACCCGCGGCGGCGGAACGCGAGGGGTCGGCGCGGTAGAAGCGGTCAAACATCCGGTCTGGGTCAGGACGATGCACGCCGGCCGGATTCGAAACCACCGTTTCGACCGAGCCGCCGCTCAAGCGGGCCGCGGCGTTGATGATCGAGCCCACGGGCGCGTACTTGACCGCGTTGTCGAGCAGGTTGTCGAGGATCTGGTGAAGGCGCTCCTGATCCGCCGCCACCGGCGGTATATCGTCCGGAACGTTCAAGTTGAGAGACAGCTCGCGGGCGCGAGCCCGAGGCCGCACGATCTCCAGCTCTTGCTGGAGCTGGCCGCCAAGGTCGACGGCGGTGATGTGCAGCGAGATCGAGCCCGCTTCCACGCGCGCCAGGTCCAACAGCTCCTGCGCCATCCGAAGCACGCGCTCGGATTCCTCGTGCACGATCGTCGCGGCGCGAGTGCGCTCGTTCTCATTCAGCAAGCTGCCATCGACCAGAGCCTGGCTGAACCCGATCAGGCTGGTGAGGGGCGTCTTGAGCTCGTGCGAGACATTGGCGAGAAAATCGCGCTGGACCTTCCGTGCCCGCTCGACGGCCTCGCCCATCCGGTTGAACGCCGAGCCGAGCATCCCGATCTCGTCCTGACCTTTGATGCTCACGCGACGTGAATAGTTGCCGGCGGCGATGTCCTCTGCCGCGGACGCCAGCTGCGTGAGGGGCCGCGTCAGAGACTGGCTGATCAAGAGCACCAGCAGCATCGCCACCACCAACGCGGCGCCGCCCGCCTCGAGCAGCCGGCTGGCCAGCTCGCCGGCGGCCGCCGAGGCGGCAAACGTCTGTGGTTGCGCGAGCACGACGTAACTGGCGTGGAGCGGATCCTGCCCAGGCGGGATCTGCTGGGCCGCCACGAAATAGGAGTGACCCTCCAAGGAGGCTCGGCTTGGCACGCCGGCTGCAATCGAGATCTGGTGACCCAGCAAAGAGTCCTGGCTGTCGTACACCACCACGTGGTCGGCACGCAGCAGCAGGAGCCGATTGCCACTCAAAGTGGGCGCGATCAGGCCGGTCAGGCGATCCAGAAAGTCGCTCGGCGTGTCGAGGCCAGGTCGAGGGCAGGTGGCCGGCCTCGCGATCCGAGGCAGCGGGTTGAAGCACTCTTCGTGCCTCACCTGTGCGGTGACGGTGATGACATTTCGTCCCAGCTGCGCTTGCGCGCTTTGAAACTCCAGGTCGCGAACGAAGACCCACGTCAACGCCCCCGCGAGGATAAGGCTGACGGCGACTATGCCCGCCGCGGCGGCGAGGAGGCGAAGGCGCAGGTTCAGCTCCCTGCCAGCTCCAACCGGTAGCCGACGCCCCAGACGGTCTGGATGCTCGGATCGGTGATCTTCGCCGCGGCGAGCTTCTCGCGCACCTGCTGTACGTGAACGTCGACCGTCCGCGTGTACCCGGGAAAGTCATAACCCCAGACGAGGTCGAGCAGCTCGCTGCGCTGGAAGACGCGACCGGGATGTCGCGCCAGCAGCGTCAGCAGGTCGAATTCCTTGGGCCGCAGGTGCACTCGTTCGGTGCCGTGTCGCACCTCGTGACGGTCGATGTCGACCTCGAGCTTGCCCGCGCGGACGAGCTTGGGTTGGTCCGGTTCAGTGCGTGCGCGGCGCAGGAGAGCCTTCGCACGCGCGACGAGCTCCTGCGGATGGAACGGCTTGGTCAGGTAGTCATCGGCGCCGACCTCGAGGCCGACGACCTTGTCGGTGACCTCGTCGCGGGCGGTCAGCATGATGATCGGGACCTGGCTCTGCTTGCGGATCTCCTTGCAGATGGTGAGGCCGTCGATTCCCGGCAGCATGATGTCGAGGATCACCAGGTCAGGCTTCAGCTGGCCGAACCTGGCCACGGCTTGCGACCCGTCCCCCACTCCCTCGACCTCGTAGCCCTCGCGTGTCAAGTACAGGCGCGCCAGCTCAACGATGTGCTTCTCATCGTCGACGACCATGATCCTCGAGCTCATCGTTCCGCCCACAGCGTCAATTGATCATCACCGGCGTCAGCTGGCTGTTTTACACACGTAAGTGAAATGTAAACGCCGTCTATTTTGCGGCTCTCGCCCGGCTGCGACGGCTTTCTTCTGAACGCAAAACCAGCTTCAGCGGGTTGCCGCTCAGGCCGAAACGCTCACGGACCTTCTTCTCGAGGTAGCGCCTGTACGAGAAATGGAGCAAGCCGGTGTCGTTGACGAACAGGACGACGGTCGGTGATTCATCGCTCGACTGCGTGGCGTACGTCACCTTGAGCCGGTGACCTTTGAAGCTTGGAGGGGGGTGCTCGAGGAAAGCCTCGCGCAGCACGCGATTCAGCTCGTTCGGAGGCATCTTGATCCGGCGCTGGCCGACCACCTCCAGCGCGGCCGGCATGATGGATCCGATTCCTTCTTTCGTCTTCGCCGAAACGGTGACGACGGGGGCAAACGACGCGAACTTGAAGTCGCCGGCCAGCGCCTTGCGCCAGTAGGCGGGCTTGCGCGTCGCCGGCTCGACGAGGTCGATCTTGTTGACCACGATCACCAACCCCTTCCCCGCCTCCAGCGCATAGCCCGCCACGTGCTGGTCCTGGGCGAGCACCCCGGTCGGAGCTTCGATCACGAGCAGGACCACGTCGGAGCGCTCCATCGCATGGATGCCGCGAAGCAGGCTGTAGCGCTCGAGACGGTCGCGGCTCGACGACTTGCGGCGTATGCCGGCGGTGTCGACCAGCACCACCGGCACGCCGTCGAACATCAACTCCGTGTCGATCGGATCGCGCGTCGTGCCGGGCGTCGGGCTGACCAGCGCCCGCTCGTCGCCGAGGAGTGCATTCAGCAGCGACGACTTGCCGACGTTGGGCCGGCCCATGATGGCAAGACGGTCGGCGGCTTCCTCTGACGCGGCCGCAGCCTCGGGAACAGGCAAAGCCTCCAGGACGCGGTCCAAAAGCTCCCCCACGCCAAGACCGTGCTGGGCGGAGATCAAGGAGGGTTCCTCGAAGCCCAGCTCGAGCACCTCGTGCGCGAGATGCCGCTCGGTGGGAGAGTCGGCCTTGTTCGCTACGACGATGACGCTCCGTCGCGATTTGCGAAGCAGCTGACCGATGTCGCGATCGATCGGCGTCAGGCCTTGCCGGACGTCAAGGAGCAGAAGGATGACATCGGCCTGGTCGATGGCGATCCGGGTCTGAGCTTCGATCGCCGCCCGCGACGAATCCTGGGCGGTGTCCAGGTCGAGCCCGGCGGTGTCGACCACCGTGAACTCCCGTCCGCGCCAGTCCGCAACGCCGTACAGGCGATCGCGAGTGAGCCCTGGCAGGGGATCGACGATGGCTTTGCGCTGACCGATCATCCGGTTGAACAGGGTCGACTTCCCGACGTTCGGGCGGCCGACGATCGCGACGATTGGCCTGGCCACCTGTCAATTAGACGGGTTTTGGTTGTCTCACCCACAAGATCAGCGCCGCGACCGCGCACAGAACCGATCCCAGGCCGAGCGAGGCTTCCGGACTGACCACGGTCCACAGCACACCGGCGACCACGCTGGACCCGAGGTCTGCGACGCCGTTGATGCCATTGAGAAAACCAAAAGCAGTGCCCAGCCGGCGGACATCGACCAGCGAGCTGACAAGCGACCCTTCGACCGCGCTGACGACCGGGTTCTGCGCCCCCACCAGGAGCGCCATGAGCCCGAGGGCAAACCAGCCATGTCCGACCAGGCCGACCAGGCATGCGGCCGCAAATGTGAGGTAGGCGGCGGCGAGGACGGGCGCTTTTCCGACATGGTCGGCGAGCCAGCCGGCGGGGAATGAGACCGCCGCGCCGACCGCGTTATGTGCGAGGTAAAAGCCGACGGCTGCGGCCAGCGCAGCCGCATGGCTCAGCTCCGGCTGCATGATCTGCGCCGCGCGAAGTGTGAAGAAGGCGGTCGCGAAGTTTCCCAGGCCGAAGATCGCAACCGGCGCCATGAGCCGCCAAAAGCCCGGAGGCATGGGCACGTGGAGCGGGACCGGTTCGGGCCGTCCGCGTCGCGGATCCCGCGTGATCAGGGCGAACAGGATCACGCAGATGACACCTGGTGCAAGCGCGGCCCAGAAGATGGTCCGGAACCCGTGACCGGTCGATAGGAGCAGGAGGGCTACCGCCGGTCCGATCAGCGCACCCGCAGTATCGAGCGCCTCGTGGAACCCGAACGCCTTCCCAAGGTCTTTCTTCTCGACCGACCCGGCGAGCATCGCCGACCGAATCGGTTGGCGAAGGCCGCGTCCCATCCACGCCAGGGCGCGAGCGACGATGACCTGGGGCCAGCTGGTGATGGCGACAAGCAGGCCCAACCCGATGACCGTCGTCCCATAGCCCCCAGCCGCGAGGCGCCGTCGCCATGAGATGCGGTCGCTGTACCAGCCGCTCCACAGCTTGACCACGGCCGACGATCCGTCGCCCACTCCTTCGATCAAACCGACCGCGAATGCGGGAGCTCCAAGGCCGGCGGTGATGAAGAGGGGAAGGACGGCGAAGACCATCTCGTAGTTGGCGTCGGCGGCCAGGTCGGCGAGCCCGATCCCGAGGACGTTTCGATTCAGCCACTTCACCGGCTGTCGTGTCGCCGCCTCGGCGGTCAGATGGTCTCCAGTGGCTCGGGATGAAAGGGGCCGCCGTCTTTCTCGGCCACGAAGGCATTGGCCTCGACTGGCTCGCCTTCGTGAACCGCAACGATGAGATATACGTAACCGGCCCAGGCCCGCTCGGTGTCAAAGCGTGACGCCTGCGCCGGATGGTCGGGGTGGCTGTGGTAGTAGCCGACGATGTCCAGGCCTGCGGCATCTGCCTCGCGCTGGATCCGGATATGGTCACGCGGATCGATTTCGTAGCGATCCCGCGCGCGCTCGACGATGATGTTGCGCGCACGTTTGACCTCACTCACGGTGCGGTCGCCGCGAGGGCCGATCATGATCCCGCAGATCTCGTGCGGGTATCCCTCGGCGCCGTGGGCCCGGATCGCATCGAGCGCGTCGCGCGCGATTTTCACGCGCTAAAGACTAAGGAAGCGGCGGGCCTCGCCTAAGCCGGCCGCGACGCTTCGAACTGCCAGACGCGGTTGGCCAGCCGCGCGACGATCTGCCAGCCCGCCACCGAGTCCGGCGCAGTCGAGCAGATGGCCAGCACGTAGGCGCCCTGCGGACCGTTCACGACGAGCGCCGCATCGTTCAAGCCCAGGGTGCGGACACCCACCTTGTGGACGACCGGTCCCTTCGGCGTCCCGGCGGGAATGCCGCGCTCGTAGCTGGTACCGGTGATGAGCGGATACAGCCACTGTTGTGCCGTTGCACCCCCGCCCACCCCATAAGCCTCCGAGATCCACATCAGGGCCAGGTCGGACGAGGTGGTGGTGTTGGGGACGTAAAACGTGGATTGGGTGGCACCCATCGACTGGGCAAATGCGTTCACGGCCGGCGCACCCCCGAGATACCTCACGAGCATATGCCCCGCGGTGTTATCGGAGCGCAAGCCGGCGCGCTGCGCGAGCACGTTGCGGGTGAAGCACACGCCCGGTGCATAGTCGTCGAACCAGCCCGCCTCGTAGTCGGCCTCCCTGTAGCAGAGCTTGTCGGAACCATGCAGCGTTCCGCTCGCGATCCCCTGCGCCTCAGCCATGAGGACGGGCAGCTTGTATGTGCTCGATGCAGGCCAGGCGAGATTGCCGTTCAAAGACCACAGTGCGACCGGTGTCTTTCCCCCGAGCTCGCCCAGGGACACGCTGGCCTTGACGCCGCCCGCGGCGGCGATGCTGGTCAAATCGGCGGCCAGCTTGTTCAGGTCTGCGGTCCGGGAGACGGGGCTTGGGCTGGGTCTTGGGGACGGGCCAGGTTCCTGGCTCGGACTCGGTGTCACGGCTACCGGACTCGGCGATGGCCCGCCTCGGCTGCCGACCAGGACAAGCGGCACCACGCCGGGCACGACCACCACCACGAAGACTCCCGAGAGCAGAACCAGCACCAGGACGGTGACCGCTCCCCCGGCGAGCTTCAGCACGAGAGTCTGACGTGGTGCAGTGATGAAAAGTTACGCAGCACGATGTAAAGGCCAGACGGCCGGCGACATCATAGCGACGCCGGTGGGACCCGAACGCGGGTCGTCGTGGCCAGATCTTAACTTTTCTTGTTGCCATAGAGCCCAGTCGAGAGGTAGCGGTCGCCGGAATCCGGGAACACGGTGACGACGACCCCCTCGCCAAGCGTCTCGGCCAGACGCCGCACCGCCCAGAGCGCCGCGCCGCTCGAATGGCCGACGAGCAATCCTTCGGTGCGTGCGAGCGCGCGGGCCAGGTCATACGCCGGTTCTGTCGGGCAGCCCCACACCTCATCCGCGGCCGAGGGATCCCAGATCCGAGGCACGATCGCGGTCGGCAGGTGCTTCAGGCCTTCCAGGCCGTGGAACGAGTCCTCTGGCTCGACGGCGATCGTCCTGATCGAGGCATCGTGCTCTTTCAAGCGCCGTGCCGTGCCCACGAACGTGCCGGTCGTGCCAAGGCCGGCGACGAAATGAGTGATTCGACCCGCCGTCTGCTCGAGGATCTCGACCGCCGTGCCTTCGTAGTGAGCCCGCGGGTTGGCGGGGTTCGAGTACTGGTCGGGATAGAAGTAAGCGCCGGGATCGCCCGCAACGACTTCGCGGACCATCTGAATGGCGCCATCCGATCCCTCACCGGCATCGCTGTACACGATCTCGGCCCCGAACGCAGTGACCAACGCCTTGCGCTCCACGCTGACGTTGCCCGGCATCACGAGCTTGACCCGGTAGCCTTTCGCCGCACCGATCAAGGCGTATGCGATGCCGGTGTTACCGGAAGTGGAGTCGATGATGGTCCGCTCGCGGGTCAGCGCTCCGCGCCGCTCGCCGTCTTCGATCATCGACAAGGCGGCGCGATCTTTCACCGACCCGCCGGGGTTGAACCATTCGGCCTTGGCGTAAACCTCGACGCGTGGAAACGCGCGCTCGAAGAGCCGCACGCGCAAAAGCGGCGTGTGGCCGACGAGGCCGGTGATGCCGGGGGTGCCGATGTCTCGCATGCTCAAGAAAGGATAGGCAGCCTCACCCGACCGGACCCGCATACACGAGCCGGGTCACCCTCACCATGAATGGGTGGAAGGGCCTCAGCCGGCGAAGTGGTAGACGATGGTGCCCCCGAGCCAGAAGATCGCCGCGACCGAGTACCCGATCAGCGAGCGCCGGTAAACGGAGCCGCCTTCGGGCCAAAGGATGTTCAGGATCGCCTTGGCGATCAGCAAACCTCCGCCGAGCAGCGCGACCGTCGCCGACCTGGTCAGAACCCCGATCAGCAGGATCGCGCTGGCCAGCGCAACCTCGAACAGCTGGAGCAGGGTGTAGGCCGCCACGCTACTCCGAGAGGGCGTGGGTAAAGTCGGCGATGATATCGGCCCCGTCCTCGATCCCGACCGAGACACGGACCGTGCCGGGGCCCACGCCAAGCTCGGTCCGCTCCGCCTGGCTGATCGAGCGGTGAGATGTGATCTCGGGGTAGGAGATCGTCGTCTCGACTCCGCCCAGGCTGGCTGCGAACGTCGCGAGCTGGAAGCGCTTGATCATGCGCTGGACCGCGCTCCGCCCGCCCTCCAGGTCGAAAGCCATCATGCCCCCGGCCCCTCGTGGCAGCAGCCGATGCGCGACGGAGAAGGAGGGCGAGGTTTCCAGCAGCGGGTGGTGGACACGCTGAACGCCCGGCATCGATTGCATCGCCCGCGCCAGCGCAAGCGAGTTGTCACTGTGCCGGCGCATCCGGACGTCAAGCGTGCGCAGGCCTCGCAGCGCAAGCCACGCGTCAAATGGGCCCAGGGGGGTGCCTGTGCGCGCGGACCGTGCGCGCGCGACACCCATCGTTTTGGTGTCGCCCACGATGACGCCGGCGACCAGGTCTGAATGCCCGCCGAGGTATTTCGTGGCGCTGTGCATGACGACGGTTACGCCGAGGTCGAGCGGCCGGCAGAGCAGTGGTGTGGCGAACGTGTTGTCGACGAGAAAGGGCACGCCGCGCTCGCGAGCCATGGTGGCGATTGCTTCCAGGTCCGGGACCCCGCACAGCGGATTGGTGATCGTCTCGGCGATGAGCAGGCCGGCGCCCTGCAGGCCGTGGCGGACAGCATCGAGGTCGGTCAGGTCAACGAAGCGAACCTCATAACCCGCGGGCTCGAAGTCCTGGCGCAGCAGCGCGGCGGTGCCGCCGTACAGCTCCCGGGTGGCGATGACAGTCGTCGGCCTGGGGACAAGGGCGAGGATCGCGCCGTGCAGCGCCGCCATCCCCGATGCGGTCGCCACACCCGCCTCGGCTCCTTCGAGCTCGGCGACGGCACGCTCGAGCATCTCGCGGTTGGCGTTGGAATTCCGTCCGTAGTAGTGGCCAGGCTTCTCGCCGCGGGCGACGGCATCGTAGTCGGCCAGGTCGGTGAACACGTGGACTGCGGCCGGGCTCAAGTCGGGCGCCAGAGGACTGCGAGCCCCCAGCTCGCGGCCCGCGTGGACGGCGCGCGAGGCCGGCTTCACCTCCCGTCGCCACGACGAGGTCGGCGATCGTCGTGTCCTCGGTTTCCCCGGACCGGTGGGAGATGACCGCGCTGTAGCCAGCCTCGCGAGCGAGCTCAATCGCCTCGAGGGTCTCGGTCAGGGTGCCGACCTGGTTGACCTTGATCAGGATCGAGTTGGCCACCCCGCGGTCGATCCCTTCCTTCAACCGCGTCACGTTGGTGACGAAGAGGTCGTCGCCGACAAGCTGAACCTTGCCTCCGATCGCGTCGGTCAGGTGCTTCCAGCCTTCCCAGTCGTCTTCGGCCATGCCGTCTTCGATGGAAACGATCGGATAGCGTCTCTGCCAGTCGCCATAAAGCTTCACGAGCGCGGCAGCGTCGAGTGTCCGCCCTTCGCCCTTCAGGTCGTACCTGCCGGCGTTGTAGAACTCGCTCGAAGCGGGGTCGAGCGCGATGGCCACGTCTTTGCCCGCCTCGTAGCCCGCCTTTCCTATCGCATCGATGATGAGCTTGAGCGCGTCTTCGTTGGAGCGCAGCTGCGGCGCGAACCCGCCCTCGTCCCCCACTCCGGTCGCCAGACCTTGCGCCTTGAGCACATTTTTCAACGCGTGGTACACCTCGGAGGTCGCGCGCATCGCCTCGCTGAACGTGGTCGCGCCAACCGCGCAGACCATGAACTCCTGAAGATCGACGGACGTGTCCGCGTGCGCGCCGCCGTTGAGGATGTTCGCCATCGGCAGCGGCAGCACGGATGCTTTCTCGCCGCCGAGGTGGCGATAGAGAGGAACGCCGCTTACTGCCGCGGCCGCATGCGCGGCCGCAAGCGAAACGCCGAGGATCGCGTTCGCTCCGAGGCGTGACTTGTTTGGGGTTCCATCAAGCTCGATCAGCGCCTCGTCGATGCGTTTTTGATCGCTGATGTCGAAACCTTTCAGGCGCCGCGCGATCTCGCCTTCGACGTTGCCTACGGCCTTGGTGACGCCCTTGCCGCCGTAACGGTTGGGGTCGCCGTCGCGGAGCTCGACTGCTTCATGCACACCGGTGGAAGCGCCCGAAGGGACGATGGCGCGACCGATGCCTTTGTCGGTGTGGGCGGTGACGGCAACTGTCGGGTTGCCGCGGGAGTCGAGCACCTCGAGGGCGCTGAGCCCCGTGAGCGCAGTCACGATCCCGAAGTCTAGCTTTAGGCGGCGAACGGCCCGAAGGCGCGGCTCGGATGGACGCTGAACCCGTAGTTCAGCAGCACCGCGGCGTCGTCGGTCGAATGCAGAGTGGCGTTGAGCACCACCGCGATCAGGTGGCGGCCATCACGCGTCGCGGTGGCGAGCATGCAGCCGCCGGCGCCGTCCGTGAGCCCCGTTTTCAATCCGGTAGCTCCTGCGTAGTTCCACAAGAGCCGGTTCAGGTTGTGGGGAAAGAATGCCTTGTGGGTGGCCGTGGCCGTGATGGCGACGTCCTTCGTCGCCGCGACCGTCGCCAGCTGCGGGTAGTACGTGTCGAGGTAGGCGGCGGTGTGCGCAAGGTCGTGGGCGGACATGGCGTGCCCGGGAGCGTCAAGTCCGCTCGGGGTGACGAAATGGCTGGCCGCCAGCCCGATGCTCTTTGCCTTCTGGTTCATCTGCCGGAGGAAGCGATCCCGGGGCACGATTCCGGTCGCCAGAGCCTCCGCCGCGTCATTGCCAGAGTCGAGGAACAGCCCATACAGCAGGTCGCGCACAGTCAGGCGTTCTCCCGCGGTGAGACCCATCACGCTCGGGATGATCTTCGTAGCCTCCTTGGTCACCTCGACGGTCCGGTCAAGTGACCCTGCATCGTCCACCGCGACCATCGCCGTCACAAGCTTGGTCAGGCTCGCCGGCGGGCGCGGCGTCTCCGCATCGCGCTGCCACAGCACCTGCCTTGCATCGAGGTCGACCAGGTAGGCGGCCTGGCCATGGATCGGCAGGCTCGGCTGGCCGTGCGTGGCGAGCCAGTAGGTCGAGAAATCGAAATGGTCGAATGGCTTCGCGGCCGGCGCGTTGGCGCTCTGCAGCATGAACGCGAACGGCGTGATTCGTGTCCGCGCCACGTAGACGGTGGTCGCGATCGCGGCCACGATCACGCCAAGCGAGACGAGAAACGTGAGCCGCTCGCGCCGGCGGCGGCGCCGCGCGCGCGACCGCATGTTCCCGCTTTCTGGGACGTA
>WNGI01004040.1_pt1 | contig 17247 bp, 15 predicted proteins | sample 5400621 | NCBI WGS metagenome assembly WNGI01 (sample SAMN13153374, study PRJNA577476) | soil metagenome | isolation source: 20 cm soil or saprolite under Garry oak tree replicate 1 | place: USA:California | collected 2016-06-15 | reverse complement strand
CCCGCTGCGTATCCGTTTAGCTTGAACCGGCCCGCTGAGGCCGCTGACGCCGCGCAACAGCATGGCCCGCCGCTCCGCCCGAGATGGCCGGGATGACGTGGACCACCGAGCCTTCCGCCACGGGCGCGTCGAGGTTGGCCGGTTCGCCGTCGACGAACAGCTTGATGTGCTCGCGCAGCATGGGGCCCGTGTCGCACAGGCGGTCCTGCAGTCCTGGCCACCGCTGGTCCAGACCCTGGATGAGCTCTCCGACGGTCGCGCCGGGAAGGGTCACGCGGTGTTCGGCAGCGGGGAACAACTGGAGCAGGGATCGCGGCAGGACGATCGTGGCCATGGTGTCTTTGCCTCGGCCTCGGCCTCGAGGGCGGTCAATCCGGCAGGACGGCGGCCTCGACCGACCAGACCGGCGGCAGATTCCCGGCGATCAGCGACCAGCTGTCCCCTTCGTCCCGGCTGCCGTACAGCTGGCCCGTGCTCGTCCCAAAGTAGACGCCCGCCGGGCGCAGCGAGTCGACCGCCATCGCCTCGCGGAGCACGCCGATGTACGCGTTCTCATTGGGCAGGCCCCCGCCAGACCGAACCCAGCTCGACCCGGCGTCCTTCGATCGCCAGACGGCGGCAGAGCCGTCCGGCACGTAGCGGCCCTGCTCGGCGCCATTGAGCGGAATGGTCCAGATCGTGTCGGGATCTCGAGGGTGGGCCACCATCGGGAAGCCGAACTCCGACGGGAGCCCAGCGGTGATTTCCTGCCAGGTTCGTCCTTCGTCCTCCGAGCGATACACGCCGCAATGGTTCTGCTGGTAGAGCCTCTCGGGCCGATCGCTGGCCATCACGAGTTTGTGCACGCACTGGCCGAACTCGGGAGCCGGACCAGGCACGAAACCAGCCCTGACGCCCTTGTTTCGGGTGTCCCACGTCTTTCCGCCGTCTTCGGTGGCGAACGTGCCGACGGCCGAGATGCCCACCCACATCTTCGCCGGGTCGGTGGGGTGCCCGACGATCGAATGGAGGATCAGCCCGCCATTCCCCGGCTGCCATTCCGGCCGTGAGGGGTGATCCCGCAGGCCGCTCACGTGCGACCAGGTCGAACCCCCGTCGTCGCTGCGGAACAGGCCGGCCGGCTCGACGCCTGCGTAGATCGAGCCATGCGCGAAGCCGACGTTCCAGACGGTCTTGAGCTTCGGCTCCTCGCCGTAGGTCAGCCCTTCGGACGATTGATTCCACGTCTTGCCCCGGTCGTCGCTGCGGAACACCGTCGCGCCATACCACGGGCTGCCGCCGCCGGCAAAGAGCGCGCCTGTCTCAGGCTGGACCGCAATGTCGTGGATGGGCCAGCCCTCGCAGCTCGGACCGCGCACGTCCCAGCCATCGCGTTCCGGGCCGCCCTCGACGATGAAGGAGCCTTTCGGCGTTCCCACTAGCAGCAGCACTGATTCGCCCACCCTGTCGACCTCCGTGTCCGCCTTGTGCTCGTCCTCCCGAACAGGGTAGCGCGAGGCGCGCCATCGGTCAGGATGGGCGGGCGTCCTCCTGAACCCGGGCGTCCTCCTGGACCCGGGCTGCCTCCTGAACCCGCGCGTCCTCGTGAACCCGTCGCGCCTCGTGGGCGGGCGAGGCAATCACCGTCCGTTCGCCGATCCACAGCGGCGCCGGCGTCGCCCAGGTCTGCGCGAGGAATTCGAGCCGCGCCGCGTAAGTCGCCCTCCCGTGCTCGAACGCACGCCACGCCACATCCTCGGCCTGCAACTCGTAGCCGGCCGCGGCGAGGCGCCGATAGGCCTCCTGGAACTGGGCCTCGTCAACCACTGAGGTGTCCAGGCCCTGGAAGCCGAGGTAATTGCTGATGTCCTCGACGAAGTGGGCGCCGACGCGCTTCATGAGCTCGGCGTGGCCGCGCGGCACCCCGCGGAGGGTGGTCAGGACGAGCGCCGCCGCATCGAGCATGGCACCCAGCGAGCTGATCCAGGACAGGTTGTCGTGACTCGATCGGAAGTATCCGAGCAGCGGATAGGCGACGTGGGAGTCGAGCACCTCGGCCGACCAGCGCTCCCAGTCGGCGAACAGCTCCGGGAGCTCGGCGACCAGGTCGAGTCGAGCGTAGTTCTCCAGCAGGGTGACCGCGGACGGGGGTGCCTTCGCCCGGGCCTGGAGCTGGACCACGAGGATCTCTCTCCGCTGGTATGAGCCGAACAGGGAGAATAGGAAGGTGATGACCAGGGCGACGATGCCCAGCCCGGTCGCCGCCGCCGCGAGCGAGACGAAGCGCGCCAGTGGACCGGCCGGCACCATGTCGCCGTAGCCGACCGTCAGCAGCGAGGTTCCGGCGAAATAGAGCACCGAGCCGAAGTCTTGGGGCACTGGCTCCAGCTGGTCGCGGATGGCGTACAGGACAAGGGCATAGCCCAGCACCAGGGTCAGGATCCAGGTCGCCAGGAGGAGCACCGCAGCGGCCGGAGCGTACAGACCAAGGAACAGGTCTCGTGCGACCCCTTGACGTCGTTCGCCGATGGCCCGCCAGAGCCGCCAGGTCCGGGGAACGATATGGCGCGTCAGGCGCAGGCGGGACGGCGTCGGTCGCGGGACGACGATCGTCTCGAACACGTCCCAGAAGCCGAGAGCCAGGAGGATCACTCCGGCCAGGAAGGGGAGAATTTCCATCTGCCCGGATCATCCCACGACATGTACCGTTCGGCTTCGGACATATGCGCGGGCAGCGGCCCGCCGGTCGGCGTTCGAGCGGAGACCGGGTGAAGCGCTCATTCAGGGATCGTCTGCACACGGGGGCCGGGTTTGGTCTGCTGCTGTTCGGCGCGGCGTTCGTTGCGTTGAGCCTGGTCGCCCTGCCCGGGCTACCCAGCAACCCGTCCGACCGAGCGAGCGCGCTGTTCTTCATCGGTTTCGGGATCGTCGTCGGCGCACTTCCCCTCCTCGCGGGATTGGGCGTGCTGCGAGGCGGCCGGTGGTCGCGAGTGTTCGCGACGGTCGTGGCGGCGCTCTTCGGGACCGTCTTCCTGCTCGCGGCCATGCGCATCCGCCAGAGCGGCGGGAGCGTGTCGGTCGGTCTCAGCCTGGCCGCGGCGGGTGTCCTCTTCTACCTCGCGGCGTTCGGTGCCTGGCGAGTCCCGCTGGAGCCGATGGAGGATCCGGCGGACGAGACCTGATCCGCCCTACCGGCTGTGCTTCGACGCACCGGAAGTACCAGTGCCCGGAAGGTACTTTTGGGGCTCCAGTGCTAGGGTTCTCGGCACTCTTAACTCACCCATCGGCAGCCGAGGGCGTATTGATGCACCGCATCCGCATGCTGTCCATGGCCACGACCGTGGCCCTTCTCCTGTCTTTGGTCGTCGTGGCCGGCGCTCAGGCCGGCGCTCAGGCCAGCTCGACGACTCGCGTCGCGAACAACATTGCTCCCTGGCTGGGGCAGTCAAAACTCGTCAGTCACGCCAACCCAAGCGGCCGGGTCTATCTCAGCGTCTATCTGAACAACAGGAACGAAGCGGGCCTCAGCAGGTTCCTCCAGGACCTGTACCGACCCGGTTCGGCCGTCTTCCACCGGTTCCTCACCCCGGCGCAGTTTCACGCCGCCTACTCGCCGACTGCTGCGAGTGTGAATGCGGTCAAGGCATTCCTGGCGCAGAAGGGCCTCAAGGTCCTCTCCAGCCCGGCCAACGGGGCGTACGTGGACGCGATCGGCAGCGTCGCCCAGGTTGAAAAGGCGTTCGGCATCACTGAGAACGTCTACTCGTACAAGGGCAGGCAATTGCGCGCCAATGCGCAGGCCCCGATCGTGTCGGCCGCGCTGGCGCCGATCGTGTCGTTCGTGGGCGGCCTCGACGACACCGATGCGCTGATCCAGCCGCGGATCAAGAGTGATGCGCCTCCGGGCATCGGCTTTTCCACACCAGGCCCGTGCTCCACCTACTGGGCCGACCATTCCGCGACTGTCAGTCCAGCTGCCAACCAGTACGGGGCGACCTTGCCCTGGACCCCGTGCGGCTACACGCCCGCCCAGATCCGCGCGGCTTACGGCGTCGACCAGACGGGCCTGACAGGAGCCGGGGTGCGCGTCGGCATCACGGACGCGTTTGCCTCCCCGACCATCGTCGCGGATGTGAACCGCTTCTCCGCCAACCACGGATTGCCGCCGCTTACCGCCAGCAACTTCCAGCAGATCGTCGTGCCGGGCACGTTCAATGCGCCTGAGAACCGGTTCGATCCGCAGGGCTGGTACGGCGAGCAGTCCCTCGACATCGAATGGGTCCATGCCATGGCACCGGGCGCCAAGATCATCTACGCAGGTGCCCAGCGATCGACCCAGGTGCTCGACCATGCGCTGATCGACATGATCGACAACCACCTCGTCGACGTCGTGACCAACAGCTGGGGGATCAACGGGGAGTTCATCACCCGCTACGGTCATGTCTTTGCCGACGAGCGCGCCTTCCAGCAGGCGGCGGCCGAGGGGATTTCGGTCCTCTTCAGCTCCGGTGATGCTGGTGACGTTGCTGCTCTCCGGGGCGTGGCCATGGCCAGCTGGCCCGCCTCGAGCCCGTGGGTCACCGCAGTCGGGGGCACCTCCCTCGGCGTACAGAACGCCGCAGGAGCGAAGGTCGAATGGGGCTGGGGAACCTACCGCTCGACGCTCACCGGCGGGGTCGTCGGTGGCGGCGGAACTACGGTAACCGGGAACGCCTGGTCGCCCTGGCCGCCGACCTTCCAATACGGCTCGGGCGGCGGAACCAGCCTCACCTTCCTGCAACCCTCATACCAGGCGGGCGTCGTGCCAAATGCCCTCGCCACCACGACGACCACGCTCGGCGGGAGCACGATCAACCTTGGTGCCCCACGCCGGGTCACGCCGGACATCAGTCTCGACGGCGACCCGAGCACGGGGGCCCTCTACGGCCAGAGCTACAACGTCAGCGGCGATGCGCTCATCGATGCCGGCTGCACGCCACTCGGCCAGGGAATGGAGTACTGCGAACGTCGCCTGGGTGGCACCAGCCTCTCGTCGCCCCTCTTTGCCGGCGTGCTGGCGCTCGTCGACCAGGCTCGCTTCTCCGCGGGAAAGGGCGCGATCGGCTTCGTGAACCCGGCGCTCTATAAGAACACCACGGTCGGGGCTCCGTCGAGCGGTGCTGCGATCGAGGACGTCCTGCCACCGGCGGCACCCACGGCGCTGGTTCGGAACGTCGAGAATGCCGACGGCTCGCTGTCGACAAATCTTCGAACGATCAACTCCGTCCCGGCGAGCGCGACGGGTCCGGTCATCGAAGGAGCCGACACCTCCCTGCGAACGACAGCAGGCTGGGACAACGTCACCGGCCTCGGGACACCCTGGGCACCGGCCCTGGTTCCCAGCCTGGCAGCCCAACCCTAGGCGGCTAAAACCGTCAAATAGGAGGGCCGGCTCGTCTGAGCCGGCCCTCATCCATGCCCGGGGTCTCGTCAGGCAACGCCTGTGAGCGGCGACCTGAGCAGCGTGAGGAAGTCGGGCTCCTCCGACAGGCCATCGAGGTCCACCGTCCGAAGGGATGGAGCGGGCGAGGGTCGACCAAGCAGGTAGCCCTGCCCCTCGCTCAAGCCAAGGGATCTCACCATGCGAAGTTGTGCCGCGGTCTCGATCCCTTCCGCCACGGCATTCGCGCCCCAGCGCGCGGCAAGGTCGGCCACGGATCGGAGCACTTCAAGGGAGTCGTCGCGGCGAGCGCCGGCCTGGACCAGAGACAGGTCGATCTTGACGATATCGAAGCGGACCTGGCTCAGCAGCCGAAGCCCCGAATTTCCCGCACCGACGTCGTCGATTGCGATGCGGAACCCGGCAGATTGACATGCTGCGAGAGCGTGGCGCAGGCGCTCGATGTCTTCGACCACTTGACGCTCGGTAACCTCGAGCACGGCGCGCTCGGGCGCGAGGCCCACGACCTGGAGCATGTTCATCAGCGACTGCGGTGAGAACTCGGGCGCCAAGATCGTCTGGGGTGACAAGTTGAGAGCAAGGGACTGCGTCGAGCCGAGTGACGAGGCACCTGCCAGGATCGCCTCGACGCACAGCCGATCGAGCTCCGTCGTCCGTCCGGTTGCCTCGGCAATCTCAAACAGATCCGATGTATCCGTGACGGAAAATCCTTCAGTGGGCCGAATCAGACCCTCGAAACCAACCACGACCCCCGTCCGAAGATCCACCAGCGGCTGATACGCCGGCCGTACCGCGCGCTTTTCGATGATCTCGATCAAGGCTCCAGAGGCGTGAACGAGGCGTGCGCTATCTGTTCGGGCGCTGACGCGCGTCGGGTCGTGAATACCGATCCCCGTCCGCCCGCTGCGTTTGCATTCGTAGAGGGCCTCGTCGGCCTGCCTGAACAGCTCGTTCCGGTCCACGCCCATTGCCGGCGAGCCGGTGATACCCGCTGAAAAGGAGAAGGGTTGCGTGAAGCCTGTCTGCGCTCGTGGCTCGAGACAGGTTGACAGGATGCGGCGAGCGACAACCCGCGCCTCCTCCGGGCTCGTCTCTGGCAAGAGGACCGCGAACTCATCGCCGCCTATTCGAAACGGCCGATCGGAGCGACGTATGCCGCCTTTCACGATACGGCTGAATTCCACGAGGAGGTCGTCTCCCATGGCATGCCCAGCCGAGTCGTTCACCCCCTTGAAGTCGTCCAGATCGATGAGGATCAGCGACGTGGAGGTGCGGTACCGACGCACAGTCGCGAGCTGGCGGTCGAACTCGTCCTGGAACGCGCGGTGGTTGCCGAGGCCGGTCAGCGAGTCCTCGAGCGAGCGCGCGCGGGCCGATTCGTAAAGGCTTGTCAGGCGCTGATGGGCGAGGCCCACCTCCTCGGCCGGGCGAAGAACCTGGCGCACGAGATAGTACGTGAGCGTACAGGCTGCCGCGATCGCAATCGTGAACATCATCAGGGCCTGGAGCGGCGCTCCACGGATCGCGGCTGCCAGGTGATGTTGCGGGTCGGCTGCGATCACGTCCCACAACGCGCCTCCGCAGATGAGCGAAATGGTGGCCGTCGCCACAAGCGCGAGGACAAGCCGAATTCGCACGAGCCGCATCGGCTCGCTCTTGTTCGCCGATGGGGAGGTCCCGGGCGGAATTGTTTCGCCGGGGTAGGTGCTGTCTGGTGTCAACACGTTTCGTCGTGGTATGCCCGATGAGGCGTGCCTCGGACATGGGCCGTTAGTAATTGGCGCCCGCGCAAATGTCCGGATGGGGACGTTTGACCAGCTGCATGCGCTCGTCGTGGTTCACTGAATCTTCTCCATTGCTCCGAGTCAACGCCGGCATTACCATCTGCCCCCCATCGGGTGGCGTGAAGTACCGGGTTGTCGGCAGCAGCGGAGACATAGCAAGGGGTCCTGACATGTCGGACCAGTGGCCAGAGTTCGGTTCCCAACAGCCCAACGCCGAGTCGGGCGGCGACGGTTCGTCGAGCACCGACGGCGCGAGTGTCGAGGACGCCCTAAGCGCTCCCGACGGACCCGCCGAAGAGCGGTCGGACACGCAGGACCAACCGGAGGGTGAGTCGCCGGGGGCGGTCGAGCCCGCTGCTGGGGACGTGGTCTCGGGAGCCGCCGGCGACGCAACGGCCGCGCCCACCCAGCCGGCCGATGCCGATGATGCTGCCGCAGCGGCACCCGAGGACGGATCCGTATTCCTTGCCGAGCTCGTTCGAGCGCTCCAGACGACCGCCGGCCTCGAGCGCGTCAGGATCGGCGAGGACACCGAGCGGCGCCGCCAGGCCCACATCGACCGAGTCCGGGCTCGCGAGGCGTCCGAGGCAGAGCGCATGCGCGAGCTCGCCGGGGAGGACATGAAGGCGATCGAGGCATGGGCCGACGGGGAGACGAAGCGAATCCAGCTCGAACGCGAGCGGCGTGCTACGACGCTCCAAGAGGATCTCGAGGCGAGCCTGGCGGAGCACCGCTCGAAGATCGATCGAGAGATCGACGCCGTCGAGGCCGCGATCGCGACCTATCGAGCCGAGGTTGACGCGTTCTTCGAGGGTTTCGGTCGCGAGACGGACCTGATCCTGATCGCCCACCGGGCGGCCAGACGCCCGGTCTTCCCGACCTTGGAAGTGGCCGCCGAAACCGTCGGCGCGACTGAGCCAGCAGCAGTTGGTGTCATGGATCCGCAGGCTGCGGCCGAGCCCATCGAGTCGTGGGCGGCCCCACGTGAGACGAACCCCGAGCCCGCATCGGCTGGAGCCCCGGACGGCGTCGATCAGGAGAGCGTGGCGGGTGAACCTGCCGAGCCTGTAGCTGCGGCAACGGGCCAGACTGAAAGCAGCTCCGGCCACCTTCTCCATTCGGCGACGGTCAAGCGACCGATGAGCTGGCTCCGGCGGGACGCCAATGACGGAGACACTTCGAACCGAGAGGGCTAGGGCACACCTCGGGCGTCAACCTGCCGGGACGTTCGCTTGGAGGGGTTGGAGCGGGAGACGGGATTCGAACCCGCGACATCTTGCTTGGGAAGCAAGCACTCTGCCAACTGAGTTACTCCCGCTCGCGAGGCGAGGCGATTCTAGCGGCCGCCACTTTCGGAGGCAACGGAGAGGGCGTACGCGACCACCCCCTCAGACGGTGCGCGGATGCACCACCGCGGTGCCGTCCGGCGCCCCCGGTCCTTGACACGATGAACGTGGAAGCCCATACCTGTGGTTCTCTCGGTGGGAGGCGATGACACGCGGTCGCCTGCACCCCCTTGGCCGCCATCGACCGCGTCAGCCACTGGCGAACCCGACCCACCTCTGCGCTGTCCTGACCCCGAATTCGGTGCGCCCTCAGCGCCGAGCTCGAGGCCCACAGTTGAGCAAGGAGGATCTGGTCTTGCGATTCCCCAGACGCCCTGTTCCCGCTGCCATGACCGTCGCGCTGTCGCTGTTGTTGGCGCTTTCCTCGGCAGTCGCGGCTGCCGGCGACACCCGCGTGTCCATCGGTAGTCCCGCGTCGCCGTTCTCGGCGAACAAGCAGAACGAGCCCGCCCTCGCCGTGGATGCCCACAATCCGAGCGTCCTGGCCGCGGGCGCGAACGAGGAGATCGACTTCGAGGCCTGCAATGCCGGCGACCCAACGACCTGCCCATTCACTCCCGGCGTTGGTACGTCGGGCATCTACTTCTCGTTCGACAGCGGAGCGAGCTGGACCCAGCCGACGTATACCGGTTGGTCGGCCCGGAATTGCGTTGGACCGGCTGCGTGTGTGCCAGGAGTCGGTCCAATCGGAACGCTGCCCAGGTACCTCGAGGCAGGACTCGTCTCGAATGGCGACCCAGCCCTGACCTTCGGGCCGCGTCCCTCCTCGAACGGGCCATTCAGCTGGTCCAACGGCTCGCGCCTGTACTACGCCAACCTCGTGGTCAATTTCGGCGCCACCAAGCGCGATGAGACCTTCAAGGGCCCCGTCGCCGTGGCGGTCTCGCGCACCGACGATGTCGCGGCAGCCGCTGCCGGCGACAACAATGCCTGGACGGCGCCGCTGATCGTTTCGAAGCAGTCCTCGACGACGTTCAGCGACAAGGAGCAGATCTGGGCCGACAACGCTTCATCGAGCCCGTTCTTCGGCAACGTCTACCTGTGCAATCCCGCCTTCCGCAGCAACAGCAAAGGCAACGCACTCCCGACGCCCCTGATGGTGGCCACGTCGAGCGACGGCGGCGACACGTGGAAGCAGCAATCGGTGACTCCAGCCGAAGACAACCCGTTCAATCAGGTTCATGGCTTCGGCGCGTCGGGCTGCACGATCCGAACCGATAGCAACGGCGTCGTGTACCTGTTTGCCAATCAATTTGCCGTCGGCTTCCCCGGCGCCGGATATCACATCCTGATCAAGTCGTTCGACGGCGGGAAGAGCTGGACCAAGGCACGGAGGCTCTTCCACGCTTTCGACACGTGCAACTACTTCGATGCGGTCCTGGGCCGCTGCACCGAAGACGGCGTCGCCGGTGCGCGTGACGACCTCGGCTCGGGGCCGAGCGTTGATATTGCCAACGGCGCCCCGACAGGTGCGGGGGCAACGAACGCGATTGTCGACACCTGGGTTGACGGGCGCGATGGCCTGAACAATGAGCACGTGATGGTCACGTATTCGGGCAACGGTGGGGCCACCTGGGCCACGCCTGCGCAGATCGAGAGATCCGGAGACCGTGGCTACTACTCGGCCGTCGGCGTCTCGCCCGACGGAACGGACGCGTATCTCGTGTACAACGCGTTCACGACCCCCTTCCGAAACGACACCACGAGCGCCCGAAACCTCGTTGGAGTCGTGCTCCACAGCAACCTCAGCTCGGGGGGTGCGCCGGCCGGCTGGTCGGAGATCCACCGGGGCGCGGGAGGCGATCCACGGGGAACGACCCAGAACGGGCTGACCGCGGAATTCCTGGGCGATTACGTCTACGCGGTGGCAACGAATACGTACGGTGCCGCCGTCTGGAACGATGCCCGTAACGCCGCCGACTGCCCGGCGATCGATGCCTGGCGATGGTCGATCCGAACCGGCGGGTCGGTTCCTCGACCCGCTCCCAACACGGATTGCCCGGCCACCTTCGGCAACTCGGACATCTACGGAGGGACATTCGCCGACCCCACCCCGTAGACGGCAGGCCTGCGTGGCGGAGAGGGTCGCGAGTGCCGCGGCCCTCTCTGCGTCCTCGGTACGTCCGCCGCGCGGCGGAGAGGGTCCGCGAGTGCCGCCGCCCTCTCTGCATATTCAGGACATCGCCGCGCGATTCGGTCAGATGCAAACCAGGCTCGCGCTAGATGCGCGGCCCTCGTCGATGTGCGTGCCAACACAACCCCGATGTCCGGCGCCGAGGGTGCGCCGGGACGACTGTGGCCGGGCTACGCTCAAGCGCTGGACCATGGCGCCCCTAATGCGAATGTGGTTGGCATATGACTCGCGGCGCGCCAGTCGGAGGCCGGCACACCCGCGCGCCGCGCGAAGGGCCGCGGGGATGCCATGCGGCGGGAAGCGCCCGGGGATGCGCCCGGGGAAGCGCCCGGGATGCGCGTGTCGCGGCGCTCGCGATCTTTTCGCGCCAGATACGCACCCAGAGACTGCTTAACTCGAACTTTCGGGCCTCAAGGGGTGCGAGACACGGCCGATTCTCCCGCGTTGAACGGGCGTTGGGAGCTTGGGAGCCACCGAACGACGTTCACAGATGGTTTGGCGCGCGTAACACGCACGTGGTGCGTAGGTGGAGCGAGATCAGGCGGCCGCGGCGCATCCGGCCGTCTCGCCGCCTCGTGTCTCAGGCCGGCGGGCTGTAGATCTCGGCGAGGAGCGCCTGCTGCGCCCACAGGCGGTTCTCGGCCTGGTCGAAGACGACGCTGCGCGGCCCGTCTATCGCATCGGCCGAGATTTCCTCTCCCCGGTGCGCCGGCAGGCAGTGCATCACGACCGCGTGCGGCGGCGCCACCGCGAGGAGCTTGGCGTCGATCGTGTAGCCGAGAAAGGCGACGCGCCGCGCCGAGGCACCTGCCTCTGAGCCCATCGACACCCACGTGTCGGTGTACAGCGCATCAGCTCCGCGGGCGGCGGCCTTGGGCGACGGCGAGACGACGACGCGCCCGCCATTCAGGCGCCCGATCCGCGTGGCAGAACGCATCACGCCCGCATCCGGCCCGTAGCCCTCGGGGTGCGCGATCCGCACCTCGAGCCCCAACGAGGAACCCAGCAGCGCCAACGAGTTGAAGACGTTGTTGCCCTCTCCGATGAACGCCAGGGACAACCCTCGCAGCCGGCCGAACCGCTCGCGCAGCGTCAGCAGGTCGGCCAGCCCCTGGCAGGGATGCTCGAGGTCGGTCAGCGCGTTGATGACGGGGACGCCTGCAGACGCGGCAAGCTCCTCGAGGACTGAATGCTCGAATGTCCGGGCGACGATCCCGTCGACCCAGCGGTCGAGGGTTCGCGCCACGTCGGGGACGGACTCGCGGGCGCCCAACCCGACCTCGCTCTGGCTCAGGTGCAGCGGCTCGCCCCCGAGGCGCCGTACCGCCAGCTCGAATGACACCCTGGTCCGCAGGCTTGGCTTCTGGAACAGGAGGGCGATCGTCCGACCCGCCAGGGTGCGGTCGCGCGACAGCCCGGGGCGCGCCTTCAGGAACGCCCCCCGTTCGAGGACAGCCTCGATCTCGCCAGGCGCCAGATCGCTTCCGCTCAGGAAGTCTCGCCCGCGGAGGTCGATCCGCCGCTCGATCGGCCGGGACGGCGGGGACGGCGGCGACGGGGAAGGCGCGACCCGCGAAGCGACAGCCATCGAGCCCTCAGCCGACCGGCGCAGCGACGGACCGATCGACGACAGTGGTCGGCAGGTCCTCGAGCAGCGGCTCCGTCCACGTCCAGGCGGCTCCGTGCCGCGCGCCCACGGCGCCGTGCCGCGCAGCCTCCACCCGCAGCGGCAGGCCGAAGATGCCGATGAACCCCACCGCCGCGGCATGGTCGAACGCATCGCCCTGGTCGTACGTGGCCAGGCTCTGGTCATACAAGCTGAGCGGCGAACGTCGCCCGACGAGGACCGCGTTGCCGTGGTCGAGCCGAACCCGAACCTCGCCCGAAACCACGCGTTGCGACGATGCCACGTAGCCGCGCAGATCCCGATGCAGCGCGCTGAACCACAGTCCGTCGTACGTGAGTTGGGCCAGCTCGTTGGCGACCAGGCGGTCGAAGCGCAGCGTGTCCTTCGTCAGGGTGAGGCTCTCGAGGGCGCGATGGGCGGCATGCAGCACGGCGGCCGCCGGCGCCTCGTAGTCCACGCGTAGACATCGTCCGGCGGCGCGACCCAGGGATCCTCGAGGACACCGGTTTCGATCGAGCGTCCCCAGAGGTTGACGTCGATCGAGTACGGCGAACCCTTGGTGATTGGGACCTCGATACCGCGCTCCGCCGCGTAGTCGATCTCCTCCTCGCGCGTCAGGCCCATCCCGATCCGCATCGGGGCGATCACCTCCAGGCCCGGGTCCAGGGCGTGGACCGCGACGTCGAAGCGGACCTGGTCGTTGCCCTTGCCGGTACAGCCATGCGCCACTGAGTCTGCTTTCTCTCGCCGCGCGACCTCGACCAGCAGCTGGGCGATCAACGGCCGGGCGAGAGCCGTGGCCAGCGGATACGCGCCCTGGTACAGCGCGTTCGCCTGAAGGTGCGGCCACACGAAGCCGGTCGCGAAGCGCTCGCGCGCGTCCACGACGTAGGCGCGGGAGGCGCCGGCCGAGATCGCGCGGGCCTCGACCCCCTCGCGCAGGGAGCCGCCGCCGAGATCGATCGTCAGCGTCACCACCTCGGTGTCGTAGCGCTCGCGCAACCAGGCAACCGCGACGGACGTGTCGAGGCCGCCCGAGTAGGCGAGGACCACCTTGTTCATCGATCAGCCTCCTGGGCGGTTGCGCGCTCGTTGCCGACTGCCCGATCTTTGCCGGGCGCGCGCAAAGAGACGTTCGGACCTTCGGGGCCCGGCCTCGACAGGCCCTGCATCTCGCGGAACCGGCGCAGCCAGCGTTCCAGCCGCTCCTCGTCGGCGAAGAGGACGAGGAGGGTGTTGTCGCCTGCGAGGGTGCCCTCCTGGTCGTGGAGGCTCGACTCGTCGATGCCCTGCGCAATGCTGTTGGCGGTGCCCGGCGAGCTCGACAATACGAGGATGAGGCCGCTTCGGCCGACCGTGACCGGGGTGTCGGCCAGGATGCGACGCAGTCGATCGTCGACGACCGGCCGCGGCGCCAGGTCCTCCGGAGAGACGTATACATGGCGGCCGCCGCGGGTCACCTTGACCAGGCCCAGCTCGGCGATGTCGCGGCTGACCGTAGCCTGGGTGACCATCAATCCACGTGCGGTGAGCTCGCGGACGAGCTCGGCCTGGCTCTCGAACGGTCGCCGGCTGACCAGCTCGCGAATGACGCGCTGGCGGGCCGCCCGGCTGGCCTGCGTAGCCTGGGCGCCGCTTGCCGGCCGTTTGGTGGAGCGGGTGTGAGCGCTCCTTCGGAGGCGGCCGTTCCCTCGCTCGGTGGTCATGCCATCACCCCAGCGGGCGCGCCGACGATGCGCGTGCCGTAGCCAGGATCCTCCAGCGCCCGATGCAGGGCGTTCGCCCCGTTCCCGTTCGCGATGATCGCCTCGGCGCCCGTCCAGGCCAGCGACGCCAGGGCCGCACGGACCTTGGGCACCATGCCGGCCTCGATGACGCCGCGCTCGATCAGATCGTCCGCCTCCGAGACAGAGAGAGCCGGCAAGCGCCGTCCGTCCGCGTCGCGTACTCCGTCGACGTCGGTCAGGAGGACGAACTGGCGTGTGCCAAGGCCCGCCGCGATCCCCGCTGCCGCATCGTCGGCGTTCACGTTGCAGACGACGCCGCTCTCGTCGCGGGCCAGCGGGGCGATCACCGGCAGCTGGCCGGACACGAGGAGCGTGTCCAGAAGGTCGCGCCGGATCCCGACCACGTGCGCCACGAGCCCCATGCCGGACACGCGCTCGGCGATCAGCAGGCCGCCATCCACACCCGAGAGCCCGACCGCATCAACGCCGAGATCGCGCAGGGCCGACACGAGCTCGCTGTTGACAACGCCGCGCAGGACGGCGGTCGCGACTTCCAGGGCGGCCGGATCCGTCACTCGCAGGCCGCCTTCGAACGCGCTGCCGACTCCCAGCCGGGCGAGCCATTCGGTCAGCCGCCGACCGCCACCGTGCACGACGACCACCGGCCGCTGCCGTCCGATCTCGGCAATCTCGGCCAGCACGTCACGCTGCTCGTCGAAGGTCGTCCCGCCCAGCTTGACGACCAGGACGTCACTCATGACTCAATCACGTCGTGTACTCCGAGTTCTCGATGACGTAGGCCTCCGTCAGGTCGCAGCCGAACGCCTCGCCGACGCCGTCGCCGACCCCCAGATCCACCCGCACGAGAAGCTCGGGGGCGTCCATCGCCGCTCGGACGGTCTCTCGATCGAACGCCTGCGCGCCGGAGACGGAGCCGTCGAAGACCAGCGTCCCGGCGATCGCGATCCGAAGACGGTCCGGGTCGATCGGGATGCCCGCGTTGCCGGCCGCCGCCGCGATTCGGCCCCAGTTGGGATCGCGGCCGTGGACGGCGGCCTTGACGAGGCTGCTCGAGACGACGGACCGAGCCAGGGCGCGCGCCTCCGCGTCCTCACGCGCGCCGCTGACCTGGCACGTCAGGAGAGTCGTCGCGCCCTCCCCGTCGGCCGCCTGCTGTCGAGCGAGATCTCGCGCGACCGCTTCGACCGCCCGCGCCAGTGCCGCTCCGCTGGGCGATCCTGGCTGGATCGCCGGTCCTCCGGCGGCCCCCGAAGCGAGCAGGAAGACGGTGTCATTCGTGCTCGTGTCGCCGTCGACGGACAGCTGATTCCAGGTCGTGCTCGCGGCAGCGCGCAGGATTGCGTCGAGCGTGGCCGGCTGCGCCGGAGCATCGGTCAGGATGGCCGCAAGCATCGTGGCCATTCGCGGGTGAATCATCCCGACGCCTTTCGCGACCCCCGAGACCCGAAAGGCGCGCGTGCCGTCGGCGTCCTCGATGGGAACCGAGGTCGTGGCCACCTTGATCCTGGAGTCGGTCGTGCAGATGGCGGCGGCGAAGGCTTCGAGCGCGTCGTCGGAGTCATTCACCTCCGGCGCCAGCCGGTCGATCCCGGCCGTGATCCGGTCCACCGGCAGCCGGCTGCCGATGATGCCGGTCGAGAGAGCGAGGATTTGCTCGACCTGGACACCAAGCGCGCTTGCGAGATGTCCAGCGATCGCAGCCTGGTCGGCGTCGCCGTCGTGCCCGGTCGCGGCGTTGGCACTGCCGCTCGTGGCCACGATCGCCCGCGTCCAGCCGAAGCTCCCGCTGCCGGTCCTCAGGGTGCGGGCGAGATGATCCTGCGAGAGGCGGACGGGGGCGGCTGGCAGCGAGTTCGTCGTGAAGATCGCTGCAGCCGGAACGGGCGGGTCGTCGTCCCGGCCCAGACCGGTGACGATGAGCGCGAGATCCGGGCGCCCAGACAGCTTGATGCCGACGGTCGCAGCCGCGGCACGAAAGCCGGCGGGCATGACCGCCCGTCTCGTCACGGTCGGCAGGCGCGATTCGAGCGGCTCCAGGACGCTCCGCCGCGCCCCGATCGACGAGTCCAGCAAGGTCCCGCTCATGGCGCGATCGGCAGCCCATCGAGGCCGGTCGTCTCGTCCAGCCCGGCCACGACATTGAAGGCCTGAATCGCCTGTCCAGCGGCGCCTTTCACGAGGTTGTCGATGACCCCCAGCGCGAGGATCCGGCCGGAACGCGGAAGGGCCCGCACGTGCACTCGCGCGAAGTTGCTGCCGAGCACATGCTTTGTGGATGGCGCGGCGTCCACGACCCGCACGAACGGCTCGGCGCCATATGCTCCGGAGTAGAGCTCGGCGAGTTCGGCTGCCGCCACAGGACGGTTGGGACGGACGTAGCAGGTCGCCAGGATGCCGCGGGTCATCGGCACGAGATGTGGGATGAACTCCACGGTGGCCGGGTAGGCGCCAGCGGCGGCGACCCGGCTGCCGGCGACGAGGCTGCCGGCGGCGAGGTCTTTCGGCTGCAGGGCCCCAAGCTCCTGCGCGATTTCGGCGATGTGACGATGGCCCTCGAGCCCGTAGGCGCGGACGTTCTCGTTGACCTCGGCGAAGGTGAGCTCCGGTTTCGGCTCCCGGCCGGCGCCCGAGACGCCGCTCTTGGCGTCGACGACGAGATCTTCGATCAGGCCCGCCCGGGCCAACGGGGCGACCGCAAGCAGCGTCGCCGTCGGATAACAACCTGGCACGCCGACGATGGTTCCCGGCTGGTCGCCGAGGGCCGCCAGTTCGGCGCGGTGCAGCTCCGGCAGGCCGTAGACGGCCGTACCGAGCAGCGAAGGAGCGGGATGGTTCCAGCCATACCATTCGGGATAGTCGGAGGCGTTTCGCAGCCGGAAGTCCGGCCCGAGATCGAACACGGCTCGGCCTCCGGTCGCCAGCTCGGGGACGATCGCCGACGAGGCCCCATGGGGGAGCGCGAGGAATACGGCGTCGCACTCGGGGATCTCCTCGCGAACCGTCACGCCAAGGGTGGCCAGATGCGGCTGGCTTTTCGCCAGGGACTCGCCGGCACGCCCGCGGCCGACGACCCCGACCAGCCGTATGCGAGGGTGTCCCGTCAGTAGCCGAAGGAGCTCGCCACCGGCGTAGCCGCTGCCGCCGACGACAGCCACGGTGATCTCGCCTCGCTCTGCCCGGGCGCGCAGG
>WNGI01002037.1_pt1 | contig 17251 bp, 13 predicted proteins | sample 5400621 | NCBI WGS metagenome assembly WNGI01 (sample SAMN13153374, study PRJNA577476) | soil metagenome | isolation source: 20 cm soil or saprolite under Garry oak tree replicate 1 | place: USA:California | collected 2016-06-15 | reverse complement strand
TGTCGAGAATTGTGCCGGTCACGAATACATCATCAAAAGGGCGGTCGCCCATAAACTTCAATCCCATCATCACCATGCGCGACACCCAGAGAAAAATTATGTCGCGTGCCGTAACCAGCACCGAGGTCGGATAAAACGTTTTTAGATCGGGGGTCGTGTCGGGCCATCCCATGGCAGAAAAAGGCCACAGCGCTGAGGAGAACCACGTATCTAATACGTCGGGGTCCTGAGTTAAGTCGGTCGTTCCCGCCTTCTCGCGCGCTTCCTCTTCAGACCGCGCCACAATTATTTCGCCATCCGGCGTATACCAGGCTGGAATCTGATGGCCCCACCAGAGCTGCCGTGAGATGGTCCAGTCGCGCAGGTTCTCAAGCCAGTTAGCATATATTTTCTCGTAGGGAACTTCTGGAACAAACTGCGGCTTCTTTTGGGTCTCCAACAACATCACAGCTCCGTCGCGCAATTCGTCCATCCGCAGAAACCACTGGGTTGAGATCAAAGGCTCGATGACTGTTTTGCACCGCTCGCACTTTGAAATGGAGAATTCGTAGTCAACAACCTTTTCGAGCAGACCTAACTCCTCAAATCTTTCAACGACCTTCGCGCGCGCGTTGTATCTATCCAGGCCGGCGAATTCGGCCCCGGCCGCTTCCGTCATCCTGGCCTGAGCATCGATAACTACTATCTGAGCCAGATTGTGACGCACCCCCATGTCGTAATCATTTGGATCGTGAGCAGGCGTAACCTTCACCGCGCCTGTGCCGAATTCAGGATCGACAAACTCATCCGCAACTACTGGGATTTGGCGGCCGGTAAGCGGCAGCATCAAGGTTGTTCCCACAAGATCACGATAACGATCATCGTTAGGATTCACGGCAACTGCCGTATCGCCGAGCATGGTCTCGGGGCGTGTCGTGGCGACAGTCACGGTGCGATCGCCGTTCTTTTCCGGGTAGCGAAGATAATAGAGTTTTCCCGACTGCGGATCTTTTTGCACTTCCAGGTCAGAAAGCACGGTCTGATCGTTTGGGCACCAGTTCACAATTCGATTACCGCGATAGATCATCCCTTCTTCGTACAGGCGCACGAACTCTTCACGGACGGCTCGCGACAAGTCGCCATCCATCGTAAATTTCTCGCGCGACCAATCGACGGACGCGCCTTCGCGCCGCATCTGTGTGGTAATTTGCCCACCAGATTCTTTCTTCCACTTCCAAACCCGCTCGACAAACTTTTCGCGGCCCAAATCATGTCGGGTCAGCCCTTCTTTCTTCAGCTCACGTATCAGCACCAGCTGGGTTGAGATGCCCGCGTGGTCCATTCCCGGTAACCACAACGTTCGGTAGCCACACATTCGCTTATATCGCGTCAGAACATCCATCATCGTGTGCTGCAAGGCATGGCCCATATGGAGTGAGCCGGTCACATTGGGCGGCGGAATTACTATCGAAAAGGCAGGCGCATTCAGGTCGCGATTAATCTCCGGCGCGAAACAGCCCTGCTTTTCCCAGCGCTGGTAGTGTTCTTGCTCTGCTTGTTTAGGGTCGTATTGTTTAGGTATGTCCATTATTTACAGTGTCAGTCGACGGCAGTTCCTTATCAGTAGTTTCATCGGTCAATTGCTCGCGATCAGGATTCAGGTATTGTAAATTAACATTAGCATCTTCTCACATGGAGCGGTCTACAATCAGCTGCTTGCGGCCGATTATTAAGCTCTGACAACAAGCCAGTGGCAACTGACTAAGCAAAAAGCAGGCGCCCTTATCGGTGTCGCCTGCTTTCTGGTCGGACCTTCGGTTTGATTCTGTCTAAGAATTCTTCTCTTCCAGCTGACGCTTAATCAGGAGCTCTGCGAGTTGCGGTACAACCTCCCAGGCTATTTCCTTGACGACCTTCTCGGAAAGGTGTTCAACGACGCGCCGGGCTATGGCATCGATCATTTCTGGCGACAGCCGCTCAAGCGAAACTTCAGAGACATCTGTTCCACTCGGTTGCGCTTGCTCTCTCGCTATTGGACCATCTCGCAACACTGGTTCGGCGCTAAACTCCTGGGGTACGTCAATGCCTGGTCGATGAAACTCTTCAGTTATTGCCGACTGAGATACCGTGGGCGTTGGTATTTCACCATCCACCTTCACCAGGGAGGAATCACTCCAGTCTCCGGCAGGAGCTTCATACCCGGCTGTGCCGGCAAACGCCGCGGCTGGGAGTGCGCTTTCCATGGGTGCAGACTCCGGAACTTCGTCGAGATTTAATTCCAAAAGGAAATCGTCGCCCGAAGCGGAACGCCCCGGTTCGAAATCGCCCAGATCCAAAAGGACATCGGCTTCCCCTGCGTTCTCTTCATACACTCTATGCGAGGTTTCCGTAAAGTTACTCTCCATTGTTTGATCATCGACTTTCGTTTCGGATGTTGGTGATACTCCTTCGTCTTTCACACGAGGGGCCCACTCCTGGGCAAGGTGGGCGAGTTCCGAGGGTAGCTGTTGGGTATCAGCCGTCGTAAATTCGATTTCCTGCTCGCTCAGTTTCTCTGGTTCGGGAGTTACGTCAGGTTTTGGAAGCTCAGCCGTGGGCGCTTCTCCTTCCGGCTGGCGACGGCTCACCAGAAGGCCCACCTTATCTATCAGGTTTCGAATCGATTGAAAGGGCTTGGTCAAGGTGTCGTCCGCGCCAACTCTGCGCGCCTCCGCTTCGTCGAAGGGTTCAAAAGAGCCAACCAGAAGCATAACAGGAATATGCTTCAGCTTCTCGTTTTGTTTTATGTACTCACATACTTCATAGCCGTTTATCTGGGGCATGAAGACATCGGCGATGACGATGTCGGGCGCAAACTCGTCAAGCCGGTCAATCGCATCCCTGCCATTGCTGACGCAAACCACATTGACACCTTCATCGGCGAAAGTAAGGTCCACAACCTTTTGAATCGTGATTGAATCGTCGGCAAGTAGGAGTTTTCGTCCAGCTAACAATGCTTGGGTACCTTAGCTGAATTAGCGCCACTGGCAGGGTTCAAATCTTTTACAGTGGGCGCAAGGCTTGTTACAAATGCACGGCTTAACAGCCGTAGCCACGTTTGAAACTAACATCGGCATTGATAGTGCGTCAAGAGTTCAGTCGGACCTTTGCGATCGGTTTATCGCGACGGGCCGGCGATTCTGATGTCGTCGGCGGTGTTGTCTTTGCCATCTGGGCCGCTGGAGCGCAGGGTGAAGTGGTCCCGTTGGCCATCGTATTTGTATGGTTGGTGCCAGGGATCCACGCGAATAATCTGAGGAAGAAAACGGGGGCTAAGATGGTCAACAGCCACCGAATGCTTGTCTGAAACAACATAGAATCCATGCTCGCCCCGAAATAACTCCAGAGCCCTGGCTATTGATTCCAGGTCCGTTCGCGCCTTCCGCTGTTTTTCTTCATTAAGCGCGGCGATCAGTGGCTCGAGTTTGACCCATTCGAGCTTTCCCGTACGTAATTCCTCAACCCTCCACCCCTTGCTGCCATGTAATAGCCGGGCGTCAACCCTGATCCAGGCAATGACTACTGCCGACGGTTGGGACGCCAGCGGCATAGAAAACGGCTCTACTTCCTGGATCCGAACGGCATCTGAAGGCACCTCCACGCCTAAAAGGTCTCCCAGCAAACAGCGCGCATGTTTCACGCTGGGGTCGGTTGCTAAGTCACCTTTGTAGGAAGGATCGGGAGCGTTGCATTCGTTTGAGGTCACGGAACTGCCGAGTGCTTTGGCGATGAGACTTAAATCCTCCCACTGATCAGGGTGGGTCCTAATTTCTGCCACCCGCCAGCTTCCCTGCTTGTCCTTCTCCAACTTGAAGGCCGTTTGTACTTCGGCGGTCACTTCAGCCGCCTGAGCGCTGCTCGCTGAAATTGACTTTATTCGCACCGATCCGTTTGTCAGCTCAAAACCAGGCATGCGGGTTATTAGTTTTCGAGCCTGTTTAGGACTCAAATCAGCTCTAACATTTGGAACTATGAAGGCGAGAAGGCAAACGACAAGCAAACGAAACAGAGGCCGTGAAGTTTTACACCCGGGCGAAACAATCATGAAGATCAGAGCCATGAACTTAATTGCTTGCTTTGCCTATTAGCATCTGCAACATGATATGCAATTGCGCTGTCGTGAACGGCTTGGGCAGGAATACCACTGCGCCGGCCGAGAAACTGTCGGAGGAGAGCTTCGGGTCTTGCTCGGCTGTCATCATCATTACCGGGATCTTCATCAGGCGTTTTTCAGTCTTCATGTAACGAACCAGCTCAGGCCCGGAAATGTGTGGCATCACAACGTCGAAGATCGCGGCGGTAAAGTTTTGGTCGCCCTGCAAAACCTTATACGCCTCTCTGCCATCGCGAGCTGCGACGACGCCATAGTTCTCCTTCTCCAGGATAGCCGAGACTAAACGAAGAATAGCCGGGTCGTCATCGGCAACCAGAATGCGTCGCTTTTCGTTAATCTCATTTGTGGGAGGTACTGTTTCTGTAGTTGGCATTTGTTTTTATACTTCCACGGCGCGACTGCTTTAACCTGCGCGAGTTGATAGTTCGGCGGCGAGTTTGATTGCGGCGATCATACTTGAGTGCTCGGCGATTCCCTTCCCTGCGATGTCGAAGGCTGTACCGTGATCTACCGAGGTGCGGATGAACGGCAACCCTAGAGTAACATTCACGGCCTCGCCAAACGAAAGGCATTTTACCGGAATCATCGCCTGATCGTGATAGCAGGCAATTACGGCGTCGAACTCCCCTCGCGACGCTCGCAAGAATACTGTGTCAGCAGAAAAAGGTCCTTGAACGTCAATATCATCAACCGTGCGACATGCCTCAATGGCCGGAGCTATTTCTGAAGTTTCCTCCATGCCAAACAATCCCCCCTCGGCGCCGTGAGGATTCAAAGCCGCCATGGCCAATCGCGGCGCTTCAATTCCCCACCTTTGCAGCTCACGATGCGCCAGGTTAACGGTTCGGATTATCCGATCCCGTTCCACCATTCTAATTGCTTCGGCCAGGGGCACGTGAGTTGAGATTAGAACGATTCGTAGATTCGCTGCGACAAAAGCCATCGCATATTCTTCGGTGCCGGTGAGATGAGCAAGAAACTCAGTGTGACCCGGAAAGGTATAGCCACCAAGAAAAAGCGAGCGTTTATTGATTGGAGCAGTGGCGATCGCGTCGACGCTTCCCGCAGCGCATAACTCCACTGCCGCCTCTATGTAACCACCTGCTGCCTTACCGGCCGCGGCTGATTCAATACCAGGCTCGATAAGACCTGCAATGTTATCAAGATGAAAGATGATGGGTTCGGAAAGTTTCTCAGGGATGGGTTCTCCCCGGCGAACAATGTCGTAACCAGATTGAAGGTCGAGCGTACGTGCCGTGTGAGCCAGCAACTGAGCGTCACCAATAATTACTGGAATGCACAGACGCTGAATTTCTTCTTCAGCGACCGCCTTCAAAACTACTTCCGGACCAATACCGGCCGGATCGCCCATTGTAATTCCGATGCGGGGCAACGACCGGCCGGGTTGAGGGCCCGAATGAAATTGATTATTGGCAAACTGCCTCATTAGTAGAGACGTGACGCCGAGAGAGGGCGGGAAAACACGGGGTCAGGAAACCGAGTGATACTGGTTTTCGTTACTCCGCAGTCTGTTCGACGCGCTCATCGGCTTTGTACATGTATTTAACGTTCCTCTTGAGCAGAAGCAGGTTGGGTTCCGACTTGCGATTGACCTTTAACGCACCGCGATCATACCACTCGATTGTGCCCTCGATTTCCTCGCCATCAAGCAAGACAATGACCATAGGTGTGTGCGCGTCTATCTGCTTCTTGTAGTAAAAGAGTTCGGCGTTTGTCTCCATGGGCGGAGGAGTCCGCTTTCGCACCTGGATTGACGCCTGCTGAGCAGCGCGCGCGGCTTCTCTACCGGCATCCCGAACGCCGTCATTGCCGGGACCACGTTGGGATCCGCCGTTCGAACGCTCTCTCGGCTGAGGGATCTCGCGTGCTTTCCCTTTGACCTCAGCGAGCGTGGTTCTGATAAGTTTACGATTCACTTCTTTAATACCTCCAAAAAATTAAGACGGGTTCAAATCGGCCGCGTAACGCACATTTGGCGGGGATGGCTGACGCGGATTCACACTACTCTCGCAGGCCTGGGCCATTCTAGGAGAGAGACGAAAACTTTACCCGTAATGGGAAATCCTGCAAGGAATGATGTTCATGCTACACAACCAAGCGTTAAAAAGCAAAGGGGAAAAACAACAATGGCGGGACGCAAATGTTATTCAAACTAAAAGGAAGGCGCAGCCTCTCGCCTTCCTACTTAGCCCTCAAAGGTTTGCAGTATCTAGTCAGCTTTCTTGCGAATGAATGTAGGAACGTCGAGATCATCCGAGCGCCCCTGCATCATCGGTCGCGGTAAGTCGTCTGCGGGTCGTTGCACAAAACGAGGTGAACTTCCAGGCATGCTTGTCGCTGTGGCAGCGGAAGTCAGTGCGATCGCTTCCTCCCCAAAGCCGGTGGCGATCACGGTGATCTTCATCTCGTCAACCATGTGCTCATCAATGACCGCACCGAAGATTATATTGGCGTCTTCGTCGGCAGCCTCTCGAATGATTGTTGAGGCTACGTTAACTTCGTAAAGGGTCAGATCAGGTCCACCGGTAATGTTTATGAGCACACCCTTCGCACCTTGAATAGTGGCCTCCTCAAGGAGCGGCGAAGAGATTGCCTGTTGCGTTGCTTCAATGGCCCGATTCTCCCCTCTCGCGCGACCGGCGCCCATCAGCGCCATCCCCATTCCCTGCATGATTGATTTGACATCGGCAAAATCAAGATTAATCAAACCGGGAACCGTAATCAGATCGCTTATTCCCTGTACCGCCTGGCGAAGAACATCGTCCGCTACTGCAAATGAATCTGCCAGAGAAGAATCTTTTTGGACAGTGTGCAACAGGCGCTCGTTTGGGATAGTAATGACCGTGTCCACACACTCACGCAGCTCTCGCAAGCCGTGCTCAGCCTGCTGCATTCGGCGACGTCCTTCAAAATGAAAAGGTTTGGTAACAACGGCTACGGTGAGTGCTTCCAATTCGGTCGCCAGCGAAGCGATGATTGGAGCTCCACCGGTGCCGGTGCCGCCGCCAAGACCTGTTGTAACAAAGACCATGTCAGCGCCTTCGAGCACCTCAATGATCTTGTCGGTGTCCTCAAGGGCAGCTTCCCGCCCCACTCCGGGATTGGCCCCGGCCCCCAGGCCCTTAGTCAGCCTGCTGCCCAACTGGATTTTGATTGGGGCCTTGGATCTCTTCAGTGCCTGAAGATCAGTATTGGCAACCAGGAATTCAATTCCCTCGATGCCGGCTTCAATCATGCGGTTCACGGCGTTACCGCCACCGCCACCGATCCCGATCACTTTTATGCGTGCGCCGGTTATCGGTGGATCGTCATCGATGAAAATATTAATGCCCTTATCGAGTTGGCGAGCGTCTCCTGCCATAGTTATTTCCTCTCTTCCGAAGCGTGAAGGCTTCCAAGCCCTTCTCCTGCTATGTTGGGTTGCTCGCGCCACTGGCCTCGATATGTTGCGGACTATATCTTGTGCGACTGGGCCGAGAGCATACAACAACTTGTCAAAAAATACTACTGAAACGATTGCGAAAACGTGAAACAAAATGCGTCAACTTGCCGGTTGAGCCTCTTCTACTCAACGCCGTCCGCAACTCACTCGCTTGAGCGCGACTGGCTACAAGTGCCAATCCAGCCGCTGCTGCCCAGGCGGGATTCTGTACATCCTCAATCAACCCACCAAACCGATCTCTCTCGGGATACCCAACGCGAACCGGGGCGTCGAATACCTGTTCCGCGATTTCCGTCATCCCGCTCAGAAGCGCTCCACCCCCGGTAAGCACGACTCCACTGGATAACTGTCTTTCCCAACCGGCGTCCTTGATCTCATCGGCAACATGCATCAGGACTTCTTCCGCCCGCGGTTGCAAAATATCGCAAAGGATTTGCCGGGAGAGCTGTCGCGGCGCTCGTCCCCCCACCGATGGAACATCAACTAGCTCGCTTCGTTCCATTTCAGAAAGTGATGTGCTGCAGGCACAGCCTACCGTTCGCTTGATCTTTTCCGCATCTGGAATCGGCGTGCGCAATCCAAAGGCGATGTCGTTGGTGAAATGTGAGCCACCGAGAGGAAACACTGCTGTGTGTTGAACGGCGCCTCGCTGATAAATGATCAGTCCCGTCGTTTCAGCGCCGATGTCCACCAGGGCAGCGCCAAACTCTTTGTCGTCTTCGGTAAGTGAAGCCTCAGCCGCTGCAAGTTGCTCCAGAACCATATCCGCCACTATCAATCCGGCACGATTGACGGCGTTAATGGCATTTTGTCGCGCGGTCACGGGGCTGGTGACAATGTGCACCTTAACTGCGAGCCTGGCCCCTATCATGCCCACCGGATCGTTGATTCCGTCCTGATCATCGACGATAAACTCCTGCGGCAAGCGGTCGACTATTTCACGGCCGGCCGGGAGTTGGATGGCGCAGGCGGAATCGATTGCCCGGCGGACATCTTCAGTGGTTATGTCTCGATCACGCCCTGAAACGGCAACTATGGCCTGGCCGTTAAAGCCGAGAATGTGCGAGCCGGCCAGGTTGATCGTCACTTCTTCAGCCTGGATCCCACTCATTCGTTCTGCTTCTTCAACCGCCTTTTTAATGGCATCCACTGCCGCATCAGGATTGACTATGACCCCTTTACGAAGTCCACGGGCCTCAGCCTCCCCAATGCCGACGATGTCGAGTAATCCGCCTTCTCCAAGCTCGCAAGCTATACAGGTAACCCTGCTCGTCCCGATGTCGAGACCGATTGTGTGTTGCGTGCGCTTGGCCATTCAGCAGCTCCTTAACTAAACCGCTTCTCAATCCGCCCCTGTTACTGTCCGGGGCCGGGCGAATTCTTTGTCTTTTCCGATTTCTTCTCCGGGTCTGGCGATTTATCGTTGCGCAGTTTCTGAATCTTGCTATCCGCAGTCCTTGCGCCAGTATTCGCTGCGCGAACAGTTGCACCCGCAGGTTCAGTTGGCCTGGTCGAAAGTACAGACCCGTCGCTGGTTGTATGAACTCCTGAAACCAGGCCCACGATGGCCCGCTTACCCTGGCTCAAATCTATGTAACTGATTAGCGAACCACGCGCCGTCTGCTGCTGACTATCCAGAACGTTCAGGGCGTCCTGCAAACGCTTGCCGTGATCATGTGAACCAAGTCTCACCTCGATTTGCGAACTATCGCCGGCCAATTGTGCCCGGACATCACGAATGTCTATCAGGTTTACCTCACTCACGCGTTCCGACAATCCCGCGGCATCCCAATCTCGTTGCAACTCCAGAAACTTTTGCACTCGTTCGCGATTCTCTTGTCTCGCCGATTCTGCATCTTCCTCATTCAGGCCACGAAGAAAGAATGACGGTACTTGATCGGTCGGCAACATTTCGCCGAGCAGCGCTGCGTCCTCGTCGATCCAGCGGAAACGTCCTGAGGCGGTGTGCACCACGGCGCGTGGCACCCGCTCGGATATGCGAACTCGAATTCCATCCGGCAAAACTCTCGAAACAATTGCGGTTCGAACCCACGGAAGGCGCTCAAGGCGCGCAACCATTCCTTGAACATCGGCTTTCCAGACCCCGGTCTTCTCAGCTTCCTTGCGGATGAGGGCTTGAATTTCCTCCGGGGCCACACGCGAGGTCCCCTGCACGTCTACCTTACGCACTTGAAAGAAACTGGCTGAGGCCGCCACGCGGTAGCCTGCGAAAATAAGGATCCCGACAACCAAGGCCAGCCCCACCTTAAGGAAAGCCGGAAGATAACCGAGCAGGGCGCGCAGGCGTGATCCAAAAGCCTCACCGCCGCCTTCGCGGCGCGCCGGTCGTTGCGTAACCGCTCCGGAGCGACGCGGCCCTCCGCCGGAACGGTTACCAACTTTGTGTGTGATGACTTGCTCTCTCACGTCGATTCCTTTCGGTTTGACTCGCTGTCGGGTTGGTCAGTCTCTGATTTGTTATCGGGCTCTTTTGCCCGCCAGAGTTCAATCTCATACTCAAGCTCGATTCCATGTTCGCGCCTGACACGCTCGCGAACTTCCTCGGCAAGTGCCAGAGCGTCTTCGGCCCGCGCCCCTTCGCCTTCAGTTACGATAAAATTGGCGTGGACCGGCGAAACTAACGCACTACCTTTCCGCGCTCCCTTCATTCCCATCTCATCAATCATCTTGCCGGTGCCAACCGCGCTGGCCGGGGGATTCTTGAAGAAACAGCCCGCGGACCGGGAACCGTGTGGCTGAGTTGCCATCCTGCGTGACTTCGCATCGTCCATGCGCGCGCGAATTCTTTCGGGATCGTCTGGCGTCAAACGTAGTGTTGCTCCCAGGAGTAATTCGCCGTCTCTGAAAGACGTATGACGATAATTCCACTGAACCTCGGTACCCTTGATTTCCTTTACCACTCCATTGCGAGCCACTCGAACTGTTTCGGTCACCGTCCCTATTTCGTGACCATATGCTCCAGCATTCATCCAGACTGCCCCGCCGACTGTACCTGGGATTCCGCCAAGTCCCTCAATTCCCGATAATCCCTGGCGCGCGACGTCGATACAAAGACGCGGAAGGGAATAACCGGCGGAAACAGATACGCGTTCACCGTCAAACTTAAGCTCGCCTTTCAATTCCTTGAGACTCAAAACCACGTAATGGTGATCGCCGTCGTCAGCGAGAATGTTGCTGCCTGAACCCAGGGGACGCCAGCCAATTCCAGCTTTGTCCATTTCATTCACGATAGCTGCGGCCTGACTTTCAGTTTCCGGTGACAGCACCCAATCAATTGCTCCGCCCACTCTCAGACTCGTCAACTCGGCAAATCGACGACCGCGTTCGGTGCGCATGCCGAGCCGAGTTGCGATCTCCTCGAGCGCCGCATCTCGATCGGCGAACTTATTCTCTCCCTTAATTTCGTCCATACCTTGCAAGCGCAGAACCACAGTTTGCTTCAGAGTTCGAACTAAACACCTTTCGCTTCGCTTCGCTCGCGAAGCAATCCCAACAATTGATCGCTGACCCGACTCACGGTGCCGGCCCCCAAAGTCAACACCAAATCGCCAGACTGTACGTGATCTCGCAATTCGGCGGCGGCATTTTCCAGGGCTCCAATGTAGCGGACATCTTTATGTCCGAAACGTTTGATCGCAGCGGTCAGGGTTTCGGCGGTGGTGCCTTCAATCGGGTCCTCGCTCGCCGCGTAAATGTCGGTTACAAAAAGCGTGTCCGCATTGTTGAAGGAACGGGCAAATTCTTCCATCAAATCATGCGTGCGGCTGTAGCGATGTGGTTGAAACAACACTACGATATGTCTTCCGCCCGAACCGATCTTCGCTGCCGCCAGCGTCGCTTTAACTTCGGTCGGATGGTGACCATAGTCGTCAACCACCATTACCCCACCCTCTTCCCCTTTGAACTGAAATCGCCTTCCCGCACCGCTAAAACTCCCCAGGGCTTCTGCGATCTGGTTAAAAGGCACATCCAATTCAAAGCCAACGGCAATTGCCGCCAGGGCGTTGTAGACGTTGTGTAGTCCCGGCACTCGCAACGAGATATCACCAACGACGTCGGCTCCATGCCAGACCGTGAAAACAGATCCAAAGCTCTGGTCGTAACGAATCGCGTGCGCCGAAATGTCGGCCTGTGCGCTCAATCCGTAGGTAATTCGCCGTCGTTCAATGTGGGGAATGATTGCCTGAACATTCGGATCATCGAGACAAAGGATCGACGCGCCATAAAAAGGCACCTTGTTTACGAAGCTCGTAAAACAAGCGCGCACGTCGTCCATGTCATGGTAGTAGTCCATGTGTTCGCGATCGATGTTTGTGACTACCGCGATCGTCGGCGTCAACATCAAGAATGAGCGGTCACTTTCATCCGCCTCCACAACCATTAGATCACTCGTGCCTAAATGAGCGTTTGAACCGAAGGCCCCAACAACTCCACCGACAACGATCGTGGGATCCATCCCGGCGTGGCCCAGCACAGTTGCGACCATCGATGTCGTCGTTGTCTTGCCATGCGAGCCGGCAACGGCAACAGTGTGGGGCTTCAATCGCATCAATTCAGCCAGCATTTCTGCGCGGGGAATGACGGGGATGGATCGACGCTGGGCCTCAACAATTTCTGGGTTTTCATCACGCACGGCGGTCGAGCGAACCACAACATGCGCATCGCCTACGTTTTCGCCATCATGACCTTCCGCAAACTCCACGCCCATCTGTTGCAGCCGATCGGTTACGTTGGATCTCTTTGCATCGGAGCCCGACACACGGAATCCCAGATTGATGAGCACCTCGGCAATGCCGGACATACCGATGCCGCCGATGCCGACAAAGTGGACGTGTTGAATTCGTCTAAACATAAAACTGTCAGTGGTCAGTGGTTCGTAGTTAGTTGTATTTCTTTGGTCCTTGGTCTTCGGTCTTCGGTCTTCGGTCTTCGGTCTTCGCTGCCGCTCCCTGCCCCTGCCTCCTGCCTCCTGCTTCCTGCCTCAGCTTTTGCTTACTGCTCACTGCTCACTGCTCACTAGTTTCTCAATCATATCCACCACGGCAGCCGCCGCGTCTCCGCGGGCGAGTTTGCGGCCGGCATCCTCCATCGCAGTTACCCGTTCCGGGTCTCCTGCCAGTGTCGCGATCTCGTGGGCCAATCGTGCCCCGGATAATTCCTGCTGAAGAATCATTCTTGCCGCGCCCGCGTTGGCAAGCGCCTCTGCATTCTTTCTCTGATGATCATCCGCCGCGAACGGAAACGGAACCATCAATGCTGCCTTGCCTGCCGCAATCAGTTCAGCGGTCGTCGTTGCACCCGCTCGGCAAATCACGAGATCGGTATGAGCGAAACTGGTAACCATGTCGTCAATGTAAGGGCTTACATGCCCACTTTCTGCCCAACCAGCGTTCATATAAGCCGCACGCACTCTTTCAAAATCTGCCTCTCCGGTCTGGTGTGTAATTCGTAACACGTCTCGCAATCCTTCCATCAGAGGGAGTGCAGCCACCATCGCTTCATTGATCGCCTGAGCACCTTGCGACCCGCCAAATACCAAAACCGCAAACTCCCGTTTGCCGGACGCGTCGCGCTGGCGCTTTGGTATTTCAAAAAACTCTCGCCGGACCGGATTGCCGGTCACTACGCCCTTGCCGCGGAAATAAGGCAACGCTGCCTCGAAGGAAACTGCGGCCTTGGCCACGAACCGAGCCAATCTGCGATTGGTCCAACCCGGTAATGCGTTTGACTCCATTACCAGCGTTGGCACATTCATCAGCGCCGCCGTGAGAATCACCGGGCCTGACACGTAACCGCCGGCACCAATCGCGATGTCAGGCCGAAACTTTCTTATCAAACCTCGAGCAGTCAACAAGCTCTTCGGTATCACGATCAATGCGCGTGCTCGCGCAATGGGCCTCACGTTCTTTAGACCCGCACTGTCAATGATCGAGAGTTCAAACCCTGCCTGCGGAACCAGCTTGCTCTCAAGGCCCCGCACCGTGCCTACAAACCTGACTTCCGATTCCGGATCGCGGCGCATGATTTCCCTGGCCACCGCAATTCCCGGATAAATGTGTCCGCCTGTACCTCCGGCGGCGATCAGTACGCGCATCGCGGTTAACCCAGGCGCGACGTGGCTATCCGCCTGGCCGGCGCGGCGCCCAACTTTCTCGTCTCATTGTGCCGGCGTTCACCTCTTGGTCTTAATACGTCCAAGCTGCTGGCGCCCGCCGTGTGTTGCGATATGTTCAGCAGAATACCGACGGCAGCCAGAGTCGGAACCAGTGACGATCCCCCATATGAGATAAAGGGCAGCGGAATACCTTTTGTCGGCACGATCGAAAGCACCACGCTCATATTAAACAGGGCTTGCACCACGATGCCGGTTACCAGACCGAGTGACAGGAGCATTCCAAACCGATCCGGGGCCAGAAGCGAAGTACGAATGCCGCGCCAAAGGAAAAGAGCGAATACCAGCAACACGGTTAGCGTTCCCACCAGGCCCAGTTCCTCACCGATAACGGCAAAAATAAAATCCGAGTGAGCGAACGGCAGAAACAACATCTTTTGTTTCCCTTGCGCAAAACCAAGCCCGTTAGGGCCGCCCGAACCTATCGCAATGAGCGACTGCACCACCTGAAATCCACTACCCTGCGGATCGGCCCACGGATCCAAAAACATGATCATGCGTCGCATGCGAAACGGAACGAATACCAGTAATCCAGCCAGTCCGACTAATGCGGGCAGCGCCACCAGACCGAGATGCCGCAATCGCGCACCGGCTGTATAAACCAGGACACCAAAGACGATCACCAGCATCATCGCTGTCCCCAGATCAGGCTCAGCAACAATCAGGACCGCTAGTGTGCCAGTCACTACTACGCAGGGAACAAAGGTGCTCCAAAAAGATGTCATCTCGCCTGCACGCCTCTCGAGAAAATAGGCGAGGAAAATGACTAAAGAGAGTTTTGCCAGCTCCGAAGGTTGAATAGAAAACTTGCTGAACTTGATCCAGCGCCGGGCCCCATTGATCGAAGGAAAGGCGAAGACTGCCAGCAGCATTAGCGTCGTCAGTAGAAGCAGACCGTAGACGATGCGTCTATCCTTCAAACGGACATAATCAAATTGCATCGCGGCCAGCATTACGACGAGCCCAATCCCCGTCCAGATTCCCTGTTTGATAAAATAATAGAACTGGTTTCCATTCTCGCGTTGGGCCATGACCGCCGAGGCGCTGTACACCATGACCACGCCAAACAGCGCCAACCCGACGGTTGCCGCAAAAAGCCACTTGTCTGGATATAACTTCTTTGCCATAACTAACCAGTGGTCCAGTCCAATGCCTGTCTAAAGCCGGTAAAGTTCAATCGCCACCCGCTTGCGCAGGTGGTTCTGACAGCTCTCAGGAAGAACCACCCTGCCCTTTGGACATTAGATCCTGGACTACTTCTTTAAATACCCTGCCTCGGTGTTCAAAACTTTCAAACATGTCGAAGCTCGCGCAGGCCGGTGCGAGCAAAACTGTGTCACCCGGTTTCGCCGCTTGAAAAGACAGCTCGACTGCGTCCCGCATGTCTTTAGCGCGATCATGCGGCGCGAACTCTCCTAGTTCACTGGCGATCGTATCCGCGTCTTCGCCTATCAGAATCAGTTTGCGCACCCTGGCGCGTACCAGAGAAGCAAGCGGAGTGTAGGGCGCTTTCTTTCCTCGCCCGCCAAGAATCAAAACAATCTTTCCTGTCTCCCGGACAATTTGGGTATCGTCTCCTTCATCTGCAAATGCCTCGAGCGCTTTCAGAGTCGCATCCACGCTCGTGGCTTTAGAATCGTTATAAAACTTCACGCCCTCGATCTCGGAAACAAGCTCAAGCCGGTGTTCAACCGGCTCGAACCGCTTGATCGTTTGGCGCATCGACTCTGGGGCAGCGCCGCATGCGAGTCCGGCTGCAAGCGCCGCAAGCACGTTTTCCACGTTGTGAAGGCCGCGAAGTTTCATCTCGTCCGACATCAGCAGGACCCGTTCACGAGTCGCGGCGCGCGAAATAATTTCGCGCCCTCTCAAAAACAGTCCTTCTTCAAGTTCACGCTGCACGCTGAAGCTGGTTACGTGGGCCCGCAAGCCTGTGGCCCAGCTTGAGACGATCTCATCATCCGCATTGAGCACGGCCAAATCTCCAGGCACCTGGTTCATGAAAATGCGGTGCTTGGCAGCTGCGTAGTCAGTAAACGATTCGTAGCGGTCCATATGGTTTGGCGTAACGTTCAGCACCACGGCAACAGTAGGATGAAATTCCTTGATTGTCTCCAACTGAAAACTAGACAACTCAACCACCGTCCAACCGTCCACCCTGGAACTCTCAACCAGCGATATCAGCGGAGTGCCAATGTTGCCTCCAACTTGTGTTTGTATTCCCGCGGCCTTGAGTAATTCTCCAATCAATGTCGTGGTCGTGGTCTTGCCATTGGTGCCGGTGATGGCAACTATGCGACCCTTCAAATATCGCGATGCCAGCTCGACTTCTCCGATGACTTCGGCGCCCGCGCGTTCCGCATATCGAATCGGAATGGCCGTCGCCGGAACTCCGGGACTGATGACCACCAAATCAATCTGGTCCAACAGCCAACTCGGCGTCTCGCCTGGCAAACAACCGACACCTTCACTCTTCAGCGCCAGCGCCTCAGCGCTCCAATTCTCAATTGGCTTCGAATCGTTGAGCGCCACTGTTGCGCCACGTGCGGCGAGAAACTTCGCGCACGCAATCCCACTGCGCGCCGCCCCCAATACCAAAACTTTCTTGCCCGCTATGTTCATTCATCTCAGTTTCAGCGTCGACAAACTCAAAAGCGCAAATAAGATCGCCAAAATCAAAAAGCGAAAGACGATCTTCGACTCTTTCCAGTTGTTCATTTCAAAATGATGGTGCAGAGGCGTCATCTTAAACATTCGCCGGCCAGTGCCGGTCGTGCGCTTAGTCATCTTGAAAACGCTCACTTGCAGCATCACTGAAAGAGCCTCGATCACAAACACGCCGCCAACCATCAGCAGCATGAATTCCTGTTTCGTTAGCACTGCCACTGTGCCGAGCGCACCTCCGATCGCCAGGCTACCCACGTCACCCATAAAAACTTCCGCAGGTGGGGCGTTGTACCAGAGGAAGCCGAGGCTGGCGCCCGCCATTGCCCCACAGAAGACCGTTAGCTCTGCCGCCTCCGGCCGGTGAGTCAGTTCCAAATATCGCGCCCATCTCGCATCGCTGCTGAGATAGGTTAGGGCCGTCAGCGCGGTCATCGCGATGAAGGTCACGCTGATGGCTAGTCCATCCAACCCGTCTGTCAGGTTCACCGCATTGGAAAACCCCAGCAACACAATCACGATGAAAAACAAGTAAAGAATCGGGCCAATAAAACTGACCCCACTCGGTTCCGCAGTAGCCTTCAAAAAAGGAATACTGACGTTCCACGAGTAATCGCTCGCGAAGTATTTGGTTAAGATAAACAGCACCACCCAAACAAAGAGTGCAACCAGCAACTGCCCGAGCAGCTTTTGCTTGCCGGTCAAACCGAGGCTTCGCTGCTTCTTCATCTTCAGATAGTCGTCAGCGAAACCGATTGCTCCAAAGGCCAGCGTGGCGATCACCACGGTCCAAACATAA
>WNGI01002036.1_pt1 | contig 17254 bp, 16 predicted proteins | sample 5400621 | NCBI WGS metagenome assembly WNGI01 (sample SAMN13153374, study PRJNA577476) | soil metagenome | isolation source: 20 cm soil or saprolite under Garry oak tree replicate 1 | place: USA:California | collected 2016-06-15 | reverse complement strand
CTTTTGCCACCCGTATTATCGACAAACAATTACTTCCACCCAATGAAAGCCTGCAACGATTGTTTCGCGAATGACAACGCGCCCAGCGCCGCGGTTTCCGGCTCTGCGCCCCAAACTTTCACCTCCGGCTTCAGCGCTTTCACTGCGCTACCCAAACCGGTAATCAATCCCCCTCCTCCAATCGCCGCAATCACCGCGACGACGTCAGGCGCGTCCTCCAGAATCTCCAAACCTAATGTTGCATTACCGGTGACGAAATTCTGATCGTCGAATGGATGGACAAAAGTTCCTTCTATCCCTGCGAAGGCACGGTCTTCCATCGCCTTCCAAGCATCATCGAACGGCACCGGAATTAGTCTGGCGCCAAGTGCGCGCATTCGCTCAACCTTCGACGCCGGTGCCGTCTCTATCACGACGACCGAGCATGGCACGCTCGCCTTACGCGCCGCGTAGGCCACACCTTGCCCGGCGTTCCCGGCGCTAATCGTCCAGACTCCCCGGCGGCGCTCCGATTCCGATAGCATCGCCACGGCATTGGCCGCACCCCGCAGTTTATAAGCGTTAATCGGCTGCAAGTTCTCCAATTTGAGGTAGATATCTGGAAAATCCGGCCCCAGTTCGAGACGAACCAGGGGCGTTCGGAGAATGGTGTTCGCGATTCGCTTCCGCGCTTCACGTATTTCCTTCAGTTCAATCGGGCGGACCGGTTCCAAGATCGCGGGCATGATGAGGAGTTTCGGATTCACCTGCAGGCGAGCAAGAAAAATCTCGGCAAAGGAATGCTATGGCTCGCGAGATGCTGCAGCCGTCTTTTATGAGCGCTTCTCCTACACTCTCACACGATATCCCTGTTCATCAGCCACCCGATCGCCTCCCCTGGCAGGAACAACAAAGTCCGCGTCTTTATTCGGTCGGGCGACCTCTCCCCAAGAACACAGTTCGTTTTAAATGCGTCGATTGCGGCCGGCCGATGGAAGCGCGGGCGCAAGACGGCGGCGTCGATACGAATTGTCCCCATTGCGCAGCACCCCTTACCGTCCCACGGATTCCGCCAAATCCGTACTTGCGTCCGATTAAAAACATCGTCCGCCAAATGAAAGCGGTGCCATTCCCGTTCCCCTACCTGCCACAGCTGATCCAACTCACGGTATTAACGTCGGTCCTCGCTCTTTTTGCCATCCTTTTCATCACCATTGGCGTCGTTACCCAAGCCGCTGGAGTTTTTCGAGGACTCATCCTCGATACGAAGAAACATTTGCGAGAGGGATCGACCGTGGAACGCAGCGCACAGGCGATCAGCATCGGAATTTACTCGCTTCTATTCCTTCCCTGCTGGATGATTCAGTTGCCTTTCTCCCTGATTGGTTCATTCTGGAGTTCGCGTCGTCTCAGCGCCCTTCTCACGGTCGCGCTGCTTCTCTCCATCGCGTACGTGGTTACGCTGTATTCGCAACACCTGATTAGGTTTTGGCATTCGTTTTAATAACGGTGCCGCGAATTGTGCCCGGCGAAGTGCTTCGAGCAGCGCCGCTAAGCATGACATGCCTGTAGCAGGACTCACCTGACAACCTGCCAAGCATAAAAATTGTAGGGCGGCCAGAATGGCCGCCCTACAATTGCTGCATACGCGTCATCTAGCTATTAACTCGCTTCATGGTTGCTCCTTGACTTCGGTGCCGAGTAGATTTGCTACCGTCATCGGATCATCCGGCTTCGCCATCTGGTTAACGAAACGTTGGAAACGTTCGGAAAAAAGATCGTGCCGCAAGGTCCAATAATGTTCCAGGCCGGGAGAAGCAAGATAATGCCGGTAAAGATTCCACCAGCCGCGGTAGATTTGTTCATCCATCAAGCCATAAATGAAATAGAGGTGGATTGTTTCCATCGCCTTTAAGAACTGGTAGGTAACATGGTAGAAACGGGCACGATCATCGGGTGAAAGCGCGTTGATGTCTTCCAAACCGATCCGCCAAATCCGGCCGAGCTCGGCATTTTCACTAAATTGTTTAGTGACATCACGCAGGGCACTGGCTGCGGCATCCTGCGCAGTGAGCTTGGCGACGCGCGTGCTCCGGTGCACCTGAATGGCGAGATACCAAAACGACGCAACGACCGCGAAGGAACTAATAAGTTGCGCGGTAGCATTGATCGCTTCCCAGCTCATCGATGAATGAACGTATTGAAGAGGGAGCGGCGTTCAACTATTAGCCCGTGGGGAAGCGCTTCCTCTGGAGGGCAAAGCTCTTGGAAGGGCCGAACCATACAAATGTCGCGCATGATCGAAAGCCGGCGGAGCCCGACCTCTACAGCGAATGTCGCCCTAATCTCGGGGAGATTGCTTTCGCGGCTCAGCAACTTTTAGCACCACTTTGCCACGAGTATGGCGCGATGCGATTTGCTGATGTGCCTTAGCCACATCGACCAGGGGCATGACCGCGGAAACGATTGGCGTGATCTTCCCAGCATCGATTAACTTGGCCAGCTCTTCCAACACCTTTGCGTCTGGATGTGCACCAAGCCCTGTGCCCCTGATGCCATGTTTCTCGAGCTCGGCAGGGTCGGGCTCCCCAGTAATTGAGACTATGATGCCACCTTTCTTCACTACACCGTAAGATCGCGCCAGAGTGTCCCCGCGCACAGCATTGAGAACGACATCGACATCCTTAACTACGTCCTCAAACTTCGTGGTGGTGTAATCGATCGGTTGGTCTACCCCAAGCTGTTTAAGGAGGTCCTGATTTGCGGTAGACGCCGTAGCGATAACTTTGGCGCCGCGCGCTTTGGCGATTTGCACAGCAAACGTCCCTACCCCGCCGGAGCCGCCGTGAATCAGAACGGTTTGTCCCGCGCTCAGTCCGGCCTTCTCGATCAGCGCCTGCCAGGCGGTAGTTGCCGCGAGTGGAACGGCTGCCGCGTGTTCGAAATCGATCGATCTGGGCTTGAGCGCGGCATGATCTTGTTTCGTCACCGCAAACTCGGCGTAACCTCCTTGCTCTTCAAAACTGAGATAGGCGTAGATGGCGTCACCTCGCTTAAACTTCGTGACCTTGTTTCCAGTTCCCTCTACTACGCCCGCTACATCCATACCGGGGATAAGAGGAAAATGGTTGATCCGGCCTTCCCGAATGAAAACGTCAACCGGATTAACCGCCGCAGCCATCACCCGAATAAGAAGTTCGTCATCTTTCGCCTGTGGCCGCGGCACATCTTCATACTTCAATACTTCCGGTCCCCCAGAAGAATGAATCACGATCGCCTTCATTGGCGGCTGCGCTGCCGCAGCCACAGGAAGGACGGCGATCCAGGCAATGAGCCGGAGTGAATTAATGCTTAAAGAGAGCCGCATGTCGTTAGCGTAGGCTAATTCGTCATCTCGACAACGTCGAAGCGTTTCGCCGCGAGGAGCCAGCCAGGTCTCTTTTTCTGCGGTGGAGAAGCAAATTCCTGCGGGCCTCAACATCATACTCAAAGCCTATTTTCCCCACCGGATGACGCACCTCTCATCAACGGGACCGCGGTGAGCTGCCGGAAACGTACCCAACCACACTTTGGCGTGCCCCAGTTCTCGTTAGTAACGATCAGCTAAGTCCGACCTTTAACCCCCTCTCGATCAAGACTCCGGTTTGAGCACTCCGAGCTATCGGCGTAATCCGCGCTTGAGTGGTAAATTGGACTTGCAATTGGTTTCAGAAACTGGCAATCCGCAGAGTTGTTATGACGACGCGTGCTTTTTTCGCAGCTATTCTTGGTGGAATCGCAATGTTCATCTGGAGCTTTGTCGCACATGATTTGCTACCGCTCGGCGAAACGGGCATGCGTGAGTTCAACGATGAAGCGCCGATGCTCGATGCCTTAAAAACTAACCTTGGTCACGCTGGCGGCCTTTACCATTTTCCGGGACACAAGGCGGGCCCGAACGCAACGCGGCAGGAGAAGACCGACGCGATGAAACGCGCCATGGAAAAAGCCGCCAGCGGTCCGTCAGGAATGTTGCTTTATCATCCAACTCGAGAGTTTTCATTCGGCAAGCTGTTGGGCATCGAGTTTGCCACCGAACTTCTCGAAGCCATCCTTGTTGTTTTCCTTCTTACTCAGACCAGGATCGAAAGTTTTGGCGGCCGGGTCGGGTTCGTCTTCGTCGCCGGAATTCTTGCGGCAATCACCACGAACATTCCCTACTGGAACTGGTATGGCTTCCCTTCCAATTATACTGCTGCCTACATGTCTATTGAAATTATCGGCTTTCTCTGGGTCGGCCTTGTCGCTGGTTTGTTGCTAAAAAGCAGATCGCCGGCATCGGCAACTTCATTACGCTGATTCGTCACATTAACGTTGACGAAAGTCCGGGCCGGACTCTAGCCTCCTTTCATGACTACGAAACGTGCTCTGCTTGTATCGATAATTATCTTTGCGGGCGTTTCCCTGGTCGGAGCACAAAGCCCGACTTCGCCGCCCAGCGCCAGCCCCGAAGCATCCGCTTCACCCGCGAAGAAGCGCGGTCACAAAAAGGCTGAGGCTTCGCCGGCGACAGCTACCAGCCCCGAAGCTTCGGCTTCTCCGGGGAAGACACGCGGACGCAAGAAAGCCGAGACCGCGGCTGCGCCAGCTGGAAGTCCCGAGGTATCGGCATCACCGGCCAAAACGCGCGGACGCAAGAAAGCTGAGGCGTCGCCGGCACCAGCGGCAAGTCCCGAAGTTTCGGCGTCACCGGCCAAAACACGCGGCCATAAGAAAGCGGAGGCGTCGCCGGCACCAAGCGCAAGCCCTGCGGCTTCAGCCTCGCCAGCGGAACGTCACGCTCGCAAGAAAGCAGGTGCGTCACCCACAGCTACGCCGGCAGCGTCAGCGTCTCCAGCCAAGCCGTTCTCGAAGATCGGCTCACTATTCAAGCCGAAACCGACAGCTAGTCCGGCAGCAACGACCACCACAGGTTCCGCCGAGGCTAATGCTACACCGGCGCCAGGCGGTGGTCACGGAATGGTATGGGTGAATACCGAAAGCCACATCTATCATAAAGAAGGCTCACGCTTCTACGGCAAAACCAAGCAGGGTAAATATATGAGCGAAGCAGATGCAATTAAAGAAGGCGACCGTGCCTCCAAGACGAACGACTAACTAGTCGTAGCTTTCATTCCCCGGGTCGCGCTTTTTTGAAAGAGAGAGCGCGCCCCGATTTTTTTGCCAACACTTTGTTCCTCTTATTTGAAGCGACGCGACAATTGAAGCTCGGCGCACACAATCGAGACCAAAAGCGCCACAGGGCCGGCGCGCTCCAAGACGCGCCGCGAGCGGGCACCAGCTTTTGGATTGCGCCAGTCTTCTGCCGCTTTTAGCGCCGCCATGCGCTACCCAATCACTTCACCTGAGCTTCATCCCAGCGAACAGCTTCGCGCATGAGTTCGCGCGCACTTGTTACTCCAAATTTCTCCTTCGCTCGGGCAACATACATTTGCACGGTTTTAATCGAAAGATTGAGCTTCTCCGCAATGGCTGTAGTGCTCGTTCCTTGCCCAAGCATTTGGAACACCTCCAGCTCGCGATCACTCAGCCGTTCAATCGGTGGCCGCGTTGTTTTTGCATGGCTCAGTCGTGACGCGATCTGCGCCATTAAGCGCTCGCTGAGGAATACCTCACCCTGAAGCACACAGCGAATGGCTGAGACTACCCTCTGCGAACTTTCGCCTTTCATTAAATAACCGCGCGCTCCGGAACGGACTGCGCGTTCGCCATAAATCAGCTCATCGTGCATTGAAAGGACGATGACCGGCAGTTCCTGGTACTGATCCCTGATGTCCTTTACCAGCTCTAGCCCGGAGCTATGTTCTAAGGAGAGGTCGACCAAAGCAACGTCGGGAGATGTTTGGGGAATTGTCTTAAGGGCAGTCGCTGCATCCGCCGCTTCCCCGCAAACCATCAGGTCTTCTTCCTGCTCGATCAAATTCTTAAGCCCGTCGCGTACGACTGGATGATCGTCCACAATAAAGACGCGGGACCGATTTTTCTTTTCCACTTAAGTAGTTATGAAGCAGAAGTCGAATACTTGCAATAGACGATATCTGCTTCTGTGGTCCTTTTGTCAGGCATCGTCCGACATAGGGATCCGTTCCTCACTCCCGTGCCGGAAGCCGTCGCGCAATGCTACGGAAGTTAGGCGTTCAGCCTGGCTCGGCTGACCGACTTCCTTCAGCCGCTCTCAGATTAGTTTTCCGTAAGCGGTATCTCGCAGTTTACGACGGTTCCGTGCGCTGCATTTTCTACTCGCAAGGTTCCACCGGCAAGTTCCGCCCGTTGAGCCATCACTCTTAAACCGATGCCGTCCTTCATCGTACTTTGAGATAAACCACGACCATCATCTTCCACCTTTAGCCGGAGATAATCTTCCGTAGTCTGGAGGTGGATTCGGACATGCTGAGGTTGGCCGTGCTTCAGAGCGTTGGTGACGGCCTCGCGCGCGACCCAATAAACTTGGGTTGCGAGTTCCTTGGAACGAGGCGGCTTGCCGCTGTGCTCGAACTCGCACTTTACTTGATTACTCGCGACTGACCGGGAGAGCGATTCCAGCGCAGAAAAGAGGCCATCGCCATCCAATTCCGAGGAATACAGGCCACGGGCAATTTTTCGGGTAAGATCAATCCCCTGGTCGATCAGTCTTACCACCTTTCTGGCAGTAGGTTGGATAGAACTATTCTCCTTCTTCAACTGGTTCGCGATGGTCTCCGCCAGTAATCCTGTCCCCGCAAGATGTTGTCCGAGGCTGTCGTGTAGTTCACGTCCTACCCGACTGCGCTCCTCTTCGGCTACCACTGAAATCTCCTTCTCTAATTGCTGTCTTCGAGCGAGCTCGCGTTGCAAATCGGCAGTACGTTCTTTTACCCGCAGATGCATTTCATTGAGCAACGAATGCCATCGGCGGAGAAGAAAAATAAAAACAAGGTAGGCCACGAAAGCGGTCCCACAGTTCCAAACGGGGACGCGGGGAACGCCAGCAGCGAGGTCTGCGAGCACAGTCGCGATGACGCAGAAGATGGCAACGGCTATGCCGAACCAAATACCGAGGAACCACGTTCCGATCGCGATGGGTGCCAGGTAAAAGATGAGAAGCGAGTTTTCGAAACCGGAAAGGTAGTCAAGCCAGCCAATGAAGGCTACAAGAAGCAAACAAGCGACTATGATCACGCTTCGCCGAAACACCGGGGATAATATAGCTTGGAGAAGTTGAATTCAATGCGACCAGACAAACTACCTGCGCGAATTTTTAATGTGACGGCCTTCTGATCTCGCCCATCGGTTGCTCATATTCCTGCATCGCCCGCGCTCCGTCAGTAACATAGGATTTAAGCCTGTGCGCCAAACGGGCCGGTGGCTGTTTCATTCGGCAGGTTTCGGAGATTGCAGGGCAGGCATTCCTTCCTGCCGCCCTATGAAGTTTCGGTCTTTGACGATCCAATTTTGTGTTAATCTCTGACTGGAATTGGCGCGATTAGCTCAGTGGTAGAGCGCTTGCTTCACACGCAAGAAGTCGCAGGTTCGAACCCTGCATCGCGCACGATTTACGCCGCTTCTAAGCTTTAGGTAATGAAACGGAATGTCTCATGTGGACTGATTGAGGAAAGGACACTCTGGAAAGAAGCATGAATTCAAACGTTATCGCTGGTGGCTGTTTGTGTGGTTCGATCCGATATGAGGCGACGGGACAGCCTTACAACATCACGCACTGCCATTGTTTAGACTGCCGTCGCAACAGTGGCGCGCCCTTCGTGACGTGGGCATCGTTCAGCCGAAGTCGCTTTAGGTTTACCACCGGACAGCCGAGGGAGGTGCCATGGGCCGGACGCTTGCGTTCGTTCTGTCCGGATTGTGGTACTCCATTGACCTTCCTCGCTGGACCGGATGCTGACGATGTAGATGTCACTGTTTGCAGCTTCGACCAGCCGACGGCAGTGACGCCAGCCGATCACACTTGGGTTGAGGACCGGTTGCCTTGGATTCGTCTAGCCGATGATTTGCCAACTTACCGGCAGAAGAGACAAACCCACGCCGCCTAACAAGACGTTTGCCAGGATTAGAGATTTTGGCGGCATCGGCTTGATTTTTTTCGTAGACCGTTGAATCCGAACATGGCGTTGACAAAAGCGCAACGCCAACGCCATCAGTGAGACAATGACCTTCGGTGAAACGCGTGTTGTTGTCCAATGGTGGGTGCGTCTGGTTGGCGCGATCCTGCTCGTGCTTCTGATTTTTCTGGCCTACGCGCGCGTGGGCGCTGCCGGTTTCATTTGGGACGATGAATCGCATCTGACGCAAAATCCCTGCATCGTCGGACCTCTTGGCCTGGCCGACATCTGGACAAGCGCGAGCGCAGTTTATTACCCGCTTGTCCTCACGACGTTCTGGATTCTTCATCATTTTGTCGGGCTAATTCCCCTGCCCTATCACATCCTCAACGTTGCATTTCATGCGGCATCGGTGCTGCTGCTTTGGCGTGTCCTTGTCCAATTGCAGGTGCGCGGCGCCTGGCTGGGAGCGGTAATGTGGGCATTGCATCCGGTACTCGTACAATCGGTCGCGTGGATCACGGAAATGAAGAACACCCAGTCGGCTTTCTTCTATCTGCTTGCTATTTCATCCTTTTTGCAATCACGCGATCGCAAACAAAATGGAATCTTCTACTGGCTCTCCATCGTCTTTTTTGTCGCCGCTATCACCAGCAAACCTTCCACCGTGATGCTGCCGGTAGTACTGGCGCTGTGCCTGTGGTGGCGCGAAGGCGGAATCCGACAACGCGACCTGCGTTTATTTCTGTCTTTCGTTCTAATTTCGCTGCTGGCAAGCGGATGGACAATCTGGGAACAGAAATTTCACTCCCACGCTACCGGAGCGGAATGGGTGCAGACGCCTCTTCAGCGCATCCTTATTTCAGCCGATGCCATCTGGTTCTATCTACTCAAGCTCATCTGGCCGCATCCGCTGATTTTCATCTACCCGCGCTGGAACGTTGATCCATCGCGATGGTTTGCCTGGATCCCGTTAGTCGCGCTGCTTTTCGCCGCCACCGTGTTATTCATCAAACGCAACACCGCCTTGCGACCAGCTTCTTTTGCTTTCGCCTATTTCGTCATCACGCTTTTTCCGGTGCTCGATTTTTTTGATGTTTATTTTTTTCGCTACAGCTTCGTCAGCGATCATTTCCAGTATCTCGCCAGCATGGGGCCGCTGGCACTGGCTGGCGCAGGCATTGTGCTGGCGGTAGAAAAAGTTGGGACCCACCGGCTAGCAATCCAAGCAGCTTCGACCTTGGGTATTTTATTGATCCTTGGCGCACTGACCTTTCATCAAAGCGCAGAGTATCACGACCTCATCACCCTTTATCAGGCCACCCTCGCACGAAACCCAAAATGCTGGATGGCAGAGTATAATCTCGGGCTTGCCCTGAAAAATCAGGGTCAACTCGAGGAAGCGATTGCGCACTATCGCCGTGCCATCAATATCTGGCCCGATTATGTCGAAGCGCATTACAATTTGGGCGGCGCCTACATCGAAAAAGGAAAGGTCGATGAAGCACTCGCCGAATATAGGCGCGCGATCGAAATCCACCCCGATGAGGCTGACTCACATAATAATTACGGCAGCGCTCTGCGTGAACTCAAGAAATTCGACCAGGCGGAAACGGAATACAAGCGCGCGCTCTCCTTGCGGCCGCAATACCTCGATGCGCGCTTGAATCTTGGCTCGCTTCTCCTCCAACGCGGCCGAACGGCCGAGGCGATCGTAAACCTCGAAGCTGCCAAGCGTTTACAACCAAATGATGCCGCTATCAGGGTCACTCTCGCCCTTGCTTTGATGAAGAACGGGCGAACCGGCGAAGCTGCCTCGGAACTTAACCGTGCGCTTCAACTCGCGCCAGACAAAGTCAGCGCACTAAATAGCCTCGCCTGGATGCTCGCGACTGCGGCAGACGATTCCGTGCGCGATGGTAAACGCGCCGTTCAATTAGCCGAGCGGGCGAATGCGCTCGCAGGTAATGACAATGCAGCGATTCTTCACACGCTGGCCGCCGCATATGCCGAAGCGGGACGCTTTGACGAGGCACTACAAACCGCGCGCCGCGCGATGAAACTCGCAAGCCAGGCTGGCAATAACGCCGTCTATAACGCCATTCGTGACGAACTACCACTCTACGAATTGGGTTTACCTTATCATGAAACGGTAAACAAGAACCGCTAGAAGCTATCCACCTCGGTGAAGAAGCGGATATCTACACCCGTAAATTAGCGGATCGGAATTGCAGAACTTACTTACCGACGAGCCAATCGTTCCGACCGACGGAAAGCTTTCGATTACTATTCCGCCTTTCGCGCTTTTTATCGGCCAACGCTAACAGGATTTAGGCCAAGCCAATTGCCATCGAAATGCACGCACTTGATGGCGGAGCGATAACGCCAGGTATAGGTCAGATAAAACGTTCCATCTCGCGCTCGAACTAACGAAGGATAGGAGAAATCCTGACCGGGTTCGTTTTCGATGTCGCGTAGCTTTCGAAACGCTGCTCCAGCGGAGAGACCTGCTTCCGCACGTCCACTGCCCAGATCATCCGAGATTGCAATGCTCAGGGGATTACGAATCGTGCCATGATCATTATAGACGAGTAGAATCCGACCATCCTCAAGCTGAACTGCATCGATCGCTGAATCGGAGTTGGGTAAATTCGTTGGTTGTGGAATGCTCCATTCATTCTTGTCAGGATCAAAAAACGTGCTTTGCAACATTCCGCCGCCGCGAGCACGCACGAAGGCGAGAACGCGATTGGAACCAAAAGCAACAAAAGCAGGATGGCTAAATTTCGAGCCATCGATGATCGGATAGCTCGGTTGCAAAACTTTCGCGCATGTTTCCAAGCGCGCCCCGTAAGCATACTTTCGAAAGCCGGAATGCGAGAGCGGTAGGAGAATCTCGCATCCGGCCAACTCCACCGGTTTATTGCGGGGCAAATCGCCAAGCCCACTCGTTAGCCGATGGGACTCCGACCAGGTGCGCCCGCGATCGCGCGAACTTTTGTAATCGACGTGCGCGCCGCTCCAGCCACCGGCTTCAACGGCGGCATAGAAAAGCCAAAGAACATTTTCTTTGTCTTGAAACAAAACACTGTTTCCGACGGCCTTGTTCGCAAACCAGGATTCACGGGCGCGTTCTCCCGGTGAGACAGCAATTTGAGTCGGGCCCCAGTTCAAGCCATCCGTCGTTGAGCGCCGATAAAAAATCCGGCTGTCACCTGCGGCTTCATCGGTTGCCGAATACCAGGAGACGAGTAGCGAGCCGTCATCGAGTTGGACGACGGAAGATCCATGCTGCATCGGCATCGTCGCTTCAGCGGAAACGATGCTGCTGGTGAAGATTTGTGCACGCGCGATGGAAACCACCGCGAAAGCAAAAACAACGGCACCCCAAACGGGAGCGCGACAGACGGACGCTGCCGCGCACTCAATTCTTTTCGCTTGGCGAGCAAAACCGTTTGTCATGCGGGGCAAAGTCGAGACATCTCTAGCTTTTCCGAAAACAGAATAGTCAGAGATTCCTCGACTTCGCTTGGAATGACAACTGTAGCGGCGGTCTATGATCGCCGACGTTGGATGCGGCCCCGCGCCGTTTCGATTGCATCCAGCATGGCAAGAAGCGGAGTTTGTCGCGTGCATGAAATCGCGCTAACAAAATCGCGTGCAAATTTTTCACGACCCACGCTGCACCGAGTACGGCCGGCCCGGTCATCCGGAACGGCCGGAGCGGATTGTGCGGACTGTCCCGCTGTTAAAGAGTCGGCATGGTAACTGGCAATGGCGCCAACCACGCGCGGCTTCCGATCAGGAATTGTTGCGCGCACACTCGCGCGATCATCTCGCGCGGATAGCGAATGCAGGCCAGGATTTTGATCTCGACACCCCAGCCCATTCCAACATCGATTTTTACGCACGGCAATCAGCAGGGGCGGCGATGGAAACAGCACGCGCCGCGATCGACGGAAAGCGCGCATTCAGTTTGATGCGGCCCCCCGGTCACCATGCCATGCGCGATCGCGCAATGGGATTCTGTTATTTCAGCAACATTGCTGTCGCGACGCTGGATGCTCTTGCGGTGGCTCGCGTCGCTGACGCCGGACCGCAGCCAACGCCCGCGACTGCAGTGAAGATTGAGCGCGTGGCGATTTGGGATTTCGACGCGCACCATGGCAATGGCACCGAGGCATTGGTAGCAAATAATGAAAAGATCATGTTCGCGTCGATACACCAGTACCCGGGCTGGCCAGGCACGGGAACAAAATCGTTCGCCAATGTTTTGAATTTTCCGATCGCGCCTTACTCTTCGCGCAGTAATCATGTTCGTGCGGCAGAGCAAGCCTTGGAAAAATTGCTCGAATTCAAGCCGCAATTGCTGCTGGTCTCAGCGGGGTTCGATGCGTATAAGAACGACCCAATTACCCAGATGACGTTGGAAGGTGACGACTTCGCAACTTTCGGGAAATGGCTGGCTAGCATAAAAATTCCAACCGCTGCAATTCTCGAAGGCGGCTACAGCGACGACCTGCCTGAGTTGATCGACGGATTTTTGAGCAGCTGGGATTCCTGATTGGAACAAAGACATCCTGGTTGAGCGTCTCGCAGACTGTAGCGGCGGTCCATGACCGCCTAACGCCATGGAGAATGTCGGCGGTCAGGAGCGGAGTCCCTCCGCCGACATGATGCGTTCTCTTCAGCGGAGTGCAATTCCGCTGGGCGCACAGACTGCAGGTCTGTGTTCCGCCCGCCCAACAACCTTTCCCCTCGCCCTTCGACTCTGAATCTCTTCTTTCGAATCAACAATCTCGATTAGCCGGATAGCTGCCTTTTCAATGTCACCATAGCCGAATTGATGTGCCCTGCTTTTCACCGCGAGCAGACCACAGCGATGAACATCCTTGAAGTCGCCGAACGGGAATTTGTATCGGGCTTTCGTATCTCCGGCATGGGTTTCATCGACCCCGAGATGCCACTTTGCATATTCAGCGAAGTCGTGAGTCCGAATGAACTCATTCTCCTCCACCGCCCCCGGACGATGATCTGCCCATGCATTTTTCTTATCAGCGACAATGCGTCCCTGCGTGATCAGTTCCTTTGCGTAAGCGAATGCGTTCTTGTTTAGTTTTACAGTCCTGCTCTGACCAAACGACAAAGTGGGGCAACAGATGAGAATCCCGGCCGCCACAAGCATGGCCGGGACAAGTCGAATTTGATTCGTCATCGCTGACGATCTGCGCGAACGAGCCTGCCGTTATAGCATAGCCATCTTGGCTGACTTCGCTTCGCTACGCTCGGGATGACGGACATTTATGCGGGGGCGCGCCTTGTTGATTTCCTATCCATCTTGCAATATCGACTCGATTCTGTTCATCACGCCGTCATCGAGCTGATCGACTACTTCGCCTGCTTTCATATTTTCCCGTACTTGCTGAGGCTTCGATGCGCCGGTAATGACGGTGCTCACGTTCGGATTTTTCAAACACCACGCGAGCGCGAGTTTTGGCAGAGTAACTTCGAGATCGCCTGCTACCTTTGCAAGTTGCTTCACTTTCTCGAGCCGCCGGCGAACCTCGTTACTCTCGAACTGCTGGCGTAACCAGGAGTACATCGGCATGGAAATCCGAGTGTCGCCCGGGTCACCTTCGTTGTACTTCCCGGTAAGCAGACCGGAGGCAAGGGGTGACCAAACCGTTGTGCCGAGTCCAATTTTTTCGTAAAGCGGCAGAAACTCGCGCTCCACCTTCTCGCGCTCAAACATGTTGTATTGCGGTTGCTCCATGGTTGGCGGAGCCAGATGTAACTCCCTTGCGATGGCATGCGCACGCAGGATAGCAGCGGCGGACCACTCTGAGGTTCCCCAATAAAGAACCTTGCCCTGCGCGATCAGGTCACTCATTGCTCGCACCGTTTCCTCGATCGGTGTGTTCGGATCAGCACGATGACAAAAATACAAATCGAGATAATCAACTTGCAGCCGGCGCAAGGCGGCGTGACACGCTTCGATGACATGTTTGCGGCTCAAACCCTCCTGGTTGGGTCGGTCGCCGCCCCAAAAAACCTTGCTCGAAACGACGAACGTATCGCGCGGCCACCCTTTTTTTTTCAAAATATTACCCATCACGATCTCGGCTCGACCCTCGGCGTAGGCCTCAGCGTTATCGAAAAAATTGGCACCGCTGTCGTACGCGATTGTCATTAATTCCGCGGCCGTTTCATTACTAATCTGCTGCGCAAATGTGATCCACGCGCCGAACGAAAGCTCGCTCAGCTGCAATCCCGATTTCCCGAGGTGTCGATATTTCATTATTAAGTTGGCAAGAATCGGCGATCTCTCTCCGAGCCCTAGGCTTTACGGAGCCAGAGGTCAGATCGCCGGCGGCTTGGAAGCCGCCGTTTCTTTGTAGCGGCGGACAAGGTTGCCAGCAACGCAGAAGTGGCAAACACTATTCCGCGCAATCGGGCCGTAGTTCAGCTTGGTAGAACGCTTGAATGGGGTTCAAGAGGTCGTGGGTTCAAATCCCGCCGGCCCGATTTCCTGCTTTGCCTCGGAACACAGACTTTCAGTCTGTGCGCCCAGCGGAGTTCTACTCCGCTGACATCCCATAATCTTCAGCGGACAGTATGTCCGCTGGACGCACAGGCCTGGAGGCCTGTGTTCTGACCTTCCCTGGCATTGCTCTTCTTCTTCGCGCGAGGTAGCGTCCGCACCTCATGCTCAGTGCTGGAATTGTCGGGCTGCCGAACGTCGGGAAATCCACGCTCTTCAACGCTGTCACCCGAACCCACAAAGCGCCGGCGGAAAATTATCCATTTTGCACGATCGATCCGAACGTCGGCATGGTGACCGTGCCCGACGCGCGACTCGACGTCCTCGCGAAGCTGTCACATTCGCAAAGAATTGTGCCGACCGCGATTGAGTTTGTCGACATCGCCGGGTTAGTGAAAGGGGCCAGCACGGGCGAAGGACTCGGCAATCAATTTCTCAGCCACATTCGCGAAGTGGACGCGATTGTGCAGGTAGTGCGCGGCTTTGAAAGCGCCGACATCCATCATGTCAGCGGAACGATTGATCCAATTCGCGATATCGAGGTGATCAATACAGAATTGGTGCTAGCCGATCTCGCGTCCCTCCAAAAACGGCGTGATCGCTTGCAAAAAGAAGTGCGCGCCGGGTCTAAAAGCGCCAAGGCCGAAAATGCCGTTCTCGAAAAACTGCTGCCCCATCTCGACGCGGGAAAACCAGCGGTCACTGCCAACTTAACGCCGGAAGAAAAGGTGGTGGCACGCGATTTCTTTTTGCTGACCTCAAAGCCGACGTTGTTTGCCTGTAACGTAGCAGAAAGTGATCTTGTAGCCGCGGTCGCTGACCACGACGGTACAGGATCACCGCAGAAAGCCGCGGCCGGCGAGCGCGGCTACAGCGCCGCGCAAAACGTGAAAGCGGTTCAGGATTACGCAAAGAGTCACTTCGCGACGGAAGCGGTGGTGATCAGCGCCCAAATCGAGAGTGAGCTAATTGATCTCGACGAAACCGAAGCGGCGGAATACTTGCGCGACCTCGGAGTGAACGAGAGCGGCGTTGGTGCGCTCATTCGCGCCGTCTACCATTTGTTAGGTTTGCGCACCTACCTGACGACCGGCGAAAAAGAATCGCGCGCGTGGACAATTCACGCCGGCGACAAAGCCCCGCAAGCGGCCGGCGTAATTCACACCGATTTCGAACGGGGCTTTATCGCTGCGGAAGTAACCCACTATGATGATCTCGTCGCGCTCGGTTCCTTCGCGAAAGCGCGTGAAGCGGGCAAGCTACGGATCGAAGGCAAGGACTATGTCGTGAAAGACGGAGATGTCATCGAGTTTCGCTTCAATGTGTAGAACTTAGCTTTGTAGGAGCGAGCTCCTGCGAGCCTTGGTCGATCTTTCCGCGTCGCAGGAGCTCCGCCCTCCATTGCCATGCATGTCTCGCAAGCTTTAAGGTAAGGCTACGGGATCCCTCGACTTTCGCTCGGGATGACAGTTGCTACTCCGCCACGTAGAGAATGCGGCCGCATTGCTCGCAGCTGACAATCTCGTTTCCACTTTTGGCATGCACCGCGGTCGCCGTCGTCACTTTCATGTGACATCCGGTACAGACACCATGCTCGACCGCGACCACGGCGGCGTCACCTTTACTCGCGAATAACCGCTCATAACGCTCCCTCACCTCTTCGTCGATGTTCTGCGAAAGCTGCACCCGTTCGTTCTTTAGTTCTTCCAATTGCGTTTGCAGCGTTTTCGTTTTCTCGTCCAGATCGGCTAGTTGCCGGCTGACAGAATCGCGTCCGGCCGCTGCAGTTTTCTCAGCGGTCGCAATTTCCGCCCGCAATTTGTCGGCTTGCTCCATCAGTTCGAGCTCCTGGTCTTCGAGTTGCACGATTTCTTTTTCGTAGCGCTCGATTTCATGGCCCATTGCCTGAAACTCGTCGTTTTTGCGCGTCTCGTACTGTTGTGTCTTTAGCCGCGAAATGCTGCTTTGACGCGTCCCGACGTCGAGCTCCAATTTCTTGCGCTCGACCTCCAGCTGTCGCGCCCGTTGTTTCAACGATTCGAGGCTGGCGGCGGTGGCAGCAAGCTGCGCTTCGAGATTCTTTCGCTGTTGCGGCAATGTCCTTATCTCGATCCCAATCTGCCGGATTTTTTGATCGCGATCTTGCAGGATCAACAGTTTTTCCAGCTCCGCTTGCACTCAGAAAACGCTATCGATTGACGGCGGCGGCGTCAATCATGGTCAAACGTGATCAGATCTCGCTACCATTTAAAGACCAGCGCCTTGACCAGGGCAACAGAACGCTGTTAATCCGACTGCGATGAAGCGGCTGCTTTGGCTCGATATCGCAAAAGCACTCGCCATTTCCTGGGTCGTCTATTTTCATTTTTTCAACACTTGTTTCGAGCACACCCAGTTTCCCCCCGATGACTGGAGCAGTCTTGCCGCTGGCGCGATCACAATTCTCCGGATGGTCTGGTTGAAAATTTCGGGAATCGGTTTCCACGCCGTAGGGGTTTTTATCATTCTTAGTGGGTGGGCGCTGATGGAATCGACCGCACGCCGGGCAGAAGCAGGGTCGCTAAAATGGGGAAGCTGGTACCGCGCGCGCTTTCTGCGTCTCTATCCAATGTATTGGGTCGCGCATCTGGTCTATCTCGTTTCGCCATTCGTCGCGCGA